>Ga0182030_10002654_pt1 | contig 38061 bp, 37 predicted proteins | sample 812S3MmetaG_FD_121299 | JGI IMG/M metagenome (GOLD analysis project Ga0182030, IMG submission 121299) | Permafrost microbial communities from Stordalen Mire, Sweden - 812S3M metaG (Illumina Assembly) | ecosystem: Environmental > Terrestrial > Soil > Wetlands > Permafrost | place: Sweden...
CGTTGAGAAATTAAAGGAAGGAGTATTGCTCAGTCCGTTGGTGAGAAGGGAATTGAAGAAGGTATTAAAACAAAAATCCGTCTAAAGAGACGGATTTTGTGGTAACGATAGAATAGGATGCTACTGACAGGAATCGCAGAGAAACTGTTCCATCGGATCGCTCGGGGGCATGATGCGCGGTCCGCTCGCGGCGGGGCCGACGGAGGAAGCGGGGGATGATGCCGCTACGGAATGGGTGTGGACATGGGGCTCTTCGGCATCATGCGAGTGCGCGAGCAGTTCCGTCTTGAGCGGCATCGTTGCCTTTGCCGGTACCACTTCAATCGGGACTTCCATGCGAACTTCGGCGGTTGTCGCCATCACGGGTCCCGCGATGAACGATGCGACGGTCTCCGTTGCGGCGAACGGCTGTGCGGCCGGCGCCTGTGCCGGCTCGGCAACCACCGGCGCATCGGCCGCCGCTTCCATCACCGCGGCGAATCCGCGCTTGCCCATCGCCTCCGCTTTGTTCACGCGCACCGTGCTCTGCTCCGCCGTGTGGCGCGGCTTCATGTGCAGGTAGTACGTGGACTTCAAACCTTTCTTCCACGCCGTCGCGTAGATGTCCATCATCTCGTTGATGTCGCGCGTCTCAAGGTACATGTTGCGCGAGAGCGACTGGTCCATCCACTTCTGCGCGCGCGCCGCGACTTCGATGAACGCGTACGGCGATGTGCTGAACGACGTCTTGTAGATGTCGCGGATGTGCTGGGGGATCTCGTCGATCGCGGAAACGTCGCCCTGGTCCGCGACGATCTGGTCCTTCACCTTTTCCCAGATGCCCATATTCTTGAGATCGTTCACCAGGTTGTGATTGAGGTCCAGATATTTTCCGGAGATCTTGTTGCGCGAGAAGACCTGCGCGAAGCGGGGGTCGATGCCGGGCGTCGTGCCCGCAACGAGTCCGATGTTCGCGTTCGGCGCGGTGGCCATCAATGTGGCGTTGCGCATTCCTTTCTTAACTTTCTCGCGAAGCGCGTCCCAGTTCAATCCGCGATAGCGGTGTTCTTTGGAGACGGTCAGTTCCATACCGCGTCCGACCTCGAGCGTCTTCACCGTGTCGATCGGCACCATGCCTTTTGACCAGCCCGAGCCTTTGAAGTTTGAATATGCTCCGCGTGCGGCGGCAAGGTTGGCGCTCTCGTCGATCGCCACGTAGCTGACGAATTCGAACACTTTATCCGCAAAGTTGTGCGCGTGCTCGCTCTCGTAGGAAAGTCCAATCTGCTCGAGCATGTCCGAGAAGCCCATCACGCCGAGTCCGACGGCGCGGTTTGCCTGATCCGAATGCGTCGCTTCCGCGATGGGGAGCACATTGATGTCTATCAAATTATCCAACTGGTGGACGGCAAAACGGATACTTTCCTCCAGGTTTTCCCAGTCTATCTGCTTGTTGTGGACGTGAGTGGCGAGGTTGAGGGACGCCAGGTTGCAGACGGCGATGTTCTCGCGGTCCTGCGGGAGGCAGATCTCGGTGCACAAATTGGACATATGGATGGTGCCCGTATTGTTGTTGAGCGCCCGGAGGTTCATCGGATCCTTCCAGGTGAGCCACGGGTGGCCGGTTGCCTGCAAGGCGGTCAGCATCTGTCTATATAGTTCCTCGGCGGGCACCTTCTTGAACACGCGGAGTTCGCCGCGTTCCGCCATCTCTACGTACTCGGCATAGCGGGCGCTGAACGCTTTTCCGTAGAGTTCGATGAGGTCCGGCGTTTCCTTGGGGTCGAACATGTACCAGATGTCGTGATTCTCCACGCGGTTCATGAACTCGTCGGAGATGAACGCCGCGGTGTCGGCGGTGCGCATGCGCATATAGTCGTCACCGGCGTTGTGCTTCCAATCCAAAAATTCGGGGAAGTCGATGTGCCAGTTCTCCATGTAGAAACAGAGCGCGCCTTTTTTCTTTCCGCCGCGCTGTACGGCGCGGATCGCGGTGTCGATGATCTTCGCGAACGGCGTCGGTCCCGACGACGGCGTGTTGTTGGACTTGAGCGGGGAGCCGGTCGCGCGCAACTTCGTGACGCTCGCGCCGATACCACCCGATGCCTTCGAGAGCATCATCACGTCGCCGACGGATTTTGCGATATGCTCCATGTCGTCCTCGATCTGCATCAGGAAACAATTGGAAAGCGACGGCCGCGTGGTGCCCGCGCCGAGGTTCGTGGAACCGCCGGCGATGTACTTCATCTGCGCCATTTTTTGATAGAAGCGCTTTGCCCAGAGCGTGGGGTCCGCTTCGTTGAACGTGAGTCCCATCGCGATGCGCATGAAAAGATATTGCGGCGTCTCCGCGGCGTCGTTGTTCTTGTCCTTGATGGAGTAGCGATGGAGCAACGTATCGAGTCCGCTGTAGACGAAGAGTTCGTCGTTGCGGAGGTCGAGCGCCGCCGCCAATTCTTTGAGATCGAATTTTTCCGCCATGCGCGCGTCGAGCATATTGTCCGCGACGCCCTTCTCCACCCATGCGGGAAATCCATCGCGGTGCTTCTTGCGCAAAATTTCCGAATTATCTTCGTAGTCGCCGACGACTTTGCGGTAGATCGTCTTTAAAAGGAGTCGCACGGCGACCTTATCGTACTCGATGTCCTCTTTTATATTCTGCACGGCGGCATTGATCGTCGCCTGGTCCATTTCTTCCGTCGTGATGCCGTCGTAGAGCGTCAATCGCGTCTCCGTGGCGATCTGCGTGACCATGCTGATAGGGTCTTGCAGTCCCATGCACGCGCGCTCGATGGAACGGTTGATCTTATCCGCATTGAATGGTTCCCTTGTTCCGTCTCTTTTTGTAATTGTCAGCTCCATGATTGATAAATGATTATTTTTTTCGCTTCGTGTGTCCGATCGTATCCGATCGGGATACGTTCCTGGGCGTGACGTTTTTTAATAAAATGGTTGTGGATGAATATCATAGGTACGGATGGTGTTCGGGGGTCTGCGTTTTTGATGTAAAGCTAGTGTAGCACTAGGGTTCCAAAAACGACTTTGGGCTGTGGATAACGAGGCGGGTTTTGGGGTCGAATATTAGACAAAAATTTTCAAAAATGGCGGCGTTCGCTGTTCTGGTGGCGGGCCATTTTTGGGGAAGCTGTTTGCGGCCGATTTCTGCCCGATTCCGCTCCCGGTGCCCGGCGGTTTTTCAAAATCCCTTTAAAACCGAAATTTTCTGGATCGGAATTTTGGGGATAGGGGCGATCCGGGGTCGGGCGGACAAAAAGTATACCATTTTTTTTCGAATTTTTTTCGCGCCGCCGAACTTCCGAGGGAAAGCCCCGCAGAACGCGAAATTTTGTCAAAAAACCACTCCCTTTTGGAGGCCGGTCCGGAACCACTCGTCCGCCCGGGCCGGTCTCCAAAGATAGATACATCGGAACGGGCTTCCGTCTTACGACTTCATGACGACGGGGGACTTGACGGGATTTTGGGAGTTGCCCTGGACCCCATATTTTAAGATCCTTTTAATCGTCGTTATGATATCGTCCCTGCATGAACAAGAAAAAATATATAAGCATCGGCATTTTTGTGGTCATCATATTGATCGGCGGCGGTATCGCGTATTATTTTTATCCGTCGGCGATAAATTCCGTGATCGGGATCCAATCGACGCAGACCGATGCGACTTCGACCGACGATCTGCTGTCTATGGATAGTGATGTGTCCGCTTCATCGTCGTTCGATCCTGTCGCGGATGCTGATTCCGCGTCGTCTCCGCCGGTGGTGAAGAAAAAATCCGGCGTAGCCACGGAAAAGGCCGCGAATAAGCCTGCGGCAACGGGAATATCCGCTACCGCGCCGGTTGTGAATGCTACGGCGAGCGGTGTTTTATTGGATTCGTCCGGTGGCGGAAATATTATTTCAAGCGATAATGCTTCCGCAAATCCGCCGCCTCCGTTTTTAGCGCCACTTCCTTCTTGTTCGTTCCCGAGTGGCACTCCTTCGACGACGCGAAAAGCGATCCTCAATGAGATCGCGTGGATGGGATCACCGTCGTCGTCATCGGCCGAATGGATGGAGGTTAAGAATGTTTCGGGGGCAGTGATCGATCTTTCGGGATGGCAACTTATGGATGCGCCGGGGAAAATAAAAATATCGTTCGCGACGGGGGATGAGATTGCTCCGGACGGATTGTTTTTGCTCGAACGCGGGAATGATCCGAGTGGTGCTTCTGCTCCGAAAATATATTCCGGCGATCTTTCGAACTCCGGCGACACGCTTGCGCTCATGGATCCGCAATGCAACGTATCCGATTATCTCGATGCGTCGAATGGGTGGCCCGGCGGGAACAATACCACAAAGGCAACACTCGAGCGCGACGATGATGATATCGGATGGCACACGAGCGCATCACCGGGCGGAACTCCCGGCGAGGAAAACTCTGCGGGACCCCCTCCGATACAATACACGCTTACCGTCACGCTCTCGGGCAACGTATCGTCATCGACCATCGCGAGCAATCCCATAGGTCTTGTATGTGGCGCGAAGTGTTCGGGGAATTTTGCTTCGGGCACTTTGATGACGTTGACGCCCATGCCGGGGCCCGACGTTGTGTTCGGCGGATGGTCGGGAGCGTGTTACGGTATCGCTCCGTGTTCATTCACGCTCGCGGAAAATATGTCGGTCGGCGCGGCATTTCGTTCGACACTCGCCGCACTGCCGCCGGTCTCCGATCCCATCGTCGTTGCCACTACCTCCGCGTCGTCATCAGGTGGTGCATCCGCGCCAGCCTCTTCCACCCCAAAACACATCCTTATCGCCGCGGTGCAGATCATGGGTGCTTCGTCGAGCAACGATATGGTAAAGCTTTATAATCCCAACGCCGATGCGGTCGATATGACCGGGTGGAAATTACATAAAAAGTCCCAAACCGGCACGGATTACTCCATTAAAGAATTTCCTTCAGGAAGCACCATTGCCGCCGGAGGCTGGTTTATCTGGGCGAATTCAGCAGGCGGGTTTTCTCTCTCGGTCGGCGCAAATGTATCGAGCACCGAAACGCTGTCGGCTGACAATAGCGTGGCGCTTTTGGACTCGGCGGGGAACATCATCGACGCGGTCGCGTGGGGGACGGGAACCGACCAGTATGGCGAAGGCGATCCGTATTCAACGGATCCCGTCGCGAACCAGATATTGGTACGTCGTTCGGTCGGCGGCGGGGTGGCGGATACCGGAAGTAATATAAACGATTTTTCTCTTCAATAATCATCCATGAAAAAACAATTACGCGGGAGTTTGCTGTTCGGTGCGGTTATCGCCGTGGCGGTCGCGTGCGCGACGTTCTTTATCGTCGAGCATTACGGCGCTCGCGCCGTATCCGCTCCGCATCCGCAATCCGTCGCGGTAAGGAATTTTTCGGGCGACGGATATTCATTCGGCATTCCTGTTGATTGGAACATCGAGCGTACGGCAAGCGGTACCGTCGCGGTGCATCCCGTCACGGCAACGTCCGGCGTCGCGTGCAAGATAGAGATGTCATCGTTCTCGTATGCGTCCGGTACGGATATGGCGGACTGGATATCCCGTCGCATCGGCGAAGACCCGAGCCTTGCGGTCGTTGAGCATTCCACCGAAAATATTTCTCTCGCGAGCGGCACCGGCGTCGAGTGGGTCGGGACGATCGACGGCATTCCGACGAACCTGGTGTATGCCTTCAACGGCGGACGCGCATATGAGATCGCACCTTCGGTGATCGGAGAAGGCCCGGACGGTTCGGTACCGTGCGATGAAGTTCTGCGAACGTTCCTCTCCGGGTTGACCATCTAAATCAAATAACCGTGTCCATGAAAAAAATACCAATCACCGTGATCGCGTGTGCCATACTCGTCGCAATCGATTGTATCCCTGCCGCAAATGCGATGGCGGCCGTAAAGCTACCATACGAGAAAGGAAAGACTTTTGTGGTGACGCAGGGATACGATTCTTTGCCCACCCATACAAAGCAGGACCGTTATGCGCTGGACTTCACCCGGAATGGGTGCGATGCGTACGGGATGAACGTGGTCGCGGCCGCTTCCGGAACGGTCATCTTCGTCGGACAGCATGGATATAACGGGGGATATGGTACGGAACTGATTCTCGGTCACGGAAATAATATTGTGAGCCGATATGCACATATGATCCCGGGCAGTATCATGGTTGCCGACGGCGACGCGATTCGGCAGGGACAGCCGCTGGGATTGATCGGTGATACGGGCCTTGTCATCGGCACCGCGTGCGCCGAACATCCCGGTACACACCTCCATTTTTCCATGGATACGATGGATGGCATCGGAGGGTTTTCCGCATATGATCCGGAGCCGATCTCCGGGTACTCCAATATGATGGTGGGAAAGTGGTATCTTTCCGATAATGGCGAAGACGACTCTGCGGAAATCGCGACCTCATCCGCGCCGGTTGCATCGCTTCTTATCGTTGAATCATCAACGGATAATACGACCGACGTTGCCATTGATCCGGATGACGATGTTTCTTCTACCGATGAAGTTGCCCTACCGTTCCCGCCCACAATCCCGGACCCGGCGCCGGATGAGTCTGCTGTTGCCGAGGACGAATTGCCGATCGCCGGAGGAGTAACGTCCGTACCGGCGGTTACCCCTCCGGAGGTAGATTCGGATACCGGCGCCATCGACGTTCCCGTAGATACGACATCCACGCCCGATGATGTATCGTCTTCGACGCCGACATCCACGCCTGCATTGCCCTTGATCTCCACGCCCGGGAATCTTACTGCGGACTTCGATGGAATCTGGATGCTACTGAATCTTTCGTGGGCAACGTCCACCGATCTTGCGCAACCGACAGACCGGATTGATTATGAGATGAACTACACTACGTCAACATCGTTTTCGGACGATGCATGGGTCGCGCCCGGTCAGATATCTGTTGTCGTAGGGAATTCTTATCTTATCGGTCTTCGTGCAAAAGATACCGACGGTAATATCTCTGATATCGCCACGACAACGTGGAACTTTCCGCCGGGGTTCGCCCCGTACAAGCTTAGTGCGCAACTCGGATCCGCATCCCAATATTTTGTGGTGCCTGCCACATCAACGCTCGTGTCCATACGGATTTTCACTTCGAACTTTCAGACGAGCGCCCGCTATATCACAAACATCTTCTGCTATTTGCAATTATCCGACGAACGAGGCCTTCCTCCGGAGAATGTGACACAAGCGGATGGTGGGGTTTCGGGGATCGATTGCGGAAATAGTCCTACGTTCTTCTTTTCATCGTCGCCGATTGTGCTCTATCCCGATCATCGGTATCAATGGACGCTTACGGCCACGACGGGAAACCCTTCCACCGGTGCCGCTGTGTATTTCTACGGCACAATGGTAAACACTGCCGAGGGACCATTCAGCGATCCTTCGCTCGTCAACGCAAAATTTACCGTAACGGGGGATTCAGGCGTGCTTTTCTCTAATTAGCATTGCGGTCGTCACGCAGTCTGCACTATTATAGAAGCATGAAACTCGTCGTCATCGCCCACGATATCCGGAGCGTCCACAATGTGGGCTCCATTTTCCGCACGGCCGATGCCGCCGGCGTGGAGCGGATATTCCTGTGCGGCATCACGCCCGCACCGCTGGACCGCTTCAAGGAAGTGCGCCCGGACTTTGCCAAGGTAGCGCTCGGCGCGGAGGGATATCTGGCGTGGGAATCGGCAAAGACGACGGCGGAGGTGGTTAAGCGGCTAAAGAAAGAAGGATACGAGATCCTGGCGCTCGAACAGTCCAAGCGGTCGGTGCCGTACTATGCGGCGGCCCGTTCCATGCCAGCCGATGCCCGTGTGGCGATTATCGTGGGAAACGAGGTAAAAGGTTTGCCGTCGGCCATCCTGCGCTCCGCGGACCGTATTCTCGAGATCCCGATGATGGGCAAAAAAGAGTCGTTGAACGTTGCGGTGGCCTTCGGTATCGTCGTATTCGGCCTGCGATTTGGGAATGGTCCGGCCGATGGTACTATATAGTGTATGTCGCCCAATAAAAAAATGAGCACGTTATTCATCCTTTTGACGCTTGTGGTATTCGCCGCCATCGTCGGGATCTGGTGGTATATCTATTTGGGGCAGGTGAATCCGCCGTTGCAACGCGCGACCGTGTCGGTGCAAAGCGTTTCCACGCCGGGGATCGTCGCAAGCGATACTGTCGTCACGAGCACTATCGATCCTGCGGATGTCACCGGCGCGAATCCTCCGCTTACGGCGGATCAATTGAGCATCGATAGCGCCGTCTTCAATGTGGAGGTTGCCTCGACGGGCGTCGAGCAGGCGCGCGGGCTTTCGTATCGTTCGGCGCTCGGCGACGGCGATGGAATGCTGTTCCTGTTCGGTACGGGTTCCGTTCAGACGTTCTGGATGAAGGACATGAATTTTCCGTTGGACATGATCTGGATCAGCGGCGACACGGTGGATGGATTCGCGCAGGACGTTCCCGCGCCCGCGCCCGGCACCCAGCTGTGGCAGCTGCCCCTCTATGCGTCTCCCGACAACACCGATAAAGTTTTGGAAGTGAACGCCGGCACTGTGGCAAAATATAATATCAAAGTGGGGGATAGCGTGATCATCGGGCCGATCCAATAATCATGAAGCTGATCTCTTTGAATGCGTGGGGCGGAAAGTTGAACGGGCCGTTGATCGAGTTCGTCACTAAGAACGTAGAGACCACCGACATTTTTTGTTTTCAGGAAATATATTTTTCCGCGACACCCCGGCCGGACGTCGTATGGGTGGAAGCGGATCTTGCGGCCGAATTGCAGAAAGCTCTTCTGGGTTTTTCAATGTTCGGAAGGCTGGCGGATGAGAAGGATCTTTCCGCGGACAGTAGTGGTGCGGACGAGGATGTGCGTACCGGCGAGACGATCTTTGTAAAAAATAATTTGCACGTAGTGGAACAGGGCGGATTCCATACGTACGTGAGCGATCATGAAAGCGCGGAGGAAAATATCCAGCCCGTGACCGGCAATTTTCTATTTGTAAAAATACAAAGTTCGCAGGGAGATTATCTTATTGGTAATATCCACGGCTTATGGTTGCCTGGTTCAAAGGACGACACGCCCAAAAGGATAGAACAGTCCCGGCGCTTGGAAGAATTTTTGGCGGATCGCAAAGAGAAAGCCATCATCTGCGGTGATTTCAACCTGGCCCCCAAAACCGAAAGCATACGACTACTGGAGTCGGGGATGCGGGATCTTATCAAGGAATATGATATTCAGACGACGCGGAGTCGTTACTATGCCGACATGGAGAAATATAAGGATTATATCGCCGATTATGCGTTTGCCTCAGAAGATGTTCAGGTTTTGAATTTTAACGTATTGTCGGACGAGGTATCCGATCACTTGCCGCTTGCGATTGAGTTTCATTAAAGTTTATCCTGACAATCACCGCGCACGGCCCGATCTAATCTTCCTTTAATGCGTGCATGGTAGGGTTGGGGGATGAAAAAAACATATTATGCGGTGTTCGGAGGCATCGTTTGCGTGGCGGCGGTGGTTTTATTGTTCCGGATATTTCTTCGGCGCCCTTCTTCCGGAACGCAGGGCGTCGCTTCCGCGAATTCGCTCTCGTTGATTATCGAGCCGGATGACGGCATTGCGCCCGTGCTCGCGATGATCTCTCGCGCAACGGCTTCCGTGGACATGGTGATATACGAGCTCGACGATCCGCGGATCGAATCGGCGCTCGTTGCCGATGTTGCGCGTGGCGTAGCGGTGCGGGTCATCTTGAGCGCGGGGTATTATGGCGCATCGTCGACGTCCAACGGTGCCGCATATGATTTTCTGGCCGCGCGTGGCGTCGCGGTGCGCTGGTCGCCCGGATATTTTTCTTTAACGCATCAAAAATCCATCGTCGTCGACAAGGTTCGCGCGCTTATTATGACGTTCAATCTTGTTGCAAAATATTATCCGACGGGGCGGGACTTCGGTATTGTTGATTCCGATCCGCGTGACGTTGCGGCCATAGAAACGACGTTCGATGGCGATTGGCGGGGGAGCGGCGCAGGCGCAGATTCCGGAGATAGTCTTCTTTGGAGTCCGGGATCCGAACCTGCGTTGATTGCCCTTATAAACAGCGCGAAGCGATCCCTCTCTATATATAACGAAGAGATGGCTGATTCCGCCGTTACAAAAGCGCTGATCGATGCCGCCCGGCGCGGGGTGGGCGTATATATAGATATGACGGGTGCGAGCGAATGGAAGTGGGAGTTCGAAGAGCTTACGACCGCCGGCGCGCATGTGCGCACATACGTGGATGCGGACGACGCCCCGCTGTATATCCACGCCAAGATGGTCATTGCGGACGGCGAAAGTGCATCAGCCCGCGCGTTCATAGGATCGGAGAATTTTTCCACGGGCTCGCTGTATGGTAATCGCGAGCTTGGCGTCATATTTTCCGATCCGACGATCATCCGTGCGCTTCTAAAAACGTTCGCTGCCGACTGGCGCGCGGCAACACCATTCGTTCCGTGAAATATTTTTCTTTTTATGATGGTCAGCACGGACGGGTGTTTTGAGGCGCCGGGGCATGATCTTTCGTAGCATAACGTGGATGCGGAGTTCGTCATTGGAGAAGTAGCAAAGCTTAAAGTGAGTTCAAGTCGGGGAATGTGATGCACTATTATAAGCCGGCGAAAATATAGCGTATTATTTTGTATATAAAAATGCGCCAACCATTGATGTTATCTTTGGTTGGCGCGAGGTAATTTGAATGGATCATCCCATAAGCACCTTCATCGCGAGGGCCGCGCCGGGGATGTGATTCATGTAATACATGAGTCCCCAAAGTGCTCCGGCGGTCAGAAGGTAGGAAGCAGCGGATGCCGCAACCCCAAATCCGGTAAGGAGCGGCTTCGGATCGTCTTGATTGATACGTTCGAGGGCGTGTTCTCTGTCCACTATTTTATCCCGGATTTTGCAGAACCGTCGGGTTGCCTTCCCAAAGATCTGGGGGACGTCTGAGAGGTTGATTTCGTCCCTCTTAAAACGTTCCCAGGCCTGACTGTAATTCGCATCCTCTGCCAGATAATCAGCTTCTGCCTTTGGAAGCTTCTTTCTCAAGCGAGCAAGCGAACTCACAACCCACCACCGAGATGCTTTAAGCTCAACAAGGAGCTCAAGAACCCCGATATAGGTTATGAAGACGACAAGGCCAAGTCCTGCACGATGGATCAAAAGCAACGAGCCGCCAATACCGCCGAGCAGGAAAACAAAACCCCACGTCGAACCGATAGAGAAAGCGATGGATTTGAAAATCCTGCCTCCGTCCAGCGGATTGATCGGCAGGAGGTTAAACAGGTTGATCAGCGCCATCCATGCCGACGCCGCCGCGAACACCGGATTGTTGGTGTAGAGGTATGCGCCGCCGGTTACAAGGGCGAGCGCAAATCCCCAGAGTGGCCCCATGATCGCGATGATCACTTCGGCCTTCCGCGACGGGAAATCACTTTCCGCAACTGCAACGCCTCCGACGAAGGGGATGAAGTAGATCCCTTTCGTCTTCATGCCGTAGCGTTTCATTGCCCAAATATGGCCGCTCTCGTGAATAAAGAGCATGACCATGATCATGAGCGAGAATTTCCAGGTGAATATGTAGGCGTAGGAAGCCACCGATATGGCTACCAATGCCACTTTGCCGAACTTCAGCGCCTTGGCGAATTTGATGAAGAGGAATCCGAACTTCGAACCGATCTTCATAAGCACCGCCCAGATGCCAACACGAGACTCCTTCTTTTCCGAAGTGTCGCTCATTAGATATTCCTTTCATTTTGGAGTTTACAACTATGCCGAGTAAAATTGTAACAATTATTACATATATTGTCAATATTGGCATTCTGCTTGGGCTTCCGGGGCTTTTCACTATATAATAGAGGGAACGGTCAGCGGAATATAAATTTTAACCATTTTTTAATAAACAGATGGCAAATGTACGAGTTGCGATAAACGGTTTCGGCAGGATCGGTCGGTTGTTCTTTAAGGCGGCATTCGAATTGCCGAACATCGACATCGTGGCCATCAACGATCTCGGCGATGTGGAAAATCTTGCATACTTATTGAAGTACGACACGGTTTACGGCCGTTTTGAGAAGGACATTAAAGCGGATCTTCCGAACGGCAAGCTTACCGTTGCGGGAAAGGAAATAAACTTCCTCCAGGTGAAGGATCCGACCCAGCTTCCGTGGAAGGCATTGAATATCGATCTTGTCATTGAATCCACGGGGTTGTTTGACGGATACGAGAAATCGAAAGTGCATCTTGATGCGGGCGCGAAGCGCGTGGTGATCACGGCGCCGGCGAAGGACGAAGATGGTGCCGCCGGGCAGACGGTGCTTGTCGGAGTGAATGAGGATAACTTCAAGATCGCGCCGATCACGTCCAACGGTTCGTGCACGACGAATTCCGCATCGCCGGTCATTCAGGTGTTGAGCGAGAATCCGGGCATCATCAAAGCTTCGCTTTCGACGGTCCACGCATACACCGCCACGCAGGCGCTCGTTGACGGTCCGATCCGTAGCGGGCATAACTTCCGGCAAGGCCGTGCAGCTGCGCAGAATACCGTTCCCGAGACGACCGGCGACGCGATCTCCGTGGCGCGCGATCCCGGAGCTTAAAGGAAAGTTCGACGGCATCTCGTTCCGCGTGCCGAATATCACCGGTTCCATTTCGGACATCACATTCCTCGCAAAGCGCTCCACCACGGTTGAGGAGATTGCGCAGATCCTTACCGACGCCGCGAATTCGCCGCGCTGGCAGGGGATCCTTCAGGTCACGCGCGACCAGATCGTTTCATCGGACATCATCGGTCAGCAGTTCGGCGCGACCGTCCCGCTCGATCTCATCAAGGTCATCGACGGCGATCTCGTGAAAGTGCTTTCGTGGTACGACAACGAGGCCGGATATGTGAGCACGCTCATCAAGCACGTGGAAAAGGTTGCGGCGCTTTTGTAAGCTTGGAGACACTTCTCTATATTATGACCATCTATATCGGCGCGGATCACCGAGGGTTCGCCTTGAAGGAGCAGATCAAAGCATCGCTCGCGGGTAGCGGATACGAGATCGTTGATGTCGGCGCTTTAAGCGTCGATCCCGTCGATGATTATCCCGACTTTGCGCGCGCAGTCGCGGAAAAGGTGGCGGTTGCGGCGGGCGGTGCGGCGGCGCCTGGCGCGGATACCTCCGTGCGCGGCATCGTGATCTGCGGTTCGGGATTTGGCGTGGATATTGCCACCAATAAGTTCAAGGGTGTTCGTTCGGCGCTTGCGATGTCCGTCGATCATATTCGTGCCGGTCGGCACGACGATGATGTGAATGTGCTGAGCATCGCGGCCGATTTTACGAAACCGGAGGAGGCCGTTGCCATCACGAAAGCATTTCTTGAAACGGCGTTCGATTCGGGGCAGGAGCGGTATATACGCCGCATCGCGAAAATAGCCAAGATAGAAGAGGAATAATAAGTGAGCCCGGGTCACTGTGTTAGAATTAATCTATGAAAGTCATTCCCGTCATCAACTGTCCGGATATTGAGTGCGTCCGAAAGAAGATCGAGATCGTAAAGACGTTTTTACCCGATGGAGAATTTCTTCACCTCGATGTTTCCGAAGAGGCGTTTACGGGTTCCCGGTCATGGGGCGATCCGATCGAATGGACCATGCTCAAGGTGCCGTACTTTTTGGAAGTGCATTTGATGGTGGAACAGCCGGAGGACCATGTGGACAACTGGCTCGCCGCGGGCGCCCGGCGCTTGATCATCCATCTTGAGACGATCAATCGGCAGTCGTTGCATGAGATCGTTTCCACCGCTGAGCGCTATCAGGCGGAGATCATGATCTCTTCAAAGCCGGAGTCGATATCGGAAGAGCTTGTTCCGTATTTCCGCCACTTTAGTTCGTTCCAGATACTTGCGGTGTCTCCCGGTCCCGCGGGCCAGAAGTTCCTTTCGTTCGTCGCGGAAAAAGTGCGGTTCATAAGAGAAGAACTTCCGGATGCTATAATTGAGGTTGATGGCGGCATGAATCCCGAAACGGCACCGCTCGTGCGTGATGTCGGCGCGGATATCATCGTCTCGTCGAATTATATTTTCAATAGCGCCGATCCCAAAAAGGCCTATGAAGAGCTCAAAGCACTATAATGCAATCACTTACCGATAAAAAACTGAAGGAGATGGAGATCATGGCCACGCGTTTGCGCGAGGACGTGATCAGAATGGTCTCCCATGCGGGATCGGGACACATCGCGGGTCCGCTCGATATGGCCGAGATCTTTACCGCGTTCTATTTCCATATTCTCGAACACAACCCCAAAAAGCCGGAGTGGCCCGACCGCGACCGCCTCGTGCTTTCGTGCGGCCATATCTGTCCGATCCAGTACGCCGCGCTCGCGCATGCCGGATATTTTTCCGTGGAAGAATTGAAGACCCTGCGCCAGTTGGGTTCGCGCCTGCAGGGCCATCCGCATCGCACCGTTCTTCCCGGCATCGAGACGACGTCCGGGCCGCTCGGCTCCGGCATCTCGCAGGCAGCGGGCATCGCGCTCGCGGCCCGGCTCGACGCGAAAAAATATCAGGTCTATTGTGTCACTTCCGACGGCGAGCACGAGGAGGGGAACACGTGGGAGGCCGTGATGCTCGCCGGAAAGTATCGCTTGCGGAATTTGACGGTCATCGTGGACCGGAACAACATCCAGATCGACGGCTTTACGGAGAACATCATGCCACTCGAGCCGTTCGCGGACAAATACCGGGCTTTCAATTGGCACGTGCTGGAGATTGACGGTCATAACTTTGAAGAGATCATCGCCGCCGCCGCGGAAGCGAAAGCGACGATGCACGATCAGCCGACCGCGATCATCGCGCACACGATCCCGGGCAAAGGCGTGGATTTTATGGAAAACGATTACCTCTGGCATTCGAAGCCCTTCAAGCCGGGCGAGGCGGAAAAAGCGATCGATCAACTCCGCGCGGAGCAACATAGGATAGAAAGTAAACATCCATAACATGAAGATCGTCAATTTCATCCTTGGTCTTGCCACCGCCATCATCCTTGGCGCATTGATCAATCTTGGCATCCGCGCATTTTATCCCGAGCCCATCGCGCCCGTATACGTGAGCTATCCCGCGCCGGTGCCGTGCGCTACCGCCGATACGAAGTGCCAGGCCACGCAGACGGCCGAGATGAACCAGCAGAACACCCAACAACAGCAGCAGGAGAAGGCGTACGAGGATCAGATGAGCGTGTATGACAGGAATCTTTTCATCATTGCGAACATCATCGGCGTCGTGATCTTCGCCGTGGGATTCTGGTTGATCTTCGGTACGTGGGGCGCGATCCTTGCGTCGCATGCCGTGCCGATCGGCATCATGCTCGCTGGATTGTGGGGGATCATCTACGGCTATGCGCGGGGATGGGGGAGCATCGACGACCGCCTCAAGTTCTTCGTCGGGCTTGTGATCGCCGTGATCGTGATCGGCGGAAGTATGTGGCTTATCCAGCGGCATCAAAAACAGAACCGTCAAAAATAAAACATCACCATGCTGAACCCCGAAGCAAAATTGAATCCGAACATGTTCGATATCGACGTGGAGCAGGCCCCCACGCGTGACGGATACGGAAAGGGATTGGTCGCCGCCGGCGAGGCGAATCGCAACGTCGTCGCGTTGTCCGCGGACCTTACCGAATCGACGCGCGTTGATGCGTTCGCAAAGCATTTTCCGAATCGATTTTTCGAGATCGGCGTTGCCGAGCAGAACCTCGTGACGGTCGCGGCGGGAATGGCGGTGACGGGAAAGATCCCGTTCGTCGCCTCGTACGCTACGTTCTCTCCGGGCAGGAATTGGGAACAGATTCGCACGACCGTCGCGTACAACAACACGAACGTAAAGATCGCGGGTCATCACGCCGGGATCTCCGTCGGTCCGGATGGCGCGACTCATCAGGCCACGGAGGACATCGCCATTATGCGCACGATCCCCAACATGAAAGTGTTCGTTCCGTGCGATGCCGTGGAAGCCAAAAAGGCCACGCTCGCGGCGGCGCAGATCTGGGGTCCGGTCTATCTTCGGTTCCAGCGCGAAAAAACACCGATCATGACGACCGCCGCAACGCCGTACATCCCGGGCAAAGCGGAAATTTTCTGGCAATCAAAAAAACCGGACGTGCTCATTATCGGCTGCGGAGGACTTCTTTTTAACGCACTGCTTGCCGCGCGCGAATTGCAGAACGAAAAGATCGGGACGGTGGTGTTGAACTGCTCCACCATCAAACCGCTCGATGACAAGAAGATCGTCGAGTTGGCCAAGAAGATCGGTGCGGTGGTGACGATCGAAGAGCACCAGGTGGCGGGCGGCCTCGGCGGCGCGATCGCGGAGGTGCTTGGACGGTACGCTCCGACGCCGATCGAGTTCATCGGCATGCAGGATACGTTCGGAGAATCGGGAAAGCCTTCGGAGCTTATCAAGAAGTTCGGCATGGAGGCGAAGGACATCAAAGCGGCCGCAAAGCGGGTTCTGCGGAGAAAGAAATAAGCAAACACACCCAACCCCTCGAAAAGGACGGTGTCGCGCAGTGCTCTGCGCGCGCCTTGGCTCTCGGCGCCTTCGCGCCTCCGAGACACCTTTTCGAGGGGTTGGGTGTGTTTGCTTTATGGGGCCATTCGGATCGAAAAGAATAAAATTTGTGATACAATAATCTCATATGAAAAAAAAATACGACGTGGTGTGCATCGGGGATGTTGTTATGGATGCGTTCATCGGATTGAAGGAGGCCAAGGTGGAATGGGATAAAAAACACGAACATCCGGAGCTTGAGATGTCGTTTGCGGACAAGATCCCGTACGAATCGCTCACCGTGGCGCCCGCGGTGGGGAATGCGTCGAACGTTGCCGTCGGTGCGCGGCGCCTCGGGCTGAACACGGCGATCATCACCGCGATCGGCGGCGATCACTACGGCACGGAGATATTGGACCGTTATCACAAAGAGGGGGTCAGCACGGAATACGTCAAGATCAATAAGAGCAAGCCGACGAACTATCACTTTGTTTTAACGTACAAAGCCGAGCGGACGATCCTTATCAAGCACCAGGTTTACGAATATTACGATCCGCGCAAAGTGGATTCGAATACGAATTGGATATATTTTTCTTCCATCGCGGAGCACACGCTCCCGTTCCATAAAAAAGTTGCGGATTACTTGAAAGCGCATCCGGAGGTCAAGATGGGATTCAATCCCGGCACGTTCCAGCTTCGCTTCGGCGCAAAGAAGCTGCGCGACATCTACAAGCACACGTACGTGCTTTTCGTGAATCGCGAAGAGGCGGCGTTCATCCTTCATACCAAGAACGAGGATATTAAAACGTTATTCAAAGGACTCCATAAGCTCGGGCCGAAGGTGGTCGTGATCACGGACGGCCCCGCCGGGGCGTACGCATCCGATGGTATGAACCAATACTTCATGCCGCCGTATCCGGATCCCAAGAAGCCGGTCTCGCGTACGGGAGCGGGCGATGCGTTCTCCGCCGGATTCTTCTGCGGCCTGGTCTACGGGTTGTCGGTGTACGATGCGCTTCGCTGGGCGCCGATCGAGTCCATGCATGTGGTGCAGTTCTTCGGTGCGCAGACCGGATTGCTTTCGAAGTCGAAGCTCCTCGCATTGCTCAAGAAGGCCCCGAAGAATTACTTGCCGAAGAAAATCTAGGTCTATAAAAATATGAAAACCCTTCGCGAAGTTCTTGCCGATGCCGATGCCCGGCGCGTTGCCGTCGGCCATTTTAATATTTCCGATCTTGGTGCGCTGAAAGGCATCTTTGCCGCCGCGCGGGAATTGCAGTTGCCGGTGCTGATCGGCGTGTCGGAGGGGGAGCGGGAATTCATCGGGGTCAAGCAAGCGGCGGCGCTCGTGAAGAGCTTGCGCGACACGTACGACTACCCGATATTCTTGAACGCGGATCACACGCATTCGCTCGATAAGGCGAAGGAAGCGGCGGAGGCCGGGTTCGACGAGATCATTTTCGATAATTCTTCGTTGTCGATGGAAGAGAATATTGCCAACACCAAAGCCGCGGTCGCGGCGATCCGTGCCATCAATCCGGAGATCGTGATAGAAGGCGAGATCGGATATATCGGTTCCAACTCAGAGATCGTGGCAGAGCGGCCGGCGGCATCGCTTACGATGTCCACGCCGGAAGAGGCGGTGCGATTCGTGACGGAGACGGGGATCGACGTGTTGGCTCCCGCGGTGGGGAATATGCATGGTCTGCTTGCCAGCATGGCGACCGGCGCCGCGAACGCGGAACGAAAACACTTGGACATCGCTCGCATCGCCGCGATCAAAGCGGCGATCGGCGGAAAGTTCATGACGCTTCACGGCGGCTCTGGCACGGAGGATGCGGACTTTACCGCCGCCGCGAAGGCGGGGATGACGATCATCCATGTTTCGAGCGAGTTGCGTCTTGCGTGGCGCCGCGGTGTGGAAGATGCGCTGAAAGATCCGAACGAGATCGCTCCGTACAAACTTGTGGCGCCGTCCGTCGTTGCCATCCAAATGATCGTCACCGATCGCTTGAAGCTTTTCAACGGGCTCGGGTAGCCCTTTTCAATCCATGGAAGGTGTGGCATGCTATTCCTTAGGATTGTTTGAGTTCCGTGGAGGAAAACCATGAGCTGCCGTTTAACAGCAATGCTGCCGGCAATTGCGCCGGAAAAGTCGGTTTCCGTCGAAGATATGGTGACGGGCTTTATGCGCTATGGGCACGCACACGGGGTGCTGACGTACCCCGATTTTCATGACGAGTCTTGGCATCTTCTTCTGCGGGCCACACAGGACGCGGTTCCCGGTTCGATTCCAAGATCCATCTGCCTGGAGTTCGACCCTCCTCGCCAAGGCGGTAGCCAATACCCCATGCTGAAGGGGTATAAGAAGATCACTGCGGCGCTTGCCGTCCTTGCGCCGACCGATCGTGCGACCGGACGGATGCGGCTCAAACTTGAGAGCCAATCCGGGATTGAAATGACCCAATCCTTCCTTGGTCTTATCGAGGTGATGTTCGTCATTGGATGGCGGATTGACGGGTTCTACGCGTTGAATTAGTGGCCACAGCCGGCCGCCCACGAATATTCGGGCGGCCTTTTTTATCCCACTTGCCTTCCTGTGAAAATTTGTTATACTCTCTCCTATGGATTTAGCAGTCAAAACACGCGACGTATTGGGTAAGAAAGTGAAGGCGCTCCGCAGGGAGGGTCTTATTCCGGCCGAGTTGTACGGGCATGGATTTGAAAATATCCACTTGGCGCTCCCGGCAAAGGAATTTAATAAGGTGCTAAAAGCGGCCGGTGCCACGTCGGTCGTAACCCTCTTACTCGGCAAAGAATCAAAGTCCGCGATGATCCACGAGATTGCGCGCGATTCCGTCACGAGCGAGATTATTCATGTCGATCTGCATCAGGTGCGCATGGACGAACTCGTCAAAGCCGATGTCCCGTTGGAATTCGTCGGAGAGGCTCCGGCGATAAAGGCGTTCAGCGCAGTCATCAACAAGTCCATGTCCGAGATCGAAGTTGAGGCGTTCCCGCAAGATCTTCCGCACAGTCTCATCGTCGATCTTTCCGTGCTCGACGAGCTCGATAAGACGATCTACGTAAAAGACATCAAGCGGCCGAAGGGAGTCACGTTCCTTATCGATGCCGAGACCGCCGTCGCCACCGCCACGCCGCCGGCACCGGAAGAGGTTGTCGCTCCGGCCGAGACCGTTGACGTTTCCGCCATCAAGACCGAAGGCGAAGAGAAGAAAGCCGAGCGCGAAGCGCAGAAGGGAGAAAAGGAAGAAAAATAATGATTACAGAAACACCCCTCACGACGAGGGGTGTTTTAGTTCTGCCTGGATAATGAGAAAAGAGTTCAAATCTAGAGTGTTGTACTGACAAAAAAGGAACCGTTTTCAGGTTCCACTTGCGGTAACATTTCTTCATCCAGGAAGTTTCATCCAGCCGCATTTCGTTTCGACGTTGTAGCCGCCATGAAGCGTTACTCTCGCGGGGGTATTCGGCGTCCAGCCTTCTGCCGATATTGCATAACCGGCAAAGAACCAGTTTGCGAGCGGCTTGTTTCCGCGAAGCTCAGATTCGAGATCGCGAGTCAGTGCCACAACGACGATGACGAAGTCTTCGCCCGTGTCGGATTGAAAAAGCTTTCCCTGGGCTTCCGAGATGGATTCCACAAGATCAGATTTTTCGGGGCCGCTGGTAATCTTTATTTCACGCTCTTTTGCCACGGGACTCAACCCTCCTTACCGCACGTATTTTACCCACTAGGGGTGATATAGTCAAATAAAGCGGTTCTAAACCCGTCCAGGGTGTTGTACTGCCAAACAGCCCCATTTTTATTATTCTGCCGGATAGGGGTTTATTAACTTTTGAACCGAGAGAGGGTTTAATATCGAAGGCCAAAGAAGTTTCCATGGCCAACGTGAAGTATGAACATGAAAAGCCCAATCAGAAGAGGCGCTTGAGAAATTAAAATCACAAATACGATAATCGCCGTTATCGTAAGTGCTTTTCTTTTAGACCATAAACCACCCACCGACCGTATTTCTTGCTATACTTACCCAATGAATCGGATCTGGAAAGCGATCGTCGAGATGGCATTTATCATATTTTTATTTTATTCCAACCTCCTCATGGGGGAATTTACGCGTGCGAGCGGACATGGCAAATCCTTATTGCTCGCCCTCGGTGATATTTTTACCCTCACAAACCTTGCGATCGCCATCGTTGCGGCCCTGGTTGGATATGCGTTCTTCGAGTTCCTCCGCGAGAAGCTTTAATCAGCCATCCTGTCCCTCCGTTCTTCTTTTTGCGTTATAATAATAGGGTAATGAAACGGCCGTTAAGACCAAGGGTGTTAGGCGACATTTCCGTCAAAAAGGCTACCGCGCAGGGTTGGAGTTCCTTCGGACCGCTTGCCGCGCGGGTCAATTTGGTGGAAGAGCGGATCATCCGGATTCCGCTTACGAAAAGTTTGCGGGTGGGCATAATCGTCTCGGCGGCGATTTTTTTGGTGTTCGGATCGGCCGCCGCTCCCACGCTTTTTACCAGGGCCTCCGGCGATGCCACGACCGTGACGGCTTCGAGCACCGATCCCGTCGTCGAGCGTACCCAGCTTGAAACCCAACTCGCTCAGCTTGAGACCCAGATCGATCAATATCAGGGACAGATCTCGAGCTATCAGACGCAAGGCAAGACGTTGAACGGGCAGATCGCGATCTTGAACGATAAGATCGCGTCGCTTAACTTGCAGATCCAGGCGACGACCCTTACCGTTCGGCAGCTGAACAACGAGATCAACGATACTCAATCACAGATCACGACCACGCAGGCGGATATTACGAATAAGAAAGCGGCCATTGGGTCGCTCATGAAAAATTTATATCAGGACGATCATGTAACCCTTATCCAAGCGTTCCTTCAAAATCCCCAGCTCTCGGATTTTTGGGATGAGACGCAAGCGATCACGCTTCTTCAGGATAATCTTCGTCTGACGGTACAGCAGATCGCGAGTCTTCAGACCCAACTGCAAAATCAGGAACAACAGTTCCAGGCGTCGGAGTCCGATGCCGCGAGCGCGGCGGCATATCAGGCGGCGCAGGCGCAAGAGGTGGTGAGCACCAAGACGGAAAAGACCCAGCTCCTGCAGGAGACGAAAGGGCAGGAGTCGAAGTATCAGGCGCTTCTCGTACAGACGCAGGCGTCGGCGGCACAGATCCGCAACCGTATTTTCCAACTGCTTGGCGGCGGTCAGCTTTCGTTCGAAGATGCGTATCAATACGCACAGCTGGCGTCGAACGCCACCGGCATCGATCCCGCGTTCATTCTGGCGATCCTCGATCGGGAATCGGCATTGGGTCAGAACGTCGGGCAATGCAATTATCAGGCGGCGATGAGTCCGTCGAACCAGCCGTTGTTCCTCGCCATCACCCAATCGCTCAATCTCGATCCGAGCGAAATGATGGTATCATGTCCGAATGCCGACGGCGTGTACGGCGGCGCGATGGGTCCGGCGCAATTCGAGCCTTCGACCTGGGATCTCTACTCGACCGCGGTTGCCGGGATCACGAAGGATAACCCGCCATCACCGTGGAACGATTCGGATGCGTTCGTCGCCACCGGGTTATACCTGAAGGATGGGATGACCGGATGCCAGGCCGCTTATAGCGCGGTGGTCAGCCAAGAGCGGTGCACGGCGGCGAAGTATTATGCCGGCGGGCGATGGAAGAGCTATCTATGGACCTACGGCGAAGCGGTGGTGGAGCGCGCGCAGAGCTTTGCGGCGGATATCTCGACGATCACAAACGGAAGCAATAGCTAATCGCTCAACGCCATGAAAACAACAAAAAAAATAACCCTCAAGAACGGGCTGCGCATCATACTGGTTCCCCAACCGCAGAACCTCGCCGCGACGGTGCTCATTTTGGTGCAGGCGGGATCGGAATATGAGGCGAAGGTTCAGAACGGTGTTTCGCATTTTTTGGAACACATGATGTTCAAAGGGACGACGGATCGCCCCGAGCCGGGCATGATCGCGCACGAGCTGACGGCGCTCGGCGCGCAATTCAATGCCTTCACCGGAGCCGAATATACCGGCTATTACGCAAAGGCGCAGGCGGAGAAATTACCGAAGATCCTGGAGCTTGTGAGCGATATGTATCTGAACCCGCTGTTTGACGAGGCGGAGATCGAGAAGGAGCGTGGCGTGATCATCCAGGAGATCAATATGTATGAGGACGATCTTCCGGCGCGCGCTCAGCGCGACTTCAATAATTTGGTGTATGGCGATCAGCCGGCGGGATGGGACATCGGCGGTGAGAAAGCGATCATCAACGCGCTCGCGCGCGCCGACTTTATGGCGTATCGCGATAAGCGCTACGTGATGCAGGGCACGGTCGTTGTCGTCGCGGGAAAGTTCGCTGAAGCGGCGACCGTTGCGCAGATCAAAAAATATTTCAACGCGCTTCCGCGGCGGAAGGCTCCGGCAAAAACAAAGACGATCGAGCGCCAGTCCGCGCCGAAGATAAAACTTCATTTCAAGGAATCCGATCAGGCGCATCTCGTGCTCGGCTTCCGCGCGTTCGATATGTTCGATCCGCGGCGCTACGCCCTACGGGTGCTCGCCGATCTTCTTGGCGGGGGAATGAGTTCGCGGTTGTTCACGCGCATCCGGGAGAAGATGGGCGCGGCATATTATATCGGCGCGGGCACGGACCTGTCGCTTGATCACGGCTTGTTCTCCGCTTCCGCGGGTGTTGACCGTACGAAGATCGAGCCGGTGATCAGCGCCATTCTGGACGAATGTGCACAGCTTCGTGACGTTGCCATTCCGGAGAACGAGCTTCAAAAAACGAAAGATCACATGATCGGCGGTCTCGTGCTGGGGCTCGAGACATCCGACGACCTTGCGAGTTTCTATGGCAGTCAGGAAGTGCTGACCGGGGAGGTCACGCCGCCGGCGGTGCTGACGGAGCGGATACGGAAGGTGACGGCGCGTGACGTGCAGGCCGTGGCGAAAGCGATATTCAAAGATAAGGGACTCAATCTTGCCATCGTCGGGCCGTATAAGAATGATGCGCAATTTAAACGTATCTTATCAATCGATAAGTTGCGGAAAAGCGCCAAATAATAGTAGGCTATTGCAATGGATTCACACGACGAATTTTATATCACGACCCCGATCTATTATGTGAACGACAAGCCGCACATCGGCCATGCGTATTCGACGATCGTCGCCGACACGTTGGCGCGGTGGCGCGAGGCGCGCGGGGAGCACGTGGTGTTCTCCACGGGCGTGGACGAGAACGCGCAGAAGACGGTTGATGCGGCGAAGAAGCATGAGGAAGAGATCCACGCGTACACCGACCGCATGGCGGACATCTGGAGCTCCACGTGGTCTAAGCTCGGCATCTCGAACACGGATTTTATCCGCACCACGGAGGAGCGGCACATCGAGGTGGTCAACGATATCTGGGGTCGCATGGAAGCCGCGGGAGATATCTATAAAGGGCAGTATCAGGGATTATATTGCAAAGGGCACGAGGCGTTTATGAAGGAAGACGAGCTGACGCCCGACGGCCTTTGCCCGGAGCACAAGACCGCGCCGGAACTCGTCACCGAAGAGAATTATTTCTTCCGGCTTTCGAACTATCAACAGAAGCTTTTGGATTTCTATGAAACGCACGGCGAGTTTGTTGCACCCGCGCACCGGTTCAACGAAGTGCGCGCGTTCGTGGAGAACGGGTTGGAAGACATCAGCTTCTCTCGCGAAAAAAAGGAGTGGGGGATCCCGGTGCCGAACGATCCAAATCAGGTCATTTATGTGTGGGCCGACGCGCTCGTGAACTATATTACTATTGTGGGTGTTGAGGGATGGGAAGAGCATCCGGCGGACATACACGTAATGGCAAAAGAGATCGTTCGTTTTCATGCGGTGATCTGGCCGGCGATGCTCATGTCGGCAGGCTTGCCATTACCGGGGCAGATTCTCTCCACTGGATTTCTTACATTGAATGGCACGAAAATGTCCAAATCGCTGGGCAATGTGGTCGATCCACTTGATATCGCTGCGCGTTATGGCAATGACGGCTTGCGCTATTTCTTACTGCGCGAAATTTCCCTTGGCGACGATGGTGATTTCTCCGAAGACAAAATGAAGGAGCGTTACAATGCCGACTTGGCAAATGGTCTCGGTAATTTTGCCGCGCGAGTGCTCACGCTTGCGGAAAAGGAGACGCTTACCGACGGCGTGCTCGACGGTGATTTTGACATTACGATCGAAACGATGAAGCGCGAAGTGTACGCCAGTTTAAAGGAATATAAGTTTGCGTATGCACTGGCGGCGATTTGGGACGCGATCTCGTTTGGTGATCGTTACGTCAACGACCACAAGATCTGGGAGATAAAAAATGATGCGGCGCGGGCAGCGGCGTTGTTCAATTTGGTGTCGTTGCTCGACGCGGTTGCAACGGAGCTTGTGCCGTTCTTGCCGGAGGCGTCACGCAAGATCAAGGCGGCGATCATGCACGAAGGGAGTACCGTAAAGACAAAAAAGCCGGACACGCTTTTCCCGAGAGTTAAATAAGATTGCCCCACTACCGCCCTGTCTGATCGAACAAGCTTTCATACACGCGATTGATGTCGCGGTGGAAGTGTTCGATATCGTTGTAGTTGTTCTCTATCACGATCTCCGCGCGGCTGCCGATGTCCGGGATATCCAATTCGGTTCGCACCTGTTCCTGCCGCATGAAATCCTCCCGGGTCGTCGTGTGCTCTCCCGAACGCTTGCGGGTAAGCAGGCGATCGTAACGTACTTTCGCGTCGGCGGGGATGTAGATGAGGATAGATTTTATCCCTTCATCGTTGAGGCCCCGAAGCATCTTTTCATCTCCCAACCATCGCACGCCGTCCAGGATCGTCACATCGACGTCCTCCGTCATGAGCCGATGCCTCATCGCGCGAGAAAGCGTTCCGTCGCCGAAGCCAATTTCCGCGTTCATAAGCATGGCCATTTTTTGTTCGTTGTCGCGCCCGTGGGGAAGCCCCCAAAGGTCGAGCGTTTCACGGAGGATCTCCGAGAACGTGTGGCGGCTGACCGAATAGCCGTCCTCAAGAAGCAGCTTTTCCAGCATATTCGCGCATGTTTCCTTTCCCGCGAGCGGTGCCCCGACGAGTCCAATGACCAGTTTCATATGCCTCTATCATACAATACTTGGCGGCGATGATGAAATAAAAATTAAAAATGCCGCGCCTCCATAACAGAGGTGCGGCAGTCGTCTGCACTAAGCGATGTTTGCCCGAAGGATGCTGGTCAGGTCCTGGTACGAGTGCACCGCCCACTTGGCCCCCGCGGCCTGCATCTCGGGTAAGGTGTGTTTCTTGCCGAAGAGGGCGAATGGAACAATTTTTGCCTTGGATGCGTCGGCGATCCCTTCCGGCTCTATGTCGACATAAAAGACATCCCGAAGATCAACGCGCGGATACCGTCGGAGCACCTCGTTAATGATCACTTGCCGGTCGCTGACTCCCAGGAAGAATCTCTCGAAGTACCCGGCGATTCCCAGTCGCTCGAGGTCCGTGATGAACTCTTTTGGTTCGGTGCTGATGAGGATCAACGGGATCCCGGCTTCGCGAAGAAAGTTCAACATCTTCCGTAGCTCCTCATCGCCGGTTCTTGCGGTGAGGGGATAAACTAGTGCCGTTGCTTCAAACACTCCTATTTGGAATGGCATTTGTCTCTCCTTGACGTTGTGGGGGAAGGTTACTGCCCGTATAATAGGATAATAACGTCTATGACGCAAGAATTTTCCGGACAACCTCCCCACTTCTTTGATGCCCATACTCATGTGCAGTTTTCGGGCTACGGCGAGGGCGATGACCGCGCGGCGGTCATCCGCCGCGCGGCAGAGGCGGATGTGTGGATGGTAAACGTCGGTACGCAAAAGGACACATCCCGCGCCGCGGTCACGCTGGCGGAGCAGTATCCTGAGGGCATGTACGCGGCGGTGGGTTTGCACCCAGTGCACACAAGCCACTCGTTCCATGACGAGCAGGAGCTGGCGATGCCAGATACTGGAAGCGCGGCAACGGCGTTCACCTCGCGCGGCGAGGTGTTCGACGCCGATTATTATCGGGCGCTCGCGGTGAATCCCAAGACGGTGGCGATCGGGGAGTGTGGCCTGGATTATTTTCATTTTGGCGATGACGAGCCGCGCGAGGTGCAGATACAAAAGCAGAAGGACGCGTTCCTCGCGCAGATCGAGCTTTCGAAGGATGTTAAAAAACCGTTAATGATCCATTGCAGGAGCGCGTTCGAGGATCTTATCGCGTTCGTTCGTCCGCACGCGCACGAGCTTCAGCCCGGCGTCGTGCATTTCTTTACCGGTACGCCGGATGATGCTCGGGCGTTGCTCGATATGGGATTCTCGTTCACCTTTGGCGGTGTGATCACATTCCCGCCTCGGAAAGGAAAGGCGCAGGGCGATTATGATGAGGCCATCAAGCTGATCCCGATCGACCGTATCCTGTCCGAGACCGACGCGCCGTATGTCGCGCCGGCGGTATACCGTGGCAAGCGCAACGAACCGGCGTATGTGGTTCACGCCGTCGCGCGGCTTGCGGAGTTGAAAGGCGTTTCGGCGGAAGAAATGAAGAGCCGGATCTGGGCTAACGCCCGGCGGATTTTCCTTGAGAAATAAGCCTGGCAGGTCTAGAATAGGAGTACCCATGTCTCCTTACGACCCCAAAACCATCGAGGAAAAGTGGAATAAAAAATGGTTGGCCGACAAGGTTTTTAAGGCCGATGACGATTCCAAGAAACCGAAATATTATCAGCTGGAGACGTTTCCATATCCGTCCGCGGCGGGGCTTCATATGGGCCACCCCAAGGGATACACCGCGGAGGATATTCACGCGCGCTACATGCGCATGCGCGGCAAGGAGGTGCTCTATACGATGGGCTGGGACGCGTTCGGATTGCCGACGGAGAACTATGCCATCAAGGTAGGAAAGAACCCAAAAGAGGTCGCAGTAGCGAACACCGACAACTTCCGTCGCCAGGTGCAGATGTTCGGCTTTTCGTACGACTGGGATCGCGAACTCGATACCTCATCGCCGGAGTATTATAAGTGGACGCAGTGGATATTCATCCAGCTTTTCAAAAAAGGATTGGCGTATCGAAAGGATGGCAAGGTGAACTGGTGCCCGAAGGACCAGACCGTGCTTGCGAACGAACAGGTGGTGGATGGAAAGTGCGAGCGGTGCGGGAGCGAGATCGAGGAGCGCGCCATGGAGCAGTGGTTCCTGAAGATCACCGATTATGCGGACCGATTGCTCGAAGATCTGAAAGGCCTCGATTGGCCGTCGGCGACGATCAAGCGCCAGGAGGATTGGATTGGCAAGAGCGAGGGCGCGGAGCTGGAATTCGGGCTCGCCGGTTTGGATAAAAAAATAACCGTATTTACCACGCGCCCGGACACGTTATTCGGAACGACCTATTTAGTATTGGCGCCGGAACATTCGTTGATCCAGGAGCTAAAAACAGAGGTACAAAATTGGTCAGAAGTTGAAAAATATATAGAAGAAACCGGCCACAAGACCGATCGAATGAGGCAGGAAACGGTTAAAGACAAGACCGGCGTGGAGTTAAAAGGAGTGAAGGCGATCAATCCTGCGAACAAAGAGGAGATTTCGATCTGGATCGCGGATTATGTTTTAGGTTCCTATGGCACCGGCGCGATCATGGCCGTGCCCGCGCATGACGAGCGTGATTTTGAGTTCGCCGAAAAAAAACATTTGGATGTTAAACACGTTATTGATCCCGGCGAAGATTATGACTTACATCAATACTATTCCATCTTTGCTCATAGCGCGGAAAGATCGGAGGAGGAGAATTTTAAATTCGAATATGAGGTAGTGCGTAAAGGAGAAAGAAGGATGTTTTCTTATGGTGGCAATGGCAAACTTATTAATTCCGGTAAGTTTACGGATATGGATTCTAATACCGCGAAAACAGCGATCACGAAGTTCGTCGGTGGCAAAATGAAAACGCAATACAAGATCCGCGATTGGTCCGTGTCTCGCCAGCGGTATTGGGGTGCGCCGATCCCGATGGTGCACTGCGGTGTCTGCGGCATCGTGCCGCTACCGGAAAGCGAATTGCCGCTATTATTGCCGGAACTTGAGAACTATCGTCCGCAGGGGATGCCGCCGCTCGCGAGCTCGCCGAGCTTCATCAACGTGAAGTGTCCGCGGTGCGGCGGTGACGCGAAGCGCGACGCCGAGACCCTCGACACGTTCGTGGATTCGTCGTGGTACTTCCTTCGTTACCCCGACCCGCATAACGCTCAGGAAATTTTCGATAAAAAGAAGACGGCTCATTGGATGCCGGTGGATCTTTATGTGATCGGCGCGGAACATACCGTTTTGCATTTGCTGTATTCGCGCTTCATCACGAAGTTCATGCACGACGAGGGATATCTTTCATTTGTGGAACCCTTCACGCGATTGAAGCATCAAGGGCTTGTTATGGCTGCGGATGGACAAAAGATGTCCAAGAGCAAGGGCAATGTGGTCAATCCGGACGAGATCCTCGGCGAATTCGGCGCGGACGCAACGCGGCTATATCTTATGTTCATGGGCCCGTTCAATGACGCAACCCCGTGGGATGCGAAGGGGATTTTGGGCATCGACCGATTTCTTAAGCGGTTTTGGAATTACTGTACCGCTACCAGTGGTGGCGTGGCGGATGTAAGGCCGTCCGCTCGCGGTGCGTTTCATCGCACCATAAAGAAAGTGGGGGACGATATCGAATCCTTCAAGTTCAACACCGCCATTTCCGCGTTGATGATATTGCTGAACGAACTTGAAGTTTCCTCGCCGCTTACCGTGGATGAATGCGGTATGCTCATCAAGATCATCCATCCGTTCGCGCCGCACATGGCGCAGGAGTTATGGTCGCTCGCCGGACACCAGAGCTATCTGGATTTCGAGCCGTGGCCCGCGTACGACCCGGCACTTATTGCGCAGGAGAAGATCACAATCGTGCTTCAGGTCAACGGCAAGACAAAGGATACTGTTTCCGTGGATGCTATAATTGATGAAGAAGTCGCGAAAGCAATGGCGCTTGCGAATCCCAAGATAGTTGCCGCCATCGCGGCCGCGGGAGGCGTCGCCGGGCAATCGCCGAAGCGCGTCATCTATGTGGAAAAGAAATTAGTGAACATCGTCATTTAAATGGGCTCACGGATCGGTCTCATTATTATTCTTGTCGTGGCACTCGGGCTCGGGTTATATCTTTATAGCTCCGGCGCGTTTGCGACCGGGTTGAGCGGTTTTAATTCGGTATTGCACGGCCCTTCCGGATCGCTTTTTGGCGCGAGCTCGTCTACGAAGCCTACGGCCACATCGACGTCATCTTCTTCATCCACCGGATGGAGTTCGTTCTGGAGCTTCCTTGGGTTTTCCGGCTTACACGCCCCTGCTGGACCTGCGGCGCCGCATCAACAGGCGCCGCCGCCGCTCGGTGGCACAACGACGCCCTCCGGAGCCACGAGCACTATCAACCCCGCCGACATTCCCGCAGGCTTCACGGCCGCACAACTTTCCCCGTATTTTCACGAGGTGCGATTCGGGACGGTTTCCGCCGGAACGTCGTATTATTACGGCACGATCACGTTGAGCACATACTTCAACACGAACGCGACCGGCACTATCGACGTCACCGGCTGGCAGATAAAATCAAAAGGGAGCGGAGAATATATTCCGCAGGCCATAAACAGGTACGATCCCTCCGGGCTTGCGGCACCGAGCGATATCCGTCTGAAGAACGGTGATACGGCGTATCTTTATTCGACCTCGGCACCGTTCAATGTGCGGCTCAACGAGTGCATCGGGTACGTCGCTCACGTTGCCAATTTCAAACCTGCGTTGCCGCTCACATGCCCGTATGTCGACCGGTCGCAGATCGAGAATTTTACCGGAGAGTGCCAGAACTATATCCTGTCGATCGGTCAGTGCCAGGCGCCGAACATGTCGAGCCCGCAGATCCCGCGTACGGACTATGCGTGCCAGAATTATTTGAATAACAATTTCACCTATACGTCGTGCTTCCAGGCGCACGATACCGATGCCAATTTCTTGAGCAATCAAGTTTGGGTATGGACCGGCAGTAACGTCGTGGACCCGTATCACGATGTCGTGGAATTATTGGATCGCAACGGATTACTCGTGGATCTGCGATCGTATTGATTTGACCGCGCGTCGGAGGGCGTGCTAGATTCCTCTCTGGAGGAATGAGGATATATGCCCTCAAGAAAAGCTAGCGAAGAGTGCGTAGAGCTCAGGAGAGAATTCTATAGAGCGCTCATGCGGATATTCGGGGAAGAACTCGGGGACGCGAACCCGAGCGATCTTTCACAGACCACGGCGTTTGCGAAGCACGCCGAAACGTGTGCAGGCTGTGAATTACTTTCTCGGGAATTGGCAAAGACGATCCGGGTCAAGTTCGACCGGAAATTCATCCCGGAATGATCCCGGACAGGCTGTTCTGCCGCATGCGTGCGCAGACAGCCTTTTTATTTGCGCTCGGTAAGCGTCGTCTTCACCGGGAATTGCTTCCTGTCGCGGAGCACGAGCAGTTCCACTTCGTCGCCGACGTTCGATTCTTCAAGGAAGTCCACGATGGGGTGGTCGCGGTCGAGCCGTTTCGAATTTATCTCAAGAATGATGTCTTTTTCTTTGACACCCGCCTTCGCTGCGGGACTGTCGGGGACGACAGCGTAATCGTGCTCGCTTTCGCGCATGACGAGGGCACCGTACGTGACGGAAAGCTTCATTTTCTTGGCGAGAGCCTCGTCGATCATGGTGTAGCGAACGCCGAGGAGCGGGCGGTTGATCCGGCCGAATTTTTTGATATCGTCGATGTCGCGGCGCGCGGCGTTGACCGGGATCGCGAAACCGATGCTTTGCGCGCCGGAGACGATCGCGGCGTTCACGCCCACGACGCAACCGTCGCGGTCCACGATGGGGCCGCCGGAGTTGCCGGGGTTGATGGCCGCGTCGGTTTGGATGAGGCCGCGCATCTCCTGCGGCGGCGCACCGGGTTCGGCCTGTGCGCTGATGGAGCGCGAGAGTCCGGATACGATACCGACGGAAACGGTATTGCGGAAGATGCCGAGCGCGTTGCCGATCGCGATGAGCGACTGGCCGAGTTCGAGCTTGGTGGCGTCGCCGAGGCGGACGCAGGGGAGTCCGTCGATCGCGATCTTCAGGATCGCGACGTCGTTGATGGGATCACGGCTTAAGATGGTGGCAGGGAAGGAGCGACCGTCGGACAGGATCACCGTGTATTCGGCTTTTTTTTCGCTCACCACGTGCTTATTCGTAAGGATGAGCCCGTTCTGTGCGACGATGAATCCCGATCCGCCGCCGGTCTGCACCATGCCGCGTTCATCAGCTGTGCCATCGGGGATGTTGGGGTTGAAGTCTTTTGGGAATTGTTTTTTGAGGTCCTCAAGCTTCTCCGCGATCGCGATCGAGACGACCGACGGCATGACCTTCTTGATGATCTTAATGACACGCTTATCGTCCATGGGTTTATTCTAACATGAAACGGGGGATTATCTCACAAACCGTACATAAATTCCGGATGGCACTACGCGCTCGGAGTCTTTTTCATGGATGCGCAACTCTCCGAACTCGCCAGCGAGTTTCTTATTCGCCGCAACTTCCGGAAAAGAACTCTCCACTGACTGCAAAAGCGACTGCGGTGCATAGCCGGCGGCATAGCCGTTCAAGAGGAAGAACGAGCCGGGCTTTTGCGCGAAGATCTTTTTGACGGCGTCGAGCAGGGGAACGATGTCTTCCTCGATCTTCCAGACTTCGCCGTCCGGGCCGCGGCCGAATGCAGGCGGATCAAGGATGATGCCGTCGTACGCTGAGCCTCGTCGGATTTCGCGTTGCACGAACTTGAGCGCGTCGTCAGTGATGTAGCGGATTGCATCGGGTGGAACTTGCGAGAGCGTCGCATTTTCCTTTGCCCACGTGTTGCTCGTCTTGGAGGCGTCGAGGTGCGTCACCATCGCGCCATGCTTTGCCGCCACGATGCTCGCGATGCCGGTGTAGCCGAAGAGATTCAATACTTTTGGTTTCTCCTTCTCGCCACTGCGCTTTACGAGTGTATCCACTTTTTCCGCAATCCATTCCCAGTTTGGCGCTTGTTCCGGAAACACACCGGTGTGCTTGAATGCCGTCAGGCGCAGGGTAAAGCGCGCGTCGGTGTTCCATGTGATCTCCCAGGTTTCCGATCCGCCCTTACCTTCGGAACTCCACGACCCTTTTCCACCATCAAAACGGAACTCCGCTTTTGCCGTTTTCCAAAGCTCCGGCTGTGATGGTTTCCAGATTGCCTGCGTTTCCGGCCGGATCAAAAAGAACGTCCCGAATCGCTCGAGCTTTTTATTATCGCCGGAGTCCAAGAGTTCGTAGTCCGGCCAGCCGGAGGTTGAGAGGTCGATATGGTTCATATGGGTGATTATATATCAGAAAATCAAAAACCGCCCTTGCGGACGGTCTTTGAAGAAAACCGGAGATCAACCTTGTTTGCGGTATCACTCCGTTCCGGCCTCGACACCTGATTATTAGTATATGAATTTCTTCCAGTTGGTCAAACTCCCGCCGGGGAGTCGAACCCCGAACTTCCGGGTGTCGAGACCGGATGCGATACCGTTTCACCAGCGGCCCGTATTGGGGACGTTGGTACGGTAACGAAACCTCGATTAAAACTATCTAAACTTTTTACTCCTTAAAATAATGTATTACAGTGCGCCCGGGTGGCGCATGCTCCATTGATAGAGCACGACCGCGGCGGACACGGATGCGTTGAGTGATTCGGTGCGGGCGTTCATGGGAATTTTCAAAGAGACGTCACAGCGTTCCATCGTTTTCTGGCGGATACCTTCGCCTTCGTTGCCGACGATAAAGAGCGCCGGTGCGTCGAACTTTTCGTCCACAAGACTTTGTGACCCGTTCATCACGAGGCCGTATGTGCGGAAGCCTTCTTTTTTAAGCGCGTCCACCGCCTGGTTGACGTTGCCGATCGAGACGAGCGGGATGCGGAACGCCATGCCCGCAGAGGTCTTTACGACGGTGCCGGTGATCGGCGCCTGATTGTGTTCCGGGATGAGCACGCCTGCCGCGCCGAACCCTGCCGCGGAGCGGATAATCGCGCCGACGTTGTGCGGGTCGGTCAGCTCATCGAGCAGAACGAGCATTGTTTTTTCCGTGGGGCGAAGTCCGGCGAGGAACTGCTTGAAGTCCAACATGAGCGAGCCCGGGTCGGTGACGGCGATCACACCTTGGTGTGCGGTCTCGCGGCCCACCAGATGGTCCAACTCCTTGGTTTTGAGGACGCCTGCCGTGAGGTTGCGCTCGCGCAAGAGTGTGCGCAGTTCGGGGTCGTTCACTTCCGGCGACAAGAACACTTTCTTGACCGTTTGCGGCGCGTGCGCAAGCGCTTCCATCAACGCGTGCTTGCCGTAGATGTATATCTTCTCGCGCGAGCCGTGCGCGGAGTATTGCGGGCGTGACGGGCCTTGGCCCCGACTGCGGCCGCCGTGCGCAGAGAATGGGCGTGATGAACGGGGAGAGCGTGATGATCGATTGGTTCTCATGATTATCGTAATCCTAGCGCATTTTAGAGTTTAATCAAATAAGAGACTGGACAGAGCGCGGGATTTTCTGCTATATCATAGTTAGCCGATTTGGCACGAAAGCGAGGTTGTATGACCCCTGAAAGAGATGCGAGACTGGATCGCCGTCTTATGCTCGTCAGTAACTCCTTTTCGCATGGGAAGGGGTATCTCGAACATTGCGTCGAGGATATCAAGTTATTTCTCGGCGGTATCAGAACTATCACATTCATTCCATTTGCACAGCATGACTGGGCCGCGGCTGAGAAGATTGCGAAGGAAGCGTTGGCGAAGTTCGGCATCGCGGTGCGGACTATGCCGGATTACAACTTGGGGTTTTCATATACCGGTGGATCGTCTTCGACTGCGAGGAGAGCCATCCTTGATGCTGAAGCATTTCTCGTCGGGGGCGGTAATACCTTTCGCTTACTTGAGCGACTATATCGCTTTGGGCTTCTCAATGTTATTCGTCAGCGAGTAGACCAAGGCGTGCCCTATATCGGGGTAAGTGCCGGTGCGAACGTTGCGGGTCCGACAATTATGACCACAAACGACATGCCCATCGTATACCCGCAAAGTTTCGCCGCGCTGAATCTCTTTTCGTATCAGATCAATCCACACTTCGTCGATCCCGATCCCACATCGCTCCATATGGGTGAAACGCGGGAGAAGCGCATCGCCGAATTTCACGAAGAGAATGACGCGCCGGTCATCGGCATCAGGGAAGGTTCCTGGGTGATGATGGAGATGGGTACCGCGTGGGTTGGCGGACAAACCTTCACGAAGATATTTCGCAAAGGCGAGCCGCCGGAAGAATGGGACAGTGGGCCTATCGACGTCTTTTCATAGACGAGGGAGGCATAGCGGGCGCACTACCAACATGGTGCGCCTTTTTATTTATATACGAGAGAGTTTTATTTACTAACCTTCCCCGGTTTCCACGGGACGCCGAGCCAGGGGAGGAGCCACCGGTCGAGGCCGAGCCAGCCGGCGTTGCGCCAGGCGAGGATCAAAAAGAGTTCGATTAATAATAAAAGCGGGTTCACACTGATCGTTCCGGCAAAGAGATAGTTGAGGTTCATGAACGCGCCGAAGAATGCGGCGATACCGGTGAAGGCGCCGAGGATCAGGCCGAGGCCGACGGCGAGTTCGCCGAGCGTGATCACATACGAGAAGAGCGTGGCATGGGGGAGTGCGAGGGCGTTGATGAACCACGCATACCAGCCGGCCACCGCCGGATTCGCGCCGACGGATTTCGCCGCGGCGGCGGAAAGAAATCCGCGGAGCGCCGTGCCTGCCTGCGGTCCGATCCATGCGCCACCCGTCGCTTTTCCCCATCCTGCCGTCACCCATGTGTAGCCCACATAGATGCGGAGCAGGAACCACACCCACGCCACGCGCGTATCGGCAAATAAAAACTCCGCGAGCTTCGGTTCGGGGATGACGACCGCTTCGTGCGATATATCGGACATAGAATGATTATATCATCTGGGCGATCGTTTCCCCTATGGAGAGTGAAGCCGTTGCCGCGGGTGACGGAACGTTCAGCACGTCGATCTGGTGCGTGTCTTTCAGTATCATAAAATCATCGACGAGCTTTCCGTCCCGTGCGCATGCCTGTGCCCGCACGCCCGCGCCGCCGGGGATAAGGTCGTCCGCGGTGATCGTGGGGATCAGTTTTTGGAGCGCTCGCGCGAATGCGGCTTTGGAGAACGAGCGGTACATCTCTCCCGCGCCGGTCTTCCAATGGCGCATGGACACTTTTTGGAATCCGGGCCACATGATCGATTCCAGGAAGTCTTTGCCGTTGAAACTGAAGTGTGTGTAGCCCTCGCGCTTGAGCGCGAACACCGCGTTCGGGCCGGCCTCGATCTCATTGTTGATATGACGGGTGAAGTGTACTCCCAGGAATGGGAATGCCGGATCGGGAACGGGATAGATCAGGTTGCGGACGAGCGTCCGGCGCTCTTCCTTTAATTTGTAATATTCTCCGCGGAACGGAATGATGCGGACGTCGAGCGACGGCCTATTGATGCGTGCTATCCGGTCGGCATGGAGACCTGCGCAATTTACCACCACGCCCGTCTCGTACGCAGCGTTCTCGGTCTGTATCTCGGACCAGCCTCCCTTCCGTTTTATGCCCACTACTTTTTCACCAAGCAAAAGCTGGCCGTTATTTTTTTGAAAAATATCCGCATATGCCTTGGCGACCTCGCGATAGTTGACGATGCCGGTCTGCGGTACGAAGATCCCGGCGAGGCCTGCGACGTGCGGCTCGTGTTCCCGGATCTCTTCCGCTCTCAACCGCTCCATGCCGGTAAGGCCGTTCGCGGTTCCATTATTGAAAAGCTTGTCGATCTGGGGCAGTTCGCGTACTTTCGTGGCCACGACGATCTTTCCGCATAGATCGTATTTGATGCCGTGCTCATCGCAAAAGCGAATGAGTCGTTGGCGACCTTCGATGCAGTTGGTGGCCTTCAGGCTTCCCGGTTTGTAATAGAGCCCGGAATGGATAACCCCGCTGTTGTTCCCGGTCTGATGTTGTGCGATCGCCGATTCCTTCTCCAGTATCGCTATCCGAAACTCCGGATGTTTTTCCGAAAGATGCATTGCGGTCGCGAGTCCCACGATCCCTCCGCCGATGACGATCACGTCATATTTCATGGGGGTAATTCTAGCACGGATTTTCAAAAAATGCTTTGTTGAGTTAAGCGATGCGGTGAGGGTGAGATTCGAACTCACGATACGTTGCCGTATGGCGCTTTTCAAGAGCGCTGCCTTAAACCACTCGGCCACCTCACCTCTGTGGACTACCTGCGAGTCCATTGGAGCCAGTTTATAGCCGAAATGAAGGAATGGCAACAGCTAAGCATTGAGATTAAAACGGCAATTTCGGCTTAATGTAAAAATTCCCGCTTGATGCGGGATTTTTTGTTGGCCGATGGCAATATAATAAAACTAAAAAACTATGATTAATTATATTATCTATGCTCGTAAATCTACCGATGTCGAGGATAAGCAGGTTCGTTCCATTGAAGATCAGCTGGCAGAATTGCGCGATTTTGCCAAGCGTGAGCGTTTGAAGGTCGTTTCGGAGCTCGTTGAGAAACGATCAGCGAAGATTCCCGGTCGCCCCATTTTCGGCGATATGGTAAAACGCATCGAGCGCGACGGGGCGATCGGTATCCTTGCATGGCATCCTGATCGCCTTGCCCGCAACAGCGTTGATGGCGGGAGAATTATCTATCTTGTGGACACTGGTAGGATCGTCGCCATGCGCTTTCCCACGTTTTGGTTTGAACCGACGCCACAGGGTAAATTTATGCTCAATATCGCTTTCGGGCAGAGTAAGTATTATGTCGATTCTCTTGCGGAAAACACGAGGCGGGGTCTCTTGCAGAAAGCGAAGCGTGGAGAATATCCCGGCTTTGCCCCTATCGGTTACCTAAATAACGCAAGGAAAAAGTCGGTCGTTATTGATCCAGAGAAGTCGAAAATCGTGCAGGAACTGTTCGAGCGATTCGCCGTTGGCGACATGCGGCTCGAAGATGGAGCTAATCTTTTGAAAGAGCGCGGCGTGGTTTCAAAGGGCGGCAAAATTTATCACCTCAGCCGCGTTTCTTTTGTACTGACCAATCCCTTCTATTGCGGCATGTTCAAATACGCGAAAGAGTTGTTCGAGGGTAAGCATAAGCCGATCGTCTCGAAGGCGCTATTCGACCGGGTGCAGGATGTCGTCCATGAACGATGGAAACCCCGGAAGAGTCCGAAGAATAATCCGCTGCCGTTCTGCGGCCTCCTCCATTGCGCAAC
>Ga0182030_10002656_pt1 | contig 38056 bp, 33 predicted proteins | sample 812S3MmetaG_FD_121299 | JGI IMG/M metagenome (GOLD analysis project Ga0182030, IMG submission 121299) | Permafrost microbial communities from Stordalen Mire, Sweden - 812S3M metaG (Illumina Assembly) | ecosystem: Environmental > Terrestrial > Soil > Wetlands > Permafrost | place: Sweden...
CATGAAGGTATCGCGTCAAATCGACGAGAAGACGCGCGAAGCTTTCGATGGGCGCCAGAAAGAGGCGGTGCTGCGAGAGCGGCTTCACCAGATCCAAAAGGAACTGGGTGAGGTCGACTCCTCCGGCGCGGAACTGGCTGAGCTGACGAAAGCCGTGAAGGAAGCCGGCATGCCGCCGGATGTCGAGGAGCAGGCGCAGCGCGAACTCCATCGTCTCGAGCGCATGCCGGAACAGGCAGCGGAATACTCCATGACGCGCACGTATCTCGACTGGCTGCTGGCCATGCCCTGGGCCAAACTCGATCCTGAGCAAGTGGAAATCGAGGCCGCTCGCAAGATTCTCGATGAGGATCACTATGGGCTGAAAAAGGTCAAGCGCCGCATCCTGGAGTTCTTGGCGGTGCGCAAGCTCAACCCGGAGGGACGTAGTCCGATACTATGTTTCGTCGGACCGCCGGGCGTGGGCAAGACCTCGCTGGGTCAGAGTATTGCCAAGGCGATCGGACTCAAGTTTGGCCGCGTCAGCCTGGGCGGTGTGCACGACGAAGCGGAGATTCGCGGCCATCGGCGCACCTACATCGGCGCGTTGCCGGGCAATATCGTGCAAGCCGTGCGCAAGGCCGGCCGCCGTAATCCCGTGCTCATGCTGGATGAAGTCGACAAGCTCTCGGCCAGCTACCAAGGAGATCCGTTCTCCGCCTTGCTCGAGGTGCTCGATCCGGAGCAGAACAACACGTTCCGCGACAACTATCTGGGCGTGCCCTTCGATTTGTCGAAGGTGCTGTTCATCGGTACTGCAAACGTGCTGGATTCGATTCCCGCGCCGTTGCGCGATCGCATGGAAGTCATCGAATTGTCCGGCTACACGGAAGAGGAAAAACTGCAGATCGCGCGCCGCTACCTGCTGAAGAGGCAGCTGCAGGCCAATGGCTTGACCGAGCAGCAGGTGCAGATCTCCGATGAAGCATTGCGCCGGGTCATCATGGATTACACGCGTGAAGCGGGCGTGCGCAACCTCGAACGTCAAATCGGAGGTCTGCTGCGCAGTGTCGCCGTTGCCATCGCCTCGGGCGAGGCGCAAAGCATCGCCATCGATGCGGCCGACGTGGAGCGCATCCTCGGTGCGGCACGTTTCGAAAGCGATGTCGCGTTGCGTACCAGCGTACCCGGTGTCGCCACGGGACTGGCCTGGACGCCGGCGGGCGGCGACATCCTGTTCATCGAGTCGAGCCGAGTTCGCGGCAACGGCAAGCTCATCCTCACAGGCCAGCTCGGCGAGGTGATGAAGGAGAGTGCGCAAGCCGCGGTGACCTTGGTGAAGTCGCAGGCCGACAGGCTCGGAATCGATGCATCGATCCTGGATGACAGTGATTTGCACATTCACGTCCCGGCGGGCGCAATCCCCAAGGACGGTCCGAGCGCCGGCGTCGCGATCGCTACATCGCTGGCCTCGCTCTTGACGCAGCGTACCGTGCGCTCCGACGTCGCCATGACCGGTGAAATCAGCCTACGAGGTGTGGTCATGCCGATCGGCGGCGTCAAGGAGAAGTGCGTGGCGGCAGCGCGCGCCGGCATCCGGACCGTGATCCTGCCGGCACGCAACCGGCGTGATCTCGAGGACATCCCCGAGAGCGTCAAGGCACGGCTCGAGGTCGTCTGGGCGGAGAAGATCGAAGACGTGTTTGCGCAAGCGCTCGAAGAACCGCTCGCGCAGCGCGCCGCGGCTTAAGGATTTCGGTCCTTTTTATCGTGCGGCCACCATCGCTGTAACAGCGCGGCCGCCCAGTCGCGCCCGCCGAGACCGAATGCCAGCGCTAGCGCCAGCATCAGGCCGGCCAGGATGATGAGAAAGGTGTGCTGCACGATCTGCCCGCCCACCTCCACCTGGCTCAAGGCAATCATGATGACGAACGCCAAGATGATGTAGCGGGCGATCCGCGACAGCATGTCGCCGTCGGGAACCTGCGCCTGCATGCAAAAATTCTCGACCGCGTTGCCGATGAAGCGCGCGCAGTAGGATCCAAAGATCACCACCAGCATGGCAATGAGGAGGTTGGGGGTAAACAACACCACCCGATGCAGCAGATCGGTGATGTAGGTAAATCCCAGGCCGCCAAACGCCTCGACCAGGCTCTCCAAGATCACCAACCAGAATGCCAGCATCCCGAACAGCGTGCAGGTGTCGCCGCGCAGACCCGCCTGCGCCAGAAAATTATCCGTGCCGGCCCGTTCGGTCAGCACATTGAGATTCATCGCGCGCAGCGCACGCTCCACCGCGAAGCGCGCCAGCTTGGCGAGCAGATAGCCGATCAGTACCACCACCACCGCCATCACCAGGCGCGGCAGGAACGCCGCAGTCCGGTGCATAAATTCGCGGGTGGTATCCAACAACATGTCAAAACTTTGCATGGCAGCTCCTCACTGATCGGCGCCCCAATCGAGAATTCCTTGCAGCGGAATTCCGGCCCATGTCGGCCGATTGCCGATTTCGTAGCGCAATTCGTACAGCACTTTTTCCAACTCGAACAAACCGAGCAGGCCCTCGCCCGGCTTGATCGCACCGTACAACGGCGGACTGCCCTGCGCCGCGCCAGCATAGGCAGCGAGGAATGCGCTGCGCGTTTCCATTTCCCAGGCGTGCGCCAAAGGCGCAAGCCGCGCCGCCTCCGCCTCGTTGTGAGCCACGCTGCGCAGCGCGCTCTGCTGCACATAAGCGAAGGATCGCAGCATACCCGCCACATCGCGCAGCGGCGAATGCTTGGCGCGCCGCGTCTCGAGGCTATGGCCCGGTTCGCCCTCGAAATCGATGATGACGAAATCGTTGCGTGTCACGAGCACCTGGCCGAGGTGATAGTCGCCATGTATGCGGATCTTCAAGCCCGGCTCGGATTCGAATGCAATCGATTCTATCTGCGCGAGAATGGTCGCACGCCGCTCCAGCACCAACGCTGCGCGGTCGCGATCGGCGTTGACCACGGCGTCCAGATTCGCGGCCAACAAATCCAGTGCCTGCTTGGCCTCATCCAGGGCGCGCTGCCGATAGGCGAGGATTTCGGCCCGCGCCAGCGGCTGCGGCGCAAACGCCGGATCCTTGGGGCCGCCAACGACCGATGGCTGGGCTAGCGCGCGGTGCAGCTCCGCGGTGCGCGTCGCCAGCACCCGCATCATGCCGAGGAACGCTTCGTGCGCGTTGGCTGGCAGCGCATCGCTCGCCGGCGTGGTGCGATATTGCTCCAGATGACGTTTCACGTATTCGAGCGCGTAGGTCCAGCCGTCGCCCTGATTGGGTACGAATGCCTGCAGCATGCCCAACAGCCGCGACTGACCATCGTTGCCGACGTACTCGAGCACACCCGCGAGACGCGCACAGTTGGGGAAATGCACCACTTCCGTCAGGTACATTCCCATCTCGAGTTCAGGATTGAGCCCCACCCGCAGCCGCCGATAGCCCTTGAGCATGAGCCGCTCGCCCATGGTCACCACGGTATTCGAGCTCGAGCCGCGCGGCCGATCCACGCTCAACGTTGCATAGTCGTTGCCCGCAATCTCGCTGAACGCAGCGGTCGGACGGAACACGAACTTGCCCTGCGTCGAAGCAATTTCGCGCCGTGTTGCCATCGCGTGCACCACCGCGCGGCAGAACGACTGATCAGCAAACGCATCGCCCATCACGCCAACCTCCGCCTGCTGACGGATCTTCGCCACCGCCGCGGTCGAGAGGTTGCGCACGCGCTCCTCGTCGCGCTCTTCCCAGGCAAGCGCGAGCGGCATGAAGTAGCTCATGCGCTCGCCGGCGGCTGCCGTGTCGAGGTCTACCATGGCCAGCAGCCAGGTCAGCGGCGCCTCCTGCCACACTACCTGCGCGGCGATGTGTGCGCGATCGATGACCGTGCCCTTGGCCGAATACCAACGCTGCGTCTCGATGTAGCGCGGCAGCGTATCGGTTTCGAACTGCAGCCGGGTTTTCTCCGCCATGCCTATGCGCCAAGGCACCACCCGCTCCCGGAACAAACTCAGCCAACCGTCGAACAACACCAGTGTCGGCCGCTCATCGACCGAGACCACCTGCTCATGCCACACGGGCGCCGACGCATCGGTGGACAGCTTGAACCAATAGAAGCCGTAGCCGGTGAGCGTCAGGAAGTACGGCAGCTCGCCGATGGGTGGGAAAGTAGTCTTGCCGAGCATTTCCACCGGCACTCGGCCCTTGAAGGCGGACAGATTCAGTTCCGCGGGCTGAGCCGAGCGTGACAGGTTCGCGACGCACAGGATGGTATCCTCGCCGCTCTCGCGCAGGTACGCCAAGATCTTGCGGTTGCCGGGCTTCATGAACTTGCGGGTGCCGCGGCCAAAAGCCTGGCTGGTCTTGCGCACCGCCAGCATGCGTTTGGTCCAGCTCAACAACGAGCTCGGGTCGCGCGATTGCGCCTCGACGTTTGTGGAGGGGTAGCCATACACCGCATCCATGATGGGCGGCAGGTATAACCGCTGCGGATCGGCGCGCGAGAATCCGGCATTGCGATCCGGGCTCCATTGCATCGGCGTACGCACGCCGTTGCGATCACCGATGAAGAAATTGTCCCCCATGCCGATCTCATCGCCGTAATAGACGATCGGCGATCCCGGCATGGACAGCAGCAGGCTGTTCATCAGTTTGATGCGGTCCAGATCGTTTTCCATCAGCGGCGCGAGCCGGCGCCTGATCCCTAAGTTGATTCGCGCCTGCAGATCGGAGGCGTACGTCGAGTACATATAGTCGCGCTCCTTGCTGGTAACCATCTCCAAGGTCAATTCATCGTGGTTGCGCAGGAATATCGCCCACTGGCAGGAATCCGGTATGTCCGGAGTCTGCTGCATGATCTCGACGATGGGATAGCGGTCCTCCTGGGCGATCGCCATGTAGATGCGCGGCATGAGCGGGAAGTGATAGGCCATGTGGCACTCGTCGCCATCGCCGAAATATTCGCGCACGTCCTCGGGCCATTGGTTGGCCTCCGCCAACAGGAAGCGATTGCGGTACGCAGCGTCGATGGCGGCGCGCAGCTGCTTGATGACGACGTGCGTCTCCCGCAAGTTTTCGTTGTTGGTGCCTTCGCGTTCCACCAGATAAGGGATGGCGTCCAGCCGAAAGCCGTCCACGCCCATGTCGAGCCAGAAGCGCATGATCTGCAGCACCGCCTCCATGACTCGCGGATTGTCGAAATTCAGATCCGGCTGATGGCTGAAGAATCTATGCCAGTAGTAAGCCTTCGCAACCGGGTCGAAGGTCCAGTTCGAGGTCTCGGTGTCTCTGAAGATGATGCGCGTGCCGAGGTATTTTTGGTCGGTATCGCTCCACACATAGAAGTCGCGCTGCGCGGAACCCAGCGGCGCCTTGCGTGCCGCCTGAAACCACGGATGCTGATCCGAGGTATGGTTGATGATCAGCTCGGTCACCACTTTCAGCCCCAGACGATGTGCTTCGCGCAGCATGACGCGAAAGTCATCGAGCGTACCGAACTGCGGGTGCACGTTCTGGTAATCGGCGATGTCGTAGCCGTCGTCCTTGAGCGGCGAGGGATAGAAAGGCATGAGCCAAATCGTGTTGACCCCAAGATCCCTGATGTACTCGAGCTTTGAGGTCAATCCTTTGAAGTCGCCAATGCCGTCGTCGTTCGAATCGAAGAACGATTTGACGTTCAGCTGGTAGATGACCGCGTCCTTGTACCAGAGCGGATCATCCGCCTCAATCCCGGTGAGGGGGATGGTGTCGAGCGTCGGCGCTTGTACGTCGTTCATCGAGCGTTCGTCATAGGTAGTAGTCGAAATCTTTCTCGCTGCGCACGCGCCGGCGTAAGCGGAACACATGCGCGGGCGCGCGCAGCGGGTCGAGCAACACGTAGTTGCGTCGGCCGCGCCATACGAAGCGCTGTTCGCTCAAGAGATCATGCACCTGGTAGGGCTGATCGGCGCTGAAATTCAACGCCTCGATGTCCAGATCCACCCAGCCCGATTGCGGCGCATGCGGATCGAGATTGACTACAGTGAGGATCACATTGTCGCAAGAGGCGTCTATTTTCAAATAGGCGATCAGTTGCTCATTGTCGATCTTGCAAAAATGCAGGCTGTCGTTGGATTGCAGCGCACTGTTCTCGCGGCGGATGAGGTTCATGCGCGCGATGAGCGAGCAGAGGCTGTCGGGACGCTCGAGCGCCCAATGGCGCAACTGATACTTCTCCGAATCGCGGTACTCCTCGCTGCCCGGCTCACGCGGCGCACTCTCCATCAATTCGTAGGGGGGGCCATATAGTCCGAAATTGGCCGCCAGGGTCGTGGCCAGAATCAAACGCGCGGCATACACCTGGCGCAATCCTGTTTGCAGCGGCTCCGGCAGGATGTCCGGCGTGTTCGGCCAGACATTGGGGCGGAAATAATGGCGCCCAGGCCCCAGCGCCAACTCCGTGAAATACTCCGTGAGCTCCTGCTTGCTGTTACGCCATGTGAAATAGGTATAGGACTGCGAAAATCCCACCTTCGCGAGACGGTGCATCACCTTGGGCCGGGTAAATGCCTCGGCGAGAAAAATCACGTCGGGATGATCGCGCTTGATTTCACCGATCAGCCATTCCCAGAATGCGAACGTCTTGGTATGCGGGTTGTCGACGCGCAGAATGCTCACGCCCTGCTCCACCCAGAATGCGACCACGCTCTTCAGTTCGTTCCACAACCCGCGCCAATCGCTGCTCTCGAAGTCGAAGGGGTAGATGTCCTGGTATTTCTTCGGAGGATTTTCCGCATATTGCACGCTGCCGTCCGGCCTATGCTTGAACCACTCGGGATGCTGCGTCACGTAGGGATGATCCGGCGCGCACTGGAAAGCGATATCCATTGCGATTTCGATGCCGTACTCGCGCGCCTTCTCCACCAGATGCCGGAAATCTTCCATGGCGCCGAGTTGCGGCAGGATATCCTTGTGGCCGCCCTCGGCCGAGCCGATTGCCCAGGGACTTCCGACATCGTCGGGTTTCGCCTTCAGGGCATTGTTCTTCCCCTTGCGATTCACGCGTCCAATCGGGTGAATAGGCGGAAAATAAACCACATCGAACCCCATTCCGGCGATGCGCGGTAGCTGCGCTTCCACGTCGCGGAAGGTGCCATGAATCCCCAGCTCAGCTGCGGTGGAGCGCGGAAATAGCTCGTACCAAGTGCTGTATTCCGCGCGCTTACGATCAACGATCAACTCGAGCGAATACGTAGCTGCCATGGAGCGGTCCGCGTAGCGCGCCGCGACCGCTGCGCGCGCGGCATCGAGCGCTATCGCTTTCAATGAAATCGTGTCAAGCGCCGTGTGCACGGCGCCCGTATGCGCGGCGCCCGTATGCGCGCCCTCGGCGCCGGCCATGGCGCGCATTTGCCCCGCCCATTCCTGGAGAATGAGCGCATCGCTGCCGGCCGCGCGCGCCGCCGCCGCATCGATCAGTCCGCTGCCGACCAACAGCGCAACATCAATGTCGGCGCGCTCCTCGCGCCGCTCGAGTTCGCTGCGCCAGGATTCGAAATGGTCCACCCAGGCAGCCACCGTATAGCGGTAGCGGCCCGCCGACGCCGGGGTAAATTTCGCCGTCCAAACATCGTTCGGCTGCGGCAGCATCTCCACGTCATAGGTGCTCGCCGTACCCACTACCTGCCATTGAAGTACCACGCGCAATTTATCGTGGCCGTCCGTAAAACAATGCGCAATGACCTCGAAGGGACGCCCGGCGATGGTCTTCACGGCGAACCGGCCGCCGTCGATGGCCGGCAAGACCGCGTCGATCACCGCGCGCGCCCTGCCCTCCACGATTTCAGCGGTGCCGTCGACGGACGGCGAGGCGGCCTTGCGCCGCGGCTTAGCCACGTGGCTCCCAACGCAACATGACGGTGGAAAGCGGCGGCACGGTCAGATTGATCGACTCGACGCGGCCGTGCGCGCCGAGAGGAACCGACTCGACGCCTCCCAGGTTGCCCCATCCGGCGCCGCCGTATTCACGCGCATCGGTGTTGATGAGCTCGCGCCAAATACCGCGCGCCGGAACACCCACCACGTAGTTGTTGCGCGGCACCGGCGTAAAATTGCAGACCACCAAGATCGGAGCGCCGCCGCTCGCGGACTTGCGCAGGAACGCCAGTACGCTCTGCTCGCCATTATTCACGTCTATCCACTCGAATCCATCCGCGGAGAAATCCAACTGATGCAATGCCGGCTCGCGAACGTACACGCGATTCAGGTCGCACATCAAGCGCTTGACGCCGGCGTGTTCCGGCAGCTGGGACACCCACCACTCGAGTTCGCCCTCGTGGGTCCATTCGCGCCGCTGTCCGAATTCACCGCCCATGAACAACAACTTCTTGCCCGGATGCGCCCACATGTAGCCGTACATCGTTCGTAGGTTGGCGAACATCTGCCAATCGTCGCCGGGCATTTTTCCGATCAGCGAGCCCTTGCCGTACACCACCTCATCGTGCGACAGCGGCAGCACGAAATTCTCGTTGAAGGCATAGATCAACGAGAATGTCAGCTGGCCGTGGTGATACTTGCGGTGCACCGGATCCTGCTTCATGTACTGCAGCGTGTCGTGCATCCAACCCATGTTCCATTTGAGGCCAAACCCCAGGCCACCCACGTCCGTGGGCCGCGAGACCATCGGCCAAGCCGTGGACTCCTCCGCGATCATCGCGGTATCCGGATAATCACGGTACACCGCTTGATTCAGTATGCGCAGAAAATCGATGGCCTCGAGATTCTCGCGCCCACCGTAGCGATTCGGTATCCACTCGCCTTCCTTGCGCGCGTAGTCCAAGTACAACATCGAGGCTACGGCATCCACGCGCAGCGCGTCGAGGTGGTACTTGTCGAACCAGAACAACGCCGATGAGAGCAGAAAGCTGCGAACCTCGTTGCGACCAAAATTGAATATGGCCGAGTTCCACTCGGGGTGATAGCCCTGGCGCGGATCGGAATGTTCGAACAGATGCGTGCCGTCGAAGTAGGACAATCCATGCGCGTCGGACGGAAAATGCGACGGCACCCAGTCCAGAATCACACCGATGCCTTTCGAATGTAGGTGATCGACGAAGTACATCAGGTCTTGCGGTGTGCCGTAACGCGCCGTGGGCGCGAAATAGCCAGTGGTCTGATACCCCCACGAACCATAGAAAGGGTGTTCGGTGATGGGCATCAATTCCACATGCGTGAAGCCCAACTCGTTGATGTACTCGGCCAACGCGTTGGCAATATCGCGGTAGTTGAGAAACTCCCCGTTCGCGCGCCGCCAGGAACCGAGATGCAGCTCGTAAATCGACATAGGCGCAGCCAGACCGTTCTTGGCGCCGCGCGAGTTCATCCAAGCGCCGTCCTGCCATTGATACTCGAGCGACCAGACCCGCGATGCGGTCGCCGGCGGCAGTTCACATAACATCCCCAATGGATCTGCCTTGTCGACGCTGTACCCGCCGACGCGCGAAGTGATTCTGTACTTGTAGGCCTGCCCGCGCTGAACCCCGGGGATCAGCCCTTCCCAAATGCCAGAATCATCGCCGCGCACTTGCAGCACATTCGCCTCAGGATTCCATCCGTTCCAATCGCCGATAACGGACACACCGGATGCATTGGGTGCCCAAACGGCAAAGTGCGCTCCGCCGCCGTGCCCGATGAGGTGACAGCCCAACGTCTCATAGAGGCGTCCATTGGTGCCCTCGCGGAATAGATAGATATCCTGGTCTGTCAGCATTTTCACCTCAAATTCACCTACTCGAAGGCGGAGTCGTTCCGCTGGCGCCGCGCAACCGACGACACTAAGCGCTTCGCCCGCAAAGCTAACGTCCCCGCCTACTCAATGTGATGTAGGACTCAGCCTGCCAGGAGCGATCCCCATTTCTTACCGCTCGATCATCGCCCGCAGCGCGTCCAAAGGGAAATTTGTTGTCCAAATCGTCAAAAATCGCGCAAAACCAGCGGATGTCCTAAAATTCGCCGCGCCAGAGTTCGGAGACAATCATTGACGGACGTCGCTTTACCATTCGAGGCCATTCTCGAGCCAAATCTGCCCATTGTAGCCCCGTATCAGCGCCTGCGGGATTGGCCGGACGCGGTGCTCACGGCCTGCGCTGCGGCCGAGAAAGCCGCGGTCTACCGCGACCTGCGGCAACAACTGGCTGCGCTGTTCGCCGCCGAACGCAACGTCTTGGCGAACGCCGCGAATCTTTGTGCACTGCTCTATTGGATTCTGCCCGATTTGAATTGGGCGGGATTTTATTTTCTCGAGCAGGGCGAACTGGTGCTGGGTCCATTTCAGGGCAAGGTAGCCTGCGTCCGCATTGCCATAGGTAAGGGTGTCTGCGGGGGCGCCGCGCTGCGCCGCCAGACTCTGATCGTGGCCGACGTTCATGAATTTCCCGGCCACATCGCCTGCGATGCCGCGACCCAATCCGAGATCGTGGTGCCCTTGCTGCAGGGCGAGCGGCTCTGGGGAGTGCTGGACCTCGACAGTCCCAAGCGATCTCGCTTTGACGCTGAGGATGCGGCGGGTCTGGGAACCTGCGCCGCCGACTTCATCGCAGCTTCCGATTTGGCCAAATTCTTCGGCGGCTAGAGAAACATGAAATCCCGCTGCAAGCCATTGGCCTGGCATTTGCTCGTTCAAGTTCGACTAACCCCAAGATCCGTCCGTGAAAATCATAGCCGTCACTAACATCAAAGGCGGCGTGGGCAAGACCACGACCGCCGTCAACCTGGCTTATCTGTGCGCTCTCAGCGGACGCGCCACGATCCTATGGGATTTGGATCCGCAAGGCGCTGCTACCTACACCTTGCGCTGCGAAGCCACGGACCACGTCTCGGTGAAAAAACTCGTGGCAGGAAAACGTGAATTGACCGAGCTTGTGGTGGCCAGCAGCTTCGAAAACCTCGACGTGCTGCCCGCCGATTTTTCCTACCGCAACTTCGATGTGCACTTGAGCGAGCGCAAACGCCCGACGATGCGTCTGTTGAAAATGAGCAAAGCGCTGCGCGATCGCTACGCGGTGCTGTTCCTCGATTGCCCGCCCGGCATTTCGCTGCTCTCGGAAAACGTGCTGCGCGCCTCGGACGCGGTCGTGGTACCGCTGATTCCGACCCCATTATCGGTGCGTATGCTGGAACAACTGCGGGATTTCGCCATCGCCAATGAATGGAGTGATTTACGGCTGCTGGCGTTTTTTTCGATGGTTGACAGCCGCAAGTCGCTGCACCACGAGGTGATTGCGGCAACACGGCCGCGCTTCTCTGAACTTCTGGCCACAGAGGTGCCCTATTGGAGCGAGATCGAGAGAATGACGCAGCGCCGCGCACCGCTGCCCTCGTATGCACCGCAGAGCGCCGCCGGGGAGATCTATGCAAAACTCTGGGGCGAAATAACAAGGCGCTTGACGCTCTAGCGTAACCTCTCGATCGGTTTCCGCACTCTAGTCGCGCTTTTCGCAGTCTCGCCCGGGGAATTTATGCAGGCAGTAGTGACATGCGCATCGATGCTCGCGTTCGCGGGAATATTGCTCGGCTGCTCGCCGCAGAACAAGGAAAGCGATGCGGGCCGCACGTTGAAGGCAATCTATTCATCCGAGTGGACCTGGCGCCAGAATCAGGTGTCTGACGACGAGGACAGCCAAAAGCCGATACAGGATCACTTGCCTTCGGTAACCCCGGCCACGCAAGAGACGCGCCTGCACTACTGGCAAAACGTACTTCAAAAGTTGAGCGGCATCGACCGCAATGCTCTATCCACCACTGAGCAGTTGAACTATGACGTTTACCGACCGCAAATCGAGGCGCTGATCGCCGCACAACGGTTTCGCGATTTCGAGATGCCGGCGAATTCGGACACCACATTTTGGACCAATCTCGGATACACCGCGCGGCGGCCGTTCCGCACGCTGCAAGACTATCGCAATTGGATCGCCCAGATGCGCGACATACCGCGATACTTCCATGAGGAAATGGACGAAATGCGAGCCGGCCTCAAGCGCGGCTTCACGCCACCGCAGCTGACGCTGCAAGGCCGCGACGCATCGATCACCGCGGTCACGGACGTATCGCCTGAGGCCAGTCTGTTTTTTACGCCCTTCAATGAAATGCCCGGCGTGTCGAGTGCGGATCAAACCAGCCTGCGCGCCGATGCCGTCAAGACCATCCATGAACTGGTGCAACCGACATACGTCGAGTTGCTGAAGTTCATGCGCACGGAATATGTGCCGGGTGCACGCACCACGCTGGCGGCGCAGGATTTACCGGACGGCAAAGCCTTTTATCGCGCCAAGATTCGCGAATTCACCACGCTCGACACCGAACCGGCCGCCATTCACAGCCTCGGCGAAGCGGAAGTGGCCCGGCTGAGCAGCGAAATGAAGTCGGTCATGCAGGAAAGCGGCTTCAAGGGCGACTTACCAGCCTTCCTCACGTACCTGCGCAGCGATCCGAAGTTCTATAGCAAAACGCCGGAGGAGTTGCTCATGCGCGCGGCATGGATCGCCAAGCGCTTCGACGGCAAGGTTTCCCTGTTTTTCGGTTACCTGCCACGCATGCGATTCACCATCCGGCCGGTGCCGGATGACCTTGCGCCCTTCTACACCGGCGGCCGCGGCGGCCCCGGCGTTTATCTGGTCAACACCTACGATTTGCCCAGCCGCCCGATTTACAACCTCACGGCGCTGACCCTGCACGAGTCGGCGCCCGGTCACGCCTTTCAGATGCCGATCGCGATGGAGCACAAGGATCAGCCGGAGTTTCGGCAACACACGTATATATCTGCGTTCGGGGAGGGCTGGGCGCTATATTGCGAAAAACTCGGCGTTGAAATGGGCATGTACGACACACCGTACGATCGCTTCGGCATGCTCGGCTACCAGATCTGGCGCGCCGCACGCCTCGTCGTCGATACCGGTATCCACGCGCAGGGCTGGACTCGCGACCAAGCCATCGCATATTTCCGTCAATATACCGCGCTATCCGATCGCGAGATCCAGACGGAGATCGATCGCTACATTGCCTGGCCCGGCCAGGCCCTGTCCTACTACCTTGGCGAGATGGCGATCGTCGAGGCCCGCGGCAAGGCGGAAAAGGCCCTCGGCGCCCAGTTCAACATTCGCGCCTTCCATGATGCGGTGCTGGAACTCGGCTCCGTGCCCCTGCCGGTGCTGACGGGCCGCGTCGATCGCTTCATCGCTGAAGGCGGTAAGGGTCCGTACCCGGATATGGAGTAATCTCACGCAGCCACCCACTAAAGCAAAGAGGTTTCATGGTGAATCAACAGTCGCGAGAGACATTTGACACCGGGCTGAAGAAGATTCGGCTTGAAATCAAAAGCCGTCTGGTCCCGCACGGTCTTTTTGGCAGCGTCACGGAGACTGACATGGGCGGCGATGCCGGCCTCACCGGCGCCACCATCGTGATCACGGTCAAAGGCCGCACCTCGTCCAGGTCGTTCGACCGCAAGCAGATCGAGGATTGTCATTTGCGCGTGAGCGGCACCGTCCTGCTCACAGTTACAGCCATGATCGACGAATTGGCGGTCTAGGAGGCTCCAGCGCGGCTGACGATGTGCTGCTGATGCTTCTTCCACACGCCACACGCCGCACCGATTTGATCGTTGGCCACCGAGTCCTTGGGGAAATATTCCATGCGCGAATCCTGCGCCGGCGCGGACGCCGAATCCACCGCCTCGCCTTCACCGTGGTTTTTGGAGAAACGGATGAACGAAACCATGGTCGTTCGCCCGGTCGGACAGTCGAAAATCCACAGCGATTTTTCCGATAAATACAGCTCGCCGGTCGCCGAGTCGCTTTGCTGCGGAGTCGCGAAATCGTACATGACCCAAGCTGACAAGAAGTTCTGACGCACGCCGACGCTGTCCGGATTCATCAAGACTCGAAACGAATAATCTTCGCGTTCAGCGATCAGCGCCCAACTCTCCATCGTCCAAAGATGCGAGGCCGGTGGCGGCGACAAAGTGAGCGCGATCAAGACTGCCGGCCACATACATTACCTCGCTTGCACGAATTGAATCACTGTGCGGTACTAGTGACACTAGTCGCCGAATCGAGATCCTGCAATTCAATTTTTTGGAACGAAAAGGTGATGCGTTCGCGATCATCCCCCTGGGCGTTGCCATTCACCCCATCGCCGCTGTCCTTGAGATCCGTGATCCGCGCGTTATTCAGCGTGATTCTGAAGTACGGGTGCACTTCTCCGGTGTTGGTCTCGCGCACAAGCTGGCAGACGATCGACTTGAAGTTCTCGCCCGTCACCGCAGCCAGAAAAAACTGTACCGAAGTGGAGTCGATCGCCTTCGTGATCGTGAAAGGCTGGGTCTGCACCTTGCCGGCTCCGGCGCCGGTGGAGCTGTCCGCGGACGCGGTGATTTCCTGCATGAACGCCAGCACCGGGATCTGTCCCTTGTTCCTCACATCCGTCGCATCTCCCGTGAAGGCGCCTTGTGTGGATCCAGTAGCGGTGCAGTAGATGTGCGCGGCGGATGCCGAAGCCGCCACGAAAGACAGCGCCAGTCCAGCCATAAATAATGCCATCGATCGCGACATGGGCAATTCCCTCGTCTGGTGATATAGGGCGAATATAGGCGAACTGTCATAACCTGGTGTGACGCCATTGGCAAAACGACCGGCCGGCGTCATCCGTCAACCTATCAAGCGCGTTCGAAGCAAGCCACCGTTTCAACGTGCTCCGTATACGGCATCAAATTGAACGCACTCAAACCCGTCAGGCGCAACCACCCCGTCGAGGTCAGTCGTGCCGCATCGTTGCGCAACGAATCGAGCCCGCAACTCACGTACAAGAAGCGCTCGGGCGGGTGCTCGAGAAGATGCTCGATGAGTACTGGGTCGAGGCCCTTGCGCGGTGGATCGGCGATCACTATCTGCGCGGCATGAGCACTCAGGCGCGCAGCCCCCGCCTCGCCCGGTACCACTGAAATCTTAAGTCTATCGGCTGCATCGAGCTGCGCCAGACCCAGCTCGAGCCCGCGCAATGAGTGGGCGCTGACCTCGTTCATCATGATCCCGCTCAGCCGGGGCAGCACGGAGAGGCCAATCGCGCCGACGCCGGCATAAAATTCCGCCACTCGCGTGCCATACGGAATCTGCGCGCCAACGTTGGCGACGATCTTTTCCGCGAGTTCCAGATTGTTCTGCCCAAACGCACCGGGCGGATAGTGCACCGCCGCTCCGCCGAAATGCTCCACGACGCTTTCCGGCCCACACCATTTGTGAAATTCGGGGCCGAGAATGCTGTTGGATGTGGTGCAGTTTCCGTTGAACCATAGGCTGTGCAAGTCACTGCCCAGACGCTCGCGAACCAAATCCAAGCACGCCGCCACGGGTTCCGGCGTCTCGCAATTGGCGACGAGGACCACCTGCGCACTTTGCGAGCTGCGTTCCACCACGACTTGCAGGTAGCGCGCGAGACCCAAATGCGCGCGATCCGAATAGCTGGTCATGTCCGTCTCGACGAGCACGCGTCGCACCACGGAGGCGACCCGGTTGATCAGCGGATGATGCACGCGGCAATTCGGTATGTGCACCACGCGATGACTATTGAGTTCGAACAGTCCCACTTTAGGTGACCCCACCCGGCCACGAATCGCCAGGCGCGCGCGCATTCGAAAACCGTCCGTTTGCCCCTGGACGACCGGCACTTGCGCTACGGCATTTGCGCGTGCCAACTCCTCCAGCGCCGCCCCCGCGGCCGGCGCGATGCCGCGCTCGCCGAATCTCGGACATCCCGGACAGGGCGGGCGATGCGGACACGAGGCTAGAGCGTCCACGGTGACGTTTGCCGGCGCTTGGACGGCGTCTTGCGCGAGATGGCCCGTTTTTCTGCTCACAGGCATCAAGCTAGCAGCGTTTCGGACTCGCAGGCAATTCGCGATCCCGCTCTCAGCCGGCTCTAAGCCGTTCGGCGGACGTTCGCCGTGCGGAATCCGGCCACGCCGAGCCGGCCGATCAGCGGGACGACCACGGAATCCAAAATCTGCGCCACGAAATTGAATGCGATCCTTTGCAATCGAAATCTGAACACGCCAAACTCCGATTGCAGCCTCAGATATCTCGATGTGAGGAACTTCTGCACTTCGGCGCGATGATCGATTTGCGCCTGCGCGTCGAGTTCTAGCGGATGCCACAGCGAATCCAAACTGCCAAGCCGGTAGTTCGCGGAAATCCGCTGCAAGTAATGCGCACCGCCCTCCATGATGGCGCGCGTGAAGAATTCATAGTCCTCGGTGATGCGAAACTCCGGGTTGAAGCCACCGAGTCGAATTACTTGCTCGTGGCGAATGACGGCGCCGCTGCACAAGAATAGGTACTCGCCGAACATGGCATGACTTCGATACAGCCAGCGGCGGATCGCGCCCAATTTCAAAGTCGCTCCAATATGGTGGTAAATCCAGGCGCGCAGCACCGTGCGCAAGTACCCCTGTTGCATCTGCCGTAGCTGCGCCTCCTGACGTCGCCGCCGTTCCAAATTCTCGGAAAACACGCAAAAAGGCCTCAACGCGCCAAATATTACGCCGACTTCTGCGTGGGCGGCGAATGCATTCTTGACGCGTTCGTAGTGACCATAGGGCACGGTATCGTCGTCATCGAGGAAATGTACGAAGCGCGCTTTGATTCCCAAGGCGATGGAGCTGTCGAAACCGTAATTTCGAACTTTGGCCGGCCAACCACCCGACGGCTGCGGATTTTTCAAATAGATCACCGACGGGTCCAGGGTGGCTGCGGGTCGCGCTGAACCCTCCGGACTGTCATCCACCACGACGATGCGTTTGGTGACGCCAGTCTGGCGCAAAGCGCTCTTCAACGCCTCGGCCAGGAATTCCGGGCGTCGATAGGTCGGAACGATAACCAAAAAATCCAATATTTCATCTGTCATGGATGTCGGCGGCGGTGCGAAATCGGTACTGCGACGTCGCTGATATCTTGTCATGGCGTCCCAAGCCGGGTGCGGCACAGGTCACTGTTTTTCCCTTACCTCGAGCGTGTTTGGCCGGAATCGGGCACCAGCCGCAAACTACGGTACATTTTGTTCAATAGTGGCGCCCGGGGGTTGGGGCGGCAATCGCGTCCTGCGGCTTCGCATTCCAAGGCCGCTTTCCCAGCCTCCGATCGCTCAATGGCACCGCGCCGGACGAGGCGCGTGCCTGGTCCCCTGTCGACGCCGGCCGGGATGCGGCGTGCGCTGGCGTCAGTCCAACTTGGTAGGGCGCGATCACTAGCGCGAGGTTGGTGGCTTGCTCTTGCAAAGCCTGCGCCGCGGCCGACGCCTGCTCCACTAGCGCCGAATTCTGCTGGGTCATAGTGTCCATAGAAGTCATTGCCTGATTCACCTGCTCGATCCCCAAAGCCTGTTCGCGGCTGCCGGCGGCGATCTCCGCCACGACATCCGTGACCTTTTTGACGGCGGTGACGATTTCTCCGAGCACTCTTCCGGAATCATCCACGAACTGCGTACCCTCGTTCACTTTAGCCACCGAATCGCGAATCAGCGCTTTGATTTCCTTGGCCGCCGAGGCACTCCTCGATGCTAAATTCCTCACCTCAGTTGCGACCACCGCGAAGCCGCGTCCCTGCTCGCCGGCGCGCGCCGCCTCGACCGCGGCGTTCAGCGCCAACAGATTGGTCTGAAATGCGATTTCGTCGATCACGCCGATGATGTCCGCGATTTTCTTGCTCGCCGCATTGATCTGCCCCATAGCCACCACGGCCGCTCCCGCCACTTGGCCGCCACGTTCCGCCTGGTCGCGCGCCGCTGACGCGAGCCGGTTGGCTTGCAACGCATTTTCGGCATTGTTCTTTACCGTCGCGGTCATCTCCTCCATCGACGAAGCAGTCTCCTCCAAGCTGGACGCTTGTTGCTCGGTGCGCTGACTGAGATCGGCGTTGCCCCGGGAAATTTCCTCCGCGCCCAGCTGGACTTCGCGTGATGTTTCTTGCAATCCCTGAATCACGCCCATCATGTTTTCGATCAGCGAATTGGTCGAAACCGCCAAGGCGTGAAAGTGACCGGTTTTGTGCTCCAGAGAGATGCGCTTCGTCAAATCTCCTCCCAGCGCGAACTTGACAGCATCCTGGGTTTCACCGGCTGCTTCGAGCACGTTGTCGATCAGACGGTTGACGGCGCTCGATAGCACCGCGATCTGTCCGGATTTTCCGCCCATCTGCACTCGGCTATCGCTGGCGCCGTCCAGCACCGCCTGCACAACCTGCAACGTTTCGTTCGACGCCTCATCGAGCGCGCGCGCCGCCAGGATGTGCGGGGTCACGTCGATCGCAAACTTCACCACCTTGTAGGGTTTGCCGTCGGTGCCGAGCAGCGGATTATAGCTCGCCCGGATCCACACCTCACGTCCACCTTTGCCTATGCGTTTGTATCGGTCGGTATCGACCTGACCCGAGCGCAAGCGCTGCCAGAAATCTCGGTATTCCTTGCTGTCGCGATACCCCGTCTCGACGAACACGCTGTGGTGCTTGCCCTTGATTTCATCAAGGGTGTAACCCATCACACGCAGGAAATTCTCATTGGCGGTAATGACGCGACCGTCCATGCTGAATTCAATGATGGCTTGCACCTTGTCGATCGCAGCGACCATAGCCACCAGATCGCGGGTCTGCGCACGGCTTATCCCGAAAACAAAGGATCCCAATCCGAAGAATTTTTTTGCCACGAAGTCTCCGACACGCATTGACAGCGGAAAGGCATTGCAAGCTAGCGGCTTTCGCCGGGCAAACTGAAGGATTGTTGCCGCCACGTCCGCGCAAAGCATGATCAATGGCGATCATGATGCAGTGCGGCGCACTGAATGCGCGAACACCATCGCGGATTTTCCGTGGGTCATGCGAATAGCGGGTGCCGTTAGCTGCGTGCCGCTAGCGAGCCGTGTCTTTCGCCGCAGCCCGAATCGCGTCGATATAGGCCCGTCGCACGCTTGCGATGTTCCGATCCCAGGCCGCGGGCCATGCCGAATTGATGACGACCACCAGTTGTTCGCCGGGGAAGACGGACACCGATTGCCCGAAGATGCCCTCTGCCTCGTAGCCCCCCGGCGTCAGCCACCAGAAGTATCCATACGGCGGCTCGCTGACGTGCTCACGGGTCGCATCCTGCATCCAATCGTCAGGCAGCACATGTGGCGCGCCGGTCTTGCCCTGATCCAGGGTGAACAATGCGAACCGGCCGTAATCGCGCAGCGTCATGCTCATACAGCATCCGCCACGTTCATGTCCCGCGAGATCCTCAGCCCAAATTCCGTCTTGTTCCATCCCGTAGGGCTTCCAGATTTTCTCCGATAGATATTGCGACAGCGGCTCGCCGACGGCGTTGGATAGCAGAATGCCCGCAAGATCCGTCTCGCCGGTCTTGTAAACGAACTTCGAGCCAGGCGTGGCCTCGCGCGGCAACCTGCGCATGTAGCTGACGACAGGATTGACGCCGGGTTCGATCTGAGTGAGACCCTCCTTCGCGACATCGGAGTTGGGGTCCGTGTAATTCTCGTTCCATTTCACGCCCGATGTCATCGTAATCAATTGCCGCACCGTAACTCCCTCGTAGGCGCTGCCGACGAGTTCCGGAATGTACGAGGTGACCGGATCGTCGAGCCCTCTTATTTTGCCGTCTTTGATAGCGGCGCCGATGAGCGTGGACGTGATCGACTTTGCCACGGAGAAGGATGTCCATCGATCGTGCGCCCGACGACCCAGCCCATAGCGCTCCAAAATGATTTTGCCGTCTTTGATCACGAGCACACCGGACACCCTGAAAGCGCTCATATAGCTTGCTGTGTCGTAGGACTTGCCGTCCGCAGCGAATTTCGGCTCGATCTGCACCGTGGCGGCCGGCAGCGCGCGCACCGTTGCACCGCGTTTGATTACGCGGGTCGGGTTCATTTTCTCCATGTTCTTGTAGCCCCACTCCTGCTGCTCCGGCGTCCAAGTCAGAATACCCGCCCCCCCTGGGGGCAACACGGCCGGCGCTTTTGAGCTGTCCGCCTGACTCACGCCGCCGCTTAGCAGCACACCCACGGCAAGCAGCCCGCCCACGGCGAGCGCCATCGAAATTCTGTTCACCAAAGTCCTCCCTTGCGCGGTTCGAATGTCCACAGGGCATTCACTCTATACCGGCGTAAGCTTTCAGGGGATCCGCTCTCATAGGCCGCCGGCGATGATATCTTTGTGTATGCGCTGTCCGATACGCGCGCAAACGCCAGAATCTGCAACGGAGTCAACAATGAAAGACGGGATTAACATCGATCAGGTCAAGGGCACTCTCATCGATCTAGCCATTCGCTTCGGTCCAAAATTGCTCGCCGCGATATTGATCATGACGGCGGGCGTGTTCGTCGCCAACTGGATGGGCAGAGGGCTTCTGAAAGGTCTGCATCGCTTCGACCTGGAGCCGCCGGTGCGCATGTTGATTACGCGTATGGCCCGCGTCATCGTGGTGCTGTTGTTCGGCATCCTGGCCTTGCAGAACTTGGGGGTCGAACTGTTGCCGCTGATCGCCGGTTTGGGGGTGGCCGGTGCCGGCATTGCCCTTGCGATGCAGGGCGTCTTGAGCAACGTGGTCGCCGGCCTGACCATCATTTTTACCAAGCCTTACCGAGTCGGCGAGTACGTGGGTGTCGCAGGCGTCGAGGGCCAGGTCGACACCATCAGTTTATTCTCGACCACCCTGCGCCATCCAGACCAATCTCGCGTGGTGGTGCCGAATCGCAAGGTCGTCGGCGAGATTTTGCAAAACTTCGGCAAAATCCGCCAGGCGCAAATCACGGTGGGCATCGCCTATCAGTCCGATTTGCGCGCGGCACTGCAGATAATCGCCGCCGTGGTGAAGTCCAACAGCCGCGTGCTTGCCGAGCCGGCGCCGGTCGTGCAAGCCGTGGCGCTTGCCGACTCCGCCATTCAAATATGCCTTAAGCCTTGGGTGGCAGTGACTGATTTCGGCGCGATCGTAGGCGAACTGAATTTATCGGTCGTCGAGGAATTGCGCGCCCGGGGAATTGGCATACCCTTCCCGCAACGCGAGATCCGCATGCTGGCGGCATGAGCATGACCCCCGTGTCTCGCGCATCAGCGCAGCCGCCGCTTTGGCAGTCCTTTGAATCGGGCGACGCAGAGGCACAGAGCGTGTGGCGAGATTGGTATGGCGCGCCGATGCGCGATGGATCGCTATTGCGCCTGCCGCTGAGAGACTACGGTGAATTCGCGATCGCCGGATTTATCGCCAATCAGGCGTCCTTCGCGGTCGTCGACACCCTGGTGGGTTGGATTGCTCAAGATGTCGCAGGGCTGAATGTAGAGGTCGTCGTCGGGCTGCCGACCATCGGCCATGTCGTTGGCGCCGGCGTGGCGCGCGCGCTCGGTCACGAGAACTGGGTCGCGGTGGGGAGTACGCGAAAGCTTTGGTACGACGAGGACCTCTCCGTCCCGACGCAATCGGTGACAGCTCCCGAACATGGCCGCCGAATGTGGCTCGATCCCCGGCTGATGGATCGCTTGTCCGGTCGACGAGCGCTTCTGGTCGATGATGTGGTTAGTTCCGGAAGTTCGGCCCGTGCGGGAATCTCTTTGTTGCAGCGGGCCGGGGTCGTACCCGTGGCCCTGGCCATCGCGATGATTCAAGGCGAAGCATGGCGCCAAGCGTGGGACGCGAGAATCCCTGTATATGCGGCTTTTTCGACACCCATGTTTCGCCGGACAGAAGGTGGATGGCAGCCGGATGGCGCGCCTCCTCTCGAGCATTACCAGTAGCAGGTGCCTTGCAACATGCACATCAACGGTGGGTTCAGTACCCGGTACGAAAACGTGTCCACTCCCTGGTAACGAGCCTCATATATTCAGGCGGCCCATTGCGCGGGGAAACCAGTCTTTGGCGCGTCGCATCGTCGGGATAGATTGACCGATCGTTCCTGATGTCCTCTGCAACGAACGGCAACGAGGCAGCGTTGCCGTTGGGATAATGAATGACATTGGTAATTCTCGCGATGACGTCCGGCCGCAAGAGATAATTCAACCAAAGTGCCGCGTTGCGCGGGTGGGGCGCGTCAGCCGGAATCGCCATCATGTCGAGGGTGATCAAGGACCCTTCGCGGGGAACCAAAAACAAGACCTTTGAGCCGGTATTGGATTCGATGGCGCGATGCCTCGCCTGTCCGACGTCCCCCGCCCACGATAAGGATAAGCAGATGCTGCCGTTGGCGAGATCCGAAATGTGCTGGGTAGCATCTATATAAAGGATGTAAGGGCGTATTGTGTGCAATACCTCGGACGCGGCCATGAGATCCGCTGAATCGTACTTGTTGGGGTCACGCCCAAGATAAATAAGCACGGCGTCAAAAACATCGACGGGCGAATCTATGATTGCGATACCGCAGTCTCTTAATCTCGCGGCATTGATCTGGTCGAAAACCATTCCCCAGCCAGTGGGTGGTTCGGCGCCGAGCCTGACACGTATTTTATCGACGTTATATCCAAGCCCGGTTATCGAATACATATACGGCACGGCGTAGAGATTGCCGGGGTCCTCGATCCTCATCATGCGCATCACTTCCGGATCGGCGTTAACGAGATTAGACAGCGCCGATTTATCGAGCTTTTGGTAAACACCCGCCTTGCGCTGTCGCTCAAAGAAGCCGGCGGTTGGTATCACGACGTCATAATTGGTATGACCCGTCATGAGCTTTGACTCGAGGACCTCATTGCTGTCGTAGGTCTCGTAATTGATTTTGATACCGGTTTCCCGCTGAAAGTTAGGTGCCGTGTCTGGGGCGATGTAATCAGCCCAAGAGGCTAAATTCAGCACCTTCTCTTTGTCGTATGTTCCCTCGCTGGCCGGCGTCATATCCGCGCCTCCTGGAGGCCGGTTGCAGGCGGTGAGCGAAATGATGAATGACAGCAGAATGAATCGTGTCACCGGGTATGATCCGGCGCTTTTGAACTCATCTCGACCAATTTGGCCACCGTATTCATGTTTCGCGCGGTACCTGCAGCCGCCGCGGGGATGACCAGCTTCGATTGACCCTGAATTGTCCTGCCCGCCTCCTCCTGCAACCGGCGCTCCAGCTTCGACTTCGCTACATCCGCCGTGTCGGAACTTCGCAAGATGACGTTACCGCTCTGGATATAAGTTCCAATCACATCAAACCCTGCCTCGATGCACATCCGCTTCAGGTCGGCCATAGGCAGCTTGCCGGTTCCTCCCACGTTTATTGCGCGCAGCAGTGCTAAGTAAGTGATCATCAAGCGGCTTCAATGCCGGCGGATGTGCGCACGGCGTTACCTCTTCCAGAGACACGTCATCTTAACCGCTTCGAACAATCTCAGGAATCGGTGGGCGAACGTCCGGCAACCTGCATCCGCTGCCTCGCCTGCTGCAGAATAATACGGCGCTGATAATTATCGACGATTCCCCAGTCCTTGATCTCCTCGAGAGATCGAAAGCAGCCGAGGCAGATGAGGTCATCGTCTAGGCAGCAATTGCGGACGCACGGAGACTGGACGGGGCTGTCGATATTAGTCATTTGCGTAGAGGACGATTGCGAGGTCCGAATTTGATCACATTGGCCAACAGGAATCCGGGCGATCGGTCACAAGGGCATGGAATTCACGCGTCGAGGCGCGATTGATGGTCCGCAAGAGTACTTCCACCACCGGCACCAAGTCGCGGACATCCGTCGCTCTCTGGCCGAGGAGCGCCGTATCAACCAGGTCATATTTACGAGCAGTTGCAACGAATTCCGCCGCTACGCCCCCATTCTGCTGAGCAGCTTGCAGACCCTCATCTATCTGCGCACTCATCCTGGCGCTGCCCCCAGCCAGTGGCCGGGTAGATTCAGTTTCTACATGCTCCGTATTCATTTCCAGGATTCGGCGTGGAAGACAGCCCTGCAAAGCGCTGCGCTCGAGTACATGCCGCGCGCTGAAGTTCGAAATTACAGCGATTTCTATTCCGCTCTGTCGCATATCAGCGAGGAATCCGTGGCCGAGTTCCACGCCGTCATTCGCGCAAAAAGCTTTATGCTTCAAATAACTGATCCTTCCACCTTCAATGTAGAGCAAGGCACCCAAGCGTACGCTCTCGTCTCGGATGTGATCACAAGCCTATATCTCATGGGTGTCGAAGAGCGCAACGTCGCGCGCGATTACAGCGACTTCCACAGTCCTCCGACGGATATGGAACTCTATGCCCTCATTCCGCCCGCGCCTGCGCAGCAGGACGTCGAGGCCGTTCGCGAGATCGCGGCCCCCATGAGTCGCGAGAAATAGCCGTGCCGATTGCTGTCGCTCGCCAAAGGCAGCCGCTTTCCGCAAGCACTCCGCGTGCCGCGGGATGACGTCTGCCATAATGTGGGGCATGTCAGCGGCGCGCTTCGTTCGAAAGTTATCGATTTCTGCCTCGTTCTGTTTCGTGATTGGTACGTTCGCCGCGCCCCCGCCGCCAGCGAACGCAGAGAGTTCCGTCGCAACGCCGCTTTTCCGTCAGGGTCGCGGCAGCCCTGACGGCATCGGAAAGTTCTATCAGGGACGCGAGATCGCCGCGGTCATGGGTTTCGAGGGTGCGACCTGGCTCGAGCGGCCGAGCCGCGCAAGTGAAGAGCGGCCCGACCTACTGGTGGAGGAACTGCACCTGCAGCCCGGCATGACAGTCGCCGACATCGGCGCGGGTTCGGGTTATCTGTCGCGGCGTATGGCGCCCATAGTCCAACCCGGCCGGATTTTCGCGGTCGACGTACAACCACAGATGGTGGCGCTGCTCACGGAGCTGTCGCAGCGGCCCGAGTTTAAGAACTTGGTGCCAATCCAGGGAGGCACGGAAGACGTGAAGCTGCCCGCTGCTTCGGTCGATCTAGCGGTGTTGGTCGACGTGTACCACGAGCTGGCTTACCCCTACGAGGTCATGCGCAGTCTGGCGCGAGCGCTCAAGCCCGGTGGCCGGATAGTACTGGTCGAATACCGCGGTGAGGATCCGGACGTGCCGATCAAAGCCCTCCATAAAATGAGCGAAGCGCAGATCCGCCGCGAAATGAGCGTGCTCCCTCTCGCCTGGGTGCGCACGTCGGAGCGGCTTCCCATGCAGCACATCGTAGTCTTCCGCAAGTCCGAAGCGGATCCATGAGTACCACCACTTCGGCGCACCGTTGTCTGAGGGCGCTGCAAGGGCGCTGCAACTAATCAGCTAGTAAATCGGCATCAGTGATTGGCGCACCAACCATGAAGTAATAGATCGCAGCACCTACGGCCATTACGACTCCTCCGATGGTCAATGCCATTACGAAGGAGCCGGTCGAATCAACGATCAGCCCCGTGAGAACTGGAGAGCAGGCACCGCCGAGATACGAGCCAAAGTTTTGAATGCTGGAACAAGACCCGCAAAAGTCTTGCGGGGATACCGCTGTTATCAACGTCCACTTCGCCGCCACTCCAAAGTATAGAAAAAACATGGCAAGGGAGATCCACAGGATTGCGGGTGCGGGTGCGGTTGAAAGTGCAGCGAATGCCGTGAATAAAGCCGATAGCAGATAACCGAGCGCTGCCGGCAATTTGCGCGCCGGCACGATTGCCATTCCTCGCGCCACAAGGCGATCGGATGCGTACCCGCCGCAGAATGAGCCGAACATCGAGCAGACGAGCGGGATGGATGCCAAATAGCCAGTGCTGGCAACACTGATGTGCTGTTCCCCCTCCAGATAGCCGGGAAGCCAGGTGACGTACATCCAGATGCCGTAGCCAGAGCAAAATGCACCCAACATCATGGTCCAGGTCGTGCGAAAGCGGAATAGTCGGCCCCATTGCCGCGCTGTGATGGGCGCGCCGCTGCGCCCGGATTTATTGCTTTCAATGTAGGCAGTATCCGCGGAACTAAGCGCAGCCCTTGCAGGATCGCGGTAAAGCCAAAACCACATCACCGACGCTCCAATACCAATGATACCCATGATGATGAACATCCATCGCCAGCCTGCGAGCAGCATCAAGGCCGTTAATATCGGAGGCCCGATTGCTATCCCGACATTGGAACCCATATTGAACACGCCAGAGGGAGCGCCGCGGTCACGGACGTGAAACCAGTCACTTGTCACGCGCACGGCCGTTGGATAGGCGGGTGATTCCGTGACCCCGAGCACCGCGCGCGCAAGAAAAAGCCGCGTGTAGTCCGCAACCAAGCCTCCGGCAGCGACTGCAATCGACCATAGGATCATTGAGATGCCAAGTAGAATCCCGGGCCCAAGTCGGTCGATGAGCAGCCCGACCGGAATCTGAGCCAGCGCATATGCCAGCGACCAGACGGATTGAAGCGCTCCAAACTGCGCCGCGCTCATATGAAATTCCGCACGGATTTGCGGGTTCGCGATTGCGATCGTGGAGCGGTCAAGATAATTGATGGCGATGGCAGCCGCACAGAGAATCACGGCTGTCCATTGCATGCGTTTCAGCGAGGTCGAGCGCGGTAGCTGCATCCTTCGTCTCTCCGTGAAGTTCGGTTGCGCTTAGGCTCCAGGGCGAAGGTCCGCCAGACCGTCGGTATCGACTGCTGAGATGGTCGTGCGAACCATCGACCGTGCCTGATCGTGCGCCCAGGAGTGACCGCGATGCATGGTGGCGCGGTTGTCCCACACAACCACATCGCCCGGCCGCCACTGGTGCCGATAGGTGAATTCTGGCCGGGTTGCATCGGCGATAAGCTCCGCCAGCAGCGCCCTGGCCTCATTCTCGGCCATACCCTCGATGGCATAGGCATGCGAAGCGATGTACAGCGAAGTTTGATTGTTAACGGGGTTGCGCCAAGTCATGCGCCAGCGGACCGGCGGCACCGCGGCGCGTTCCGCCGGCGTCATTAGACCCGGATCGATCTGATCACGGGAGTTAGCGTAGGCGTGGGTAACGATGGCGTCGCGCAATCGTATCTGCCTCGTTGGCGCCAGCCGTCTCCAGGCCTGCCGAGTCGAGGTGAATTCGGTCTCCCCACCGCGGTCAGGAACGATGCGTGCCGATAACACCGAGGCCAGCGCCGGCGTTACTTTGAACGAGCTATCGGTGTGCCATAGCTGATTGGCGCGGGCAGTCAATGCTTGTTGATGCGTCTCAGGCACCAGTGAGCCGTCTGCCGCAATATTGTGGAGACGGCTGTAAAATGTGCCGGCGCCGACGGAGCCGATCTTGACCCGTTCCAGTGGGCCGAAGGCCTGGGAAAAGGCTGCCTGCACGTCGTCCGTGACTTCTTGTTCGCGAAACAACAGCACGCTGTGCTCTTCCAAGACTGCACGTATCGAACGATAGACAGTATCGCTGCCGGCCACATCGAGCAGGCCGATGCCCCGCACTTCGACTCCGAATTCGGGTCCGAGGGGAACCAATTCCAAACGCCACCCCCTATCGAGGCTTGTATGAATTGATATTAGGACTGATGCAGTGCTAAATAAAGTGAGGCTGCCCGAAATCTGCCAGTCGCGATAGGCTATGGGAAAAGCCACGAAGAGCCTGCACATGGCTGAGCGCGTCGAACCAGAAATAACTCGGGAACTCGCCGATGACCCGAATGTGACAGTGCCTCCAAATGCGGAAACGCCTTCCTTCCCGGAGATATCAGCGCCTATGCTCGAAGTTCACGCACCGCATGAGTCATTGCACACATGGAAAGGCTTCTTCATCCACATCGCCACGATCTGTGTCGGTCTGTTGATCGCCGTCGGCCTTGAGCAGACAACGGATCGAGCAGGTCCAGGCGGCGTTGGCGTCCCATAAGCCGCTAGCGCCAGCCGCATCTCAAAAAAACGCGTTCATCACGGTCCCAGCGGACCCGGCCTGGGAAGCTGCGAGGGCCAGCGGCATGATCCCTCTTTTTTCCCAGGGTGAAATCGCCGCCTACAGTGAGGTTGCCGATGTCATTGGCCGAGCGAGACCTCGTTTCGATACGGAAGGTAGTGCTCACTCAAAACGCCGCGATCTTGAAAAACGCTACGAATCCGTGAGCGGAGATGCACAAGCCAATTACAGGCTTGAGTCGCCGGCCGACCTGCAGACCTATCTGGACCTGCTTCTCGCTGAACAAAGCGCTATTGAGGGTTCCCGCTTCATGACCGCTGTTATCAGAGGGGCCGAAGCCGCCATTCTCGAGGGGACACGCGACCACGCCCGCATCGAAGAACGTGAAATAGAAGCCGTCATGTCTCTTCCAAAATGATGCAAACGCGTGGTCCGCGAGCAAGGCTGAAGCAATGGTCCGTTCCTACTGCTGCCGGACCCGACCGGCTTGCGCACCTAGCATCGGTCCGCTCAAGTCTTCGCGGTATTTCCCCAGTTGCAAGCGATCGCCCAGGTCTTGCACTTCGTAAATTTTACCGCGCGCATCGTTGTTGGGCTGGTGCACGATGATCATCAGCTGACCCTCAAGAGTGTGAAACAGCATGCCGTGACCGCTGTCGTTCCCAATCAGCGGCGGCAATTGTTCCCACGGACCCTTCAATTCCCCGGACTTGGAACGCGCCTGCGTTTCAATATAGCTGTCATTGCCCAAGGCATTACGTTCGTAGCTCGCCCACAGCATCAGCAAGTGCCCGTCCTTTGAACGGAACAACTCCGGGCCATCGGTCACATAGTGACTGTAATCGGCGTCGGGCACGGCTTGCTCATCAAGCCAGGGCGCGTCAGAGGCCTTGAACAAAAAAATCGGGTCGCCGGCCGCAGCCGACAAATCGGGCAGCAGGGGAAGCGCTTCCATCGTACCGTCGATTTTTTGCACCCATTCGTGCGCGTAAACCATCCACGGCTTGCCGCTCGGGTCCACATACAGCGTGCCGTCCAGCGTCATGAAATTCGCCGGCGTCAGCGGCGCATCCTTCTTCAGCAACACATAAGGCCCCAGCGCCGTGTCGCTGACCGCAATCACCGTGCCGCGCATAAAGGTCTTGCGATAGGGCTCTTTCACAACCATCGGCTTTTGCGGGTTGTGCAGCGTGGTGAACAGGTAATACTTTCCGCGGTAGGCATGCACTTCCGGCGCCCAGGGTTTCTGCGTGGCATCCGCCCAACCATCATCCGGACACAGAAAGGCAATCGACGGGCCTTCCCAGATGCGCAGATCATGACTCTGATAAACAAACGTGCCGCCGCGCTGCCGCCCCGTCATGGCCATGGACGCGGACGTGTATAAGAGATAGCTGTGAGTCGCCTTGTCGACCAGGATCCAAGGATCGCGCAATGGGATGTCGGGTAATCGCAAACCCGAACGCCAGGCGATCGGCGCGGCCGGATCCGGGTTGGCTGAGTAGAGCTGAATCGGCGCCGCATTTTGCACAGCGTTCTGGGCCGCATTCTGCGCCGCTGCCCCGGAACTGACTATCGTCGCGCAAATCATCGTCATCGCCCGCAGTCGCATCTGATTTCCTTATTATCCCTTCAAGCGCAGCACCCAGGGGCGCGAACTGTCCCCGGCGCGAGTGTCGCACGGCCGGATTGACCGCTCAAGAAGTCAGCCGGGTGCCGCTTCCATATCGCGCTGATTCTCACGCCGGCGGCCGCGTCGCCGCCATCGAGGGCCGCTCCGCGAATCCCCGCCACCACGCCGCGAGCGCCGGCCACGTCTTCTGCCAGCCAAGATCTGCAAAACGAAATTCCAGATAGCCCAGTGCGCAGGCCACGGCGATGCTGCCCACATCCACCCGCGACTCCAAGCCCGACGCACGTTGCGCCAACTCGCGAAGGCCCCCCGTGACCTTGGCCATCTGCCCATCGATCCAGTCGCGCCAGCGCAGCACCTCAGGCCGTGCCGTCATCTCGTAGCGGATGAGCACCGCAGCCGCCATGATACCGTCCGCCAATGCCTGATCCGTCAATGCTTCGAAGCGCAGCGCCCCCTGGGGCAGCAGCCGCCCGTCGCCGAGCGCATTCAAGTACTCGCAGATCACCCGGCTGTCGTACAGCACCGCGCCCTCATCGGTGATCAGGGTCGGTGCCTGGCCCAAGGGATTGCGCGCCACCAAGGCTGCGTCGCGATTCACCGGATGCGGCGTCGCGGGGATGAGCGTCAGCCGCTCCCGCACGCCCACCTCCAGGGCGCTCACCAGACATTTGCGCACGAACGGTGAAGTGGCCGAATAAAATAATTGCATCGCTGACTCCCCGGTAGGCTCGCGGATGGACCTACCGATTTTACCGGATCAGGAACGCCCACCCACCCTAGAAATAGCCGTGCAGTTCGACGAAGGTCAGCCGCTGGTTCTCCACACTGCTCTGCGGGATGCCGCGATAGCGCCGATAGCCCGCGCGCAGCTGCAGGAATGCGATCGGCGTGTACTCGTATACCAGGCTGTAGCGCGCCTCCTGGTCCTGCGCCACACTGCGATTCGGATCGAGCGACTCCAGCGTGAGTTTGAGATTGTGGCCCTTGGCCAATCGCCAGTCGGCCTCCGCCAATCCCGCACCCAAGGTTCGGCCGCCCGGATAACTTTCATCGCGCACTACATCGAGCTCCGCCAGCCACGCCACCGGCCCGGTGCGCAGCCCCGCGAACAGACCACCCACGCGCCGATTGCCCGCATCCGACTGCGTCAGCGAAACCGCCGCGCCCAACCGCCACCACGGCTGCACGTACACGGCCTGGCTCGTAATCTGATGTCCGGCATGCGCCGCGGCGCCGGCCGCAGGCACATTCGTGAGGTCCACTTGCGCCGACCAGGGCCCGTGCTGATAGCCCATTTCCACCCCCTGCTGCGGCGTCGTCATGCTGATGCTCGACACCTCGCGCACGAAGGCCGTCTGATCCTGCAAGCGCCAGCCGAATGGCAGGTAAAACTGCCCACCCTTGAAATACGGCCCCTCCGTGGGGCTGCCATAGCGCACGTACGCCTCCTCGTTTTGCGAGGCATTCGGCGCCACCTGCTCATCGACGTACAGCGCCAGCCGATTCGGTATCACTTCCACGTCGCCATAGACGCGAAACTGTTCCAGTGCAAACTGCTCTTGGCTCGCCGTGTTCGGCGCCGAACTATTCGACCATGCCGCCCGCAAATCCCCACCCACCCGCACCGCCTCGAGGAGATGTCCGCTCCAGCCGTTCAAACCCACATCCACCACATTCGCCGGCAACAACAACTTCGCGTACAGCACACCAAAATCATTGCGCAGGCCGCCACCCGTGGGATTAACGTGGCAGACGCTGCATTGATAACCCTCCTGGACGGCCAGATACGGCTCCGCGCCCGCGCGCCCGGCCGCGAGCAGCGCTGCCCACGCCACCATCCACGCGCCGGCCGCTCGCCACGCGCGCGCCACCGTGCGGCGGCTCATGGCACCGCTCCGACGTCGAACTCGCTCACCGTGATCTCAACGTCACGGGCGTCAGTGGCTGCGCCCGCTCCCAACGGCGTGCCCTGAAGGTCCGCCACGGCGTTCGTATTGAGCAGCACCCGGTAGTGCCCCGCCCCCAATGCGCGCAGCGGCCATACCAGCAGCGCCCGGGCATCCGCTGCAGGTACCGACCAAACGCTCGGCACCACCGTTGGTGCGGTCTCGCCGGAGGTGCTCAAGTTTTCGAGGCGCACGGACTGCGCAGTCAGCCGTGTGACATCGAGCGTGCGGCTGAAGCCGATCATCACCTGCGGCGGCGGCGGCGCCAGCACCTCGTCGCGCGCCGGCGCTGTACTGTCGATGGTAAAGCCCGCCGGCGGCGGCGATGCCGAGCGCAGCGCCCCATCGGTGATCCACTGTCGTATCACGGCTATCACGTCCGTGGACAGGTACGGACCACCGAACGGCATGCGCGCACCCACCGCCGCGTGGCCTTCCACTTTCTGAATTACATAACTGTTGTCGGGATCTCCCGGCTTGATCCTGAGCACACTTGGCACTTCGTTGCTCGGCACGCCCACCAACAAGTTGTAGCTGTCGGCTGCATCGAGCCGCAGACCCTGCGGGGCATCCGCGCCGGCGTGGCAGACTGCGCAGATCGGCGTGAACACCTGCGCCTGGATGGAATCGAAGTCCGCGATGAGCGGTCCGCTTGCGCCGCCAGCGGAGCCCAATGGCTGTCCGTTGGCATCCAATCCCACGCCATTTCCCGCGCAAGCGCCGAGCCATCCCGCTGCTATCGCGACGGCGGCACGCGGCGCCGTCTGTCGCTTGGATCGAGTCATTCCCTGTTCCCGATGGCGCTAGTTGTTCAGCGCGCCCTGGCTCACCCAGGTTTGCACCAGCGAAATGGTCGCGGCATCGAGGCAAGGATCCGCGGTGGAACCGCAGCCCAGCGGCATGCGCGAGCCCGTAATCCCCGCCGCGCCCAGGATCTTCTGCACCAGATAACTGTTCGCCGGATCATTCGGCTTGATGCGCAGCAACGACGGCTGTTCGATGCTCGCCACGTTGACGATGCTGGCGAAGGTGTTGCCGGCGGTGAGGTTCTGTACCCCCGGCAGGTTCGTGCCCACGCCCGTATGGCACGTCGAGCAAATCGGCGTGAAAATCTGTGTCTGCAGCTGCGTGAGCGTCACCGTGGCGACGGCCGCATTCGACACCGTCACGGTGCTCGGCGCCGAGGAGCCCACGTTGCCGTCCGCATCCGTGGCGGTGGCCGTCACATTCACCTGGCCATCGGCCACAGTAGTGGTATCCCAGGTGAGCGTGAATGGCGCCGCCGTCGCCACGCCGACCGAGATACCGTTCGCGAAGAACTCCACCTTGTGCACGGCGATCGAATCCGTCACCGCGGCGGAGAGCGAGACCGAGCCCTTGAGCGTACCGGTCGGCGTCGACAGCGTTACTACCGGCGGTGCGTTGAGCACCGGCGGCGTCGCGCCCACATCGATGCGCCCGTAGCTGCCATTGGCTTCGTTGTTGGTGCCGGCCGCGAAGAACAGCGTATTGTGCGGTTGATTGTTGGCATCGTTGCCAAACGCGATTCCCCACAGGCCCGGCGTCGCAATCGCCGCGCCGCTCGAATCGCTGACGGTGCCCAAGAACGTGCCGGCCGCTGCATCGTAGGCATTGATCTTGCCGTCTCCGAAATTACCCACCAGCAGCGCTCCGCCCAACGTGCCGAAATCCGCCGGCGCCAGCGCCAGGCCCCACGGCGCGTTCAGCCCACCCTTCGCCACCAATTGCTTGATGAGCTGCCCGTTGGTGTCGAAGATGTCGACGTAGCCCAAGCCTGCGCCATTTGCGTTGTCATGATTGTCGGGCGCCTGCTGCTGCGCGTAGGTCACATAGATCTGCGTCGCGCCCGCCGCCCCATTGGCGATGGCCTGGATGCCGAAAGGCGCATAGCCCGCCGGCAGGCCCGGATCCACGAAGGTGAACGCGCTCGCCGAAGTCGCCTGCTTGGCGAAGCTGGCGTCGAACACATCGACCTTGCTGTTGTGGAAGTCGGTGGCGTAGAGATACGACTTGCCGGTGTTCTGCGCCAGGGCCACGCCCTTGTACACCGCGCCGCCTGCATCGGTGTACATCGTCACTGCATGTGTGGCATCGACGCCGAACGACCAGCCGGCGATCATGCCGCCTTCGCCCACGAACAGAAACGAAGCTGCACCGCTCGCCCCCGCGCTCGACACCATGAAATCGCTGCTGCTGGCGTTGAACACGATGCCGCTGGGATCGAACGCCGTGCCCGCCGCACTCGCCGCGAAATTCACCACCAGCGGCGCTGCGTGCGGCTGCGGCTTGCCGTTGCCGTCATACAGCGTCGAGGTCTGCGTGCCATTGTTCGCCACCCACGCCTGGAAATTGCCGGTCGGTATCGACAGGCCCCACGGATTGACGAGGTGGGTATCGAGATTCGCCGCCGTGCCGCCGCTGGTGTCCGCCACCAATGCCGTCAGCGAGAACGCGCTCGCCGCCTTCACCGTGAGCGTCGCTGAACCTGAACCGGCGGAATATGCGCCGCCTGTGCAGGATAACGAGTAGGTGTCGCTGCCGGCCGCGGTCGGCGTCACCGTCTGTGTACCGCTCGCCGCCAGTGCGCCGCTCCATGCACCGCTCGCCGTGCAATTCGTACCGGCGCTCGAGGACCACGTCACCACCGTCGATTGCCCGAGCGTGATGGACGCCGGACCGACGCTGACGCTGACGGCAGCACCCGGATTGCCGCCGGATCCACCGCCATTGCCGGAGCCGCCACAGCTCGCCAATATCAACAGGCAAAACATTCCCGCCAGGCTGCCGATGGCAGCATGTTGTATTTGCACGATGGCTCCCTCGATACGAAAGTGGATATTCGTCGAGTAAGTGCCAAGCGATGCGGGGAAGGTTTAATCTGTGCGGCGATATATTTTTGCCGGAACCAAATTGTCATGGACGAACGCCACGACCTATCGATGACGGCATGCATCGCTTCGACGCTCGCCGCTTCGATGGCGGTGAGCGACGCGTGGCATGCCAAAGGAGTCGCCGCCTACTACGGCTATGTCGGCAACGACGCCGGCTCCCGGTACAACTATGCCGGATTGTCTACCGCGGCCTGCAGACGTTCGCCGCCGGATCCGGCGAGGTCAACCTGTCGCACAGATTTGAATGCTGGATGACGAGGTTCGAGAAAGGCGTCACGATTCGTGCCTCAAGTTTTCCACGACAGTGCCGCAAAAATTTGATGCTTGTTCCATTCGCTTGCGAAGCTCCAAAACTCCATGTCTAGACCCTCCCCCATATCCGGCCGTGTTGACGATAGCGGCGCTGCCCTAAACATTCCGGCACCAGTTGATGAAGACGACAGCGTCGCGCACCTGTTTTTAAGCGATCTTGCCAAAGAACTCTCAAGCGGTCCTCTCAATCTGCCCTGCTTTCCCGACACGGTGCCACGCGTTCGCCAGGTGCTCAGCGACCCAAGTTGTTCTGCGGATGATTTGGTCACCGTAGTGGCGACGGAGCCTCGGTTGTCCGCGCGGCTGATTCAAACGGCAAACTCTGCCGTGTTCAACCCATCGGGTCAAAAGAATTCTGATCTGCGTCTTGCGGTCACCCGCCTGGGCCAAGACTTGGTGCAGTCCATCGCCATGGCGTTTGCTTTTCAACAGATGAAGGCGGACCAGTCGCTGCGAGATGTGGTAGAGCAACTAAATCGGTTGTGGGAGCGCAGCGTGGCTGTCGGATCGATCTGCAAGCTGCTTGCAAAAAAGATGCGCGTTCCCTCAGAAAAAGTATTTCTCACCGGGTTGCTGCACGGCATCGGCCTTTTCTATATGACGGTGCGAGCGGCCCAGCCTAGTCATTCAAAACGGCTGGATCGCATACTGTCGCCGTATGCAGTGGGATGTCATCCGATTATCGGGCGCGCAGTGATGGTCAAATGGGGATTTGAGCCTGTGATGTGCGAGGCGATCGGCAACCAGCATGATTACACGCGGAAATCGCGAGGCGAAGCCGACATCACAGATGTCATCGTCGCCAGCGTTTTGCTTGCTGAGGCTTTGCTTGAGCGCAGCGGGGATCTTGCCAAATGTGCAGGCGTGAACGCATTCGCATCCCTTAAGCTCACATCCGATGACCTAACCGCAATCCTCAAACACACAGCGCTTTCTCTACAGTCCGTACGCGATTCGCTGGGTTGAAGCGATACTCAAACTCCCGAGTTCCTCGGGCGCTGTAAACCATTCACCTTGCACCTTAGGACCAACTGGGGTTAGCTCGAATGAATCACAGGCAATCGCGTCGCACGGCGCAGCCTTGCGATCACTAGAGCATAGTCAGTTTTTCTTGTATCGCGAAGTAAACTGGTGCCCGCACGTTCTTAGTTGCGGTTCCACTTCGCTGAGGAGCGACCAGGAAGTGCTGCAGGTCGAGTCTTCGAATATTAGACAGTGCCAGGTGCTCAGCTGACGTTAAGTCCTTGATTCGAATGCGCGCCATAGGTTATGAATCTGGGCACTGGGAAACCCAGGTTTCACTGTAAGCGCTTCTCGCCTCAGCCTGCCTTCAGTGCTCGCACCACCGCCCTGGGTTCGCGCTCGATAATCTTCAGCAGTGTCTTCGCGGCGCCGGTCGGGGAGCGCTGTCCCTGCTCCCACTTACGCAACGTTGAAGCACTCACGCCAAACGCGTCGGCAAATTGGTCCTGTGAGAGACCCAACTGCTTTCGGGCGTTCTGAATCTCGTCGGGACTGACCGCCACCTTATGCGCGCGTACACCGGACCTCTTGCCCTGAGCATGGGCCAGCGCCTGCGCCATCGACTGCACCAGTTCATCACCAAGCTTGCTCATTTTCGCTTCCTCAATGCCTTGATTGCGGTTGCAAACGCCTTCACCGCCTTGCGCTGCTCCGGTGTCAGGTTCGCGCGTTCGTTCTTGCCGTAGATGAGCAGCGCATAGATCGGCATGTCTTCATCGTAGAAGTAGTAAATCACACGAACACCGCCGGATTTGCCTCGACCCATCGCGCCGTATCTGACCTTGCGCACGCCTCCGGTTCCTACGATCTCGTCACCAACCGTCGGGTGAGTTGCCAGATAGGTGATTAGCTCAAAATGTTGCTCCTCGCTGAGAAGGCTCTCCGCCCGACGGAATTTTTGATGCGCGCCCGGAGAGATTCGAACTCCCGACCACCTGGTTCGAAGCCAGGTGCTCTATCCAGCTGAGCTACGGGCGCAGTGTCGGGCATTGTAGCGGAACCTGTGCGCCGATGCCCCGAGGGCTGGGCGCGCCCGCTCGCAATTCTCGCAACCGATAAGTCGATTCGATGCCGGTGCAGTGTCTCTCAATCTGCCCCGCTCCCATCGGCGACTTGCTGTTCTGGCTACAATACAACATGGCCGTATCGACTGCGCCGATGACTCCCGAACTTGCCGATGCCGCGATTCGCACAAGAATGACGCCGCTCGCAATCGAGTCGCGGCCGCTATGGCAATGTGTCGGCGCAACGTTGCGCGAGGACGTGCGTGCAGGAGGAGACAGTCCGCCGTCCGACCGTGTGGCCGTGGACGGCATTGCGGTATCGAGCGAGCACCGCGGCTCGGATGGCGCTGCGGGCGCTTTGATACTCAAGGCCGGAACGCTGCTGCGTCCTCCGGAAATCGCCGTGGCTGCATCGGTCGGGAGGGCCCGCCTGCAGGTGGGCCGCCAGCCGTCATTCATGATCATCTCCACTGGCGATGAACTCATAGAGCCCGGCGAACCGATTGCAGAACATCAGGTACGCCGCTCCAACGCCTATGGCGTGATGGCAGCGTTGCGCGCCCGCGGCTTCGCACGCATCGGCGATGATCACCTGCCGGACGATGAGTCGCTGCTGCATGAACGCTTGCTACTACATCTGACCACGCACGATGTAGTGATCCTGAGCGGCGGTGTGTCCATGGGAAAATTCGATTTGGTACCGAAGGTGTTGATGCAACTCGGCGTGCAACAAGTCTTTCACAAGGTGGCTCAGCGGCCGGGCAAGCCCATGTGGTTCGGTATCGGCTTAAGGGGCCAAGCCGTGTTTGGGCTGCCCGGCAATCCCGTGTCGACCTTGGTGTGCTTGCTGCGCTATGTGATTCCCGCGATTGCCGCAGCGATGGGAACCGCGCCCGTGCCCGCCGAACGCGTAGCGCTGGCGGCGGCGGTGAGCTTCGATCTGGCACTGACTTACTTTTTACCGGTCGCCGTCGAGCATGACCAATGGGGCAGGCCCTGGGCGCAGCCTCGCCCCACCAACGGTTCGGGCGACTTCGTCTCGCTGATCAGTACGGATGGCTTTCTCGAACTCCCGCCGGGACCGGCCACGTACCCCCAAGGTCATGTCGCCCGCCTGTATCGCTGGTAGAAGGGCAAACGCGAACTCCTGCCGCAGTAGGCACTCTAATGAATACTAAACCTTACAGGTCCAGTGAAACCATGCTTTTTCGACGATGTTTGCTGCTTTTAGCGGCCATTTCTCCGTTATTTGCTCATGCTGGCCCAGCGGCCTTCGATCTCGCGGGTCCCACCCTGAAAGTCAAAGTGACCCGTGCCGGGGTAACTTTGCCGGCATCGCAGGTCCCGAGCCTTTCCACCGGCGATCAGATCTGGATCAAGGCCGATTTGCCGAGCACCCAATCTGCC
>Ga0182030_10002657_pt1 | contig 38054 bp, 26 predicted proteins | sample 812S3MmetaG_FD_121299 | JGI IMG/M metagenome (GOLD analysis project Ga0182030, IMG submission 121299) | Permafrost microbial communities from Stordalen Mire, Sweden - 812S3M metaG (Illumina Assembly) | ecosystem: Environmental > Terrestrial > Soil > Wetlands > Permafrost | place: Sweden...
CAGCAATTGCAGCCTTTCCTGCTGAAGCGAATTGTCCGATGTCAATGAATCGACTAGTTTGTAAATCGAATCAACATTTTTCCTGCTGTTGTAATAAGGCAATAAAAATTTACTGTCGTTCATAATAATATAACCTCTGATCCCTATAGTTGCGTCTTTAATATTAGAATGCAGCAACTCCAGCTTATTGATCACATCACTGGTGTGATTGAGTATTTTATTCTGATTTGACAGTTGCCAGGTAGTGTAAAATGTAATCGAATAGGAAAAAAGAAGCAATATAAAAGCAGTCAGGTAACCAGCTCTGATCTTGCCTGTAAAATTGAATACCATAGTGATATTGTTAAGCCTTGATAAGCGACTGTTTGATAGTTCTATTTTCAGATGTTCGGTCTGTCTGGAAGTCTTAAGATAAATCAGTACGGCCAGTACAATTTAAGTCAATTATAAATAATCAGTACCCTACTGCTTGTCTTCCTTCTTCTGTTGTTCATTTTCAAGTTCTTTCTTTTTCTTTTCTTCTTCCCTTTTTTTCTTTTTAAAATAACCCCGCAATAAAAAATTATGTTTGGCGGCTTCCATGTTTTCATTCAGGCCCTCAGTGCTCTTATTCAGGTTTTTCATGGTCCTGGAGAGGTTATTTCCAATGGTTGAATCACCAATAAGCTTTGAAATAGCCCCATTGCCGTGGTTAATGCGATATGCCAATTTTGCAAGCTCATCAGTTATGACGGCAGCATGGTCTGCAGAAATTTTTAAGCTTGCCAGGATGGCATCCATTTCAACCGGTGAATGGGAAGCAAGTTCGCCTCCTTCTTCAATCTGTTTCTTCATGAATGATCCCGGAGAGATTACAACGACCTTATCTCCCATCAGGCCATCAGATCCTATGCTCGCGTTTGCGTCATTTTTTATAAATTTCCTGACATTATTCTGAATCACCATCACTATTTTAACAGATGTATCTGTAACTAACTGGATGTCCTCTACCGTCCCTATATTTATGCCGCCAAAACGCACATTGCTTCCGATTTTAAGACCACTTACATTATCAAAAATCGCATGGATGCGGAATACCGAGCCAAAAAGGTTTTTTTCTTTCCCGATGAAAAAGAGGGCGCTCAAAAAAAGAACAAAGCTAATGATCACGAATAGCCCTACTTTCCATTTAAATCCAGATTCCTTTTTCATTTCAGTGATTTTATTCTTTAACTAAAAAATGATTTTACCCATTCATCTTCCGACGCTGCCAATTCTTCATACTTGCCTTCGGCATATATCATTCCATCTTTCAGCATCACGATCCTGTCTGCTGTGATTTTCGCGCAGGCCATATCATGAGTGATGATGATAGAGGATATTTTGTTTTTCTTTTGTAAATGAACGATCAACTCACTTATTTCTTTTGCAGTTCCAGTATCAAGGCCTGTCGTTGGCTCGTCATAGAGCATGATTTCCGGATTCAATATCAGCGTTCTTGCCAGCCCAATTCTTTTGCTCATGCCGCCGGATAATTCGGAGGGCATTTTTTCAGCAGCATCTTGCAGCCCCACATTATCTAACGCTTCATCAATAACTATTCCCACTTCATTATTTGAGAGTTTTTTATTATGATGTTTTAAAGGGAACGCCAGATTTTCGCGCACTGTCATTGAATCATATAACGCAGCGCTTTGAAAAAGGAATCCTATTTTAACCCTGATCTTATTCAGTGTTCTATAATTCAACTCTGAAATGTTATTTCCAAAAACATATACTTCCCCTTCATCAGGATAAACAAGCCCGACAATACATTTAATCAAAACAGATTTCCCGGAACCTGATTTTCCAAGTACCACAAGATTTTCTCCTTTATGAACTCTAATACTTACTCCTTTGAGCACTTCCACATAATCAAACGATTTGTGAATATTTTTCATTTCAACAATCAGACTCTCATCTGGCTGGCTCTCATTCACATTTCCATAATCATACATTTTACCTTTCATAAAAAATCGGTTATCTGGACTACAATCATGTCTATAACAAAAATGGCTAAAGAGGCGCTTACAACCGCAGCGTTTGCTGCCCTACCTACGCTTTCTGTTCCACCTTTTGCATTGTATCCTTTGTAGCAGCCGATAATGCCTGTTGCAAAACCAAAGAAAATTGATTTGATCAGCGCAGGTAAGATATCAGAAAAATCAAGGTGGTTTAAGGCTTCTGAAAAAAAACGCTGCAAGCCGATATCCGAATGGATGTTCATTGCTGTATAAGAACCATAAAGGCCAATGGCATCGGTAAAGACAATAAGCAAGGGTATCATACATGTGGTTGCCAGGACCCGTGTTACAACAAGATATTTATATGGATTGATGGCGGAAACTTCCATGGCTTCAATCTGTTCTGTAACCCGCATGGAGCCGAGCTCTGCGCCAATCGCAGAGCCAATTTTACCGGCACATATTATTGCCGTAATGACAGGACCAATTTCTCTTATGATTGAAACGGAAATCATTCCCGGCAATAAAGATTCCGCTCCAAACTGAACAAGCGATGGACGCGATTGCAAAGTGAGTACGAGGCCAATTATAAAAGCCGTCACAGCAACGAGTGGAAGTGACTTGTATCCAATCTGAAAACATTGCCTGATTGTCTCTTTTAAAAAATAAGGTGGCTTGAGTACTTCTTTAAAGAAGCGACTAGTGAAATAAATAAAATCACCTGTGCCTGTAAATATTTTTTTTAAATATCCGGGCTCTTCAAAAGTTTTCTGATGTTCTATCGTTTTCATTTTATTTCGCTGATATTTTTTTTCGTGCTCGCTTTTTTGAAAAGCTCAGTATATATTTTCCAGAGAGCGGCATCGTATCTCCAAGCAAAAAGGCCCACGGTGTCAACTGATCAATATGCTCAAATATCACTTTCAATACACCCGTTAAAGGGATGGCAAGGAACATGCCGGGCAGTCCCCACAAGGCATTTCCAATCAATACTACCACTACTGCCATCAAAGCATTCACTTTTACTTTAGATGCAACTATCTTAGGAGTAATATAGTGATTATCGAAAAACTGGATCACCATGTACAATAGCAACACAAGTATCGGGTAAGAAGCGGAATCTTTTGTTGCAAGTGCAATGGTTATGGGCATCGCCACTGATAAGATGCCCCCGATAAAAGGAATCACGTTCAGCAGTGCTCCGATAATACCCAGCAATATCGCGTAGTCGATACCAAGCAGAAGAAGCGCCAGAGAGTTTAATGAAGCGACAATCAGTGCTTCTATCAACAGTCCGTTCAAATAGCTTTGAATGATTGTTTTGGTCTGAAGCAATACCTCCTCCACTTTGTGTTTATGTATCTTGTCAAACAGCATCCTGATGAATTCAAGCAACAAGGGTTTATAATAAAGGATCATGAAAATATAAACCGGCACCAGAAAAATAATAATCAGCAAGCCGCTGATCGTAAGAAGCGTTTGCCCGATCAACGCATTCCCGTTTGACATTATCTCTGTTTTTGTTTTAGCAAGCCATGCACTTAATTTCTGAGGGCTCACATTGAATTTTGCAGAAACCCAATGTGCGCCATCATTAATCATTTGCGTAAACTTCAATTCTAATTTTGGAAATGTTGACTGGAACATTTTTAGTTGCGAAGTAATAAGATAAATAATGCCGAGGGTAAATATGATAGCAACCAACACTGCAATTGTGATTGCAATAATCCTTTTCATTCTTTTTCTTACTAAAAAATTAACGATGGGGTTCAACAAAACGGCGATGATCGTTGCGTATAAGAAAGGAACTATAATTTCCTGTGCAACATACATGGCGTACGCAAAAAAAACTGCTCCCATAAATATCAATATGAGCCTTGCATAAAAAGGAAACCTGAATGATGTGTCTGCTGAGTCCATTTATATATTTATAGAAAATATTTTTATACCCTGAACAATTCAAGTCAGATAAAACATGTTACTGAAAATAAAAATCATTTGCAATGCAAATTCATTTTGACAAAAAAAGCTTAACCAAGAAACTGCGATAATGATTTCAAATTAAACACCAGAAAAATCTCAGACATGCATATAATCAAAATCCTTTACTGGCAAGCAAAAAAAAAGGGCAATCTAACTGTATGATATATTGTTGTGGAATTAATTACTCAAAAAAAGATCGCTTTTCCCCATCCGGTTCGTCATCCTTTTTGTGAAAAATTTTTTAATAAAAATCATTCGCAATGGCATGGTTGTTGGCTTTCTACAAATACTTCAACTCTAAAGTGCGGTAGAAAAGTGTTATCACGGAAAATAAGCAACCATTTTTTTAATTATTAAATTTCATTATCATGAAAGCCACTAAATTAAAGCTGGCGGCAGTAGCCATTGCCGCAACATTAGCTTCACTTGCATTCAGCGCCGTCAAATCAGGGTCTATCAAGGGAACTGTGACACCGGCTAATGCCGCTGTCAGGGCATGGGCTATATCAGGGACGGATACGCTAAAAGCCAGCGTTGACGGAGGATCATTCAGCATCAGCGATGCAAAGCCGGGTATTTACAAAATGATCATCGAAGCGACACCACCTTACAAGAATATTGCCAAGGAAGGCGTGTCAGTTGCCGATGGCCAGCAGACAGATGTTGGAGAAATCAAACTGCAGCAATAGTTCAGTTTATAAAGCAGCAGCGGAGTGACAAAAAATTCGATGGTTCCCTATGGTTCTGGTGCTTACCGATATCGCCTCAAAATGAGGCGATATTTTTTTGTGTAAAATATAAGCAACAGGTATATTTATTTCACTGTATCAAGCACATTTTGAACAGCACTGATAAAAGGAATACTTGCCTGCACGATGTGTTCTCTGTTATCATTTACCAAATGAACAGCGTCATCAAACTGCTCATTGCCATCTACATTTATTTTTAATTTATTATTGCCGTCAGTCTGCAAGACAGTGATGTGATACATAGTTTGATGAAAGCGATAATGGACAACAAAAGATTTCCATCCTAGAGGCACACAAGGTTGTATCCTCAAAATATTCCCCTCGCGCCGGATACCTAAAAATGATTCGAGTATAAGCTGGTACATCCACCCTGCTGAACCAGTGTACCAGGTCCATCCGCCACGGCCAACATGCTTCTTTGCAGCATACACATCAGCTGCTGCAACATACGGCTCTGCTTTATAAATAGCCGCTTCTTCAGGCGTTTTCGAATGATTCAGGGGGTTGATCATTGATAATAATTCCCAGGTGCGGCTATTATCCTTCATTTCGGCAAATGCCATTATCAGCCAGATGGCTGCATGCGTGTACTGCCCGCCGTTTTCCCGCACACCAGAAACATATCCCTTTATATAACCCGGATTGAGATCGGATTTATCGAACGGAGGGTTTAACAACTGGATGATCGAAATATCTTTTCTAACCAGGTTTTTATATGCGGATTCCATCGCAATTTGAGACCTTGCTTCATTTGCGGCTTTTGAAATTACAGACCAGCTTTGCGAAATAGAGTCTATGCTACATTCTTCATTGACATGTGAGCCAAGCGGAGTGCCATCATCAAAATATGCACGCTTGTACCATTCGCCATCCCATGCATTTGCTTCAATATTTTTTTTCAATGTATCCGCTCCGGTCTTACATTTTTCTGCAAATGCGTTATCGTTATGCGCCTGAGATATTTTTGAAAATTTCATCAGCACATCGTATAAAAAAAATGCAAGCCATACGCTCTCGCCTTTCCCATCAACGCCCACTTTGTCCATGCCATCATTCCAGTCTCCCGAACCCATCAATGGAAGACCATGGCCGCCAAAGCGCAGGCCATGATCAATTGCACGGACACAGTGGTTATACAGTGTATCTGTAAAGCCGGAGATCAAAGGCAAATCATAATAAGATTCCTCATCTGCATTCAGCAATCGCCCATCTAAAAAACTTACCTGCTCATTTAAAATAGAATCGTCTCCGGTATGAGTCATATAACGGCTCGTTACAAAAGGCAGCCACAGATAATCATCGGAGCAGCGTGTGCGCACTCCCCTGCCAAGAGGAGGATGCCACCAATGCTGCACATCCCCTTCTTTAAATTGCCTGGATGCATGAAGCATGATTTGCGAGCGAACCAATTCAGGCTGTGCATGAACGAGAGAAAGAACATCCTGCAACTGATCCCGGAAACCAAATGCGCCGCCTGATTGATAGTAACCGCTTCTTGCCCACAAACGACAGGCAAGTGCCTGATAATTGAGCCAGCCATTTGTTATGAAATCAAGCGCACTATCTGGTGTCTCTACACGCACTGTGCCTAATACTTTGTTCCAGTAATTGTACACTTTCTGAAGCGCATCATATGCCGCGGCACTCCCACGAAATTTACGGACAAGGGTTGCTGCTTCTGCATTGTCTTTTGCGGCGCCCACCCGAAAAATAATTTCATGCTCCTGTTTACCTGCAATATTGACAGGGACCTGAATAGCCCCACACGCATCCAAACCAGCGCCAACTTTGCCGGAAAGTTTAGCACGGTTCATTGCATCGGGGCTTGCAAGCGTTCTATTACGGCCAATAAATTCAGTACGATCCGTGGTAAAATTTCTGGAAATATCGTCGGTGTCAAAAAAAGCCACACAATTCGAAAATTCAGCGTGGTAAGGATTGTTTGCGAAGATGGCGCCGCTATCTGAATCAATATCAGTGACCAGATGCATAACAGATTTCGCCCGAAGATCCCCAAGCACCCATTCCATGTAACCAGTCAGAGAAAGCCTGCGTATCCTGTCAGACCTGTTTTTTATTTTCAGCACTATAAACTTCACAGGCGCTTCCATATCGACATATACCTTTACTTCCGAATCTATGCTGTCTTCGCTATACTCGAACACGCTGTACCCGAAACCATGACGTATGATGTATGGGTTTTTCCCTCTGCCCTGCGAAGGCATTGGCGACCAGAAATGGCCGCTCTCCTCATCGCGAAGGTAAAAAGCTTCACCTCCGCAATCGCTTACGGGATCATTGTTCCAGGGTGTCAGCCGGAATTCGTGTGCATTTTCCAGCCACGTGTATGCCTGACCGCTTTCTGAAATCACGGTTCCGAAATTCGGGTTTGCGATGACATTGACCCAAGGCAAGGGAGTTGTTTTTTTATTGTCAATCGTGATTACATATTCTCTCCCATCATTGGTAAAACCACCAAAGCCATTAAAAAAAGCAAGGTCGCTACGGGGCTGCACCGATGTTGGCAACGAGGCATAAAATTTTTGCGGTGTGAACAGTGGCATCCCTACTTTTATTTTGCCCCTCTTGCTGACCTGTTCTTCCAGCGTTCCCTGACTATCGGCAATGATTATGCGTGCAACCGCCTGGAACAAAATCCTGTCTTCGTTAGATATCTGATCTGAGCTTCTGATAAAAATCCCTCCCGGCCTGTCTCGTATATCGGCAGAAATTCCCGGTGAAATAAGCCCGAGTATCTGGTTCTGCAATGTTTGCCGGTAGCCTCCGTGATCTTCATTCCAGATGACAAGATCAACCAATAATCCTTTTAAGCGCCAATACGCATGCGCCTGCACAAGTTGTTTCACCAATTCAATATTTGCCGAATCTTCGATGCGCAACAGTACAATCGGCAGATCACCCGAAATGGAATAACTCCACAATGCGGATTGGCCACGACGGTTTTGTATCAGTATGCCAGGGTCAGCCCTCAATAGCGGATTTGAATATATTACAGAGCTGGCAAGCTTTCCATAGAGCTGTGCATCTGCTTCTGTTGCATTGATCTGCCTAAGCACTACCTGTCCATGCGTCCATGATAATTCAAACACACGGTCAGCAAGCGCACGGTCCTGATATTTTTCAATCAGGCCAATACAAATCTCTTTTGTTTCGCCGATACCAAAAACCATATCAACAACCACGGATTGCTGAGGTTCAACAATCACCCTGTATTTCATCGCAACAACGGGATACAGCACAGAGCCTTCGCTGTCTGACAATGCCTCTTCGCCATGCACCGCACGTGGGTTTGCGATGGTACTTCCCCGACCAATAAACTGCATACGGTCTGTTTCATAAGATATATTTTTTATTTCTGCTCCATGCGCTTTCATCAAATGGAACATCCATGGCGGCCGCTCTTCTGTTGACCGCGGTCTTCGGGTACAAATGATAGCATTCCGTTGCTTCATGATTTCTGTTTCAACAAAAAGATCGCTGAACACAGGATGCAAACTATCCGAAATAGCAGATGCGAGCACTACTTCCGCATAGCTTGTAATCTCCATCAGCCGTGGTTTTCGTGAACGGTTGGTAAGGTGCACCCGTCTTATTTCAATATCATCTTCCGGGGAAACAACAATCTCAGTATGTGTTTCCATATCACTATCGCGACGCCGGAATTCTGCACGGCCCTGAGAAAAAACAACCTCATAGCTCTTGCTCTCTTGTAATGCAGGTTGATAAGAAGATGACCAGGATACATCGTTGTCCAGATCGCGGATAAAGCAAAAATTTCCCCAGTTATCGCTGGTGGTGTCTTCACGCCATCTCGTTACGGCAATATTGTTCCATTTACTATAACCCCCGCCCGCATTGGTTATCATCACATGATACCTTCCATTGGAAAGCAACTGCACTTCCGGGATCGGAGTGTCGGGAGTAGTGATGATGCGCATTTCAGGATTGCTTGTAGCTACGCTGATATCTGCAGCTTGCGTATATATGGTATAGGAAGAAACAGCCAGTGGTATGCGCTCCTGAAGCAATAATATCGTTGCCTGAAATTGCGCTTCTGCTTCAAACCTTTTTTGCATCGGCTGATCCAACAATAAATAACTGATGGAAAGGAAACTCATGCCCTGATGATGAACCATGAATGAACGTACGACAGCTTCAGTCTGTCCGCGTGGCAATCGTGACGGCGAATAATCTATCGCTTCAAAAAAACCATATCGCCCCTGATAACCTTCTTCTGAAAGCCTCTGCAAATTCTTGCATGCTTCTTCTGGTGCAACCATCAGTGCCATGGCAGATGCATAAGGTGCTATCACCAGGTCCTCCCCCAGTCCGCGTTTCAAACCAATGCCTGGCACACCAAATGCGCGGTATTGATAATTGAGATAGGAGTCGAACATATAATAGCCGGATTCTGAAACGCCCCATGCCACATCACGTTGTTTTCCATATTCAATCTGTTTTTGCACAGTTGATTTGTATGTCTGGTCAAGTAAAGTATTCTTGTAAGTAGGCATCACGAGCAATGGCATCAGGTATTCAAACATGGATCCGCTCCAGGACAGCAGAATGGGTGCGCCTGTAGAATTGGTAAGCTGTCTGCCTAAAGCAAACCAGCTTTCCTGTGGTATCTTTCCCTGAGCGACGGCAACAAAAACGCCAAGCCTTACTTCAGAAGCCAGCAGATCGTAATAACTGTTGTCGCACCTGTGTTCTTCTATATTATAGCCAATTGCCAATAAGTTTTGTGATTTATCAAAAAGAAAATCATAGTCCATGTTGGATAATTCGGCGCACTCTTCTGCGAGGCGCTGGGCTATTTCAATGCGCCTGTTTGCTCTTTTTTCTGCCACCGATAGATGTTCTGCCAAAGCATCAAGCCATGCATTTTCTTCTTCAGTGTTATCATCTGCATGATGATTGTTTACTGATGGAAATATGGTTGATCTTATTTGTGCAATATCAGCTATAGTTGGGATACCATATATGCCAGGCAGGCCGCTGAATTTTGGTGGAGCGCTACTAAGCAATAGCCATGGTGCAAAGAAAATCAAGTCGTCGTTCGCCTGCCTGCATTGCCTCGAAAGAGCGCTCGCCCAATAGTAGCGTTCGCTTTGGGGTTCATCTTTAAAGATTTCAAGAATAGCACCAGCATACGACACAAACCGGCTTGTATAAAGATGATACGTTTCGATGGTGATAAGCTGCTGGCTGCTTGCCGACTCCACGTCATCAGCAAACTCTTTGACTAACTTGTTGCCTTCCATGTTGTCTGCAAGGATGCTCACTGTGTCGCTCAATGCACGGAATAATGCGGGGTTGATAATTCTCTGATCAGCTATTGATATCAGGCCTTGCCTGAGCGTCAGCAAATGACCTGCGAGGTTACCACTGTCAACTGTTGAAATATATTTTGGGGGCAAAGGTTTTAGCGAATGTGTATCATACCAATTAAAGAAATGACCGCGGTATCTTTCCAGCGCTTTCATTGTGCTGATGGTATTTGCAGTTCGCTCAACCATTTGTCCGGTAGTGATATAACCAAAGTCGCAGGCAGTTAAATTAGCAAGCAATGCAAGACCCATATTGGTCGGCGATGTGCGGTGCGCAATCCTTGTAACGGGGTGCTCCTGATAATTATCCGGGGGCAACCAGTTGTCTTCCAGCGACACAAAATTTTCAAAATAAGCCCAGGTTTTTCTGGCAATCTTTCTCAGGAAATTATTTTGCTCGGCGGATAATTTCGCTTCTTGCTTTTCTATTGGCCTGCTGATCAACCATGCAATGGCAGGTGATAATATCCATGAAACCAAGAACGGCAAAGCCACAATCAGAGTGATTGCCGAATATGTGATCAGATAAATTAAAATAATGACTGATACAACCGGAGCGAACCACATAGAGAGATAAGCAAATGGGATACCTTTATCGGTGTTGTTGTTCTTTGCCAGCGAATGATTCCATTCAAGCAGTTTTTTATGCGAAACAATCATGCGCCAGTTGGTGCGGATGATTGCATCGCAATTGATATATGCCTCATAAGGAAGGCAGATCAAAATAAAAATATTCTGAACAAACTGGCTGGCAACAGAGCGGATAGACACAAACAGATGTTGCCTGAGTTGTGCTTCAGGCGGTTTTCTCCACACAATTACCCAGCTAAAATTGATCAGGGAAGGAAGAATGATGATTGCGATGATAATGACAGACCATAACCAGGATGAGTGCAATATAGTCCAGCCAAAGATCAGCAGCACAACCATTGCCAGCGGCACCAGGCTTCTGCGAATGTTATCGAATATTTTCCACTTTGATAATAGTGACAAATTATTTCGCTGCAACTTCCTATTGGCTCCCGGAACAAAAGGCAATATCCACGTAGCAATCTGCCAGTCCCCGCGTATCCAACGGTGGCGGCGCTTCATGTCCGCAAGGTATCTCAGAGGATATTTTTCGTAAAGCTGCACATCGCTTACCAAACCGGAACGCGCATAGCATCCTTCCAGTAAATCGTGGCTTAAAATCCTGTTCTCCGGAAATCTGCCGCCAAGCGTTTTCTCGAACATATCTATTTCATAAATGCCTTTGCCGATAAATGAGCCTTCATAAAAAAGATCCTGATACACATCGGATGTTGTGCGGGTGTAGGGATCAATGCCCGGCTCATTTCCATGCATCTGTGCAAACCAGGATCCATTTTCATCCGGCAGGCTAACAGCAACTCGTGGCTGAAGAATCGCATATCCCTCTGTTACACGTTTCTTTTTTTCGTTGTACAATGCATGGTTCAGCGGGTGCGCCATTGTAGCGATCAGTTTACGCGCAGCATCACGAGGCAGTTGCGTATCTGTATCCAGCGTGATGACATATCTTATCTGATGAAAAATATTTGCATCACCGACAACAGCAGTAAAACAATTTTCTGCACCATCTTTATTCTTAAGCAATGCATTCAACTCTGCAAGCTTTCCCCGTTTGCGCTCATACCCCATCCATATTTTTTCTAACCTGTTCCATTTGCGTGGCCGATGAAAAAGGAAGAAAATGACATTTTCTTCCTTCCCATATTTTTTATTCAACGCTTCGGTTTTTTTTATAGCCGATTCAACAAGGGCCGCATCCTCAGGCAATATTTCTTTGTGCGCATCAGCAAAATCAGTCAACAGTCCAAAGTGTAAATTGTCTTCCTTATTAGCAAGAAAGCGAACTTCAATACCCTCAATCAACTTGTCTAATTCTTCAATACTTGCCAATAGTGTTGGTATTACGACGAGGGAACGGAATTGATCAGGAATTCCTTTGGAAAAATCCATCCGTGGCAATGCCTCAGGCTTAACGACTAATGTGGATAGCCAGTTCACGATGGTCACAGCCAGTTGGCTGGCACATAAGAGGGAAAGAAATACAAGCAATACCAGCAACCAGTCCCGCAGCCCGTCTGCATGCGCTTTTGCCACAATAAGGCCAGCGAAAACAAAAGTGATCAGGGCAATCGCAAGCATATAAAATGCAAACGGAAAACGTTTGAAAACTTTTTGGATAATATCAGCAACTGATAATTTTATCTTTACTTTTTTCTCTGTTTGAGCCAGCCCTCCATTAATAAGATAGAAACCTACGTGCGATTTACGATAGTCATTGCCGTTAGTCAGCGCATTTTTCTCAGATAAATCAATAGCTCCTGCTGTTACTTCCTTTTCTGATAAAGAAGTTTTTTTTGCCATTTTCTCCACTACATGCCTGTAATGATCGCGGGTGTGAAAATCCATTTTCTCATAAACGCCAGCAGGATCTTTTCGGAGCGTTTGCTCAACCACGCTTGTTGCTTCCACAAATTCCCGCCAGTCAGTAGTTCCTAAAAAGCGGAGGCTGCCTATACTATTGCTCATGGAAACCTGGTCCGCAGCCTGTTTCTGGTTTTCGAGGTGTACCAGCTCATCTGTGGTCTGACCATTTTCAGAAAGCCGTTGCTCGATCCATGTAAGCGGCAATGTGAGCGTAGAGCCTTTGCCCTGCAGCCGTCTTGTGAGTTCTGCAACGAAGGAACTCTCCAGTGGCGGCCCCGAGCGTGCCATATCTGCTATGACCAGTATCAGACTTTTAGGATCTTTCTCAGCCGTCTCAGTCATTGCATCAGCCCAGTAATCGGCCATGTTTTTATTGATGCGGCTGATTGCGATCTGCGCTGCAAGCCTGCGCAGGTTCTCTATCAATGCCAGGCGAAGCATTATCGGGATAGCCCATAGTTCTCCTAATTTAAGTTCGTTTACTGCCTGGTAAGAATCTATAAAATTGCTCAGGCTGCGCAAATCAACACGCCCATCGCTGTGAGAAATGATCTCAAGCGCAATATCATATACACGTGGAAGACCGGATGACGGCCCTTCTGAAAGCTGCGGCAGCCCTGAGCTGTAACCCTTTGGCAAATGGCGCTTTCCTGTGCGTATCTGTTCTTCTATAAGGTAAAAATTATCAAGCAGCCATTCGCCGGCAGGCGATATCCTGCTTGTTTCCTTAACTGACTCTGTTAAAAGATTATGGACTTCTATAAGGAGTTCCTCATTGTCAGCAAGCCTTTTTAGAAGCTGTTCAGTTTTGTGCCCTGCAAATAATGTGTGGCTTGCTGCCAGTGTTTTTGCATATTGCTCCATCTGCTCAGCGCTAAATAACTCAGATCGGATGGGTGGCTTTTCGTTCGCATATTTTTTCATCAGGCTTTGGCCGGTGAAAGAAATGCGCAAATGTGACAGGATTTCCTGTATCGGGTTATTCTTCAATATATCCTGTATCGGGTTATTTTTCACATACAAAGTTTTTCCCTGAAAAATATTTTGGGGAGCGTTTATTGATACTGTTTCGATACGAGAGCTGAACACAGATCCCGCGCAAACAAAAACTACTTACTAAGAATAATGCACTTTCAGAAAATCTTACAGGCCATCGCGCTTAAGGTATGGGGAATGAAAAGATGAAGAAAATAAACCCCGGGCCGGGGTTTATTTTTTAAAGCGATTCATAGCTTTTAATCTTATTGTAAAGGGTCTTCCTGTCTATTCTTAGAATTTCGGCTGCTTTTGATTTATTAAAATTCACCTGCTTCAGCACATTCATGATCGTTTCATATTCAGCCTGTGATGCAGCGTTCTTCAGATCGTTGCCGCGGTTGCCTGAAATAAAATGAGACACACCAGATGATGGCTCATGCGATGTCGCATAAAGATCGGGATCAATTATTTCCGAAGGCAGCACTTTGGAAGTGATCAATCCCTCCTGAGTAAGCAATGCTGCTCTTCTGATGACATTGCGAAGTTCCCTCAAATTGCCTGGCCAGGAATAATTATAAAAGATGTCCATTACCTCATTTTCAAAACCCTGCACGTCCGTCTTTTTACTGAGTTCTGCATTGGCTTTGTCCAGAAAGAATGCTGCAAATAAAGGGATATCTTCCCGGCGATTGCGTAGCGGCGGCAATATAATGGAGAATTCGTTGAAACGGTGAAAAAGGTCTTCCCTGAATTTCCCTTTGCGATAACAATCCTGCAGGTTTTCGTTCGACGCAACGATGATACGCACATCAAGATTTATTTCTTTCACGCCGCCCACACGCTTGAATTTTCTCTCTTGAATCACCCGCAACAAAGCAGCCTGAATTTCATAAGAAAGATTGGCCACTTCATCTAAAAACAAGGTGCCTCCGTTTGCGAGTTCAAAATGGCCTTCTTTATCTGCCAAAGCACCGGTGAAAGCGCCCTTCACATGGCCAAATAATTCACTGCCGGCTAATTCCTTCGATAAAGTGCCGCAATCCATTGCTATGAAAGGGTGATCTTTCCTTTCGCTGTTCTGATGTATTGTTCTTGCAAAGACCTCTTTGCCGGTGCCGCTCTCACCATACAAAATCACGCTATAGTTAGTAGGCGCTACTAATTCTATTTGTTTGTAAAGATCTCGTGTTGAGGGATCCCGCCCTTTCAGGAAATCATCGTTGCCGAAAACTCCATTTGATTTTTTTGCTGAAAGACCCTGGTCGCCGCTTTCTTTCGTATCCGCAGATTGATCAAGAGATTTATTGATCACATTCAGTACTTCATCGGGGATCATCGGTTTTGTAATGTAGTCAAACGCGCCCGCTTTGATCACATCAATAGCTGTCTTAATATCAGAATATCCGGTGATGATGATCACGATTGCTCTTGGGTCGATTGTTTTCAATTCGTGCAGCACCTCCCTTCCTTCCTTATCACCCAGCCTGAAATCGCAGAGCACCACATCGAATTTTGAGTCCCTGAATTTAGCAATTCCTTTATTGCCGGTATGCGCCAAATCTGTTTCAAATCCTTTGCGCTGCAAAAAGCGGCTCAGCAAAATGCACATATCCATATCATCGTCTATAATTAAGATCCTTTGCATAATAAATTTATTCGTTTTTAAAGTTAATTTAAAATTGCGCTTAATGAAGTGTAATGTTTTACAGACCCACAACAGTATTCAAAACATCCTGCCAAAGACAGAACATCAATATTTACTGCATTGTTCTTCTTTCAGAAAGAAAAATAATCCCCATTATGTAGAATATAATGCACAATAACTGTGCTATTCGCGTAAAAGAAAGAATTGTTAAAGCGTTTTCCCGTCCATTAACTTATGGCAAAAAAATTGATGGATAAGGCGATATATGGCAAATAAAAATATTTTGATTGTTGATGATGAGATGGATATTTGTTATTTACTCGGTGGCATTTTGAAAAAGAAGAATTACGATCCTTCATATGCAAACACCATATCCGATGCGCAAAAAGCAATAGATAAGTCTCCTCCGTCCCTTTTGATACTAGACAACCGTCTGCCCGATGGGCTTGGGATGGATTTTATTCCTTATGTAAAGGAAAAACATCCCAGTGTGAAGATACTTATGGTCACTGCTTATGACACGATCAGTGACAAACAGATGGCATATAACAAAGGCGCAGATTTTTTCATCGCAAAACCCCTTAACCGTGAGCTGATCAACATGGCGATTGACCAGTTGTTATAGGCAAAACTATAAATATGATATGTTGCAAGGGGATGCTTATACACAGATGAATAAAAAATTCCCCAGTTTTATGCTTCGAACATCCCGAATCACGCTTAAAATACTTTGGTATAGCTGTTGATAGGATAAAAGAGAAAGCAAGAAAATAAAATCAGAGTTATACGGGAGTAAAAGGATATAAAAGCCTGCTTAAGGGCGGGCTTTTATTACTATTAATAATCAACCTGACATAAATAATCATTAAAGCGGGTTATTGAACCTGTGCAGTTGGAAATATAAAATAAAAGACTATGGCGACTTCACTATCTGTGCAACCTGATCCTCTGGTGCTGAAGCGGCTGGGCGAATTGAGGAGTGGTTTGCTGGACGGTATCAAACACTGTGGTGGGGTTGCTTTTTCTGTTGCTAACAAGACTTTACAAAAAACAATACTCGCTCTTGCAGAGCAAAGCAATCAATATCTGAATGAAATCAACCAGCAAATCGAAGCAATGGGTGGAAAGACAAAAGGCGCTGCCATTCAAAAAAACCTGGCTTTGAATTTTGTAGCGGAAAGAAAAAACGGTGAAATTTATTTGCAAAAGAAGGCTTTGCAAATCAGCAGAAAAATAGAAAGTTCTGTAGTCCGTTTATATGGCAAAATTTTACAAGAGCCGATTGAAAATGAAAGTATCAAGAAAATGATACAGGATCAGATGTATGGCATCATGCGCAGAACGCTGCAATTAAAATTACTCTCCAAATTTCTTCATAATCAGTAGGTTTCGGTCTTTTAGGGTTTAGGGTTAAAAAAGGATGTTTTCTAACATCCTTTTTTTGTTTTAGCAGTTCATATCGCTTCTGTCTTCGACCGATGCTTACCCAGGACAACTTATTAACATAGATGTCTCAAAAGCCTTTCAATAGCAACCCGATTAAAATCAGTTTATGGATCGAATTTAAGTGCAGGCTGTATCACAGTTTCAAATCATTCTCTATCCGATCAATTGTTCAGATACTTTATCGCTATAGCCAACGCTAACAGCCGGTAACCCGAGATCAGTTGCCGAACTGATAGTGCATAAATCAATTAAATCACCGCTGAAAAAAAGATAAGAACAGCATTGTAGAAATATCTCAAATGAGTTATGATCGAAATCACTTCAAATTCCCTGTTGCTGCAATTAACATCTGGGAATGATCAGATTTATTCAACAACCACAAAAAATAATAGTCGGGCCAATTCATTTATTAACTTGCAATAGCTGTAAAAATAAATTGTTGAAAAAAATGAGAAAGCTTTTAATCGTGTGTGCAATTATGATTGCCGCAGCATGCAATAATAACAAACCATCTGACACTAAAACAGAATCTTCAGATTCAACTATGAAAGCAGTGAAAGCAAAATATACATTGAACATGGTGGACAATAAAATTGATCTCTCATGCGGAATGCCACTTACTGCAGGCATCGAGGATACCTGCCACTACAATGGCAAGGTATATGGCTTCTGCTCCAAAGAATGCAAAGATGAGTTTGTGAAGAACCCCGCCGGAGCTATAAGAGAAAAATAGCTTCTGATATTAATTTATGATGAAGGTTATTCGCCGGTTCGATAATTTCAAGTCTCCTGACTATCTTAGACACCAAAAAAGTCTGTAAGCTCAGCATGAAACGAACTTTATTTTTCATTTCGTCTATAGCATCATTATTGTCAGCACAAACAGTTTGTGCACAAAAAAACTCCGGAAGCATTAAGGGAAGGATCATCAACTCAGACGGGAGCCCGGCCTATGTGACCGTTGAATTAAAAAAACTAAAAAGAGTTACTGCGACTGATAATAACGGCTATTTTAAATTGCAGCATTTGCCTGCCCTGCATGATACACTGTTGATTACCTCTGTTGAGTCCAAAACATATTCACAATCTGTGGCGCTCGAAAAAGAACAAGAGGAGAACCTGGGCAATATACATCTTGGATTGAATATCGGGCAGTTGCATGATGTGGAAGTTACTGGCCGTGTTGCACGGTCTTACAAAAGCGATTACTCTTATCTGGCCACTAAGACGGAAACACCGATCATTGATATACCTCAATCTATTTCTACAATTACAAAAGAGCAGATAAAAGATAAAATGGATTTCACGCTTAAAGATGCGGTCGATCAGGCATCCGGCGTGAACAATTATTCAGGATTCGATGAATTCTCGATCAGGGGTTTTTTGGCCAATAATGCGCATATGATCAATGGGCTTCGTGGCTATAGCACTACTTACACCACAAATATGCTTGTGAATATCGAGCGGATAGAAGTAGTTAAAGGCCCCTCTGCTACTTTATATGCAAACTGTGATCCCGGAGGCACCATTAACCTGGTCACCAAAAAACCCCTGTCACAAAATTCCACTGAAATAGATATCTCTGGTGGCACATGGAACCACTTCCGGGCAGAAGGAGATATAACAGGTCCTTTGAATACCGATAAAACTTTGTTATACAGATTCAATGCAGGGTATGATAGCAGGCTGTCTTTCAGAGACCTGATGTATTCCAGGTCGTATGAGCTTGCGCCATCTTTTTCATACATACCTAACGAAAGGCTGCAGGTGAACTTTGATTTTTCTATGTCTCATATCAATACTATCCTTGACCGCGGGCAACCAGGCTTTGAGGATAATATTTCCCTGAAAGCTACACCCATTAAACTCACAGCATCTCAGCCGGGGGATTTCCTGCATGAAACAGACATTGCTGCCAATGTCCTGCTCTCCTATAAAATCAATAACCATATCAGTTTTAACAGCGGGTATCTTAATTACCAAACACAACAGAACGTTGCGGAACATGGGGTTCAAGGTTATATTACCAATGATTCGGTTTATCTTTATTATTCTAACTGGAATTATCATTCTTCAACGAACACCCTGAGCAATTACTTCACATTCCATTTCAATACCGGCAAGTTTAGCCATCAGTTGCTTTTGGGTTACGACTATGTAAAAAGCACTGTCAATTTGACGCAGAATTATTATGAGCTTCCCGACCAATTTGGCTCAGGCAGTGGCATTGTCGGCACTTTCAGTTTAAAGAACCCGGTTTATTCAAAACAGCCCGTTAACACCTACCAATTATCCGATTATGATGCAGATGCGAGTGACGTGGACGCATCCATTTACCATACTCAGGGAGGATATCTTCAGGAACAAATTGGCCTGGGCAAATGGAAAATGCTGATAGGCCTTAGGCAGGAAGCATACAGAGCGGATGGGAATCAGGAGGACAGTTCTCAGGAAGATGTGGTGAATATTTTTCTGCCGCGATTGGGCCTTGTCTATGAGTTGAAACCCAACCTGAGTTTATACGGCACTTATAACAAAGGGTTTGATCCGTTTGAGGCATCTGCCAGCACACAGGTGTTCAATGCCCCTTTCAAGCCTGTTACCAGCGAACTCTTTGAAATTGGGGGAAAGATGAACTGGCTTAATAATAAATTGGCCACAACCCTTGCAATTTATCAGTTGACTTTGCATAATGTAGCAGTAAACGCGAACGAAATATCTAACCCCAACTTATTTATTCAGCAAGGTGAGTACAGGTCAAGAGGAATTGAAACAGAAGTCAATGGGAATATCTTACCCAACCTCAGTATATCAGTCTCCTATGCATACTGTATTGCAAAAGTTATCCAATCCATTATAGTTGCCCAGGAAGGCACCATTGTTGAAAATGCACCGAAGAATTCCAGCAGCAGCTTAATAAAATATACATTTAGCCGTGGCGCGTTAAAGGGTTTTGGAATTGTTGCAGGGCATTCGCAGGCAAGTGTGCGCAATACACTTACACCGGGGCTGACACTTCCCGGATATATCTCGCTTGATGCAGGCCTCCGCTACGGCTACAAGCACATTAACATTGCTCTGAACCTCAACAACATTACAAATACAACCTACTGGATTGGGGCATACAACAACGTGAACAAATGGCCCGGCATGCCGCGTAATTTTATGATCAGTGCCGGTTATAGATTTTAATTTATTATTATTACGAAATGAAACTTTCTATCCGGCTCATTGCTGCAATCATTTTAGTGCCTGCGATTGCATTTTCCCAAAAAGCATCAACAACCAAATTGCCCTTTGAAGACGGTGTTTTGCAAAGTACCAACAAGTTCACTGTGATGCCTTACAACAGGCTGATCCAATCTGCCGGAAAAGTGATCACCTACGGCGATTCCTCTGTAGAGAACCATGCGCTGGATCTCTGTGTGCTTCCTGATAAAAAAAATATTGCCATAGAAGACAGGTATGGTATTGCAGTGGTTGATATCAAAACAAATTCCATTGTTGCAAGATGGAACTTTAGCAAAGATCCCGACTGGAGGAATTTCATCAGTACTTATTCAGGTATCAGTTCATTTATCTTTAACAATAAAACCTTCATTGCATGGGGGGCATCTGAAGGAGGAGCCCGTTCTGCCATCATGATAGCAGCATGGGATGGCAAAGCAATCCATGAAGTAACGGGCATCCCTATCGCAAAAATACCTCCTGCGGGCAAAGCATTGCCCAATCAGGTGGTTGCCAATACGGAAGATGGCATTCTTTATCTGTATGCTGCGCTGAACGGGAATAATCAATTGGTAAAAATAAAATTTGATGATGATTCGATAGTCTGGTCTGCACCTACCGGAGTTGCACCCTACGGGTTATGCATCATTGGTAAGAAAGCTTATGTCACCAACTGGGCCAGCCCACCGGTGACAGATACTTCCCGCGAAAGCGCAGGCACACCATGGGGAAGTGCTTACACGGATCCGGTTACAGGTGCAACAAGCCGCGGTAGCTTATCAGTGATCGATATTACAAATGGCAAACTCCTGAACGAATTGACTTTGGGCCTCCATCCCAGCGCAATCATAAAAAGCAATGACAATCACTTTTTATACATCGCCAATGGCAACAGCGATTACATAAGTGTGGTTGATGTGAGCAAAGAAAAAGAAGTTGATTCCATTGAGACAGGATTATTCTCAAAGCAATATCGTTATTTCGGGAGCAGCCCGGATGCTTTAGTGATTGATTCATCCGGCACAACGTTGTATGTAGCCAACGGCATGGACAATGCAGTTGCAGTGATCCAATTGGGAAGCAATGTTTCAGCAAAAGGAATTGACGATACAAAGATCAAAGGCTATATCCCAACAGAAGCCTACCCATCGGGTATTGTGCTGATCAATCATCGCTTATACGTAACTAACCTGGAAGCCAAAGGAGCCAGGGTTTTATCCGGAAGCGGAGAGTTCAAAGATGGCAATGGAAATCCTGTCAGTGCTTATTCTATTCATAAGGAACTTGCTTCATTCAGCATTATTCCGGAGCCTGATCAGGTTAAACTAAATAGCTATACAGAAGAAGTGAAAAAGTTGAACCTGTTTTACCGAACGGCGTTGTCAATTGGCGCACCCAGGAAAAACATGCTGCCAAAACCTTTGCCAGAAAGGATTGGCGAGCCTTCGTTGTTTAAGCATGTGGTGTATATCATCAAAGAAAACAAAACCTATGATCAGGTTTTCGGCGATATAGCACAGGGAAGGGGGGATAAAAACCTGTGCATATACGGAGAAAAAATAACGCCGAACCAGCACAAGCTCGCAAATGATTTTTGTTTGCTGGATAATTATTATGCTTCCGGAAAATCATCTGCGGAAGGCCATCAATGGACAGATGCTGCGATGGTATCGGATTATATAGAACGAAATGTGCGGGCCTGGTTCCGTAGCTATCCGCATCGCCAGGAAGATGCGTTGGTATATAACAAAAATGGTTTTATCTGGAACAATGCGCTGGATCATGGCAAGCAGGTGCGCATTTATGGTGAAGCTTGTTTAACGCACTATGATACAAAAATGAGATGGCTTGATATTTATAATAGATATGTGAACCATGAGCCACTGAATCTTTTCAACACCAGCACTATTGCCCGGATAAGGCCCATCATTTCACCTGACTATCCTGATTGTGACAATATCACTTTAACTGACCAGATACGCGCAGATGTTTTTATCAATGACTGGAAGAAATTTGAAAATGACAATAACCTGCCTGAGCTGATGGTGCTTTCATTGCCAAACGATCATAGCGCAGGCACATCTGAAAGTTTCCCCACACCAAGAGCCATGGTTGCTGATAATGATCTGGCATTGGGCAGGATCATTGAAACCATTACCCACAGCCGGTTTTGGGATTCTACTGTTGTTTTTGTGACAGAGGATGATTCTCAATCCGGATGGGACCATATTTCATCTTACAGAACAACCTGCCAGGTGATAAGCCCTTATTCAAATACTGGCAAAACAATACATACCAACTACAACCAGACATCCATGGTGAGGACAATTGAACAGATATTAGGCATCCCGCCAATGAATGTGATTGATGCCACAGCTTTGCCTATGTTCGATTGCTTTGGGAATAAAAAGCAGCCATACAATTATCAGCTTATCGCAAATAATATCCCATTGAATGAAATGAACAAACCGGTTGCACAATTGAAAGGCAAAGCAAAATATTATGCAAAGCTATCATCCAATAAAGCCTTTAAAGAAGTGGACGGAGGCGATGATAATTTGATGAACAGAATATTATGGTTCGATGCAAAAGGAGAAGAAAAATATCCGCAGACAAGATAAAAATCAGTCAGGTTATTGAAACCTGACTGACATGAAGAGATCAAACTATTTGTGATAGAATTTTTCGTGCACAATAAAATCGCCTTCCCATTTCTGCACGGCAACTTGTTTCATCATAATTCTACCCATGCCTTTAATACTTGCATCCATCCAGCCTTCAACCATAGTAATGCCGGCTCCTTCGTCAGCCGTGATGGCATCAACGCCCATGCCATGAAAGTCCTCAATAGCAGCCATGAACTGTTCTTCCCTTGCGCGGTTCAGTGCCTTTCCCACTTTCTGATCCTCGCCAACTTCTTCCATGATCACATTCTCGCCATAATATTTATCAAATGCGTCAAGCATTTTACCCTGCCCCATCATGTTATACAGGTCTGTAATTTTTTCTCTGTAGCTCATAAAAAATAGTTTTAATTTTTATTGAAATTACGATTCTTTGACAAGCAAAAGTTTGACAACTATTATTAAATTGTAAACTCATTCAATGAGACTTTTGGATTGCATAGATTGTGCTAAATTATTCCCCTTATTTAACTAACTGTAAGAAATGAAAAATCACTGCTACGCATTACTGTCTGCATTAGTTGTTCTGTTTGCACTGCAATCTGCTGCGCAAAAAAAATATCAGGTACTATCAGTGCCCGCCATCGATGCATACACGCATATTGACACAAAAGGCAAAACAGTCTTGGCCAGCGGAAGATATATTACACCAGCAGGAACAACTATACAGATAACACATGATCCTTTTGGCATGGCTATCTCACCTGATGGAACCAAAACAGTTACGCTGCACAATGGCGTGTTCACTGTTATTGATAATGCAACACTTGCGAGCACACGCGTGCCTAGCTACGATGGAAAGATTGCATCCCCGTTATCAGGAGGGTCATTTCTGGGCGTTGCTTTTTCTGCTGATTCGAAAACAATTTATCTGAGTGGTGGTGATAATGGTGCGGTGATCGTATATGATATCTCCATATTCCAAAAACTGGATTCCATTTCATTGAACGGGAAAATTGATTCCACTGATTATGAAGACAGTTTCACATCCGATCTTTTATTGAATGAAAACAATCATGAGTTGCTGGTGCTTGACAGAGGCAATTTCAGATTGGTGCGCATCGATCTTTATACAAAAAAAATCACTGGGTCCATCAATACGGGCAGGCAGCCATTCGGGCTTTCCCTCAGCCCCGATAAAAAAATCGCTTTTGTTGCGAATGTGGGCATGTATGATTATCCACTGCTGCCAGATATCACTGAAAAAAATTATGACAGCATGCTGTTGCCTTTTCATCCTTACGGCAATGACACAAAAGAATCCATTGAAGGCTATACATGGCACGGAAGAAAAATACCAGGCGTGGGAAGCCCGCTGGCATCGCAGGCTATGAGCGTATATACCATTGATCTTGGAAGCAACACAGTGATTGATAAATTCAAAACAGGTTATCAGATAGGCCAGATGGTGGAAGGGGCAGAGGTGGTTGGTGGCGCCAGCCCCAATTCGATTGCAGTGGGCAGCAAATATGCTTATGTTACAAATGCAACCAATGATAATATTTCGGTTATTGATTACCGTGAACATAAGATCGTTGATCATATTGCCATTAAAACAGACAGCCTGATTGACCGCTATCGCGGCTTATTGCCTTTTGGCATCACGCTGAGCAAAGATGAAAAGACATTGTATGTGGCGCTGCTTGGATTCAATGCCATTGCGGTGATTGACATTGATAAAAAAATCACCAAAGGATTAATACCGTCAGGCTGGGGCGCAGCACGCGTGAAGCTCAGCAGCGATGAAAAAGAAATCTATGCGGCGAGTTGCCGGGGCTACGGTGCAGGGCCTAACGGAGGGAAAGATTTTACAGCGCCGGTGCAGGGAACATATATCGGGGATATAGAACTTGGCAGCTTTCAAAAAATACCTATGCCCGATGACCAGCAACTGTCTGTATATACCAAACAGGCCATAAGCAACACATTCATAAAAATGAAACTGAGCGATGACGGAAAAAACCCTTTGGCACCTTTGCCAAATATCCGGAAGAGCCCTATCAAATACATTGTCTATATCACCAAAGAAAACAGGACCTATGATGAAATGCTCGGGCAGTTGAAACATGCGGACGGCGACTCAACACTGGCGCGTTATGGCGTGGGCGTAAACATCATTGAAAAGGATAAAACGCTTTATCATGTGAATGTTTCGCCCAATCATTTAAAGATCGCAAGACAGTTTGCATTTGGTGATAATTATTATTGCGACAGTGATGCTTCTATTCATGGCCATCACTGGATGCTGGGCGTGATACCCAATGAATGGGTAGAAGCCAATTCGAATACGGAAAAGACGGCAAAATATTTCTCCAAAGCATCGGGCAGAAGATTCCCCGGCTCCACGGGCAGCATGGATCCGGAGGACTATGCAGAGCGTGGCGGTTTGTGGGAAGCGATGGAAAGAAGCCATGTTTCATTTTACAATTTTGGCGAAGCCAATGAAACCGCGCATAACCGTGAAGAATGGACGGACACTGCCACAGGATCGGGTCACGGTGTGATGGTGCCGATGCAGAAAGCATTGTACCCAAGAACCAGCCATAACTACGCAGGCTTCAACACCAACATACCCGACCAGTTCCGTATGGATCAGTTTGAATCGGAGTTCACAAAAATGTGGCTGAGGGGAAAAGAAAAAATGCCACAGCTTATTACCATGCAGGTGCCTAACGATCATACTGCATCACCAAGGCCGGCAGATGGATATCCATTCCATCATTCTTATGTTGCGGATAATGATCTCGCCATCGGCCGCATATTGCATTTTCTCTCCAGAACTCCATACTGGAAAAATATGCTCGTCATCATTACGGAAGATGACCCACAGGGAGGCGTTGATCACATTGATGCGCACCGCAGCGTGCTGATGCTGGCAGGCCCTTATGTGAAGCACGGGTATGTATCGCACACACATGCAAACTTCGGGTCGATATTAAAAACCATTTACACTATCCTAAATGTTCCATATGTGAACCAGTATGATGCAACGGCAACATTGCTGCAGGATTTTTTTACCGATAAGCCCGACTACAAGCCTTACACACTGGAGTTCCCGTCAAAAGAAGTGTTTGATCCGCAGGTGGCAATGAAACGTTACAACCGGAATATTGATTGGAGAAAAGTGATGAAGGGCCCGGAGATGGATGATGAAGATGAGATCAGGAAAGAACATTACAAACAACAGAACTCCTTGAAAAATCCTGTCAAAGATTGATATTAAAAAACCGCAACGAATAGAACATCATCACAAAAACAACCATGGTGATAGCGGCGATCATTGCGACAATAACAAAAGGATGCACTGCGATGTTATGCTTCACTGATTTGCTTTTTCTTTTCACAAAAAAATTATTCACGGGAAGAATTTTTTTTCTGATTTAAAGATGCGGTGGCGGGGCCATTCCATAATGGCAGAAGAATTTTTTCACGGATAGCAAGCTGCGCTATGCATTTGTAAGACCTGCATACCTGTCTTTAGATGGCAAATAACCTTTTTCTGCCAGAATATTTGCCAGCCTCTCATAGAAAGCAGGATCTGCGGGAGTAACACTTGCCAACCCATCCACATATCTGTTGTAAAGAGAGAATAATGCGGATATCAATACCGTGTCATGGATTTCTAAATCCGTTGCGCCTTCAAGCCTTGCATTTTCAACCATCAGTGAAGTGACGTTTTTGCCACTTACCTGCACTGCTCTTGCAATCTCCAGTAAGGCTTTCATCTTTTCGCTAACGGGGGCATGTGCCGGATCATTCTTTACCTTATCGGAACTATCTTTTTCTCCAAGCAGCCGGTCAGCAGCGGCGCTGTGCGCAGCGGTACAGAACCTGCATTCGTTGCCGAAGGAAACCACTGTTGCTATCAGTTCTCTTTCTCCTTCTGTGAGCGTGGAATCTCCGCGCAATAGAATCTGTGTAAGCTCTCTGATAGGCAGCGCGGTATCTTGCCTGTAATTCAACAGGCCTGTAATCCCGGGCAAATTTTCATCGAGTGGTATGTATGGCATTTCCTTATTGATTTGAATATAAAATTAACATGTTGTGCTATTAAATTATCGAATTAAGCATGAATGGTTTCATTCAAATATTGTTTGTACTTTTCCCGCGGAGCGGGACAAGTTATGCTTCGCCAAAAAAGTACCCAGCCTGCGGCGGCCACGCCAAAAAAGGCGACCCGAAAACGATGTACATCGCGTTTTCGGGAAGGAGCATTGATTGAGCTATGTGCTACTGTGGTGAACAGCAGTGGTTCCCTGATGGGTTCTTGAATGGCAACATGCTTTTTTAAAAGCATAAAGGTTACAATTAAACACTATAGTATATATCTAAAAAAATAACCCTCTTCTGTTATGACCAGTTCACGAACCGGAATATTTTTGTTTGATTATATTTCTATGGTGGATGAAGCTCTATGCTGGCAGTATCACATTATCATTTTCATCCAGTTCCCAAAAAGGATTATAAGCCACTTCGAACAAATGCCCGTCGAGGTCATTGAAGTAGCCGTTGTAGCCACCCCAGAAAGCTTTTTGTGCCGGTTTGACTACCGTTGCACCGAGTTGCTCCACCTGGTTCAGCACTTCGTCCACTTCGCTTTCGGATTTTGCATTATACGAAATGGTGATGCCGGAGAAGCCGCTACCTTTATCGTCAATGGTTGCATCTTCAGCCAGCAGTTTTCTCGGATAAAGCCCCAATACAATGCCACCGAGGGGAAACAATGCAAGGTCGTCGAGGCTTGCAGGCGATTTTTTCCATCCAAGCCCTTGCTCATAAAACGCAAGTGATTTCTGAAAGTCGCTGACTCCCAATGTGATCAAGCTTAGTTTCTGTCTCATGATAAGTATGTTGTTTGATGTTTTTGGTGAAGATGCCATGTGTTGAGTGACTTGCGATAGGTGCTATTGCTATCGCATTCTAAAAGTAGATAACAAATATTGAATAGAAAAAATAGCACACTCCGTCAATCCGATCTTAATATGCGGCAGCTTTACCCCTGGCCAGCGGTAAACATCCTTTTGCCATATTTCAGGTACGCTTTTACTATACCGTTCCCATACAGTAAGTACGCTTTAACCATACCGTTCCTATACAGCAAGTACGCTTTTACCCGGCTTCAGCCATACGGATGCTATACGGATGGGATGCGGTTGCCGTACATTTACTATTGACAAAATGGCCTGCTCTTCTTATTTTGGGAACAATCTTATTTAATGAACCATAAAATAATTTTATGGCAAAGCAAATCGGTTTTCTAAAAATTATCGGGACACTTGGAGACATCACATTTTATCAAATGGACGGGAAGTTTTATGCCCGCAAGAAGAGCAGCCTTGATGGGAAAAGGGTGAAAAAAGACCCCAAATTCCGGCGGACTATGGAGGAGGCAGGCAGATTTGGCTGTGCATCGAAAGCTGCAAGGGAAATATACTGGCTATTGCCGGCGGAGCAGAGAGGGCATGGCGTTTTTGGCAAACTGACAGGCAGGACCAGAAGACTAATGAAGGGTGGTATGAGCCCGGATGAGGCGATGCTGGAACTGTTAAAGGAACTATGTATCATGCCCGAAAAAGAAAGCCAGACTTATGATCAAAAGAAATTGCAGCCTGTTGATTTTGCAGAACAGGTGCTGAGGGCGGTTTTCGCGCCGGCAGTCAATGCTCAAACGTGCAGCCAGCCAGTCGAAAGGAAGCCGACATACAATGTGCCTGAGGGTTACACTCAATTGGATTTACCTGAACTCATAAAAGATATTTCTTCTTCGGAAAGTCAGGGTATGCGGGCGGTGAAAATATTCATACCATTACACATAGAGGAGTTTATTGACAAGAAACCTCTAACGACTCATTTGATCTGGCAGCGTGACAGGTGATGATAGAAATAGCTGTCTCATCAATTCTGTTATTCAAGACTGGTTAAAAGGGCAAGCCCATACCCTATTATTTTGAACCAATCCTTTCGATCAAACTGATCAAGGCATCATCTGGCATCGTGGGTAGTAGCTGTTTATGGGAATTGCATGCGCCAATATTTTTTACTAAATATTTTAGCTTTATTTTGAGAAATTCTTTATATTTATGCACTAAAAACTTGACTATGAAAAAAGAATTGATCAACGAATTATTTGTAAAGTTTGAGCAGGCATGCTACGATTGCAAGGGCATTGAATGCTGGAGCGCAAGAGAGTTGCAGGAAATTTTTGGGTACACCAAATGGGACAATTTTTTAAATGTTTTAGACAAAGCAAAAGAAGCATGTACAAATGCGGGTGAAGATGTTCAACATCATTTTGCCGACATCGGGAAAATGATAGACCTGGCGAAAGGTGCAAAACGCGAAATACAGGATATCGCCCTTACCCGGTATGCCTGCTACCTCGTTGCGCAAAATGGAGATGCGGCAAAACCTTCCATTGCTTTTGCACAGACTTATTTCGCCGTCCAAACACGCAAGCAGGAAATCATTGAGCAGCGATTGCTTGATGTGGCAAGAGTGGCAGCAAGGGAAAAGCTTTCGAAATCGGAAAAGAAATTATCGGGCATTATTTATGAGCGTGGCGTAGATGATAAAGGCTTTGCCTCTATCCGCTCCAAAGGCGACCATGCTTTGTTTGGCGGCTTCAGCACCAACGACATGAAGCGCAAGCTGGGAGTGCCAGCCGGCAGACCGCTGGCAGATTTCCTGCCAACGCTCACCATTAAAGCAAAAGATTTTGCAACTGAGCTTACCAGCCACAATGTGCTTGAAAAAGATCTGCAAGGAAGTGATGCGATCAGCAAAGAGCATGTTGATAATAATATTGCTGTGCGCAAAATGCTGAAGGAAAGAGGTGTACAGCCAGAGGCATTGCCTGCTGCTGAGGATGTGAAGAAAGTGCAGAGAAGGTTGGAAGTGGAGGAGAAGAAGATTTTGAGCGGGAAAAAGGGTTGATAACAGAAAATTCGAACGCGTCACTTTTTAGTTCACATAAATCATGATCGTCATTTTTAACGGAGCCGCTTGGGGCTTATTGATGTTTGAGAGTTGTGGCGGCATGAGAAAGCTTTTGATGGGTTATAGTTGCAGCCTGAAAAATTCACAATAACAATTTCTCGTAATTTTTTGCTTCCCGCCAAGTCGGGACAAGTAGTGCAAAAAAGTACCAAGCCAACGGCGGGCACGCCAAAAGCACACGCGAAAACCCAGCCTGCGTCTGGCAGGGATCTACATCCCGTTTTCGGGAAGGAGGTTTGATCAGGCGGTGGTGCTACTGTGCCTTCGGCATTGGGAATCCAATTGTGCGCTTCAGGTGCTGACAGATTAATTAATAGTAGCAGATGTCTTTGTTTTTTTTTCTTATCCAGAAAAGACAACTACCTGCAGCGGAGCAAGAAATCTATTGAATAGACTGGTACAAAATATTGCGTTCATCATTTTGTTGATACTAACAAAATGATCTTAATGCAAAACTAAACCAATGAATGATTTACCATATTGGTGATATCAACACAATGGTTCGGGCAAGTGTTCAAATTTAAAACATTTTATTGTTTTATTATCAAACATTTTTAATTTTGCACAAAACACAATCTTAAACATGCCTACATCTGTTTCGCAAAAAGAAATAGGGAAAAGAATTATGGAAATGCGCAAGGCAAAAGGATGGTCGCAGGAGGAGCTTGCACAGAACCTCGGCGTACCCAGGACTGCTATCGTGCAAATTGAACAGGGCAACCGGTTCATGGATGTGCAGGAACTGTTCAGACTTTCGATTCTGCTGCAATTTTCCATGGATGAATTTTTGTCGAAAGAATTTGAGCCAGCTCAAAATGAAGAACTGAAAGAAACAAAATCCAGCAAGCAAAAACAGGAAGTGCGCATTGCTGTGCCGGAGATGAACATCACCAAATTTAAAAACGTGCTGCTATATATTTTGGAGAAATGTGCCGGCAAACCCAATGTGGGCGAAACGGTTTTGTACAAGCTGTTGTATTTTTCCGATTTCAATTATTATGAATTGTATGAGGAGCATCTTTCGGGTGCCCGTTACCGCAAGCTGCCTTTCGGCCCTGTGCCGCGGCGGTTTGAAAGTATTGTTAATTCGATGACCGAAAAAGGCGATTTGAAAAAAATCAAAACGGAATATTTTGATAAAACGCAAACACGCTACATCCCGCTGGTGAAGCCTGACCTGACGAAATTCCAGGCAAGCGAAAAAGAAGTGATTGACCGTGTGATTGAGCAGATGAGCGACTGGAGCGCTTCGGGCATCAGCAATTATTCGCATAATGATATGCCGTGGAAAGCATCGAAGGAAGGCGAAGAGATAAGTTACGAGCTGGCTTTCTACCGCAGGCCACCTTATTCTGTAAGAGCTTATAAAGAAGACGATGAGTGAGATGTCCTTTGAAGAACTGGCAGAGTATCATAAAGACCTGAAACAGTTGCTGAAAAAATTCAGGAGCCTGACAGATGACATTTCTGAACTGAAAAAGGTGCTTGCAGTAGATCCGGATGCTGCGCCGCCGTACAGTTACCGCATTGAAGGGCTGGGCATAAGCACTTGTGTTATCAAAGTGAAAAAAATTGCCTGCCGCTCATTGAAAGGGCGTGGTGTGAATAGCGGGCTGCGATTGGTTTATGCATGGTTTGAAATTGAGAAAAAAATTGTGATGGTGGAAATTTATCATAAGAATGAGAGGGAGGTGGAGGACAAAGGAAGGATAATGAAATATTTTAGATAATAGTACCAAGTGTTGAATTTATTTGTTACTTTTTAAATCTGCTAACGTGTTCAAATTTGGAAAACGATTTACTCATATCTCTCAATAAAAGCTATGCTGATTTAATTCCGCAGAAGGAATCTTTGATTCTGATTGTTTGGCTACAACAAAAAATTGAGAAAGGTTATATCGGGGAAGACTTTGAACAGAAAGACCTTGACGATACGATTGATGATGTAGTTGAACTTTTGAATATCACAACGGACAAGAACAAAGAAGCACTTTCAAAAAAACTTAGCAATCATTTTTACATCACCGAAAGAATCGGGAACAAATACCAAATTCACTTGACAGTTTTTGCAAAAGAACTTTGCAAACTTCTCATTCAAGAAGTTCAACCAGAAATAAAAAAGTTAGAACTGTTTCATGTATTCAAACGGACTTTGCCGTTACAAGACGAAGACCTTATTGACATCAAAAATTTTACCTACTGGTTCAAGAATCATTTTCAACCAGCACGAAACGAAATTTATTCTCACACAGAGAAATTGAACAATGAAGTTGCAGACAGGATAAATGAATTAAGCACACTTCTCAAATCTGAAATTGAAAACCCGAAAGAGCAAATCAATTCCTACACAGAAATATTTGCAATGCTTGAAAAGCAAACCACTGGTTTGATAAATACGATTGACTACAAGAACGACACACTAAATAAAGTCAAAGCAGCAAAGAAACATTTCTCAAAAGACGAAGAAACATTTGACGAGTTTTCAAGAATACAGGGCGAAGTTGAATACTTCTTTCAAAGCATTGACAGAAGAATAATTTCTATCAATGATAAAATCCAACTTGCATCAAAGCGGTTGAGAAATTTACTTGACACATTAAAGCACAAACAACTTTTCAAAATCAAAATTGAGAAATTGCTTTTGCTCATGCTGAAATTCAGTCGCAACGAAAAAGGAGAAATAAAACTTCACGAAAGATTTCCAAAAAAATATTTCCCTTTCATTCCAACAAAGTTTGTTGCTATTCCAAAAATTGATTTCCAATTCTACACCAAAGCAGAACCACAAAGACAGGAATACGACAGGCAACACGAACGAGCAGAAAGAAACAAAGGACTTGCATTGCTTGAAATTCAAGAAGCAACCGCAAAGTGGCTTGATGAAATAAATTTTGAAATTGAATCAGGAAATGAAATTGAATTTGACCAGTGGTTTGACAAAATTGTAGAGCAAGAAAACAATCTTGAAGTTCCTATTCAAGTTTGCTTTGGCTTGATTGAAGAACACAACAGTTCAGACGATAAGACAATCTCTATTGTGAAAGAAGAAGTATCAAAAAATAAAAATGATTTAACGCTATGGAAAATGCGAATGCAAACTACCCGTTCTTAAATTCAGAACAGGCGAAAAAATATTTTGCTGATGCAGACATTGCATTGAAGCAAGGCAGACACATTCAGGATTTTGGAACAGATATTCGTTTGTTCTCATTCGTTGATGAGTTCTTTGAGAAAGGGCTTGAAGAATATTACAAGAATTTTTTCGGGATGAATTTGGTGAGTGATAAAAGCGATAACGGTAAGTTTTACTATTTAGATTTTCCCGAAGATGGAAAAGGAAAATTTGGGAAAGAAAACCGCAGCAAAGAATTGGAAGACGATAAAGTGATTTTTGCAATTCTCTTTTTGAATCTTTACAAAGAAAAATTCTTTGAGCAAAAAGAGTTTCATTGGCAAGACCTTGAACAAACTTTTAAAGAAAGCGAACACAAACAACTTTGGCAAAACATTTTGTTCGGTAAAGTGAAGCAGAACTACACAGTAAGAGAAGAACAAGAAGTAAAAGACAAGGTGAGAAAAATCCTCACCGAGTTTGAAAAATTAGGATGGGTTGTTTTAAAGAATCAAGAAGAAGTTCAGTTTGAAATTTTACCAAGCATTGAACGCATGAGCAAACTTTACGGAGATGTTATTGACAATGTAGCATCCATTGAAGAATATTTAAACAATGAGCAACTATCCTAAAATATATTCCATATCAACCGTAGGAGTTCGCCAGCATGAGAATGCTGATTACTTGCTTCATAATGTGCGGACAGATTTCACAGGCAACAATGGTTTAGGCAAATCGCTTATTGCTGACCTCCTGCAGTTAATCTTTGTTCCGCTTAGAGATGAATGGAAGCCAGGAACGGAAGGTTTGGACAAAGAAGAAAGAAAGATTGAAACTATTCCGTTGGAAAGAGATTGGATAAGTCATGCCTATTCCTTTCTTAATATTGAAAAGTCAAAAGGAAAATTTATTACGATTGGAGTTTACATTCCAAGAACATCAAGAGTCCCAGTAAGACCTTTTATAATTCAGCAAAGCGATGATTTTGAAAATAAGAAATTATTGCTCAAACCTTTTGAGCAAATTCTAACTTCAAACGATTTCATTGCAGAGAATCTCCACATCTATGATTTGCCTGAACTGAAAAGAAATCTAAAGAAAAAGCACGAAATCTATTTGAAGGACTTCTTTCAAAGAGACCAAGTGGACGAATACTTTGAATTGCTTTTCAAGAATCAAATTTTTCCGATTGACTTGACCAAAGAAGCGAACATGAAATCGTTTGCAAAAGTTTTGCAGTCATTTTCAAAAGCAAAAACTTTGAAGATTACTGATTCAAGAAGTTTGCAGAATTTTCTTTTTGAAGATGACGAGGACATCAAAACAACATTTGATAATCAGAAAGAAATTTTGAATCAGCACATCAGAAACTTTCGTCGTGCCGACAATGAAATAAGAACATGGGAAGTAAAACAGAAGTTGTTAGAACATCTGAAAGGCACTCATGAAACCTATGTAAAGACGAAAGAAAATTATTTATCAAAGAATGCTCACTTGCTTTCAAAGAAAAGTTTTGATGCAACTAAAGCATACAACGACAATGAGAAAATAAAGAACAAAGCATTTGATGAATACACTTCCGCTAAAACAACTTACGAAACGCAGTGCCGGGATTCTTATATTATGATGCTTCAACTAAAAGAAATCTGTAATGAAGTAAGAAGCAAATTAGAGATTGAACAGAAAGAAGCAGGAAAACAGAACATTGACAAGCTAAAAGCTCAGTTGGACAATGATAAGGCATTCATTAAAACATTAGAATCGCTTTCAGAGATTGTCAAGAAATATAAAACAGTTGAATCGGTTACATCGGCTTTTGATAATCAGGAAAAAATTAAACATCAAAAACTGAAATTAAGCCAATTAAAAGCAAGCACTTATTACTTTAAGTTTGAAAAATCAAAATGGGTAGAAGGATATGAGGTAGCAAGCACTTTTTACAATGACAGAAACATTTTACTGCAAGGCAAAATAGATATTTTAAAAGAAGTTCTTTCCTTGTATGAGGGGAATAATCCTGATTCACTTTTCAATTGGGCAGTCAAGCAGAAATCAGCATTGACAATTGAACAGGAAACAGTGATAATGGCTTTCAAAGAAATCTATGTAAAGAAAATTGAAGCAAGCAAAGGCAAAATGTTTTCGTTAAGCCCGAAAGCATTGATGAATTCTTATGAGAGAGATGGAAAAGGTATTTGGATAATTCTTGGTGATGTTTCAGAGTATTTTGAATTAGTCCCGAAACAACTTTTCAATGACAAAGACAAATTAGAAAAAGCAATTGCTAACGATAGAGAACAAATTAAAAAAGAGATTTCTGAATTTGAAAAAGAAGTTCGTGAGAACAAAGAGTTAAATAATGCCCTAATACAAATTGGTCTGAATCAAGATTTGATTGACATCTATTCAAGCAGGAACAAGATTGAGCAATTTGAAATCAGTAAACTTCTTACCGATGAAAATCTAAACTTCATTGAAGTGAATCTTGAATCCTTTGACAAGTTGAAAGATTTAGTTTCGGATGCAAAGGAACTGGATAGCACAATTACTGAAGTAATAAAAAAGACAGCCCGAATTGAATCTTCACTAAAAGAGAATAGCAAAGTTCTCACTCCGCTAAATAGTGATATTGCAGACCTTAAATCCGAAATTTCTAAACCAGTTGAGGAATTTGATTTGAAACTAAAATCAAAGAGTATTGAGGAGCTAATTGAGGTTAGAGATGAAAGAGAAAAGGAAATAAAGGCATCTGAAAAAACACGGGCAGCAACAAAAAAGAAGAAAGACGACCAATTAAGTGCTTTCAATACAGCGAAAGGACAAACTCAAACTTTGAAAATAGCGAGCGATACTGCTTTAAATTTTTTCAATACAGCAAAGAGGAATTTAGAGGAGCAAACTGAATTGAAGTTTGACAAACTTCTCACCAGGGGAAATGTAACTGATGAATCAGTAGAGAAAGAACGGGTTGAGAATGAGAATAAGAAAGAAAGCTATCAAACTGAATACATAACGGTTGCAGGGCAGTTTGAGGAATCCAAACCTGAAAAGAAAAATCCTGAATTGTATGATGGAAACGGATTGCCTTATTTCAGTTATCAAATTTTGGAAAATGTTTTGTGTGGCAGAATCGGTTTAAGTGGTTTGACAAAAGAGTTGAACGAATTGAACAAAGCACTTCTCACACTTGGCGACTTACAATTAAAAATTCTTACAGAAGTTTTTAGTTTAGTTGAGAAGCAATACAAAACATATGAGGATACTGTTCGCAGATTGAACTTTTTCTTTGAGAAAAACAAAGTGAGTGATGCGTTTCAATTCAAAGTTGAATTTGAAGCAAGGAAAGACATCAACATTGACTGGATTGAAAAAATGAAAACAAGAGGCAGGGTTCATAAAGACGGAGCAGATTTATTTACACTTCCCGAAGATTTGCCTTCAACTGAAAACACACCAGAGAATTTAATCAGAAACATTGCAAAGAAATTTTACAGTTCAGTTGATGCTGACACTTCACAATTACTCAATCCAAAATTCTATTTCACATTGAAAGTGAGAATGGAAGATGAGAAAGGAAAGAAGAACACTGGAAGTGGTGGACAAGCATACACAGCTTTAGCACTTCTTTGTATTGGTAGATTGTCAATAGTTCAGAAGCATCAGGAAAAGAATCAAGGAATTAAATTTATCATCATTGAAGAACTTTCAAACATTGATGATACCAATTTCAATATTTTCCCTGACATCGCAAGACAATTTGGTTATCAGCTAATGACTATGACACCGAAACCGTTTGGTTCATACACCAACGATGAATGGTATTTACACATGCTTGTAAAAGGTAAAGAAGATAAAGAACGGAACTACATGCCTATGAGTTTCTTCAAAACTAAATACAAGAAAATAGAACTTGATAAATACATCGAAGCACGAAATGAATTGGAAGGTACTAAAGCAACTTAACCAGCTCTTTATTGAAGGTGAAACTTCTATAGAGATATTGGAATTTCCGTTGGGCAAAAGGATTTTGGAAATGGAATATGTAAAACCATCAACCAAAAAAACTATTGCCAAGACAAATCTTTACGACACATTTTATGCTGAATCTTTGCAAACAAAGTTTAGCAGTTTCAAAGCACTTATTGAAAAATACAATCTTGCAGAAACAAACTTTGCCGAGTTTGAACTTGGGGCACTTGTGAGAATTGAAAATGACAGAGAGGAGATTTTAGATTCGGAGAAAAGTCAAAAAGAAATTGCAACACTTTATTTTGACAGTGCAAAATATCTTTCAAAGCCAAGCAAACTTTATGATGCTATTATGAAAGTGCTAAATGTTTCAGAACTACCAGTTAAAGAACACGACCAACAATTTCTTTGGGTGCTGAATTGTAAAAGCAAAGTTCCGTCAGCAATTATCCTTTGTGAGAACTCAAACAAATTAAGCAAGCCAAGGTTGACAGATGTTGAACTTTGGTACGCAGGGGGAAGAAACACAGCGAAGTTGCAATTTGTGAGTGAACCGACAATTCCCTTTTACTACTTGTGCGACTGGGATAACCGCGGAATAGAAATTTATCAGAGCATCAAAAAAAATTATTTTCCGAATATTGAAATCTTAGTTCCGCAAGAACCAATAAAGTTCAGAGACAAAATCAGAGTTTGGAAAACGCAAATAGACAAATCACTTTTTTCAAATGAAGCAAATCAACTTTTACAAAAGCTGATTCCTGAAAAATGGATTGAAGAAGAAAGTATAAATCATAAATTATTGGTTGATTAATTTCAAAAAAATTGTTTATCAAAACAATAAGAAAAATTTTAACAACCCAATGATCTTACCTCAACACACCGTCACTCCCACCACCTGATTATCCTTATTGAATTTCATCATGTCGCTTAATAGCCCCGTCTGCCCTACGCTGAAAATCAAAATTATTTTTCCTCAAGACTTTTAATTTTTTGTTTTGTTCCCTCATCGATATAGGCATACTCAACCGCATTTTCTTCCCTATTGAATCTCATTTTGTCAATGTCATGAACCTGACAGACTATTGATAGCAGGCAATATAATTTTGAAAAAAAGAAGTTTATGAAAAAATATTTCTTATTTCTTGCTCTTGGCTTTTCAGCATTTTTGGCAGCCGCTCAAGATGCCCCCAAAGGGCTCAGGGTAAATGATGCCGCGCCTGCCTTTGCCGCCAAAGACCAAAAAGGCAATACCATTTCGCTGAAAGAACAATTAAAAAAAGGGCCAGTAGTGTTGCTATTTTACCGCGGTCAATGGTGTCCCTATTGCAACAAACAATTAAAAAGAATGGAAGACTCGCTTTCCCTGATCACCGCGAAAGGGGCAACCGTGATAGCCGTTACCCCGGAGAAACCTGAGAATATTGTGAAGACAATCCAAAAGACAAATGCATCCTATTCCATCCTGTATGATGAA
>Ga0182030_10002658_pt1 | contig 38052 bp, 27 predicted proteins | sample 812S3MmetaG_FD_121299 | JGI IMG/M metagenome (GOLD analysis project Ga0182030, IMG submission 121299) | Permafrost microbial communities from Stordalen Mire, Sweden - 812S3M metaG (Illumina Assembly) | ecosystem: Environmental > Terrestrial > Soil > Wetlands > Permafrost | place: Sweden...
AACAGATCAAGCATGGCAACAACCCGGTCGGCGTCGATGGAGCGTTCAACCACGATGGCCAGGGCCTCGCGGGTGTATTCACCCGACGATGTTGAGCAGTTTGATGGTGCGGCCATCGGCGGTGGTGTCGTACTGGAAATCCAGTGCCCAGACGACATTTGGCGCAATCGGGGACATGGCCCCGATTGCGGTGCCAATGCCGCGGTGGGGCTTTTTACGTCCGGTAGGGCACTCTCAAACCCTCGTCTCGCCACAGGCGCTGGAGGCGCTTGTCGTTGACACGGCGTCCTTCGCGACGGGCTTGCTTGGCGGCCCGACGCCAGCCCCAACGAGGTCGCTGTTTTGCAAATGCACGCAGAAATGCCCGCAGGGCCTGCTCATCGCCAGAAGGCGCCCTGGCGGCAAAACGTTGGGTTGATCTGTTCTGGCCTGCCAGGCGACATGCCCGACGCTCAGAGACCCCGAACCGTTCGCATAGCGCGCACACGGCGCGACGGCGGCGGCCCGGGGTTAGAAGTTTCCCGCGGCCAGCTCCTTGAGCATGGCCTTATCGAGTTCGGCTTCGGCAAGCAGCTTTTTCAGGCGTGCGTTCTCTGATTCGAGCTCTTTGAGCCGTTTGGCGTCGTTTGCCTTCATGCCGCCATATTGGGATAGCCAGCGGTGCCAGGTCGATTCCGCGATCTCCAGATGCCGGCAGACATCTGCGACATCTGCGCCGGTGGCGAGCAGTTTGTTGCCCTCGGCGAGCTTTCTGATGATCTGCTCTGGGGTGTGCCTTGAGTCGTGTCATTGCGAGTCCTCCTGGCTCCATTTTGGAGCATTGGACCCGCACAGCGTGTGGCTCAGTTTTCGGGGGTCACGTCACCCCCACCACGACGCGTGGCTTGCGTCGTACTGGGTCGTCCCGCGGCGGCTCAGTAGTGGATGCACGGCGAGGGGCTAGGACAGCAACTCGTGGAACGTTCGCCCGGTTCGGCGGCGGTACACCGTCTCCACCAGGAAGCTCGCTCCCAGCGTGACCCCGAGCGCAACTGCCGATGTCGGGTCAGTCGTGACCATATGGCGAACGACGACAGTGAACAGGCACAGGCACGTGACGACCGATGCCACGAGCAGCCATGCCTTGGCCCCGGTCTGCCGGCGAATCCTCAGGTGGCCGATGCTGACCGCGGCATAGATCAGCAGGAAACCCGCGCTGCCCATCGACGCAACGGCGCTCAGGGGGAAAATCAGGACGAAGGCGATAACCAGCCCTGACGTGATAAACAGCCCTTCAACGTCGCGCCCCCAGAGTTTGCGATCGAAGGCGGGGGGCAGACCGCCGTTCTTGGCGATCTGATAAGCGACGTTCGTCGACCCGAACAACGTGGCGTTCACGGCCGATGCCGTTGAGAGCAATGCGGCAATCGCGACCAGTCGAAACCCCGCTTGACCAAGCGACGGCTTGGCTGCGACCGCAAGGGCCGAGTCGCCAAGTCCTTTCAGTACATCGAGCGGCACGTTGGTCACCACCCCACTAGCGACAAGCACGTAAATGATGATCACGAGGCCCACGCTGCCGTAGATCGCGCGCGGCAACTCGCGCTTCGGGTTTGCCATGTTGGCCGCTGCGTTGGTAATCAGCCCGAAGCCCTCGTAGCCCACGAAGAGCAGCCCCGCCCCGGTAATGATCGCCACCGGACCGGGCCAGGTAGTGGGCGAAAGCCGGGTCAGCCCCCGATCGGGAAGCGCGATGAAGGCCGCCGCGATGAACATCACGAGGATGCCGATCTTGATGATCACGATCGCCGACTCGGCACGCCCCATGCTGCGAGCACCGAGGAAATTGATCGCCGTAAAGGCGAGCACGACGCCAACTGCCCACACCTTGGTTGGGAGAGCGATGAACGTCACGGCGTATGCCGCAAACCCCGTCGCGTAGAGCGCGATCGTGATGACATAGCTGAAGTACAGGAACAGGTTGAGAGAACCCGAGACCACGCCTTCGCCGTAGCCACGCACGAGGAAGGTAACCGGACCCCCAACACTTGGGAAGGTCTTGCCGAGCCCGACATAACTGTAGGCAGCCAGCGCCGCGACGACCCCTCCGACCGCAAACGACAGCGGCAACGCCGAGCCCGAAACGCTCACCACGACTCCAAGGATTGAGAAGATCCCCGCGCCGATCATGCCGCCCACGCCGATGCTGAGGGCCGCAATCAGTCCGATGCGTGACGTCCCGCCCGAGTCTTCCATCGGCTCCAGCTTCGGCGAACGAACTTCGTCGTGCAACGACGCTCCAACTCTAGATGATTGATTCCACGGCGATCGCCGTGGTTAAGGGGTTTTGTACAGAGAAGCCGAAGTCGGCGGTGCGACCCGCATCGCCGACCCGGAGGCCTCGATGGACGCCGACCTCGACACTCTCTGCATTGCCGTTTATTGCACGGCGGACGATCTGTTGCCGGGGCGGCCAGCAAACGCGCGTCGTGTGGTCACCGACGCGGAGGTTCTCCCCCTGTGTGTGGCGCAAACGATCATGGGGATCCCCAGCGACCGCCGGTTCCTGAAAAGTCGCCTCGAGGCGACTCTGTCATCTGTTTCCCGAGTCGCCCGCCAACCCGGGTACCACAAGCGCCGCCGGCGCCTGGCGGACACAATCGAGTGGCTGATGGGTGTGTTCGCGAGCCAGAGCCCCGGTTACACAGACGATCTGCTGTTGATCGACCCGACGCCGGTCGAATGCGCCAGAAGCCGCGAGACCGTCAAGCGCTCTCAGCTCGCAGGCGCCGCCGACTACGGCTGGTGCGCATCGCACTCCCGCTACTTCTGGGGCTTTCGGCTGCGTGGGATCTTCGCTGCGGATGGGACCCCGCGTGCGCTCGCATTGGCCTCGCTCAAACGCGACGAGCGCGAGGTGGGCCTTGAGTTGCTCGCCAGATGCCAGCGGGCCGGCGGCGAAACGCTTCTCGGCGACAAGGGCTATGCCGGCCGCCAGTTCGCCCACGCCGTCAGTGAGTTGGACGCCACGGCGCCCGCACCCTTGCCGGCATCAAAGAACGCGTTCTGCAGCGCTTTTTGTGCCTGGCGGCATGTGTCAGCCTCAACCACAAACTCGGCCGACCGAGTCGTGCACTGGTCGACTATGTCGCCTGAATCCGTGGAATCACTCATCTAGAGCGGAACTGCCTTTGGAGGACCGCGGTAGCAATACTTAGTATATGCAAGACTTAGTATATGAATACTCAGCCGTCGGAATCGCCGCCAGCGCTGGATTCGGTTGTCGACGCGGTGCTATCCGCAAGCCGGGTGCTCGTAGCAGTCGCTGCACGGTCCCTCGCCGGGGTGGCCGAAGAAGTCACTCTCACCCAGTACCGGACACTCGTTGTGCTTGCGTCACGCGGTCCCCAGCACCTCGGAGGTCTCGCTACGGCCGTCGGAGTCACGCCGGCCACAGCGACACGGATGTGCGACCGACTGGTCCGAAAAGGCCTGATTCGTCGGCGGGTCGAACCCGAGAACCGCCGCCAGCTGCGCGTGGCGCTCACCGAGCGTGGGCGGGCACTGGTCGATGCTGTCACGGAGCGACGGCGTCAGGAAATCGAGCGGATCCTCGCCGAAATCCCGTTCGACCAGCAGGTCCTGCTCGTACAAGCATTGGGACGGTTTGCCGCGTCGGCGGGCGAGGTTCCCGAACGCGAGTGGACCGCTGGATGGGACCTGTAGGTGAGTGCCGGCACACTGACACGCGCCGCCCGGGGACGACTCCGGATCCTGTCGCTCCGTGCACGCGGTGCGCAGTGGATCGCCTCGGCGGGCTACACCCGCAAGTGGCTGGTGCTCGGCATTCTCATCGGTGCCATTGCCGGCTTGGGCGCGGTTGTGTTCTACGAGGCGCTGCGCCTTGCCACGTATGTGCTGCTCCAGGTGATCGCCGGATATACCGTCCCCACCCCCCTCGGCGAGGGCGCCCACGCGGCCTCTCCGCACTTCGTGCGGCCGTGGGCGATTCCAGTGGTCGCGTGCGCCGGGGCCTTGGCGGGGGCCATCCTGGTGTTTGGCATTGCTCCGGAGGCCGAAGGGCACGGCACCGACGCCGCGATTGCCGCGGTGCACCACGACCCGCGCGGTATCCGGTTTCGGGCGGTCGTCGTCAAGATCGTCGCCTCAGCCCTGACGATCGGCTCCGGCGGGTCCGGGGGCCGCGAGGGGCCGACGGGTCAAATAAGCGCGGGCTTTGGCTCGTTTCTCGCCCGGTTCCTCGATTTGAGCCCGTCGGACGCGCGCATCGCCGTCTCCAGCGGAATCGGCTCGGGGATCGGTTCGATCTTCGGCGCCCCACTTGGGGGCGCGGTGCTCGCCACCGAGATCATGTACCGCGACGACTTCGAAGTCGAAGCACTGCTCCCGGCGTTCATCGCATCCATCACCGGGTATGTCGTGTGGGGGTCGATCGAGGGCTTCGGCCCGCTCTTCGGCTACGTCGGCAACTACCGGTTCACCAATGCCTCACAGCTGCTCTGGTTCGGGCTCATCGGCATCTTGGGCGGGCTCGTCGGCCTGCTCTACGCAAAAGGGTTCTATGGCATCGCCGCGTACTTTGGCCGGCTCGCCATCCCGCGCTGGGTGCGCCCGGCGCTCGGCGGCCTCGTCGTCGGATGCATGGCACTGGCGATTCCGCAGGTGCTTGGAACGGGCTACGGTTGGATCCAAGAGAGCCTAGGCCCCGAGCTCTTGCACATCCCCTTGTGGATCGTGCTCATTCTCCCCCTTGCCCGCATCGCGGCAACAGGCTTGTCGATTGGGTCCGGCGGCTCGGGAGGTATCTTCGGACCGGGCATGGTCATCGGCGCGTTTATCGGCGCGGGAGTCTGGCGACTTTTTGAGCCGATCGCACCAGGGCTCGGCAGCAGCCCGGCGCCGTATGTCATCGTCGGGATGATGTGCTGCTTCGGCAGCATCGCCCGCGCCCCGCTGGCCGTGATGCTGATGGTCGCCGAGATGACTGGCAACCTCACAATGCTCGTGCCGGCCATGATTGCGGTCGGCCTGGCCACGCTCATCGTCCGGCACACCGACGCCAGCATCTACAAAAGCCAGTTGCGCAACAGAGCCGAATCGCCCGCGCATCGTATCCTGGCCGGCCTCCCACTTCTTGCGGCGGTACCGGCAGCCGACGCGATGGCACGGCCCCGTTGCGTCGTCAACGATTCCATGGACCCACGAGGCGCAGAGGAGCAGATGACGATGTCCGGGGTGCGCGGAGCGCCGTGCGTCGATACTGAGGGGCGCTACGTCGGTGCCGTCACCCTCGATGCGGTGCACGAGGCAGCGTTGGCACCGCAGGTCGCGGATCTCGCTCAACTGGTCGATATGAGCGTATTGCCCATCCGCGAACAGCAGCATCTGGATGTCGTGCTGGACGTGCTGACCACAGCGCCCCAAACCTGGGTGCCCGTCATCGATGACGAACGCCGAGTCAAAGGAACCATCTCCATCTCGGACGTCGTCCACGGCTACCGACGCGCGCTGGAGGCACGGATGCGCCAGATCGCCGGGATCGGAGGCGCAGTCGGGGCGGCGGAGATCATCGTCGCGGACAACGCTGTGATCGACGGAACCGCCCTAGGCGCCGCAGGGCTTCCGCGGGGAGTACTCATCACCGCAATCGAGCGCGGCCATGAAGTGATCTCTCCGGCCGGCGACACCATCATCCGGTCGGGCGACCGGATGATGGTGCTCGGTTCTGCTGAGGACCTCGACCGGCTCGGGAAACGCCTATCGGTCAAGCAGTAGGCTCCCCATGCCAGCCGTCAGGGCATTTCACTGGAAATCGTAGGATTCCGCCGTCAGATGCCGGGGTACCAGTCAGCCGAGATCGGCGCTCGTGAGCCGCCATATAACGGTGCTGAGGACCCAGCCCCCATCAGCGAGAGGTAATGGGTCCATCTGGTCCGGACTTCGCTTGATCATCATCCCGGCAACGGGCAACGGCGTTTTCGCGTGTTCGGAGGTGAGTCAGGCGCGTAACAGGAGATGGGTGGTTTATCGGGTGAGGACCACTTTCACGGCGGCGGTCTCTGACGCCCGCTGGAAGACGTCGTAGGCGTTCATCATCTCGCCGAGCTTGAAGTGATGCATAACAAGACGTGCCACATGGCTCCGAGGCTGCATCGGCGATACCAGCCTCCGGAGGGTGACCGTGACCCTCGGCGTCGCCCGCCGTGCGCGCTTACTGACTCGCGTGGGCCACGTGAGGCGTCGCATTGGACGCCGTCGCGAGCTTGGGTGGATCGAGGATCCGATACGCGAGCAGCTTCATGCGGTCGGTCGCGAGGAACCACACCAGCGCGTAGGCCCACACGAACACTGCCCAGCCCCAGCCCAGGGGGGTCATGAAGACCCCGTACACCGCGATCAGGGTCGCTAACGTTTGCGTGCCGAGCACGGCCAAAAGGAGAATCCGAGCTGGGCGGATTGACCAGAACGGGCCGCGCGTACGCGCCAGGAAGACGGTCAGATGCCCGGCGACCGACAGCATCAGGTACATCAGCGTCTGCAGCTGCGGATGGCCGAGACCGAACACCTTGTCGCCCAGGTAGAACAGGCCGAACGCCGCTACCGGACCCACGAGGCCGAGCACTGTGGCGATCCCGAGCACGATCCGCATATTCCAGGCTTCGGGCTGGTCCTTGTAGCGCACGTTGTCGTAGGCGATCGACAGGATCGCGCCGTCGTTGAGCAGCGCCAGGATCACGATCATCACCGCGGTCACGGGAAAGAAGTTGAAGACGAGGATCGCCAGCGTGATGAACAGCAATACGCGCAGCGTCTCGGCTATGCGGTAGATCGCATAGCTATTCATCCGCTGGAAGATCTTGCGACTCTCCTTGATCGCGTCAAGGATCACCGAGAGCCCCGGGGTCATCAGGACGATCGCCGCCGCCGCGCGTGCGGCATCCGTGGCGTCGGAGACGGCAATGCCGCAGTCGGCCTTCTTGAGCGCGGGTGCGTCGTTGACCCCATCGCCGGTCATGCCGACGATATGACCCCCCTTTTGCAGCACGTCGACGATGTGGAACTTGTGCTCGGGAAAGACCTGCGCGAACCCGTCGGCGCCCTCGATCGCGTCGGCCATCGCCGCCGTCTCCTGGCGCTTGGCGTCGCCGAGGCTCGAGGCGTCGAGAATGGCCGTTCCCATCCCGAGCACCTTCGCGGTTTCCTGGGCGATGGCCACCTGATCGCCGGTCACCATCTTGATCTCCACGCCCAGAGCTCGCGCGGCGGCGATCGTCGCCTTGGCATCGTCGCGTGGTGGATCAAACAGCGGCAACACTCCGAGAAACTGCCACGCGCCGTCTGCTTCTGCGCGGGCCACGCCCAGTGAGCGAAACCCGCGTGCGGCGAATTCGTTGATCGCCTGCTCGACGGCGGGCGTGACCTGCCCGGCGTTGTCCGAGAGCTCCAGGATCACCTGCGGGGCGCCCTTTGTCACCCTGAACGAGGTTCCATCCGTGGCGCGAACCGTGGCCTCGGTGCGTTTGTGGACCGGATCAAACGGCTGGAAATGCACGACCCGGTAGCCATCGAGCGCGTGCGGGTCCTTCAGGGCACCGAGGACCGCCAGATCGATGGCGTCGGCATTGTCCGCGCGCGACGCGAGTGCCGCGGTGAGGACGACGTGGTCGGCGGTCGCCGCGTCAACGCAAAACGGATCGCCCAGGCGGAGCTTGTTCTGGGTGAGCGTGCCGGTCTTGTCCGTGCACAAGACGTCCACGCCCGCCAGCTCCTCGATGGCGACCAGCCGGCTCACAACGGCCTTCTTCTTAGCCAGCAGTCGCGCGCCGACCGCCATCGTCACCGACAGCACCGTCGGCATCGCCACAGGAATCGCGGCGACGGTCAATACCAAGGCGAATTGGAGCGTGGTGAGGATTGCGTCGCCACGCAGGAGCGAGACGACAATCATCACCGACACCAGCGCCACCGCGAGGATGATCAGGTAGGTGCCAATCTTGAGCACCGCACGCTGAAAGTGGCTGACGGTGTGCGCTTCCTGGACGAGCTCCGCCGTCTTGCCAAAGTACGTGTTCGCACCCGTACCGTAGACGAGGGCACCGATTTCACCCTGTCGGAGGATCGAGCCGGAGAACACTGCCTGACCCGATGTGCGCTCCGCAGGCAATGACTCTCCGGTCAGTGCGGACTGGTCCACCTCGATCGGGTCACCCTCGAGCAATCGTGCATCCGCCGGCACGATGTCGCCCAGCCGTAGGCGAATAACGTCGCCTGGAACCAACTCTCGCGCCGGCGGGGTGATCCACTTGCCATCACGTCTCACCCGGGCCTTGATGGCCAGTTCGGCCTTCAAGGCGTCGATTGCCTTGCCTGCCTGATGCTCCTCCCAGAATCCGACCCCGGCGTTGGCAAGGAGTAAGACAAGGATGATGGCGAAGTCCGGCCAGTGTTGGAGCACGGCCGACAGAATCACCGCGGCCTCGATCATCCAGGGGATGGGACCCCAGAAATAGGTCAGGAGTTTGAGGAGCGGGTTGGCTCTCTGCTCTTGGATCTCATTCGGCCCGTATTGGTCGAGCCGCCGCTGTGCCTCGATCTGCGTGAGGCCGCCCGCCGACGACCCCAGCCGCTTCTCCACCTCTGGCAGGGGGAGGGACTGCAGGTCTTCCTGCGGATTGGGCGTCCATTCCAGCGTCTGTCCGTCATCCATCGGCCACGAGTCCTGGGTCTCGACCGTACGCACTCCACAGCACCTCGGCTGCCGGGTGCGCCGCGATTGCCGGGGAGGACGTGTCACCGGGAATTCTACTGAACCATGGCGATCGCCCGTGTCTGCCGCGGCCGAGAAGCGAGCCTTCCTGAAGTGCATGTTCGCCGTCCTGAGAATCGTCTAGGTTCGGCAACGCCGATCGCGGCCCAAGCCTGAGCAGGCCATCGCCGTCGTGCGCCACTCTGGGGCACCGCTGACAAAACCGCGCGACGCCGGTCGGGGCCTCTCGGCGGCCGCCTCGTGCGATCATCGTCACACTGAGTGCGCGGTTCCTGGACGATGGCGGCCGCATGGTGTCGCACTCCGTATGCGCGTCCGGAAGCGGCGTGCCACCTAGTGCACGCCTCTGTGTGCCGCCGCCGGTCGTCGAAGACCGCGAGGCCCCGCGTGCGCGGGGCCTCGCGGAATGGTGAGACCCAGACTCGAACTGGGGACACCACGATTCTCAGTCATCCACGCGGGTGCGCGGGACGTCGCGCGTCGGTAAGGGGCGCGCCGTGCTTGCCCGAATCGAAGCTACGCGTTCGCGTGCAGCTTGGCGGCCACCTGCTCCTGGGCCGCCGGGGCGTCGGGATGGACGAACAGGCACAGGTGCGTGCCCCGCTCCATCACGCGTTGCTCTGCCCCCGGGATGGCACGCGCCGCGTGGTTGCTGTGGTCTGGCGGCACATCGGTGTCGGCGGTACCGCCGATGACAAGCGTCGGTGCCGTGAACTTCTCCAGCTCCAGCTCCAGCTCCAGCTCCAGCGACTCGATCTCGGCGAACCGCGCCAGATCGTTGTCGATCCCTTCGCGCCGATGCGCATGATCTGCGACGACGTTTGCCATCGTCAGGGCGACCTCCCGCGCCCGATCGTCTGCGATCGCTGCTGAGACGAGCTCTTTGAGCTCAGCCGTCGAAAGATCACCTTCAGCCTTCAGCCTTCAGCGTCGCGGAGATCGTCTGCGTTGGGGCGTGTGCGGCGAGGAATCGCAGTATCCAGTTGCCAACGCTCGTGTTGATCAACACACGCGAGTCCAGGTTCTTCTTGGCTGGCTCGTACCGGCCACTGACGGCAGCAAACGCCACCAGTGAGGACACCCGCTCCGGATGACGCACAGCAAGGCGATAGCCGCTCGGCCCGCCTCCCGACCAGGGAAGGACTCCTGCGCGGCCATGGCCCAACACGTCGAGCAGCGCCGCGTGCAGATCGGCCTGGTCATCGATCGCGCCGCGGCCGTCGAGCGCCGTATTGAGATACCCCGGACGTGACGGCGGGATCAGCTCAAATCCGGCCTGCGCCAAGAACCGACCCATCGCGACTGATGAGTCACACCCGCCGGGCGTCCCGTGAATCATGACGACCGGGGGCCCGCCCCAAGGCGGGCTACGTCGACTGGGCCGAGCGCCGTCGCGACGGTCTCGACGATCGCTTTGCGCCGGGTTGCAGCCGCCGTGTCCAAGATTGTAATCCGTCAGCTAGGTTGCGACCATCCAAGCGGTCCCGCGAGCACTGTGGCCAGGCTCCAGGGCCGGTGACGCTCCGGTCCGGTTACGAGAGAACGCTCGTCGCCTCGTGTGATATGGGCTTTTGCACAGTGCTCAAGATCAATGCTCGCAAAGCTGGATGGATCTCAGGGTGTATCGTCAGGTCGATGGCGGTGTCGGTGTCGGTTGTCACGATATCGCCCGCCGCGTTGAGTCCATCGACACGAACTGAGGCTAAGGTGAGCGACCAGAAGAGCAGCGAGGAACGCCGTAAGGAAGACGAACTGACCGAGGGTCCGACGCCCGAGATTCGTAAGGCCGAAGGACACGGCAAGGAGGGTGAAGAGATCACCAAGGGTCCGACACCGGAGGTTCGGGAAGCAGAAAAGTAGCCCGAGCGAGGTTCACGACGCCCTGCCTGTCAGCGGGGCGTCAGCCTGCGCGCTTAGACGTGCGAGCGAGCGTGGGCCGCGGAGCAGACGATCGGCCAGCGCCGTCTCCGCGCGCTATCCGAGCCGGCTGGCAGCAGCCGGTCGGGTACCACATGCCAGACCGGCCATCTCATCTTGGCGCCGCCATACGGGTGCCGTGGGTGGTCCACGGGTCCCGCGCATGGTCCCGGGCCTTGGTCGATACATCCACGGCAACCTGAGCATCCGGGTGCGGCACCCGAAGTTTGAGCGGAACCGACCGGACGCCCCCGCGTTCGCGGGGCGCGTCTTTGATGGCGAGACCCAGACTCGAACTGGGGACACCACGATTTTCAGTCATCCATGCGGTCGCGTGGGATGTCGCACATTGGTCGGGATCCTGGCCGAAACGACTCGGGGGACTCGCCGACCGCATCGTGGTCCACATGGTCGGACGGCAATCCGAGACCCGCAAACGCCGCCGCGGCTTATCCCTGAGACCCCGGAGGCTTGAGCTTCGGGCTTGGTACGAGGATGCCGAGGGCGGTCGCCCCGGTTGCGCCAGCGACGGCAAATAGCTGCGTCGAGCCCTGGTAGGGGGCGTTGAGGAACCAAAGACCAACGCCGCCGGACACGACAAACAGCGTCCCGAGAATCGCGAGTCGCCAGTCGGATCGGACAAGGCTGGATAGACTCTGCGCCGCCGGTGCGGGTGTCGCAGCCGCAAGCGTCAACTGCTCGAGCGCCTTCTCCGGTGGGAGCATGGCGAGCGCCGCCGCGTGCGCCGCCTGATTGGTTTGTTCGTCTTGCTTGGCTTTGGTGGGTGGGATGAGGATGCCCGTGAGCACTCCGGCGATACTGGTTCCCAGAAGCCAGAACTCGTTGGGAGGCGAGACTCCGAGGGCGACGGCGATCCCGGCCATCGTCACGAAGCCCAGTAGCGCGAGACTAAAACCAGCAACCGCGATGAGCGACGCCACACCGTCAGGCGTCGCGCGTGCGTATGCGGATACCCCTGTCTCACTATTGGCGGTCGACATATCGTGCTCCTTCGAGCATGTCCGGATGCTCACGCGGATCTCGTGGGTCACGGTTCCGCGTCCACCGTCTTCAATCTAGCGATCCCGATACCTCCACGCAGCGGGTAGCTTACGTGTCGCTGTCGCGGCCCCGGAGCGTGCGAGCGCGACACGAAAGGTCACGTCCAGGCGCGAGGGAATCTCGTCACGCTCGTGGGCTCACGAAGATCCCAGCCCCGCGAACGCCGCCGCGGCCTCGTCGAGTTGCGAGTCCACCAAAAGGTGCGCGTAGACCTGCGCGGTGACGTTGGGGTTGGCGTGTCCCAGCTGGCGCGAGACGACGATCAACGGCACGCCCGCGGCCAGCATCAGGCTGGCCGCCGTGTGGCGCAGGCCGTGCGGGGTCACCAAGCGCACACCTCCCTCGTCGACTAACCCCGCTCGGCGCAGCGCACGGGCAAGCGACTGGTTGGGCGAGTGGGCACTCATCGGTGCGCCCACGCGACCGGGCCACACGTAGCCCGTCGCGCGGTCGCCTCCGGAACGCACCCTCCAGGCGGCAAGCCGTTCGGCGAACCCTTCAGAGATCGCGACCCTGCGCGACCGTTTGCCTTTGGTCGTGCGCTCCTGGCGGATCCCGTGCACGTCGCTGACGCTGCGCCGCACGTGCAGGCGCAGGCCCGCGAGATCGACGTCCTCCCACCGGAGTCCGATCACCTCGCCACGCCGCAGGCCCGCTTCTGCCATTACGCGGATCATCGTCTCGGTGCGCAGCGATCCTTTGCAGGCGCCGATAAGCCGAGAGAGCTCCGGCATCGACAGCACATGCTCGTGGGCTTGGCGGGTATGAGTCTCAGGCGCCGGCAGCCGCACTCGCCGCGCGGGGTTACTGGCGATGAGTCCCCAGTCCACCGCCGCTTGCAGCAGGCGCCGAAGTGTCGAGACGACCCCGCGCACCATCCGCACGCTGGCGCCCGTGCGCAGCAGATCCGCCACCAGCTGCTCCACCTGCTGGCGGGTGATCTGGTCAACGGGCAGGTGTCCGCGTACGGGCGCGATCCGCAGGCGCAGATCGACCTCGACTTCGGCCAGGGTGTTTGGGGGCAAGCACGCTTGTGCGCGTGTGCATCCACTGCTCGGCAAGCGCACTCAAGCTCAGACGCGCCGGGGGATCGGGCTCAGCCGTAGCCACCACCGGCCGTCCGGCGGCCTGCAGCCGTCTTCGCTCGGCGCGGGCAACAGTGACCGAACCGCGTACCGTCACGGCGCGCGTGAGTCCGGGACGCATCCCGGGCACCAGGACCTGGTAGGCACACCCGCACCGGCGGCCGGGGCGCTCGTCGCGCGAGGCAGGACAGGCGATCCGGTGCAGGCGGTAGGCACCCGGTTCGATGCGCTCGCGCCAGCCCCGGCGTGGGCGGGAGGTGACGGTGTCGCTACGCGCTCGGAGTCGCTGGGTGGTGGTCATCAAGGGGGTGGGCTTTCGTTAGCGAATCTGAGCCCCAAGGCCCCGCACCGACCATAGCTCGGCACCCGCGGGAGGATCGAGTTCGAGGAACGCTCTTGCTTTGAGCGTCGCGGGCCCCGGGTGCGGGCGACACCCGCCCCTCATCGGATGCGTGCCACCAGCGCACGCTCCAGGGTCGGCGCCTGTTCGTGGGTTCGCGTGCTTTAAGCGTGGCAAACCGGGGGTCGTGGCACGTGCCATGACCCCCGGGTGGCGACAAAGACCCTGCATCTGGGCGTGCATGTACACATGGATGGATGGACATGTATGTATGCATCCAGCCGCCGGGAGCTGCGCCCCCGGTCGGCGCACCCGTGTCGTCGGGCAGCGGGAGTGCTCGGGCCATCCAGACGAGGGAGGTCAGCGAGTGCTCCCGGAGCGATCGGCCGCTTGACGTGCCGGCCGCACCGGTACTACTGGGGTGCCCGGCGGACCGCCGCGACGCTGCACCGGGTGCGTACGCGCGGTCGGTAAAGAGCGCGGACGGATCGGACCGTTGCCCTCTGTCTGGGTCGTGTGCTGCTAGGGCAACTTTGATGGCTCTCGTGGCCTGGGCGGCTCTGGCGGCTTGGGTGGCACTGGCAACTTTGATGGCTCTGGCGGCCTGGGCGGCCCTGGCCGGGTGGGCGGCGCCGGGGGTCTGGCGGGCGCTGGCCTCCGGGCGTGGGTGAGTGCGGCTGGTGATCGGACGAGCGAAAGGTCGCGGGGTGCGACCGACCGTGTCCTCGGTTGCATGTCGGCTCCCTCCGGGTCTCGTCCTGGCTCGAGGGTCATTCTAGTCTGCTTGTGCCCATACCTTCGAGTGCCCGGCCGCCGTGCTCACGGTCTTGCGCGACGCCACGCCCCCGCTCAATCCCATTCCGGAGCCGATGCGCGGCAGAGGTGTCCGCGCGGGCACCTCCCCCAAGGACCCGCCCCCACCGCGCGGAGAAACCCACCCGGTAAGAACCTCCCCGCTTGAGATTCGAGGCCGCATTTCGTAACGCCGCCGGCCCTCCCAGGGGCACGGGAGCGTGACGAAACTGCCTCGGCGAGGGGCGACGGCAGGCAGGCCGAGGCGAGTCATGAGTGGCGCTTTTGCTCTTGCTCGTCCAGGCCCCGCGGTGTGGTGGCGCGAATAGCTCATGGCGCCACGCATCCATCTGATCGCGCGCCGCGGGTCCGGACTACCGCTCAGGCGTTCGGAACGTGTGTAGGCGGGTCATCTACGGCGTCAGCCCAGGCGGTCGCGTGGCTGCCGCAAAACGCCCTGCATTCGAGGATGCATACATGTATGGATGGATGTGAAATCCATGCGGGCGACACCGCGCGCGTTTCGCGTGACGGTCCGCCGCGCGATGCCCGAGACGTTGGGCATTCGCCGACTGTGCGCGGCCCCCGCGCGACTACCGTGTCGCTCGATGAGCCCGTCGCGCCAAGAGGTAGAGATTCGCGTGTATCACGAGCGCAGGCTCGGCATCGGTCCGTGGCTCGAGCCTGTCGATCCGTTCTTGGCGTATCGTCCAGAGGTTGCGGTCTCGCCTGAGCTGGCAATGGGGTACCTGACGCGCACCCCAGCAACGCGCACGGCCCAGCATGTGTGCGACCAACTCATCGCCGCCGCGCGGCACGGGCGCTTTGACGGGCTCCGCTTCGCCGGTGCGCGCGCGCTCACACCGGCACGCGTCGTCGTCGATTCGGGTGCCGGCGCCGGGGTGCGGCCCACGATGGGCGGCGAGTCGACGACGACGTCCGGCGGCGTGCGGCCTTCGAGATCGCCGCGAGGCTCGCATCCGAATGGGTGTGGACGCTCGGGGGGCGCGCGCAGCAGCTGATAGCGGCAGCCGCGGCCCAAGAGCGTGAGATTCACATCAACGATATGACCGATGCGCTCGCCAGGATTCCACAGGTGCGCGTGCATATCGCCGATCGCGGGCCGAGCGAGCGCGTCCGTCGGCGATCGCCGCGCTCGGCCTGGGTGTCGGTACGAGCAGATGCCGCCGGTCGACTGCCCCCGTCGGTGTTTGGTGATGCCGCCCTGGCATTGATCGCGGCCGCACGCCAGCGGACCTGCACGGCACCGTCTTCGCAAGGCGGTTTCGACCGGGCGCTGGGCACCGCGGTCGCGATCCTCATCCGCGAGACGCCGCCGGTCTCGATGCGTGCGGCCATCACCGCCCGCGCCCGGCTTGCCGTCCTGTTGGCTGGGTCGAACGCCGGGGAGTAAGTGCGGTCGGTGTGGCGTGGCGTGACCCGGCCGGCGCGCTCGCACGCGCTTTGTTAGCGCGCATGCCATGCCGGCGGTGCCCGCGGCGTGGCATGCGCGCCAGGCTGGGGCTCGACACTGCGCGTCCGCAGTAGGATCTGCGGCCGCACGGCACAACCTCGACCGATTTCGAGCCAGACGGGCCGAGATGCCCGTGGTGTTGTGCTCACATCGGCTGCGGGATTGGGGATCCGCGCGCTGGCGGTGGATGCGCGCGCGAGCGCGCTCCACGATGCCTGCGGAGTACCGGCGTGAGTCGCGCGGATCGTAGCGGGGATCAACCTGTCGCCTGAGAACGTCGCCACGCGGCAAGCGGCGGGGATGCACCTACGATGGCCTCGTGTTCGGTCTGCGCACACAAACGCCACCGACCCCGCGGGCGTGGTCGCTGGGCTCCGCGCCTCAGCCCATCGCGCTGACTGCACGGGTGAGCCGGTGTCGCGTCGATCTGGCATCCGCGCATCCCGCCAAGGGCTCCGGGTTCGCTCCCGCGTGGCGGACTCGCCCGCGAGTCGCAGGCACGTAGCGACCTCGAAGGAGTAGCGCTCGAACAATGGGCCCCCTCGGCGGACCGCGGCACCGGACAAGGCGCGCGTCGCCCGTTGCTCGACGCCTGACGTCGGTGCGGCGGCTCCTGGCTGTAGCTGGCGCAATCGTCGTCGCAGCCGGGCTTGTGCTGGTCTTCGGAACGAGCGGTTCGGATCGGATCCTGCCGCGCGCGCACGGCGCGCAGGGGCGCCCCCTGGCGCCGAGTCTGTTTAGTCCCAGTGCCTGCACATCGTTTGCGCCCACGGCCGGAGATCGCCATCAGATCGTTTTCCTAGACGCTGGGCATGGAGGCCTTGACCCCGGGGCGATCGGCACGACGGCGTCCGGCGAGACCATCCACGAGGCGGACCAGACGCTCAAGGTTGAACTCGACGCGATGACGCTCCTGCGAGCGGCGGCCTTCACCGTGGTGGTGTCGCGAACTGGCTCCGGTTCAGTCGCGCGGCTGGCACCTCGCGATGTGGCGAACGGGTTGCTCACCGCGCAGGGGGTGCACGACGATGTGGCCGCCCGAGATCAGTGCGCCAATATCGCTCGAGCCAGCATCCTCATCGGGATCTACTTCGATGCGGGGCCAACCGCCCAAAACGCGGGCAGCGTCACCGCATATGACGCTGCGCGTCCGTTCGCTGGTCAGAATCTCAAGCTTGCTCAGCTGGTCCAGGGCGATGTTCTTATGCAGCTCAACGCTCACGGCTGGGGGATTCCCAACGATGGCGTCGTCTCAGACACGAGCTTGGGCGGTCCCGCCATGAGCGCCGCGGCGGCCGCGTATGGTCACCTGCTGTTGCTGGGGCGGGCCCAAACCGGGTTCTTCGCCACCCCGAGTCGGATGCCAGGCGCACTCATCGAGCCGCTGTTCATCACTGACCCGGTCGAGGCGTCGATTGCCGCCAGCGTCGCCGGCCAGCGAAGCATCGCCGACGGGATCGCTCAAGCCATCGAGCAAGACCTCCAGCCACCGGCGACCACCGCGCCGGTGCTGCCAGCTGCCTCGAGCGGGCAACAGGGCTTCGCCGAGAGCACGATCGGGTCCGTGCCGCTCGTCAGGGTCTGGCGGGTTCCCCCTGCAGCCTCCGGCCAGGGGGCAATCAGCGTCGCGATGTTCGATCCGGCAAGGACACGGCTCATTTTGCACGCCGGCAGCTTGCAACCGGCGGCGGGTGAATCGTGGGTGTACGGGCCACAAGTGGGTGCGACCGAGCGGGGCTCGCTGCTTGCCGCCTTCAACGCCGGCTTCAAGCTCGCCGACGCCCGAGGCGGATGGCTCTCCGAGGGGCGAACCGTGTCCCCGCTGGTGCCCGGCGCGGCCAGCGTAGTGATCTACGCGGACGGTGGCGTCGACATCGGATCGTGGGGCCGCGAGGTGCCCGCAGCCCATCGTGCGATCGCCTCGGTGCGGCAGAACCTGCAACTGCTCATCGATCAGGGCCGGCCACGGCTCCAAGGAGCCACAAGCGAGGCGCAACTCGAACAATGGTGGGGCATCGCCTACAACGCCGCTCCGCTGATCTCACGCAGCGCGCTGGGCATCACCGCCTCGGGCGCCCTCGTGTGGGCTGCTGGAACCAACATCACGGTTACAGCGCTCACCGACGCCCTGCTTGCGCGGGGCGTCATTCGCGCGCTTGAACTCGATATCAACGCGCCGCTCGTGCGCGGCTTTCTGTACGCCGATCCCGCCAGGATCCAAACCGCGGTGCCGGTCACCAACAACATGCTGCCCCTGGTGATTGGCCAGACCCAAACCGCCGTCGATCTGACTGCGAACGGCACCGGAGCGAGCGCGGTGCCCCACTGCACCTATCTGACCGTCTGCAGTCGGGACTTCTTTACGGTCGTCACTCGGTAACTGGTGTGTCCCGGCTTTTGTGGAGTCCGATTACTGGAAAATGGGCCGCTTTCTCTGGTAGGAGACAGCCATGGCACGACAGAGCCACCGACCAGAATTCCGCCGCCGGGTCCTGGATCTGGTCGCAGCAGGCAAGAAGATCTCCGATGTCGCCCACGACCTCGGTATCAGCGAAGAGTCGATCTACATTGGGCGTCGCCAAGACGAGATCGATCGCGGCCTTCGCCCCGGACTCTCCTCGCATGAACACGCTGAACTCACCGCAGCCAGAAGGCGCATCTGCGAGCTCGAGACTGAACTGGCAATCCATCGCCGCGCATCCGAGCTGCCGAAAGAACGCACGGACCCAGGCGGCGGTTCTGGGCAATCGACGCGATGGCCCGACGGACTTGAGTGTGTTCAAGGACTGCTCGCACCTTCACTGCGCTCGGGCGACACCGGCCAAGCCGTACCATGGGGCGCGATCTGCCAGATCGGCCTGCACACGTGGGTGCGTATGTACATGGACATGCACGCATCCGTCACAGTGCACGATACGGCACAGCCGAGCGGATCGCGCTCGGCGGGTCGAAAGCACGCATCGCTGCTCTAGCTAGCCGCTCATCGTCGAGGTAACGGCCAAGGTTGGTGACAGCATCAGTGAGTCGTGCCGCGCCGTCGACCGCGCCAGTGCTCGCGCTACTCACGCATAATTACCCTTGCTCGACAGGGCGTGCAGCGTTGGCGCGGCGCGAGTTGCGGTAGAACGCCTCCGAGGCCTCGCAACCCGCACGATTGCCATCATCCTGGGGACGTGGCCAACGCCGACCGAGTGGGAGCATCCATGCAATCTGCTCGGCGCCGCACGTCTCATGCGCTCGCCCGGACACGACGCCGGCGCGCCGTGGCCGTGGGCGTCGTCGTCGCGTTCGCCGTGGCCGTGACCGCCGCGCTCCACTCGGGCCTTGGTGGCGCGCCGCGGCCCGCGATCGCGAGTACCGTCGTCAAGCCGCCGCCGATCGCGCCGGTGATGCCGGACCCCACCTCGGCCATCCGCTGGAGCAACCCCGAGCCATGGGCGGGCACTCCGGCGCCGTTGCTTGTCGCGAGTTTCCCGGCCGACCGCTCCGGCGACCGCGCATACGTCGCCTGGATCCGCGCCAGCCGGACCGAGTTGGCGCTGTATCCGGGCTACCAGGGCCCCGGACCAAGCGCCCTCTGGCGGGGGCCCGAGATGGTGCCAGTCTCGGCGCGGTCGACGTTGCTGTCCACCTTCAACTCCGGGTTCTATGAGGCGGCCGGACCCGCCGGGTTCTACGTTAACGGTCGCTTGTATGACCCAATGGTTCGCGGACTCGCCACCGTGGTCCAATACACCAACGGTACCGTCGACGTCGCCCCGTGGACGGGCAGCGCGCGGCCCGGCCCGAACATTGTCGTGGCGCGCCAGAACCTCGGGCTGCTGGTCAACAACGGACGGGCCACGCCCGCCGCCGCCGGCTCGTACGTTTGGGGCACGACGCTCGGCGGCGTTGCAGCCATCTGGCGGTCGGCGCTTGGCGTCGACCGCAACGGCAACCTCATCTACGCGGCTGCGCCCAACCAGACGGCCCCGAGCCTCGCCCGAATCATGGTCCACGCGGGCGCCGTCCGTGCGATGGAGCTGGATATCAATCCCGCCTGGCCGATGCTCGCAACCTTCGGGCGCCCGAACGCCGGAGCGCCGAGCCTGTTCGTCCAGAACCCCAATCAGGGGGCAACGCGCTTCTTGTCACCGAGCCAGAAGGACTTCTTCGCGATCTACCTTCGCGCGACACCGGACGTGAGGAGCGTGCCATTCTAAGGACCCACGGGGGAGACTGACAGGCCCCGTCCAGCCCCAGGACAGCCGTCGCGGCGCGATTGGCGCGCCGTCGCCCGCGCGTGGGGACCGAACGGCAATGAACGGCTGACGACGTCGGTCGGGCTGGTCCTCCTCGTCCTGCTCGCATTTGAGGCGTTGACGACGCTCTCGCTGCGCTCATACCTGCCGCTGCACATCTTTGTCGGGATCGCTTTGCTCGCCCCGATTGCGCTCAAGCTCGCCAGCACGGGCTGGCGGTTCCTGCGCTACTACACGGGCAGCAAGCCGTACAGACTCGAAGGGCCGCCGCGGCTGACGCTGCGCTTGCTGGCTCCGCTGCTGATCGCCTCGACGCTGTCCTTGTTCGGCAGCGGCGTCGCGATGATCGTCGTCGGGCACGGCGGCGGACCGCTGCTCACCCTGCACGCGGTCAGCTTCGGCGTCTGGGGTGCGCTGGTCGTCGTCCACATCCTGGCGTACTTGGGGCGAGTGCTGACGGTCGGCACCGCGGACTGGCGCCCTCGCCACGCGCCAGTTGTCGCCGGAGCGCGCAGCCGCCGCGGCGCGCTCTGTGGCGCTCTTGGCGAAGGCGTGATCATCGCTCTCGCCACCTACCCAGCCCAGCAAGCCTGGATGAGCCACCGCCGCGCGCAGCGCAGAGCGCCGGAGCTCGCCATGCCCGAGGCCAGCGTGCGCATTGAGCTGAGCGATCCGACGGACCCCGAGGAGCCTCAGCGGGCCACGATGTTTTTGCAGCCCAACCCTGGCCTCCCTGAGGCTCCGCTTGCCGAGGTGGCATCCGGTGGCGCGCTGTCGCGTGTGTTTTTGGCGCTTCACGGGCTGAGTGCTGCAACTGACCAGGCGACGTGGATCTTTGACGAAATCGACGCGGGGATTGGTGGGATGACGGCGAGCGCGGTGGCGGGACGCTTGGCGGCGCTCGGGCGCGGGCGCAAGGCGATCGCCATCACGCATCTGGCGCAAGTGGCTGCGCCCCGACCACCAGTTTGTGTTGAAAAAAGACGTTGGTGCTGACGGCATCGCGCGTACGGAGATCATCCCGATGGATGCTGAGGCGCGAATCGCAGAACTGTGTCGGGTGCTTGGGGCAACTGTCGACGACTACGCGCCGCGTGACCACGTGGCCCAACTCGTGCTCGCCGCTCGGTACGCCGTGGCCGAATGGCTCAAGACGCCACGAGCGCGACGAACGCGTGGGGCTGTGGGACGTGGGGCTTAGGGCTTCCAGACGACGGACATGATGCGGGAACCCTCTTCGCCGCCGACGACCAGCGCCGTTGCTGTGGTCGTCTGGTAGGTCGCGAGCACGAGCGACTCTCCGAGTTCGTGGTACCCAGGGCCCTCGAGTGGTGCGTTGAGTGAGCGGGCGGGCCCGACCGGCAGGTGCCCATCGGTCAGATTTGTGCCAATAGAGCGTACCTCGAAGCGCACGGCGTCGGTGGCGCGGATGTGTGCAGCATCAAGTTCGAGCACGGTGCCATTGGGCTGCACCGAGAGCGCGGGCAAAATCAGGTCCTCACCGAGGCGCGAAGCGATGACGGTTCGGCGCCATTCGTTGCCGGCGGTCGGGGACACCGCGATGTCGACCACGCTGCGCTGGTCAGCCAACGCGGCCCAGGCCACCCAGGGGCGTCCGTCAACCAGCACAAGGCTTGGCGTCGTGATGGTCAGGAAGCTGCTCCCCGGCAGATACTGCGGGAGGGCGGTCCCTGTGGCGACGACGACTGGAGGGGGAACCGGCTGACCGATCTGCACATCGTCCAGCAGGATCCGGAACGTCCCGGATGGAGCGAGCTCACTCCACGCGACAAAGGCGTGGTTCGGCCCGATTGCCGCGATCTCCACGCCGAAGTCGCCACCGGTGCCATCGGTCGGAAGGGCGATGCTCGGCCCGAAGTGCCCACCATCGTCCCGTGACAGGGCAATATGGATGCGGTCATCACGACCGACAGCGTCACATGCCGCGACGGCCGTGCCATGGGACCAGCCAGCCCATACCTGCGTACCGGCGCCGGCGGCAAGAGTGGGGCGGTCGTCGAAACTGGTACTGCCACGCTGATCGTCAACGAGGACCGGTGGAGAGTTACCGGCCGCGCTGAGGTTTCGGACGACCACGGAGCCCCCATCAAGGCAGTACGGGCGAAGCGCGAGGTCGGTTCCTGCGCTGGCCAGGATGGTGCCGTCTGGGAGCGCGACAGCGGACGGGTCGTAACTACGACGAAATCCGGGCGCGAGGAGTGGCGTGGGTGCCCCCCAAACAGCGGCGCCCTGCCGCTTCCAGGTCTGCACGACCGTCTCAGCTGGGAGCCAGGTGGTTGCCGCGACGACCGACGTGTTGCCAGCGACAGCACTGACTGATTCCCCGTACCGCTGCGCCGGACCGGAGGCCACGAGGCTGGTCCGCAGCTGCGTGACCGGCACCGGGGGCACCTGTGCCAACGGACGGGTCACCGTGGCGGGCCGGGACGCAGCGCCGGATGTGCGAAGGGCGGTCACAACAGCAATCCCAGCGATGATCAGGACGCCAGCGACGATCGCGGCCCGCGGCCCGGGAGGTTTCACGCGATCACCATCAGCGAGGTCACGCTCCCGTGCGCATGACGTGGACGATTACCCGCGATGAGCGACGACGAGGCCGCTTTCGTTTGCCAACTCCAAGGAGGCGATCTGAGTGAACCCGGCCTCCCGAAGCATTGTCTCCCATGCGTGCGGTGACTCCGGATGTTCCCAGTTGCCTGTCGCGACACGGCCGACATTGCGCAATATACGCCCCACTCCCGCGGGACCCCGGCGTAACAGCAAGCGGATCTTGTCAAGGATGATCCGGCGATCTCGACCTCGCCACGATATTGCGAACATCATGTCGCAAATGACCACGCGGCCTCCGGGTTCCAGGACACGACGCACCTCGCGTAGCGCCGCAAGCTTGCCGTCATGGTCGAGATGATGGAAGGCATAGTTAGAAATCGCGAGGCTTCGGGACCCATCGGCGAGGGGCAGTGTGCGGAGATCCGCGACCACGCCCTCAATATTGGTGAGGCCCTGCTCGTGAGACCGGTCGACAAGTCGGGTCATCATCACCGCTGACGCGTCGAGGGCGATGACGTCGTGCACAACCGGGGCAAGTCGAAACGTCAGCAGCCCGGTGCCTGCCCCGAGATCGACCACGCGGTCACGGTCTGTTGGGGCCGCCGCATCGACAACATGATCAGCGAGTTGCTGAAAGGCTGGGGTCGCCGCGACCCTCTCCCACGCATCGACGCGCTCGTCCCAGTTCACGTGGGATGCTCCTCCGTCGCCTCTGTCCGGCGTCCGATGTTAGACGCACGGTGGCGCAGTCCGCTTGAACTCGGTCGCGGCTTGACGTTGAGCGGTGCTCTGGCCCGAAGACAGGCGCCAGGGGTGCTCTTGGAGGTGACTGCAGGGCACGTGCTGGTCTTGTGCAACGCCCGCCTGTGGGTGATCGGTGTGCACGTGGCCCCGGGAGGCGCGTGAGATTGCTGACCGGTGGGAGCGATAGTTTCGAGGATGCTTGATACGCGGGCTCGCGCCCTCGACCGGGCCGCCGCTCCCGGTCATGTCGTGATCGCCACCCTGGGGATGCGTAACGTCGATCCGGGGAGGTTCTGCCGACAGGTCGTCGCCAACCTGCTCGCGATCAACGGACCGGGACTCGGCGAGGAGCGTCCGGGCCTCAGGAACTACGTGCGTGATCCGCAGGTCTGCGGTCTGCCGCCCGCCGCGTATCTCTACCTCGCGATATTGACAGGCGATGTCTCTCGGTACACCGATGCCTTCCACGTCCTCCGGGACGACGGATCGGTCGTCCTCGCCACGGAGGTCTCGTTTCCGCCCTGACATTGTCCCTGGCGCTGGGAGGCTCGAGCGAGACGACCCTCTGCGATGTGACAGATCTGGTCCGGCACCCGTTCGGCGACGCGACGCGCGCCGGGCTCCCGCTGCGGGTGGACCGGTCGATCCTTCCGCCCCTCGACCCCGCCATCGATGGGTCGTCATGCCACGTAGCCACGTGGCATGACCCCTGTGGGAGCCCCGCTCCTTATCCAGGAACGCGGTGAGCAGCCGGCGAATCGTGCGATTGGGCGGCTCCGATATCGACTCGACGGGCAAGCACGTGCCCGTCGAGTCGGGATCCCACCCCTGCGCCCCGGTGCCGCTGATGGCAGGCCAGCGCCGACTGGCGCCATCGTCGCCGCAGAGTGTGCAGGGTGGGTGATGGACGGACTCCCGCATCACACCCCACACGGCCTGTGCGCCGGAGGGGGTGTCTTACCGGGTCGATTCCCCGCCACAGCCTCGGCTGCGAGGCCCCAAATACGACAAGGCCCCGCCGGTGGCGGGGCCTTTCTTGATGGCGAGACCCAGACTCGAACTGGGGACACCACGATTTTCAGTCATCCATGCGGCGGTGCGGCATCTGGCGTGTTCCTCGGGGTGTGGGCCGGGATGTCGTGGGCCGCACCCCCGGCCGCATCGTGGGCCACATGGTCAGACGGCAATCCGAGGCCGGAAAACGCCGCCGCGGCCTCATCGAGCTGGCTATCGGCAAGCAGGTGCGCGTAGACCTGTGCGGTCACGTTCGGGTTGGCGTGCCCCAGCTGACGGCTCACCACGATCAACGGCACGCCCGCGGCGAGCATTAGGCTGGCTGCGGTGTGGCGCAGGCCGTGCGGGGTCACCAGCGGTACCCCGGCGGCGTCGACCAGGCCCGCCCGATGCACGACGCGCGCAAGTGATTGGTTGGGGGAGTGGGCGTTCATCGGTGCGCCCTCGCGGCCGGGCCACACGTAGCCGGTCGCGCGCGCTCCTCCTGACTGCGCCCGCCACTCGCCAAGGCGCTCGGCGAACCCAGGTGAGATCGCGACCCGGCGCGAGCGTTTGCCTTTGGTCGTACGCTCCTGGCGCACGCCGCGCACGTCGCTGACGCTTCTACGTACGTGCAGGCGTAAGCCGGCGAGATCGGCGTCCTCCCAGTGCAGGCCGATCACCTCGCCACGCCGCAGGCCTGCCTCGGCCATCGCGCGGATCATCGTCTCGGTACGCAGCGACCCGTTGCAGGCGCCGATAAGCCGGGAGAGCTCCGGCATCGACAGCACCCGCTCGTGGGCCTGGCGGGTGTGGGTGGCGGGCGCCGGCAGCCGCACCCGCCGCGCGGGGTTGTCGGCGATCTGTCCCCAGTCCACGGCCGCCTGCAGCAGACGCCGCAAGCTCGAGACGACCCCGCGCACCATCCGCACACTGGCCCCACCGCGCAGCAGCTCTGCCACCAGCTGCTCCACCCGTTGGCGGGTGACCTCGTTGACCGCCAGATGCCCGAGTGCCGGCGCGATCCGCAGGCGCAGATCGACCTCGACCTCGGCCAGGGTGTTGGGGGCAAGCACGCCGTGGCGTGTGCGCAGCCACTGCTCGGCGAGTGCGCTCACGGTCAAACTCACCGGAGGATCGGGCTCGGCGACGACCGCGAACGGCCGTCCGGCGGCCTGCAGGCGCCGCCGCTCGGCGCGGGCTTGGCTCACCGAGCCGCGCACGGTCACCGCGCGCGTGAGCCCCGGGCGCGTCCCCGGGACGAGCACCTGGTAGGCGCACCCGCAGCGCCGACCAGGTCGCTCATCGCGTGAGGCCGGACAGCGAATCGTGTGGATGCGATACACACCGGGTTCGATGCGCTCGCGCCAGCCCCGGCGGGGGCGATCTGCGCTGGACTGCGTAGTGGTCGGACGTGCGAGGGTGGCGGTCATCGCAGGGCGTACTCCTTTCCCGGGCGGGTGCCCGGGCGTCGGGCACCGACCATAGCTCTGCCACCCGGGTGCGCATCGCCCGCGACGAGCGCTCGGGCGGCACCACCTGCAACGGCCCGGCCACGGCGTCCCGGGGCGCCGTTGTGCCGGTGCCGCGTGGGGTCGGCGCCATCCGCGAACCGCCACGCGGACATCCGCGGAAGGACATCCGCAAAACGCCACGCCGCCATCTGCGAAACGCCACGCGGACATCCCCGGCACAGGGGGGTTGGGTACGCATGCATCCGCCGGCCCGGGGAGCGCGGTCATCGTCGCGGCCGGCGCGGGAGATCTTCCTACGGGGTGGATGCTTCTTGCGTGCTGGCCGCGCGGACCCGGGCGCCGTTCGCGCGGGCGGCGTTGCGCACCGCGATCGGGATCGCGCTCCAGTCCTTGCGTAATGTCTCCAGACTGCGGCCGGTCGGCCCGCACATCAGGGTGAAATACGCGGGTGGATTGCTTGTGCGCAAGCGCTCCACGGCGGCAAGGGCGTCGTTGACCCTCGCACCCTCCCGCACGCGCGCCAAGAGGAACTCCTGGCAGCGTTCGCGTCGCTCGTCGACCACCGGCCGGTCGGCTTTTTTGGTGTCCATCGAGCGGCGCGTGTGGGCGGCTGTGACCTCGCGCTGGCCCAGGCGCCCCCGGTCCCAGTCCTCGAGGAGCATCGCCCGATCGGCCGCGTCACCGACCCCGCCGAGGAGCGTCGTGCCAAGCTCGGGGTACGCGAGCAGCAGCAAAGAATTGCGCTCCGGGTGCCCGTAGGTGGAATCGCCCGCCACAAAGATCCGTCCCGGACACGCCGCGCACTCAAAGCGCGCGGGCGCGATCGGCGTCTCGGCCAGGTAGGTGACAAGCGCGCCCGCGGGGCAGTTGTCGATGTAGGCCACGTCGCGGCGCAGATCGAAATCGCCCCGGCCGTGCCTGGTGGCGAGGTGGATGTGGATCTTCTCGATGGCCGCGGGTGTCGGTTCGGTCTCGTGCATCTGGGTCCTTACCTGCGCTGGTGGGCGCGCCGGGATTGCGGCGGATCCGCGGATCCGCGGATCCGCTCAGGGCCCCTCGCGCGGTATCGGCTGGAAATCGGCGTGCATGTATGGATGGATGGACATGTACATGAGCCCTCAGACGTCACCCCAAGCAGAACCCAGTCGCCTGCGCCGCCGCGTCATCGTGGAGCTGACCCCCGAGGAGCTGCCGCTCTTGGAGGACGCCGAGCGCCGCCACGGGGGCAAGCGCGCCGCGATGCTCGCCGGGCTGCGTGCCGAAGCGGAGGCACTTGCCGGTGACGCACGCGACGCCGAGGCTGGTGAGAAGAAGGCGCGCGCTGCGGCCAAGCGCGCCGACTCCGCCGCCCAAGCGCACGCGGCACTGCTCGCCGAGTGCGCCTCGCTGAAAGCGTCCCTCGCCAGACGGACCCGTGAGCGCGATGCGGCCACCGCCGAGACCCAGCGTCTCGAGACCAACGCCCAGGCCGCCTTCCGAGAGGCCCAGGATCAGTACGCGGCCTTTTTCGAGGACATCGCCGCGCTTGAGGACCGCCTGCCTGCGAGCCTCTATTGCGCCAGATGCGAGGAGTGGGTGCCGGAGCCTGAGTGGACCTGGCGCGCCAATGGCGAAGATGAGATCGCCTATCACACCCCCTGCGGCGATCACGGCCCGGGCATGCTCTCGAACGCCACCCGGCTTGCGCGGCGCAGGGTCGCTTAGAGAAATCCACCCCGTAAGATACCTTCCGGGCAAATCGGGCGTACTCCAGCCTCGGGTGCGTGGCCCGCACGCGCACAGCCCGAGATCCCGAGAACGCGCACAGAATGCGCTGTCCGGCGTGCGCGGGGCCCCTGGCCCAGCCCGCGCGCGGCAGGCGGCGCATCTACTGTTCGGGTCCCTGTCGGAGCGTCGCCAGGCGCCGCCGTGCCGATGGCCCGAAGACGCGGGGACTGGTCACACTCCTCGAGGCGGATGCGCGGACGTTTCTGGCCACGCTTCCCGAGAGAAGTGTCGATCTGGTGGTGACCGACCCGCCGTACGTGTTCGATCGCGGGACCACCTACTTTCGCACCTGGTTTTCCGATCTGCCCGATGAGGCCTGGCCAGAGGTCCTCACAGAGCTCTACCGGGTCCTGCGTCACGATCGCCATGCGTATGTGATCTGCGACGAACGCACAAAGCCGGTCTTTGCCGCTGCCGCCGCTGGTGCCGGGTTTCGCCTTGCGAAGACCCTGATCTGGAATAAAGAGACCCCCGGGCTCGGGGGCGGGGCCTACCGGTCCCAGCACGAGTTCATTCTGTTTCTCGAGAAAGGAACTCGACCCGGCAATCGCCGCGACCTCGGCGACGTGCTGAGCTTTTCGCGCGTCATGAGCCGTGGCCACTACCCCACCGAGAAGCCGGTCGCATTGCTGAAGACGCTCATCTCACAGTCGAGCCAGCCGGGCGAGCTGGTGCTCGACCCGTTTTGCGGGTCGGGGAGTACCGGTCGGGCGGCGCGGGAGCTGGGGCGCCAGGCGCTGCTCTGCGACCTCGACGCGTCGGCCGCGTCGGCGACATTACGTGTCGCTTTCGTACCCCTGGAGAGCGCGGCAGCGACACCTAATGGCACAAGTTAGGCCTGGGATTTCGTCATGCTCATGTCGTCGTGGAGGGTGCAAGTGCGTGACGAAAAGGACCGAACTCAAGAGATCTGGCGCAGCCAAGACGCGCCGGCTCTCTGCTGCGGCTGGCAGACACCGCCCGTGATTGGAAACCAGCGCACTGGGGACACACCACCGCGAGCCAGGCGCTGTCCCGCGGGAATCCAATCAGTGAGGGGGTTCGTAGGTCGAAACTTCGCTTTCTCGATGCCGCCCCTGGCAATCGGGGCGAGGAGATGATGACGTCCTGTTCGAACCCGAGAGCTCTGACGGATCGGGCCGCCGGCCGGCGGGGCGACTGATGGGTCAAGCCACGCCGAGCATGGCCCGGAGCGCCTCGTTGACGGCCGCCAGGTCGGTGGGCATGAGGTCGCCGAAGACCACCGTCAAGAGCGGTGCTCAAGGACGAGGAGCGGCCCGGTCCGCACCACGGACTGCAGGCGCAGGCCGGCGGCCTGCCAATCCCGGATGATCACATCGCCGATTTCCGGGTGCTGAAGCCGCGGCCGGTTGCTGGTCACCATGGCAGCAATCGCGCGAGCTGGGTCGTCGGGCCATCTTGTGTGATCTCGACGCGAGCGTTGCCTCGAACAGATTACGTGTCGGTATCGGAGCGTCCGCGATGCGCTCGCGACACGAAAACGGATCAGTTCGGTCGCCCATAGACCCGTGCTCGCCGGCGTCTGAAGGAGTGTGTTACAGCCGTTTGGCCGCTGGGTTGCGAAACCTCTCGAAAGAGACGCTTATGCCCTGAACCGCGCTTGCCGATACCTATCGGGCGACCATTGCCAGGCCAGTTCCCTGCGCCCCGCGGCGCGCAACAGATGCAATAGCAGTGACGGTCGTTCGTACGAAGTCAAGTAGCGCGCACATAATCCGTACGGCGTATGGGGGTCGGATGTTCGGTCTGCGGTACAGGGTGCGCGCGTCGCGACTCGCCGCCTGGCAAGGGTGGCTGCTCGCGGTGTGTGTAGTCATCGCGGCGTGGTGTGTGGTGCTGCCGACCGCACAAGCTAGTGCGGACCCAATCGCGCAGCAGATCGCCGATCCTGCATACATCAACCCGACGGCGAGCCCTAGCACCTGGGATCATCTCATCGGCTCGACCCACGGCACCGTCGGGATCGCGGTCGCCAACGTCTTGAACGGACCTGACTACGAGGCCCATTCGGACTGGGCCTCGGTCATCTCCCGTGCTCATGACGCGGGCATCAAAGTCCTCGGCTACGTCGATACCGGGTACTTCGGCACCACCAGCCCCGGCTCGCCGACGCGCCTCGGATCGACCGCCACCCACGACTGGATCTCCCAGGTCGAGCAGGACATCGATGCCTGGTACCGGTTCTACGGCTCCGACATGGGCGGCATCTTCTTCGACGAGGCCCAAAATGACTGCACCTATGCACCCCTGTATCAGGCGATCGACGACTACGTAAAGCGCTATCACCCCGGCGCGCTCACCGTTGAGAACCCGGGGATCGGTGTACCGCAATGCTTTCAGAACACCGCCGACGTGATCGTGACCTACGAGGGAAGCTACGCCGACTATACGGCCGACCCGAGCTCGGACCCGAACGCCTACCAGCCGCTCTCTTGGACTCCGGTCGACCCGAACAAGATCTGGCACATCGTCTACGGGGCAAGCTCGCAATCCGACATGGAAAACGCGGTCTCGCTCAGCAAGAGCCGGGGCGCGGGCTATGTGTTTGTCACCAACGACACCTTGCCGAATCCGTACGACACGCTGCCTCCAACCAGCTACTGGTCCGACGAGCAGACCCAGATCGCCCCGGGCAGCTCATTGGGCACCACGGCGCCGTCGGTTCCGAGCGACCTGACGAGCGGATCGATCGGGGGCACGCAAGCCTCGCTGAACTGGGGTGCCTCGACGGCCGGCTCGGCACCGCTTGCCGGATACGACGTCTACGAGAACGGGGCGTATCTCGCCTCTGTGCCGTCCGGCACCACGACCTATACGGCGACGAACCTCAATCCGGCGACGAGCTACTCCTTTACGATCGACGCGCGCGATGAGGCCGCCAACACCTCCGCGCAGACGACGGCGCTCGCGGTGACCACGGCGGCGGCTGATTCCACGACACCGTCGACCCCGGGGAGTCTCAGCGCGGGCTCGACGACGTACACGAGCACCACCTTGAGCTGGAGTGCGTCAAGCGACTCCGATGAGAGCGTCACCCACTACCTGATCTCAGACGGCGGCACCCAGGTCCTCGACGTTCCGGCCACGATGACCTCCGCGACCGTCGGTGGACTGTCTCCGGGCACCAGCCACACCTTCACCGTCACCGCCGAGGGGCAAAGCGGTGCCCTGTCGTCGGCGTCGTCGGGCGTGAGCGTGAGTCTGTCGAGCCTGCCGGGCGGTGCGGAGATCGGCTCACCGGTGTTCGGCACCAGCGGCGGCAACATCACCTTCTCGGCCGACTTTTATGTCCCGTTCGGGTTCCGGCACGTGTACATCGCCACCGGGACCGAGCCATGCTGGTACACCGGCAGCACCCCGCAGATCTGCGCCGATTACATGATCGAAAACACGACCCTCGAGGCGTATGTCGGTGATGGCACCAGCTACGACTGGACGCCGATCGCCACGGTCGCGCCGGTGGTTAGCGGATACTCCTGGAACTGGACGATTCCGCTCTCGGATCTTGGCTCGCCGGCCGAGGAAGGCGTCGAGTTCAACGGCGACGGCTTTAACCCGGACATCTACACCCATCCATCGGCGGTCGCAGTTGCCGGACACACCGGCCCGACCCTTCCCAATGAGACCACCGGCGGGCAGAACCTCTCGGAGATCCCGTGCGATACCTGCGGCAACGGGGTCGATTCGCCAACCGGCGAATTCAGCCAGAATGTCACCGACCTCGCCGTCCCCGGGCGGGGGTTGAGCCTCTCGCTTGATCGCAGCTACAGCTCGACCCAGGCCGGCACCGACGGGCCCTTCGGCTACGGCTGGACGAGCTCGTACAACATGGCCGTCTACGCGGATCCGAACGTTGGCGACTCGGTCATGGACGTCCGCCAGGAAAACGGCTCGGTCGATGAGTTCTTCCAGCAGTCCGACGGGACCTGGCAGGCGGCCTCCCGGGTTCTGGCGACCCTTGCGCATAACAGCGATGGCACCTGGACCTTCACGCGCCAGAAGGGGACGATCTACCAGTTCAACTCGAACGGCCACCTGACCAGCGAAACAGACCTCGACGGCAATACGACGAGCCTGGGCTACTCAGGCAGTCATCTTGCGACGGTCACTGACCCCGCCGGTCGCACCTTGAGCTTCACCTACACCGGCGATCTCGTGACTGGGGTCACCGACTCGGCCGGCCGCACGACGAGCTACGCCTACGACGGATCCGACAACCTCATCCACGCCACCGACGTCAACGGCAAGGTCACCACCTACGCCTACGACGGCAACCATCTGATGACAGCGGTAACCAAGCCTGAGGGTGGGGTGACGCACAACACCTACGACTCCCACGGCCGGCTGGCCTCCCAGACAGATCCAGATGGCTACACGACGACCTGGTCATACTCGATCAACGCCGCCACCCTTACCGGCACCTCGACGATCACCGACCCCGAGGGCATCGTCACCCAGGACACCTGGACCAACGGCGACCTGACCGCACAGACGGTCGCCTACGGCACCTCGAGCGCTGCGACGGCGACCTATACCTACGATCCCACCACCAATGGTGAGACCTCGGTCACCGACCCGAACGGGCACACCACCACCTACACCTACGACACCAGCGGCAACAAGCTCACCGAGACCAATCCGACCGGTGACACGACCACCTGGACCTACAACGGCTACGACGAGGTCACCTCGATGACCCCGCCGGCCACCTATGGTGGACAGCACGCCGCGACGACCTACGCCTACGACGAGTCGGCGTACTCCTCAGGCGGGGTCGGCAACCTGACGACGGTCTCGACTCCGATCTACAGCCCCTCGGGATCAAGCGAGGGGACCCAGGTCACCCACTACGTCCACGGCGACTCCGCCCATCCCGGCGATGTGACCTCGATGGTCGATCCGCGCGGGAACACGTGGACCTACACCTACGACGCCGAGGGCGATAAGACAAGCGAAACTGCCCCGGCGACATCAGATAACTCGGACTCGAGCGGATCCCATCAGAACGTCACGCGCTGGGCCTATGACACCGACACCGGCTGGGCCACCTCCGAGATGACCGGCAGGTACACCCTCGCCCATCCGAGCGCGACGTCCTGCACCACACCAGCTGCGGGCTGCACGACCTACACCTACGACGCCTCCGGCCGACGTCTGACCGTCACCGACGGCAACGGCCACACCACGACCACCGCATACGACGGCGACGGCAACGTTGCCTCAATGACCGATGCGGCCGGACACACGACCACCTACGGATATGACCCGGCCGACCAGCGCACGACCACGACTCTGCCCGACGCGTCGGTCTCGACCACCCAGTACACCGCCGACGGCCAGGTCGAAAAGCAGACCGATGCCAACGGGAATGCCACCAGCTACACCTACGACGATCTGGGCAACAAGACGAGCGTCACCGACCCCAACAACCGCACGACCAACTACCTCTACGACGGCGCCGGCAACATGCTCGTCAAAGCCGACCCGGGCGTCTCCGGCTGTACGGCGACCTCGTCGACGGACGGCTGCACGACCTACGCATACGACGCCGACAACCGGCAGACCGCGATTCATTACAATGACTCAAACACTCCAGATGTCTCGTTCAGCTACGACGCCGACGGGCGGCGCACGCAGATGGGCGACGGAACCGGGACCTCGAGCTGGAGCTACAACTCCCTCGGCAAGGTGGAGTCCACGACCAACGGCGCCGGTGCGACGACCCGCTACGCCTACGATCCCTCGAGCAACGTGACCTCGATCACATACCCCGGCTCGACAGGGACCGTGGGCCGTACGTTCGACGCGGCCGGGCGAATCTCGGCGATCACCGACTGGAAGGGCAACGCGACGGCGTTTGCCTACGACGCCGATGGCAACCTGACGACCACAACCGACCCAACCACCGGCACGGCGGTGACCGACACAGCCACCTACGACTCGGCCGGGGCTCCGTCGGCGATCAGCGTCGCCGGCGCTAGCACGATCGCCTCGTTCGATTACACGCGCGACGCCAGCAACCGCATCACGGCGGTGAGTTCGACCGGCGTGCCGAGCGACAACCACACCTATACCTACAACTCGGTCGGCGAGCTGACGGGTGTTGACAACACCAGCTACACCTACGATGCCGCGTTGCGTCCGACCAAGCTCGCGAATGGCGCCACGCAGACTTATGATCCGGCGGGCGAGCTGACGAGCGTCGGCAGTGGCTACACCACAGCGGCGTTTACCTACGACCCAAAGGGCGAGCGCACCTCGAGCGGCCTAGTCGCTCCCGGGTACCTGCCGAACACCTATACCTACAATCAGGCCGGCGAGCTGGCAACCGCCAAGACGAGCCCCGCGGCTCCCGATGCCTATGTGAGCAACGTGCTGGGCGATCATCCGGCGGGGTTCTGGTCGCTGGGTGAGGCCTCGGGGACCACGGCCGCCGATACCTCGGGCAACGGCCACGATGGCACCTACTCGGGTGGCGTCAGCCTCGCCCAACCGGGCGGCCTTGCCGGCGATTCGGCGACGTCTACGCACTTCGACGGCTCGACCGGCACCGTGGCCATCAGCACGCCAGGCCTGCCGACGTCATCGGGGACCGATGTCGCGGTGGAGTTCTGGATGTACTGGGACGGGACCAGCTACAGCGCGATGCCCTTTGGCTGGGGCGGATACGACCTGTGGCTGGCCAACGGCACCAGCGGTAGCTTCGGGTTCAACTCCGGCTCAGGTGATCTATATGGCATCTCGGCCCAAGGACTCGCCAAGCGCTGGGTGCACGTGACCGCGATCTTCCACAACGGCGATGCCACCCAGTCCCAGCTCTATATCGATGGTGTCAAGCAGACGCTCTCCCAGCAGATCGGCACCACGGGCTCGGCCACGGTCGGATCGACCGCCGATATCTCCGGCACGCCGTGGAGCAGCAGCTACTTCAAGTTCGACGGTCGCATCCAGGATGTGGCGATCTACTCGAGCGCATTGACGCAATCGCAGATCACCACTCACTACGACGCCGGCAACGCGGTCTCGGGGTATGCCAACAACGTCATGGCCGACTCGCCGTCAGGCTTCTGGCCCTTGGGCGAAGCCTCGGGCACTACGGCGCACGACGCATCGGGCAACACCAACGACGGCACGTACTCCGGCACGGTGAGCCTCGGCCAATCAGGAGCCCTTGCAGGGGATCCCGCGACCTCTGCCGGTTTTGACGGCTCGACCGGGACGGTGGCGATCAGCACTCCCGGGCTGCCGACGGCCTCGGGCTCCGATGTCACGGTGGAGTTCTGGATGTACTGGAACGGCACCAGCTACAGCGCGATGCCCTTTGGCTGGGGTGCCTATGACCTGTGGCTGGCCAATGGCCAGACCGGGAGCTTCGGCTTCAACACGGGATCGGGTGATCTGTATGGGATCTCGGCCGCAGGGCTTGCCAACCACTGGGTGCATGTGACCGCGATCTTCCACAACGGCGACGCCACCCAATCGCAGCTCTATATCAACGGGGTCAAACAGACCCTCTCCCAGCAGATTGGCACCACCGGTAGCGCCAGCGTCGGGACGACTGCCAACATCTCGGGATTTCCGGGCTCCTCGAGCTACTTCCGCTTCGATGGGCGCATCCAAGGGGTCGCGATCTATCCGTATGCGCTCGGACAAGACCGCATCACCGCGCATTACGACGCGGGTACCGTAAGCAACTACGCCAAGACGGCAAGCTACACCTACGACGGGAACGGCCTCCGGGCGACCAAGACCGTCAACGGGACAACCCAGCACTTTGTTTGGGGAAGCCAGCCGTCCTCGAACCCGGTGATGATCTCCGACGGATCTACAAGCTACCTCTACGGACCCGACGGCACCCCGCTGGAGCAAATGGACTCCGGCGGCAACGTGCTGTGGTACCACCACGACGCCAACGGCTCAACGCGCCTCCTGACAGATGGCACTGGAACGGTCGTCGGTACGGCCACCTACGGCGCCGATGGCCAGGTGACGGCCACCACGGGCACGACCACGCCGCTGGGCTACGACGGTCAGTATGTCGACGCTGAGACGGGTTTCATCTATCTGCGGGCGCGTTACTACGATCCTCAGACGGACCAGTTCATAACCAGCGATCCGCTCACGAGCGTGACCGCCCAGCCGTACTCGTATGCAGCCGACGATCCACTCAACCAAGCTGACCCATCTGGGTACCTGCATATCTGCAACGTCGGCGCTGCAACTGCAATGAGGGTGGGACTTGAGTTGATGGCGGGCGGTGTGTCCGCGGAACTCGCCGGGGAAATTCCGTACATCGGCGCCGTTATGGAGGTCGTCGGCATATCCGCCGAGGCACTCGGCGAGGACCTCTACAATGCCGGATGGGTCGCAACCCTAGAATCAGACTACTTGCCGAACAGGAAGCACATTGCTTATCGGCCGGCCGTGGACATAGACATCCACTTTAAGTGGGGCTTTATCCCGTATGTCGCAATGTACGCTGAGGCCCACCTGGCCGAGGGGTCTCAATATTACGGAAGCTTCGGGACGGCCCCCTGGGCACCCAAGAAAAAGAAGAGGAAGTGATTTGAGCCTCGACTCGTCGTGTGGCAGGTGCGGGTCGTGCGAGACGTGGGATGCAGGGCTGCAATAACTCGGACCGCTCGCAAAAGAACTCGCGCAAATCACGCCTGATAGGATGCCTTGGGTATGGAGTACACCGACGCCGTAGCAGATGTCCGTGCCAGCGTCGAGCGAAGCGCGCGTGAGGGCACGGCGCGGCTGCGATTTGATTACTTCACTTTGTTGGGACCGACGCGGGCGCTCACGGCGAGCGACCATGTGGCGGGCCGCCTCTTCAGAGCGCTCGAACGTCGCGACCTTCGCCGCCGCATGTCATCCGGGACATCGCAGCTTGACGCTCCCGAGGGTCAGATCGACTTCCGAAATAATCGGTCGCTCTACGGACATGGTCGCACCACAGTCATCTGGCGCCTCTTTGTGGATGGAGCCGCCTATGGGGGAACGCCAGGCGAATGGGGATTGCTCGATAGGGAAGCTGGTCACGCTCTTAGAGTCGACGGCCCATTCTGGCTGCTCGCACTCGTTTCCGGAACGGTCGAAGTGAATGCCGAGCGACCCGAGCAGGCCGGCGGGCTGCGGCGCTATGAAGCCGTCTCCGACTTCCGACGCGCGACTGAGGCGATCTTGCATCCAATCGCGCCGATGAGCATCGACCCTCGGTGCGATTTGGCGCGCCTGCCGATAGAGGTGTGGCTCGACGACCAGGCGCGGATCCGGCGGATCGTGTTCTTTGACTTCAGCAATGACCGGCGTTCTGAACGACGAACTGAGCTCGAACTTTGGGGCTATGGGGAACTGCCCCCAATTCCCAAACCAGCGCAGCCTCCGGCGCAGGCTTGATGGGCGGCACGACAGTGCGTGGTGAGAATCGCCGCCCAACGTCGTGAGCAAGGCGCACGGCAGAGGCAGGCGCTGGCTCGGCTTCCGACCACCCGGGGCTCCGTTAGTGACAACGGTCCACCGAGCAGGCTAGTCGACTTGGCGTCGGCAAACGGCGGCGAATCCAACGACCGAGGGATTCCTCACTCATGGCCAGACCGGTAGGGAAGCAGCTTCTTCGTTCGTCGATCGCTTTGCTGCGTCAAGACCCAAGAGTGCTGTGGCTTCCCCTGATTGGCGCGGCTCTTTCGCTCCTCGGGTTTGGCTTGCTGGTCGGCGGCTCCGCTTGGCTAACGAATGTTGACAATCGGTCGCCAGCCTTCGAGGTGGCCGGAATTCTAGCGGCCACCTTCATCGGGACGGGTGTCACCGCGTTCACGAGCGTCGCAGTCGCCACTGCTGCCACGTCGCGGATGGACGGCGTCACGCCCGCTGTTGGGGCTTCGCTTTCAAAGGCTTGGCAACGTAGACGGCTTATCATCGAGTGGACAGTTCTTGCGTTTGGGGTTGGCACAGTCTTGCGACTGGTTGAGCGTCGCTTAGGTGGGGTGGGCGGTGGCATATTCAGCATCGTCGGTTCGCTTGCCTGGGGCGTCGCGACCTTCTTGGTTGTGCCGATCCTGGCGTTTGAGGATGTCGGGCCAATTCAAGCCGTCAAGCGCTCGTCCCGGCTAATTGAGCAGCACTTCGGAACGGTTGGCCGAGGTGCTCTTCGGTTTGGATTCGTCTTTGTCGGCTGGGGCCTTGCCGCCGCGGCGATCATCCTAGTAGGTCTGGTCCTTATTCTCGGCGGGCGCACGCTTGGGTTTCCCATAGTTGTTGTCGGCGTCCTCGCCCTGTTCCTGATCATCGAAGTTGCGATCGCGGTCGGCGTCTACTTGCGTACGATTCTCTATCGGTTTACGACCGGCCAGCCTTTGCCGGATCTCGGGCTTGAGCTATCGAAAGCCTTTGGCGGAGACGCTCCGTAGCGCGCATGCCCATTCCGAGGCAGTGGATGACCGCCATGACCGCATCCCGCGAGCAGCGCTGGCGTTTGTTGTCATTGGTTGAATCCTGAGCGACATCGTGTGCGGTAAGTCGTGGGCGGTCACCGCGGAGCTTCTTAGACCGTGATCATCCAGCTACGTTTGTCTCCCCGGGTCCGTTAAATGAACGCACCCAGCCTGCGACACCGAAGTACACGCTCTACCAGTCGAGTGCGATCCCACCTGTCGCCGCGGGCGCGCACGGTGTCGATGAGCTGACCCCCGGAAACTGAGCCACACGCTATGCGGGTCCGATGCTCCAAAATGGAGCAAGGAGGACTCGCAATGACACGACGCAGGCACACCCCTGAGCAGATCATCAGAAAGCTCGCCG
>Ga0182030_10002659_pt1 | contig 38038 bp, 38 predicted proteins | sample 812S3MmetaG_FD_121299 | JGI IMG/M metagenome (GOLD analysis project Ga0182030, IMG submission 121299) | Permafrost microbial communities from Stordalen Mire, Sweden - 812S3M metaG (Illumina Assembly) | ecosystem: Environmental > Terrestrial > Soil > Wetlands > Permafrost | place: Sweden...
CCCGAGGACATCATGCGCCGCGCGCGTCTCTCCATGAGCGACCGCGAGCGCGATGTCACCCGCTTCCTCGCCGAACTGCACCACCGCATCGAAGAGACGCAGGCGCTACAAATCAGCCTGCGCGAGAAGATTATCGAGCTCGACCGGCACAAGGAGGAAATCGCCCGCGAGTGGGAGAAGCGCGAGACCACCAAGATCAAGGAACTGGAGCGCCGCACCGATGAGGCGCTGGCCAAATTCGAGGAGCAGGCGCAGGACGCCATCGGCAAGATCGCGCAGGGCGGCGACCGGCGGAAGGCCGATCAGGACGCCCAACGCCGCGTCGCCAAGGCCAAGCGCGAACTGCGCGAGGATTTCCAGACCACCGTGCTTTCCACCGAGGACGATTCGCGCCAGGACCGCATACAGCCGCTGCGCATCGAAGAGGGTGTTCGAGTGCGCCTGAAGGATGTCCGCGAACCGGCGCGCGTGCGCCGCATCCTGGGCAACGGCAAATTCGAAGTGGAAGCCGGGTTCATGAAGATGCAGGTCTCCCTCGACGACGTGATCGAGGTGCTGCCCGAAGGCGGCGGCGGGGCGGGGAAGTTGCCCAAGAACGTCAGCTACAAGCCAGCTCCGGAACTCGCGCCGCTGCACCAGGAAATCAACGTGATTGGGCAGCGGGCGGAAGAGGCGCGCGACGCCATCGACGAATTCCTGGACCGCGCCGTGATGGCCACCGCCAGCCGCGTGCGCATCGTGCACGGCCACGGCATGGGCGTGCTGAAACGGATGGTGGCCGAGATGCTGGCCACGCATCCTCACGTGGCGCGCTTCTATCCCGCCCCCCAACAGGAAGGCGGCGCGGGAGCGACTATTGTGGAGTTGCGGGAGTAAGTCCGCCAACGGAAGAAGAGTTTCTCGCAAAGGCGCGAAGGGCGCAAAGAAAACCAAGAACACATCAGGAAAACCTAGTCCACTGACCACGCGAGGCCACTCTAAAACCCGGCTACCCCGGAGAACAGCTCAGGATGAGGCATTACTTTTCTTACTATGAATGCTCTTGGCCCCCGATGGGGTCAATGGAGCCAACATCGCCGCGTGTCAATGCCGGTTGAATATTCCCCAGGTTCTGCCGGTTGAAATTTCCCCAAGTGCAGAAAGATTGTAGGCATGCCCCGGCGCCGCAAGCAAGGGCTTGGGAGGTGCCGGGGCGGAATCAGCATTATTTCGTTTCCCTCATTTCGTCTTTTTTCGATCACCTCCCGGCCGGAGTTTGATCCAGCCACATCCCTTCCAGTTTCGGCAGTTTGCTCAGCAAGTGCTTCCAGTAGTCTTCACTCACCTGTGGTTCGGCGACCTCATTCACCAGGCCGGCGAAGTAGTTCAGGCTGGTGATGAGCATGTCGGCATTCTCGGGGCGTTCTGCCGGGCAGCCAGAGCCACTGCCAGATGACCCCGTCATGGTTGTCGCTGTCGCAGCGGTGGCTGCCCCGTCCCCTCCTGCTGGGCCGCTGCCGCCTCCGGTTTCACGACCACGCCCTGGCCGTTCGGCTCAATCGTGACCCGCCGTCCAGTTTCCAAGCCGCGGTACCGATTCGTCGCCCCATCCAAGGAGTCGGCGTACGCGAGCGTCTTTTGCCTCCCGATGGCCAGCATCATCGACGGCGAGGAAGGCGAAGACGAAGTTTGAAACGGCACAATAGGGATGATAATGAGATTTGCGAAATGAGTACCTTTTTCGGAGGTTCTGGAAGGCGTACTATGCCGCTTACAAAGCTTCTCTTGGGCCATCGGTCCCATAAGCGTGCGAAAACCTTGGTTTGCACGTGCCTCGTACTGGCCTGCTGCGGAGTCCTCCAGGCGCAATCTGTCGGCAGCTATCTCATCACCACGGTCGCGGGCAACCATGGATACAGTTTCAGCGGTGATGGCGGCCCCGCTTTTTACGCCGCGATTCAAATTCCCACCGGCGTTGCGGCTGACAGCTTGGGCAACCTCTATGTAGCTGATACCGGGAATAACCGTGTACGCAGAGTGACGCCGCAAGGCATTATCAGCACGATTGCAGGCAACGGTACGCCAGGTTCCAGTGGCGATGGCGGCCCAGCGACATCGGCTCAACTGAATTCTCCACCGTCTTTCACCGTTAGTAAAATGGGAGTTGCAGTAGACGCGTCGGGCAACCTCTTCATTGCAGACTACGGCAACAACAAGATTCGCAAGGTGACGCCGCAAGGCACCATCACAACGGTTGCGGGCAACGGTGGTCTGGGCTTCAGCGGTGACGGTGGCTCTGCGACATCGGCCCTACTGAATTCTCCATCGGGAGTTGCTGTAGACTTATCGGGCAACCTCTTCATTGCAGACTTCGGCAACAATCGGATTCGCAAGGTGACGCCGCAGGGCACCATTACTGCGGTTGCGGGCAACGGCGGTGTGGGCTTTAGCGGCGACGGTGGCCCGGCGACATCGGCTCAACTGAATTATCCATCGGGAGTCGCAGTGGACGCATCTGGCACCCTCTTCGTAGCTGATACGGGTAATAGCCGGATACGTAGGGTGACGCCGCAAGGCACCATCACCACGATCGCGGGCAACGGTGGTATGGGCTTCAGCGGTGACGGCGGCCCGGCGACATCGGCTCAATTAAATGGTCCGACGGGAATTGCAGTAGACTTATCGGGCGACCTCTTCATTGCCGATGCCGGTAACTCCCGGATTCGCGAGGTGACACCGCAAGGCACCATCACCACGATCGCGGGCAACGGTACATACGGGGGTCTCACGCTCAGCAGCGGTGATGGTGGCCCGGCGACGTCGGCTCAGCTAAACAATCCGCTGGGAATTGCAGTGGGCGTGTCGGGCAACATCTTCATTGCAGATACGGGCAAGAACACGATCGGAGAACTTGTTCCTGCGTCTACCTTCGCGGCCGGATGCGTGTATTCGATTGATCAATCTACTCAGAGCTTCGCGGCGGTGGGTGGCACCGACAGCGTGGGCGTGCTCGCAAGCGGAACCAGTTGCCCTTGGCTGGCCATTAGCCACACTGATTGGATAACGGTGAGTTTGAGTGGCGTCGCAAGCGGGACTGGGTTAGCGCCTTACACCGTTAGTCCGAATCCGTCCTCGGTCGCTCGGGCTGGAACGATTTGGATCGCCGGGACGAGTCTGACTGTCAACCAAACCGGAGTTGTTTGCTCGGTGAACGTCTCGCCTAGGAGCATTGCTGTGCTGCCCGCTGGTGTGACCGGCAACAGCCTCTCCGTGAGCGCGAACGCCCCCGATTGTCAGTGGAGTGCGACCACCAGCACCCCTTGGATTCTGGTGAGTGGAGGCAACACCGGGACAGGAAGTGGGACTGTGACGTACACCGTGGGGGTCAACACGGGCGGTCTGCGGACAGGAACCATCACGGCCGCGGGCCAGAAAATCTACGTGAACCAGGCCGCCGCAGGAAACTCTGTTTCCTCGCTCGCTTCCATCACCGCGCCTGGTGTCGTGAACGCTGCAACCTTCAGCCCGCCAATCTCCCCAGGGAGCTTCGTCACCGTTTATGGCCAAAACCTCGCGAACACGACCACTGACTGGAGCGCAGCGATAACGAATGGGAAGCTGCCGACCTCGCTTGGGGGGGGCCAAGTACTGATCAACGGTAAGAGCGCCTTCGTCTACTACGTCCAGCCTACGCAAGTAAACGCGATTGCCCAACCAGAAACTGCCAGCGGATCCGTTGAAGTGGACGTGATCACGAACTACGGGACGGTGCCGGCGTTGGTGAACCTGGTGCCGGTATCGCCAGGACTATTTACGTATACCTTGCAGGGTACCCTCTACGCTGCCGCCCTTTTCAGCAGCGACGGCGCGTATGTGGGAGCGGGTGGCTCGATACCCGGAGTTGCCAGCCGCCCCGCGCAGGCTGGGGATTACATTCTCCTTTTTGCGACGGGGTTGGGACAGACCAACCCGCCCTATCCGGTTGGGCAAGTCCTCACCGCTGCGTACCCGGTTCCAGATCTTTCAAAAGTCAGCGTGCTGGTCGGGGGAAAGCCTGCGACTGTGCTGTTTGCGGGCATGACCTACCCAGGCTTATTCCAGATTAATATCCAAGTGCCGAGCGGAATTCCCGCCGGCGATCAGCCAATCGTGCTCTGGGTCGCCGGACAGGCTTCACTTCCCGCGGTGCACTTGACATTCGGCGGAGGGTAAACGACCACCCACTCAGGGTCGGGGTTCAGCTTGCCCGAGTGCGTCGCATCTGGTAGCATCCGCCGTATGAACGTAGCTGATCGAGTTGCTCGCTGGCTGTCGCCAGAGCGGTACTGTCGCATGAGACTGGCTCGCGCTCGCCGTAGACGCGACGATCTCGCCAAAGGAAGAGGCTCCGGCGTAGCAGATGAAACATCTGCGGAGATCCGGGAATGGGAGGACTGGCTGGCCGAGATCGAGGACACTGCTGTTGTCTCCAGAGCCAAGAAAATGGATATCGATCTCGACGACCTCCCAATCCCAGCAGACGAGGGCAATAGCAACCGTGTACCATCGCATTACGAAACGAGTCCGTTCGGGAATGATATCCTTCGGTTCGAATCTCGGCAGGCACTCAGGAAAGCCATGCGGGAGCGATCTCCGGCGTACCGAAAGGAACAGAGGGAAACGTGGGACTTGCTGCTGAAAGGAGTCGCGCTGGCAATTGGCCTAGTCGGAGCGACAAGCGGTCTTGTTGCGTTACTTAAGAAGTAGGAGTGGGGGTATGGGCAGACGGTATTGACCGTACCAAAAATCGGAACAAAACTCTCGGCAAGCATCCCCATGTGGCGCGCTTCTATCCGGCGCCGCAGCAGGAAGGCGGCGCCGGAACTACCATCGTGGAACTGCGGGAGTAACTACAGGTCCGTGCACCTCAGGCGCCGCGCCCAGGTTCGGGTGCGATCTCTGAGCGGATGTGTTGAACCTGCTCTTCGAGCTTGGGAAGGTCCTTTTGGATCATGGTCCAGACTTGGTGCAGATTGAGGCCGAAGTACTCATGCACCAGGATGTTCCGCAGCGCTACGATCTCGGGCCACGGCACCTCGGGATGACGCTCTTTGAGGGATTGGGACACGCCGCGGGCGGCCTCTCCAATCACCTGTAGATGGTGGATCACCCAGACCTGGAGCATCTCGTCGCCCTGAAAGGCATCGATGCTATCCGTGACCCGTTCTCTGATTTTCGCGGTGGCGTTGAGGATATCGCTCACGCGATCCGCGTCGCTTCTCATAGGGCGATCGCATCCCGGTAGACCGATTCCCGGATCGAGGGCTTCACCCAGCCGTCACTAGCGATGTCGACTTTCCGGCCCAACAGGGTTTCGAGCTCCAGCATGAGAGCCGCCTGGTCGAGGAGACTGGTGCCCTCGCTCCAAGTCACCAGCAGATCGACGTCGCTGTCAGGGCGGGCTTCGCCTCGCGCGACAGATCCGATCAATCGCACCTCGGTGGCGCCGTGCCTGGCGGCAATGCGGACGATCGCCTCACGCTTTTCGCGGATCGTGTCGTCGACAGTCAGGTCTGCCACGCTTTCGTCTCCTTCTGAAGTATACCGCCGGTGTCCGGGCCGGCGCCCGCAAGGCAGAGGCCACCAAGATGCTCGGGACGTACCCCGGACTACCGCCGCTGTCCCGTGCAAACCCGGCAGTTGGCCGATTGCCAATCGGCTGCAGCTTACCAAGCGCTTCCCCACAAAAATACTCAGCCTCGCCATTTGCAATTTCGCAACTTTGCGAATAGACTTGAGTCGAGAGTCGAGAACGACATGACGAAGCGGGCGAAACCGGCCAGTGACGCAGTGGAGGTTCTTCACCGCCGGTTCTACGAAGACAAACCAGGCCGGCTGAAGAACCTCGAAGAAGCGCGAGCGAACGAGGAAATCGCCCGCAAGATCTACCAGTTGAGGACGGCGGCTGGCCTCACCCAAACTCAGCTTGCCAAGCTCATCGGCACCACGGCGTCGGTTGTCTGCCGCCTCGAAGACGCGGATTACGAAGGACACTCACTGGCAATGCTGCGCAGGATTGGCGGCGCGTTGAATCAGCGAGTCGAGGTCCGGTTCGTCCCCATCCGTCGCTCGGCGTAGCGCCACCTAACTATCGTTATCGCCGGGCTATAACCATTTCCAGTCTTGAACCGCCTTCGCTCTCCGTCCTAGAGTCAACCTGTGGCCATGCGACTATTGTTGATCCCGGTGTGCGCCGTCGGGCTCGGCGTCTCCATCGGCGGGGCGCAGCAGATCTCGCGCAAGGAACCGGCCCTTTATGCCGGCACGGAACGTGCCTCGGGCATCGAGGCGCGTCCGCCGGGCATCCGCCTCGGTCTGCGCCAGCCTCGGGAGTTCGCCCTGGCTCCGCTCAGCGAGGCCGAGTTGTCCCGCCTGGCCGCGCCCAGCGCCCGGTTGAAGACCGGCATCCGGCGCGCCGTGGCGCCCCATGCGATGGCCACGGGCGGTTGGGAGACCACGTCCGAAGGCGCCCGCATCTGGCGCATGGCGATCCAATCCCCCGCTTCCCGCGGCATGCGCGTGGAGTTCGACGAGTTCTCCGTCGGCGCGGGCAAAGTCTGGGTGCACGATGGCACTCACGCCGCCGGGCCCTACACCGGCCGCGGCCTGTTCGACGATGGCCACTTCTGGAGCGCCGCCGTGTTCTCCGGCTCGGTGACGGTGGAATACGAGCCCGCGCCCGATACGCGGCGCGAACTCGAGCCGCCTTTCACCATCCGCGCCATTTCCCACCAGGCGCGCACCGCGCTCGACGCCACCGCCGCCACCACGCAGGATCCCGCGGATTACTGCGAGCTCGACGCCAACTGCTACCCGGACTGGCACAGCACCATGAGCAGCGTGGCGCAAATCTCCTTCGTGGATAACGGCGACGAGATTCTCTGTTCGGGTTCGCTCCTCTCCACGCGCGACAACAGCTTCAAGCCCTACCTCCTGACCGCCGGCCACTGCGTCAACAACGAGGCCGCCGCGCGCACCGTGGAGGCCTACTGGACATACCAGACTCCGGCTTGCGGCGGCACGCCTCCCGCCAGCCGCGATTCCAGCACCAAATCCACCTTGGGCGCGCACCTGATCTCCAGCGCCACCATTGCCGATGGCGATTACAGCCTGGTCCTGCTGACGGACGTTCCCGGCGGCACGACTTTCGCCGGGTGGGATATCGCCGACCCGCCGCTTGTCGCCGCGCTGACCGCGATTCACCACCCCTCGGGCTCCTGGAAACGCATTTCCTTCGGCGATCGCGTGGGCGACGCCGCCGTCGATGTGGAGGGCACCATCGCGCCCGCGAACCTCTTCCTCCAGGTGCAGTGGAACCAGGGCCGCACCGAACCGGGATCCTCCGGCTCGCCCCTGTTTTCGGCGCCCGGCGTGGTTGTCGGCTCGCTCACCTACGGCGAGGTCGCCTCCGATGGCTCGGTTTGTGCCATCGACCCCAGCGTGTCCGGCTACGCGCGTTTCTCCAACACCTACGCGCAAGTCCAGGATTATCTGGAGAACCTGCCGGCCGATCTGGTGACGCCCGCCACCCCGGAGTTGAGCTTCACGATTGCCAACCACGCCGCCCCGGCGGCGCAGACCGTGCAACTGGTGACGCAATCCACCGGGCAGGTGGCCTATAAGCTTCGCGCCGACGCTTCCTGGATCAAGCTTTCCGCCATTACCGGCAGCCTCTCGGCGAAGACGCCGGCCGGCATTACGATCTCGCTCGACCCCGCGCAGCTCATGCAAGCAGGACAGTATTCCAGCACCGTGACCATCCTCTCCGGCGCCGCGCCGCCCCAGTTTCTGAGTATCACGGCCACGGTGCGGGTGGACCAATCCAATGTGGTCGCCGCCATCGCGCCCAATCCGGTGGTGCAATCCAACGCGCTGTGGAGCTTCCAGATCCGCCTGGCCGATACCGCCGGAGTGTCTACCCGCGTCACCGCGATGAAGTTCAACGGCACCGATTACAGCGCCAATATCGCGGCCTGGTTCGGCACGAACCGGATCGCGGCCTCTGGCGCCATCGTGGCCCCGCTGCGCGGCTCCGGCGTGTTCCCGCACGGCGACGAGTACTTTGAGTTCTGGGGAGTGGACGAGGCCAGCGGCCAACCGTGGTACCGCGTCGCCACCGTGACGTTCCAGTAAGGGGCCCACTCCCCGCCATCCGCCCCGCGAGGTAAGATAATCGCAAACAGCCATGCGAATTCGCTGTCTTGCCCTATGCTTCGCGGCCATCTTCGCCGCCGCCGCGCAAAACTATACCGGACCGCGGCCGCCTCAACCAGACCTGCCCTACCTGAAACACGCCGAAAACCTGGTGCCCACGGAGGTCCTGGAAGCCAAAGAGGAGAAGGGCAAGAAGGACGACGTCACCTACGTCATCGCCGAAGCGGCCTCCAGCGCCAGAACCCCGCTGGCCTCGCCGATCTTTTTGATGCAGTTCGACAAACTGGCGGCTGCCAGGCTGTCGCTCTACAAGCTGGAATCGAGAAACGGCCGGCGCGAGATCGTCTTTTCCCCGAAGAAGCAGCCCAAAGCCATCGGCGTCGAATTCACCCATTTGAACAACGACAAACTCTATCGCCTGGAAGTGGAGGAAAGCCTCGATCCGGGCGAGTACGCCTTCAGCCCCGACGGCTCCAACCGGGTTTTCTGCTTCCAGGTTTACTGAGAACGCTGTTATACTGAGGGTTCGCTCTTGGTGTGTCTACCCCACGGCAATAGCCGCCTGTGGTATTCTGGTGGACGTACCAAAGCGAGATTAAGAGAAGACAAGGAGCATTACCCCTAGAATGGCACTGGCGATTGAAGCAAAGCAGCAGATTCTCACCGGGAATCAGCGCCACAAAACCGACACCGGGTCGCCAGAAGTACAGATTGCCCTGTTGAGCACCCGAATCACGATGCTGACAGAGCATTTCAAGACGCACAAAAAGGATCATGGATCCCGTAAAGGGTTGTTGACCCTGGTTGCCAAGCGTCGCCGGCTTCTGACTTACCTGCGAGATAAGGGCCCAGAGCGCTACAAAGCGGTTCTTCTGAAGCTGGGCATCCGCCGCTAGTCCCATTCGCGGAAACCGTCCGTCCCATGTGTATGGCGCGGAGAGGTCCGTTTTCACACCTGATTGGTCCGAACGGGCGCCGGGCGCGTTGCCGGGTATCCGTTGTGGGCTACCCTTCCTGTCAGCTCCACTCTCAAACGGTTCCTTAGGTGGAAACCGATTTTTACGACTTACCGGAACTGGTTTCCGGCAGAGTGTTGGAGGTTTAAGAAAGAATGCATCACATAGTTGAAGTAGACCTGGGCGGCCGTAAGATCACCCTGGAGACGGGTAAGATGGCCAAGCAGGCGGGCGGCGCAGTCGTCGTTCGTTCCGGTGACGCCGTGGTACTCGTCACCGCTTGTATGGCTGACCAGCCGAAGGTGGGGGCCGGGTTCTTCCCGCTCACCGTCGATTACCGGGAGTACACTTACTCCGCCGGCAAAATCCCCGGCGGATTCATTAAACGCGAGGGGCGTCCCTCGGAAAAAGAAGTCCTCACCAGCCGCCTGATCGATCGTCCGATCCGCCCGCTGTTCCCCGAAGGTTTCCTGTACGAAACCCAGATTATCGCCATGGTCCTGTCGGCCGATCCCGAACAGGATCCCAACTCGCTGGCCATCGCGGGCACGGCGGCGGCCCTGGCGATCAGCGAAATTCCCTTCCCCTACGTGCTGGGCGGCGTCCGCGTCAGCATGAAGGACGGCAAGTACATTGCCAACGCCACCTATACGGAGGGCCGCGAATCGAAGCTGAATATCGTGGTCGCCGGCACCGAAGAAGGCATCGTGATGGTGGAAGCCGGCGCGCAGGAGGTCTCCGAAGCCGAGGTCCTCGGCGCCATCGAGTTCGGCCATGAGTGCTGCAAGAAGATTGCCACCGGTATCCGCGAACTGATGAAGCTGGCCGGCAAGAAGAAGCGCGAATTCACGCCGTACGTTCTGGACGGTAGCGTTTACGATCGAGTGGAAAAAGACGGCCGCGTGGACCTGACCGACGCCATGAACACGGCGAAGTACGAAAAGCTGGAAAGCTATGCGCAGATCGCCGCCGTCAAGAAGCGCGTGCTCGAAGCCCTGCCGGAAGAGCAGCGCGAAGAAGGCGCCAAGTGTTTCTCGGCTCTCAAAGAGCGCGTTTTCCGCGACGAGATGGTGAAGAATCATCGCCGTCCCGACGGCCGCGCGTTCGACGAGGTGCGTAAGATCACCATCGAAACCGGCGTTCTGCCGCGCACCCACGGTTCCGCCCTCTTCACCCGCGGCGAAACCCAGGCGCTGGTCACCGTCACCCTCGGCACCAAGGACGATGCGCAGCGCATCGAACTTCTGGAACCGGGCGAGGCCAGCAAGCGCTTCATGCTGCACTACAACTTCCCGCCGTTCAGCGTGGGCGAGACCGGGTTCATGCGTGGACCCGGCCGCCGCGAAATCGGCCACGGCGCGCTCGCCGAGCGTTCGCTTACCGCGCTCATCCCCAGCGAGGAGAAGTTCCCCTACACCATGCGTGTCGTCAGCGACATCCTCGAATCCAACGGTTCGAGTTCGCAGGCCACCGTATGCGGCGCATCGCTCGCCCTCATGGATGCCGGCGCTCCCATGACCGCGCACGTCGGCGGTATCGCCATGGGCCTGGTGCTGGAAGGGAAGGATTATGCCATCCTGACCGACATCGCCGGCGCCGAAGACCACTACGGCGACATGGATTTCAAAGTCGCCGGCACGCGCGCCGGCATCACCGGCCTGCAGATGGATATCAAGGTGCCCAACATCACCGTCGATATCATGAAGGAAGCCCTGGCTCAGGCGCGCAAGGGCCGCCTGCACATCCTCGACAAGATGTACGAGGCGTTGCCGGCAGCCAAGACCGCCATCAGCCAGTACGCACCGCGAATCTACACCCTCCACATTCCGACCGACAAGATTCGCGACGTGATTGGACCCGGCGGCAAAGTCATCCGCGGCATCATCGAGCAGACCGGCGTCAAGATCGACGTCGAGGACGATGGCACGATTCACGTGGCCAGCGCCGATGAGGCCAGCGCCAACAAGGCGATCCAGATCATCAGCGACCTCACCGCCACCGCCGAAATCGGCAAGACCTATCTCGGCAAAGTGGTGCGGCTGGTGGATTTCGGGGCCTTCGTGGAAATCTTCCCCGGGACCGACGGTCTGCTGCACATCAGCGAGATCGCCGAGAACCGCATCAAGGACGTCCGCGACGAGTTAAAGGAAGGCGACCAGATTCTGGTCAAGTGCCTGGCGCTCGAAGGCAATAAAATCAAACTCAGCCGCCGCGCCGTGCTCAAGGAACAGCGCGAGAAGATGAAGGGCGCGCCTGCCGCGAGGGAGTAGTTTTTGTCGTGAACCAGGAAAGGCGCCGGCGCAAGCCGGCGCCTTTTTGCGTTCGGGATGCGGTTCACCCGGGCGCTATCATGCAACCTGCTTGTTCTTCGCTCTCGGCCTGGCGGCTGTGATGTCGACATCCACTTTCAGGCCGGAGGCGGTCACCATGTTAACCAGCGTGTCGATCGTGAATAGCCCGATTTTGCCGCGCACCAGATCCGAGATTCGCGGCTGCGATACACCCATGATTTTGGCCGCGCGAGATTGGGTGATCTTTCTCTCCTGGATGTAGCCGGTCAGAGCCATCATCATCTTGGCGCGGATGCGGAGGTTTTCCGCTTCGGCGGGCGGAAATCCGCAGTCGACGAAAACGTTCTCACTGCCTTTTGTCGCTCGCATCACTTCCTCCTTTCCAACAATTCCCGGTAGCGTTTCTTCCCCAACTCGACGTCAAGGGAGGATGCCTTCCGAGTCTTCTTTCCGAAGACATGCAACACATAGACCGCGTCCTCGAACCTGGCCACGTAGAAGACGCGATATTCGCCCTCCGCATGGACTCGAATCTCCACGACTCCGGTGCCGACGAGTGGAATCGGCTTCCAATCGCCAGCCGAACGTCCTGCCTGAATCAAGCTCAACTGATAGCCGATTTCGCGCCGGGCGGCCGGGGGGAATCGTCGCAGGCGGTCCCGGCTGTCTCCGAGCCATTGGATCGGCTTGGCACCAATTCTCACTCACTTGGATTATACAGAAGTTTTATAATCGGAGTAGATGTCGGCCCACGAGCTTCGGGAACACTACACATGCCTTGGATGAATTCGCGCCCAAGGTCCGGTCGGTCCGTCAGAGTGTGATCGAGAGGCGCGTGTCGCCGCGAAGCAGCACGGTTTCCGAGTGAACGGGAGTCGATCCCTCCATCACGACAATCAGGTATTGGCCGCGGTCAAGGCCGGACGCTACGAAATAGCCGCTATTAGAGTCGATCGGTGCTTCCATTCCACCTGAACCGTGGACGGGAACCACCTTCACCCATAGACCGGCTGCAACCTTCGCGCCAGTGGCTCTCCCGGCGATGGTCGAAAACGTCCGACACTCTTCGCCAGGGGCTAATTGCGCCCGCACATTGAGCGTGGCTTGGTCTAGGCGGACCGCAACGTCTACCGCATAGAATCCGGGCGCTGCCAGGCGAACCGTGTATTCGCCATACAGAACTCCGTCAAATCGTCCCTTCTTCGCACTTGCCAGTTTGCGCATAGTCTTCGCCTCCAGCAGGTCCGCGTTGACCATCTGTATTGGCGCACCAAGAACGTCGAATCCGGCGGCCTCGATGGTGCCTTTCTGAGTCTGTATGGAGATGCAGTCTCCACTGCAAACACTGCCAATCAGCAGCAGGCAGAAAATTCGTACCAGCATGCCTTATCATATGGCGAACCAAAGGGCCGAAGGACGCGGTTATCGGAAAATGCTGGGCCACTCAGCCGCACAGTCGTCCAAGCACTCCGGTTGCGCCCGGCGTGAGTACCACCCCGCGGGTGATCGCCCAGCATGTACCGATTTCCTGCCCGAACAGCCCAGCGCACCGGCAATCCAGCAGCGACCCTCCGCCGGACGCCTGTTCCAACGCCCAGGAGAGCCCACATCCTTAACCTCTCTTCATTTGACTTGCCCTTGCCCGCTTCGCTATCCTGAATTTTCACCGTAGAGGCGCGGCGGCCATCAGTAGCCGGACCGGATTTCCGATTGAGTCAGCGGAGGCCGGCGACAGGGGCCGTAAGCAGTATCCGCCGAAACTGGAACGGAATCTCAATTCCTTCCGGTTGGGGAGCCAGGTCAAATCCTGCTCACTGTCACCCGTTCACAGGCGGGTGGAGCGCTATCGGGATTGAAACACGCGGCCTGCGCGCGGTCGTTTTTCCTCTTCGCCTCCACCCAAACGGAAACTTTATGAACGTATTCGAACTCACGCGAGCCCTGGTCGATATCGAATCCATCACCAATAACGAGGAGCGTGCCGGTAACTTCCTCTACGACTACCTGGCGCCCCTCGCCGCCCTGTACGACGGCCAGATCGAGCGCATCGAAGTGGAACCGCGGCGCTTCAACGTCTTTGCCCAATGGGGCGAGCCGCTGGTGGTCACGCTCTCCACCCACATCGATACCGTGCCGCCGTTCTTCAACTCGCGCGAGGACGCCGATTTCATCTGGGGGCGCGGCGCCTGCGACACCAAGGGCATCATCGCCGCCATGATCAAGGCCGTGGAATCTCTGCTGGAGGATGGCCACCGCGGTATCGGCCTGCTCTTCGTGGTGGGTGAGGAGCGCAACAGCGCGGGCGCTTACAAGGCCGCCAAGACTCCGCGCGGTTCGCGCTACATCATCAACGGCGAGCCCACCGGAAACAAGCTCGCCCTCGGCAGCAAAGGAGCGCTCCGTTACGAGGTCTGCGCCACCGGCAAGATGGCCCACTCCGCCTATCCCGAACTGGGCGAGAGCGCCATCGACAAACTGCTCGACGCGCTGGCCGAAATCCGCCGCATCCCGCTGCCCGTCGATGCGCTGCTCGGGCCCAGCACGCTCAATATCGGTACGCTCTCCGGCGGGCGCGCGCCCAACGTCGTCGCCGACGAAGCGCGCGCCGATATCATGATTCGCCTGGTGGGCGATTCCGCCGATACCAAGGCCGCGCTCCAGCGCGCCGCCAGGGGCCGCGCCGAACTGCGCGAGATCATCGAAATCCCCGCCGTCCGCCTGGGCGCGGTCGAGGGCATCCCCACCACGGTGGTGGCGTTCACTACGGATATCCCGGCGTTCCACGGCGTCTGGGGCGAACCTTTCCTGATCGGCCCCGGCACCATTCACGTGGCGCACACGCTGGAAGAGCGCGTGCCCAAAGCCCAGCTCATCGAAGCTGTGGACCTCTACCAACGCATCGTAAAGGAATTATGCAAACGCGAATCGAAGTAGGCATTCTCGGCGCCACCGGCATGGTGGGCCAGCATTTCATCAAGTTCCTGCAAGGGAACCCGTGGTTCGATCTCAAGTGGCTGGGCGCCAGCGACCGCTCCGCCGGCAAGAAGTACCGGGACGCCATGACGTGGCACCTGGCCGGCGGCACGCCCGACACGGTGGCCGGGCTCACCGTGGACGAATGCAAACCCGGCAATGCCCCGCGACTCCTGTTCTCCGCCATGGACGCCGGCGTCGCCACCGAAATCGAGCGCGCCTTCGCTCAGGCCGGACACGTGGTGGTCTCCAATTCGCGCAACCATCGCATGGATCGGGATGTTCCGCTCCTGGTTCCGGAAATCAATCCCGATCACCTCAAGTTGGTGCCCGGCCAGCAGCGCGGCCGTGGCTGGAAAGGTCAGATCGTGACCAATCCCAATTGCTCCACCATCGGCCTGGTGATGGCGCTGGGCCCGCTCAAGCAGTTCGGCATCGCCAAGGTGATCGTCACCACCATGCAGGCCATCTCCGGCGCCGGGTATCCCGGCGTGCCTTCCATGGACATCATGGGCAACGTGATACCGTTCATCGGCGGCGAAGAAGAAAAGATGGAGATGGAAACGCAGAAGATCCTGGGCGATTTCGCGGGCGATCACATCGCTCCGCTGGCAGCCAAAGTGAGCGCCCACTGCAACCGCGTTGGCGTGGTGGATGGCCACACCGAAGCCGTGTCCGTGGAATTCTCCACGAAGCCCTCGGAGGCCGACCTGCGCCACGCGCTGGAGAGCTTCCGCGGCGTGCCGCAGGAGCGCAATCTGCCCAGCGCGCCGCCGCGCCCCGTCATCTACATGACGGAAACCAACCGCCCGCAACCGCGCAAAGACGTGGAGCGCGAGCGCGGCATGGCCGCCTTCGTGGGACGCCTGCGCCCCTGCCACGCGCTCGATTACAAATTTGTCGTGCTCAGCCACAACACCATCCGCGGCGCGGCCGGCGCGGCCGTACTGAATGCCGAGCTGATGCATTCGGAAGGGATGCTCGACACATGATCGTGATGAAGTTCGGCGGCACCTCGGTGGAGAGCGCCGCTGCTATCGCGCAGGTCGCCGGCATCGTCCGCGCGCGCGAAGCGCAACGCCCCGTGGTGATCGTCTCCGCCATGGGGAAGACCACCAACCGGCTGCTCGAAATCGCCAACGCCGCCATCTCCGGCAAGCGCGAGGAATACATCCGCCTGCTGCACGACCTGCGCGACTACCACTCGCGCGAGGCGCGCCTCGTCGTCCCGCTGAGCGACCGCGCCGATCTCGACCGCTTCCTGGACGAGCATTTCCAGGAGCTCACGGAGCTCGTCAAAGGGCTCGCCGTGCTCGGCGAACTCACGCCGCGCTCCATCGACGCCATCTCCAGCTACGGCGAGCGCCTCTCCAGCTACATCGTCACCCTCGCCTTCCGCCACTTCGGCATACCGGCCGAGCACGTGGATTCGCGCGACGTCGTGATCACCGACAAGCGCCATACCCAGGCCGCCCCCAACTTCCCGGAAACCTACGCGCGCCTGGCGAAAACCATTCCGCCCCTGGCCGCGCACAGCGTGGTGGTCATGGGCGGCTTCATCGCTTCCACCGAGGATGGCGTCACCACCACGCTGGGCCGCGGCGGCAGCGATTACACCGCGGCCATAGTGGGCGCTGGGCTAGATGCCGAAGAGATCCAGATCTGGACCGACGTGGACGGCATGCTGACCGCCGACCCCACCATCCTGCCCGGCGGCCATCGCGTCAAGACCATCTCCTTTGCCGAAGCCGCCGAGTTGGCCTACTTCGGCGCCAAGGTGCTGCACCCCGCCACCGTGGTCCCGGCGATCGAGAAGAACATCCCCGTGATGATTCTCAATTCGCGCCGCCCCGACGTGCCCGGGACGCGCATCACCGCCGCTTCGGTGCATTGCGAAAACACCGTGAAATCGATCGCCTGCAAGCGCAAGATCACCACCGTCAACATACACTCCACGCGCATGTTGATGGCCCACGGCTTCCTGCACCGCATCTTCGAAATCTTCGACCGCTACGAAACCCCCGTAGATATGGTGGCCACGAGCGAAGTCAGCGTCTCGTTGACCATCGATAATACCCGCCACATCGATCTCATCCTCGGCGACCTGCGCCAGTTTGCCGAAGCCACGGTGGAGCACGATGGCGTCATCGTCTGCCTGGTGGGCGAGAACATCCGCTACACGCCGGGCGTGGCGCGCCGCGTTTTCAATTCGCTCGATGGCATCAATATCCGCATGATCAGTCAGGGAGCGTCGCTGCTCAATATCAGCTTCGTGGTGGCCGAAAGCGATCTCGTGCGCACCGTCACCGCGTTGCACGAAGAGTTCTTCGCCTCTCTCGATCCCAACGTGTTCGAACGCAAAGAGGCCGTGCATGCGTAAGCTCGCCATCGTCGGCTACGGGAAAATGGGCAAGCTCATCGAGCAACTCGCCCCCGAGTACGATTTCGAAGTGGCGCTCAAGCTGGACGAGTTCAACAACGCCGATGGCGCCGGTCTCACCGCCGAAAACTTCGCTCGTATCGATGTCGCCATCGAGTTTTCCATTCCCGCCGCCGTGCCCGGCAACGTGGAAGGCATCGCCGCGCTCGGCGCCCCGCTAGTGGTGGGCACAACCGGCTGGCTCGAACACATCGATCGGGTGAAGCGGGCCATCGAAATTCACCATAGCGGCCTGGTGTGGAGTCCCAATTTTTCCATCGGCGTGAATGTCTTCTTCCGCCTGGTCGCCGAGGCCGCGCGCTTACTCGCCGCCGAGCCGGCATACGGCGCATGGGCCTGGGAAATTCATCACTCGGCCAAGAAAGACGCGCCATCGGGCACGCTGCTGAAGCTGGTGGAGGAGATGAAAAAGGCCGGCTATGCGCGCAACATCGACGTGGGCTCCAACCGCGCCGGCGCCATCCCCGGCACCCACGAAATCGGATTCGATAGCGCGGCGGACACCATCACGCTCCGCCACACGGCGCGCAGCCGCGAAGGCTTCGCCCGCGGCGCGCTCAAAGCCGCCCAGTGGATCGTTGGGAAAAAGGGCTTCTACGAGTTCAGCCAGATAGAGTTTTAGAAGAGAAAAAAGAGAATGGCCACGGATGAACACAGATGAACACAGATAAAACAATTCTTTGCTTATCGGTGTTCATCTGTGTTCATCTGTGGCCCATTATGTTTTCTTAGGAGGTGGTACATGTTTACCGGATGCGGGACAGCCCTGGTTACTCCATTCCGTCAGGATCTGTCCCTGGATGAATCAACCTTGCGCGCGTTAATCCGCCGTCAGATCGAGGCCGGGATCGATTTCCTCGTCCCCTGCGGCACCACCGGTGAAAGCCCCACGCTCACTCGCGCCGAGCACCTGCGCGTGGTCGGGATCACGCTGGAAGAAGCCAAGGGCAAGGTTCCCGTGCTCGCCGGGGCCGGAGGTTACAACACCCACGAGGTCATCGAACTCGCCCGCGAGATCGAAGCCCTGGGGGCCGACGGCATCCTCTCCGTCACTCCTTATTACAACAAGCCCACCCAGGAGGGCCTCTACCAGCACTACCGCGCCATCGCCGCGTCCACCCGCCTGCCCATCGTGCTGTACAGCGTGCAGGGACGGACCGGCGTCAACATCGAACCCGCGACGCTCGCCCGCCTCGCCGCAATCGACAACATCGTGGGCGTCAAGGAAGCCAGCGGCAACATTGGCCAGATGGCGACCGTGCTGAACGAAGTCCCCGCCAATTTCATCGTGCTCTCCGGCGACGACGCCATCACCATCCCGCTCGCCGCTCTCGGCGGACGCGGCGTGATCAGCGTGGCTTCCAACGAAATCCCCGCCGAAATGACGGCCATCGCGCAAGCCTGCCTGCGCAACGATTTTCCCGCCGCGCGCCGGATCCAAGCGAAATTCCTCCCCCTCATGAACATCAATTTCGTGGAGTCCAACCCCATTCCGGTGAAGGCCGCCATGGCGCTGATGGGCCTCCTGGAGCCCGTGTGGCGACTCCCCATGGTGCCGCCCAGCCAGGCCAGCCTGGCCAAAATCGAATCCGTGTTGCAGTCCGTGGAACTCCTGGTACACCATGCAAGCTGAGATCGAAAGCCTCTTCGACCATAAGCCCGCCGCTTACACGGCAGCCCATCGCGAACTGTTCGCCCAATTCCTCGCTGCCCTCAACGCCGGCCTCATCCGCGCCGCCGAGCCGGACGCCGCCGCCACCACCGGCTGGCGCGTCAACGCCTGGGTGAAGAAGGGCATCCTGCTGGGATTCCGCATGGGCGTCAACATCGATATGTCGGTGGGCACGCTCACCTTTCGCGACAAGGACACCTACCCCACCAAGCGCATCCCCGAGGGCAACAACATCCGCATCGTCCCAGGCGGCTCCAGCGTCCGCGAAGGCGCCTACCTGGGCCAGAACGTCACCTGCATGCCGCCCATGTACATCAACGTCGGCGCCTACGTTGATGACGGCACCATGATCGATTCGCACGCCCTGGTGGGCAGTTGCGCCCAGGTCGGCACTCACTGCCACATCTCCGCCGCCAGCCAGATCGGCGGCGTGCTGGAGCCCGTCGGGGCGCTGCCCGTCATCATTGAAGACGATTGTCTGGTCGGCGGCAACTGCGGCGTCTACGAAGGCACCGTCGTCAAGCGCCGCGCCGTGCTTGGCACCGGCACCATCCTCAATCGCTCCACGCCGGTCTACGACCTGGTCCGTCACACCATCCACCGCGCTACCGCTGACGACCCGCTCGTCGTCCCCGAGGGCGCCGTCGTCATCGCCGGCACGCGCGCCATCACCAACGGTCCCGGCAAGGATTGGGGCATCAGCGTCTATACCCCCGTCATCGTGAAATACCGCGACGCCAAAACCGACACGCGCATCCAGCTCGAAGACCTACTAAGATAGACAGGCGCCCCCATGTCCCGCATTCTCCTCGCTGACGACGACGTTGTGCAGCTCGACCTCTACCGGCAGATCCTCGAAATCGCGGGCTATCAGGTGGAAATTGCGCTTACCGCGTCGCGGACGGTGCGCAGTATCGAGAAGGCGCCGGCGGACCTGGTGATCATGGATCTCCGCTTTCCCAACGCCCTGGGCGAATCCGACCCCCGGGAAGGTATGGCCCTGATTCGCCGTATCCGCGATCTCGGCTACCGCGCCCCGTTGATCGTTCTCTCCGGCTGGCCCGCCGATCTAGATGACCAACCCGAAGAGCGTCTGGTCTCCCGCGTCCTGCTCAAGCCGGTAAGCGCCCACGAACTCCTCGACACCATCCGCGGCCTTCTCGCCTGACCGCCATCGGAGCCGCGACCGGGGTACCCTCTGGGTCGGGAGCGTCGTTTCACTGCTGCTTGAGCGCCAGTTGCCCCAATCGCTGCTGCATGGAGTTCCCGGGTGGCACGGCGGTTGTCGTCGTGGTCACCAGCTTGCGCGCCCGCGCGAAGTCCTCTTTGAGCTTGGCGGTGATCTTGTCCGCCACGTCCGTGCTGGCCCCGCGGAACTTCGCCCCCAGGCTCTCCTGCGTGGTGGCCCAGATCACGTCGCCTTCCTTGTTGACCAGGCGCACCGCCGCCACCGCTTCGTGACGCCGCTCCGCCGAATGGTCGCTCTCGTTTTCGCCCACGCCAAACCCCGCGCTCATGCCGCGCGAGGTGTTGGTGGTGCGGCCGGTCCCAAAATTCGTCCGCGCGTTGATGCCGTCCGACGAGGTGTGCACCTCGGTGAACACCAGATCTTCCGCCGCGCCCTTCAAGGTGGCATCGGCCCGTTCCGGATTCTCCGTGAGCACGAAGAGCATGCTGCCCTCCAGACTGCTCGATAATATGTCGCGCATCTGTGCCGCGGTCTCTCCGCCGGTCAGGCGGTCCACGTACACACGCCGGATGTCCAGCAACTGCTTCAACGAAGTCTCTTCGATCACGGCGGTCGAAGAGGGGTTATCCGCCGCAACCGCGGACATCCCGAGGGTGGCCAGAAGAACTGGAAGCCACGTCATCCGTTTCCTGCCTTTCGCGCTTCGTTGTCCTGATACTCGATCCGGCGGCCGGTTCGGGCTTCCAGACTTGCCAGTACGGAGCGTATGTCTCCCTTTTCCACGCGGAAAACCAGTGCCTGCTGTTTGCCTTGCTCGTCCACGTAACCGATCGTCACAAAGTGCTTGCGCGACTTAGAGAGCAGCAAGAGTGGCGAAATCAACACCGCCTCGGCAATCCTGCGGCTTACATTCTGCCCGTACTCCACGGTATTGATCTTTTGGTAGGCGATGCGAAGGTCGGTACCGTCCCAATGCAAAAGCAGCGTGTCCGCGCCGGTGACATCCAGGCGGAAACTCGTCTTTGCGACGATGCCGTTTACGGTACCGCCCACGAACTGCGCCTTGACTCCCGGCTCAACCGCCGCTAATGGTAGCGCCAGGATGAAGCATCCCAATGCTACCCTAAATATACAGAACACTGCTGGCTACCGTTAATAGTACGTTAGAATTCATACTTTCTCAACCTAATTTTTGCAGATTATTCCGATATCTTACCGGATTCGGATGGTCCTCTTTGGCAATTCTTTTAGCAGCACTTCGCCCGCGCATATTTCGCGCCCAGGCGCTGCTCGCTGAATCGCCGCCATTCCTCGCCGGAATGCGGCCGCCCGTGCGCCGCCAGATGCCGCTGGTAAGCGTTCTCATCCGCCAGTTCGCGCAGCAGCGCCACCGCCAGCCGCAACAGCCGCCTCACAGTTCCTCCGCCCTGAGGCGCGACACCACGAACGGCGCTTCATGCACCTGCCGGTCCCCGCGTCCCGAGAGAATTCCCGCCCACACCCGGATCGAGTCCAGCAGGATGACCGCCACCAGCACCAGGAACACCCCGCAGACGCACGCGTCCAGCCGGGCGTTGAAAATCAGCGTCTGCGTGGCCGCCCGGGCGGGGAACGTGCCAGCCGCGGTGCCGGCCCGTAATGCCACCTCCAACTTGTCCGCCTGCGCCAGAAAGCCGATCGCCGGGACCGGCGAGAAGATCTTCTGCCACGCCGCCGTGAACGTGGCGCTTACCAGCCACGCCATCGGCGCGCAGGTAATCCACAGGTACTTCGCCCCATGCATTTTCAGCAGGATGGTGGTCGCCACGCACAGCGCGATCACCGCCAGCAACTGATTGGAAATCCCGAACAGCGGCCACAGCGAATTGATCCCGCCCAGCGGATCGCGGACGCCCTGCACCAGGAAATATCCCCACGCCGCGACTACCGCGGCGGAGGTGGCGATCACCCCCGGCATCCAACTGGTGCGCCCCAGCGGCGGCGCCACGTGCCCCACCAGGTCCTGCAGCATGAATCGCCCCACCCGCGTTCCGGCGTCGATAATCGTCAGAATGAACAGCGCCTCGAACATGATGGCGAAGTGATACCAGAACCCGATCACCGCCTGCCCGCCCACCGAGCGGGCGAAAATGTGCGCCATCCCCAGCGCCAGCGAAGGCGCGCCCCCGGTCCTCGAGAATAGCGTCTGCTCGCCCACATTGTGCGCCAGCGCCGCCATGTCCCCCACCGTCACCGGGAATCCCCAGCCGGAAATCGTCGCCACAGCCGCCCCCGGCGCCGCCCCCACGATTCCCGCCGGCGAATTCACCGCGAAGTACACCCCCGGCTGCAGGACGCACGCCGCGATCATCGCCATCAACGCCACGAAACTTTCCAGCAGCATGCTCCCGTACCCCACCGGCCACGCGTGCGTTTCCCTGGCGATCAGCTTCGGCGTGGTGCCCGACGAGATCAACGAATGGAACCCGGAAATCGCCCCGCAGGCGATGGTGATGAAGCAGAACGGAAAGATCTTGCCCGCGAAAATCGGCCCCGTGCCATCGGTAAATCGCGTGAACGCCGGCAGTTGCAGTTGGGGCCGCACGAACAGAATCCCCACCGCCAGCATCGTCACCACGCCCAGTTTGACGAACGTGCTCAGGTAGTCGCGCGGCGCTAGCAGCAGCCAAACCGGTAGCGCGCTGGCCAGGAATCCGTAGACAATGATGGCCATGGCCAGCGTCATCGCCGAGAGCGTGAACACCGGCGCGAGCGTCGCCGATTGGCCCACCCACTGCCCCGCGAAGATGGCCCCGAGCACCCCCAGAAAGCCCACGGCGGAGCATTCCAGCACTTTCCCGGGCCGCCAGTAGCGCAGATACAGCCCCATGAAAATGGCGATCGGCATGGTGGCCGCGATGGTAAACGTGCCCCACGGACTGCCTTTCAGCGCGTTCACTACCACCAGCGAAATCACCGCCAGCAGAATGATCATGATTAGCAGAACCGTCACCAGCGCGATGAAGCCGCCCACCTTGCCGATCTCTTCGCGCGCCATCTGGCCCAGCGATTTCCCGTCCCGCCGCATACTGGCGAACAGAATCGTGAAATCCTGCACCGCGCCCCCCAGACAAGCCCCGATGATGATCCACAGCGTCCCCGGCAGGTAGCCGAACTGCGCCGCCAGCACCGGCCCCACCAGCGGTCCCGGCCCGGCGATGGCCGCGAAGTGGTGGCCGAACACGATCCATCTGTTGGTGGGCTCGAAATCGTGCCCGTTGCGCAGGCGCTCCGCCGGCGTGGCCCGCTGGTCGTTCAAAGCCAGCACGCGCGCCGCGATGAACTTCCCGTAGAAACGGTAAGCCGTGGCATAGCTGCACGCCGCCGCCAGCACCAGCCACAAGCTGTTGATGTGCTCCCCGCGGTAAAGCGCGATGCCGCCCAGACAGATCCCCGCCCCGAGAGCCACCGCGGCCCAAAAGAAAAACCGCAAAATCCTCACGCCCTAGAGTCTACTAGAATTCCCGCACCAGCCGCCCGGGTTTTCGGCACTTCCACCGCGTCGGAACACGATCCGAAAACAAAAGCAGGGAAGCGGCTCGTAAAGCCACTTCCCTGCCTGGTCCTTAGTAATGCTGGAAACGGTAACGCTTAAAGCTATACGCGGGGCGAACGCCGCACACGCCGGGCGAGCGCGCTCACCGCCAGCAGTCCCAGTCCGGCCAGCATAAATCCCGCCGGCTCGGGGACCTCAGAGCTTGCGGTAAACGAGACGGCGTCGATAACAGCCCCGGTAGTCGCCTCGTTGATGAGATCGGTAGTGGTCTCGTTTGTGAACTGCGACGACCAGGTGAACGTATAGGGCGTTGAGCCGGTCGACGACGAGCCGGTGTAGGCTATGCCGTCAGCCGAGAAGCCAACTAAGACGTGTCCGCAAGAGGAGGCCCCGGCAGGGCACCCGCTGGTTGTGTTGAGGTCCAGTTGGGTGAAAACGAAATCGCCATACGAGCACACTCCCGGGACGCTGCCCGGGGGGCACGCGATAACATTCGGGACCAGGATGGAAGTGATGTCGAATGTGATTCCGTTGACGGAGAGGAACCCGGTACCACCGCTATACCCTTCGAGAGGAGGAGTGATCCCTGCCTGGTCTGATGCCAGGAAATCATGGGTCGTTCCAGTAGTCCCTACCGGACCGAAAATCGCATCCGAGGGGGCATTCACGGTAAAGTTGTCATTGGCCGCAGCCGGACCCGGGTTACACACATCGGGGGAAATGTTGTAAAAATTGATACATGCGCCGCTGCCTGAATTGACCTGCACGGAGAAGTTGCCCCCGTTCAGTATTCCCGAATTCGTACCTGAAAAAGTGAGCGAGGTTGCCGACCCCACCCCTGTCATCGCCAGAAGGCCCATGCCCGCCAACACAAGGCTAAACATCTTTTGTTTTCGGCTGTGTAGACCTTCTTTGAGCCTTTGCATTTTGAACTTTTCTCCTTAAAGAGCCTCTCACGAGAGCCCTCACGAACGCCGCCTAACGACCTTAATCGTTACTCAGCATCCTTCCAGTACAGTACGACTTACTGCTATCGTTCGTCAATAGGGAAAGTACTGATGAAAGTACCATCTCGGCTACTACTGTCTTTCCATTCACAAATGGACTTAAATACGGTTCGAAAGGCAATGGTACACATAAAGAGCTTCCTTTTTCAAATGCGCCAGGACTGCCCGCGCGAGTGCGCCGGCGGATGAATCGCGAGATGGTATTCTGAACTGCATCGCATCGCTTTCATGAAGGACGCACCCACACTTCCACGGCTTCGTCTGTTTGAATTTCATGAGTGCGCATGGTTTCCGGAGAGTCTGCGAAACGCCATCACGGAGGTTCTCCGGGTGATGTGCTTCCACTTGCACGTTCATGAGGTCATCCTGCCGGTACTGGAGGACGCCCTGGATCGCAACGGAGCGCGACAGATCATCGACCTTTGTTCCGGTGCAGGTGGTCCTATCCTGCCGATACAGCAGGAGTTGGCACGCTCCGGCCGGAAGATCGAGGTTCTGTTGACGGACAAGTTCCCGAATCGGCGGGCATTTCGCCGGTGCGAAGAACTGACCGGCGGAAGCGTCCGCGGCCATCCGGAACCAGTGGCTGCCGAAAGCGTGCCCGCTCAACTCGTGGGGCTGCGAACCCTATTCAACGCGTTCCATCACTTTTCGCCGGCCGCCGCCAGGTCGATTCTGGAAGACGCCTATCGGTCGCGCCAGCCTCTGGCCATCTTCGAAATCACGGAACGTACGTTTCTTAACACTTTGTTGAATTTTCCCCTGAGTTTTGTTGCCATGCTCACCCTGCTGCCCCTCATGCAGGACCGGCGTTGGGAATGGTGGCTGTTCACCTATGCCATTCCTGTCCTCCCGGTGGCGTTTGGGTGGGATGCCGCCGTCTCCTGTCTGCGATCCTACAGCGACTGCGAATTCAACGAGTTGAAAGCTGGCCTGGAGGATTCATCTTACTCCTGGACGAGCGGCCGTCTGCTCGTGCCCCGCAGCACCATACACGTGAAATACTTCATTGGAAATCCTTCGGCAACCAGCGAACCGCGACGCTACGGCGGGCAGCCCCGCGGAGATTAGGCCACCTGTGTGCCTCTTTGTACATCTTTGCGCATCGGCCACCCGCAAAGACGGGTGGTAAGTTCTACGCACATCGGGAATGCATTACGCTATAGGGCTCAGGGAATGATGGCGTTTCTACTCTACGACAACTGTAAAACGTTATAATAGCTAATAAAGTCAGTAGTTTACAGAGAATTTGTAATTGGCGGTACAATTGCACTTGCTACTCAACTCTTGAATATTGTCTAAGGTATAACGCGTCCCCTTATCCAAGGGGACTATGGCATTCCACGCACAAAAGGTGGATAAGAACACATAGCGGGAGGCACTAGTTTAGCGCGTGGAGCACACAACCCAGCATCGCGGCCAATTTCTCAAAATGCTAAGCGCTTGCCCCGGATGTGCGCCAAACGATGCTACCTCGCTATGACGACGCTATCGCGCTATAAGGAACCAAATCCGTGACCTTTTCGCAGAGTTTCGGTGATCGTGTTCGCGACGAGCTGCTCCTGCTGGCCCCAGCCGGCTGCTCCATCCCCGAGTCGTTCGCGCGTCGTAACGTCGACCGCAACAGATACGCGCGCTGGCTGAGCGAAGTGCAGCGGGTGCGCGGCGGTGTTTATCTGGCGGATGGGGCGCTCGAGCCGCGGCAGCTCACCGCCGACGGCAGGCACGTGCAGCCCAGCGATTACGACAGTTGGCACCTGCTGGCCGTGGATGGAAACGGAGCCGTGCAAGGATGCGCGCGCTACCGCCATCTCACCGGCGATGTGGGCTTTGACGATCTGAGTGTGCGCGAAGCCTGGCTGGCCCGCTGCGACCAGTGGGGTTCCAGTCTGCGGGCGGCGGTGGAATCGGAGATCGTGCGCGCCAGACTGCGCGGGAAGGCCTTCTCCGAGGTGGGGGGTTGGGCCATCACGCCCGAAAAACGCTTCACCACCGAGGCCTTGCGCATCGCCATGGCCACCTACAGCCTGGCACGGATTTTGGGCGGCTGCGTGGGCATCAGCACGGCCACCGAGCGGCACCGTTCCGCTTCCATTCTGCGGCGCATTGGCGGCCGCTCGCTCGAGTACGGCGGCATCGCACTGCCTTCCTATTACGACCCTCAATACCGGTGCCGGATGGAAGTTCTGGAGTTCGATTCGAGCTTGCCGGATGCGTCGTGCAGAACCTGGGTGGAACAAATGAGCCGTCAGTTGGTCAAGGTTTCCGTGGTGGCTGCCCTGGAACCGGTGGAGGGCCATTATGCGCAGCCGCCGGAACCGATACCAGTGACGTGGTCGCCCCAGCCCCAGCTTGGGTGGGTGGCCTGAAGGTACAATGTGAATTCCCCTGGAGTCCACGACCGATTATGAGTACCGCAAGACGCGTGTTCGTCGGGACCGGCCACCAGTTGGCCATGGCGCTGGAGCAATGGAGCGCCCAACTCGGGCGGGAAAATGTCACTCTCGACCCCGCCGACCTGCGCGCCGCCGAAACCGCCACCTTCGGCACCAGGGTCACCGTGCCCGCCATCGTCCGCCCCGGCAACCGCGAGGAAGTCCAGCAGGTCCTCCGCATCGCCAATGAGTGGCGGATTCCGGTCTACCCCGTGAGCGGCGGCTGCAACTGGGGCTACGGCTCCCGCGTGCCCAGCATCAACGATTGCGTCCTGCTGGATCTCGGCAGGATGAACCGCATCCTCGACTTCAACGAAGATCTCGCCTACATCACGGTGGAACCGGGCGTGACGCAGCAACAGGTCTTCGCCTTTCTGCGCCAGCGAAACTCCAAGCTGTGGATGGACGCCACCGGCGCCAGTCCGCAGGCCAGCCTGGTGGGCAACGCCGTGGAGCGCGGCTTCGGACATACGCCCTACGGCGACCATTTTTCCCACGTCTGCGGCATGGAGGTCGTCCTGCCTGACGGCCAGGTGCTGGAGACGGGCTTTTCGCGATTCGAAGGCTCCCGCACCGGTCCGCTGCACCGCTGGGGCGTGGGGGCGTACCTCGACGGCCTGTTTACCCAAAGCAACCTGGGCATCGTCACCCGCATGTCGATCTGGCTCATGCCGGCTCCCGAGTACTTTCAGGCGTATTTCTTCAGTTGCGATTCCGAAGCAGCCCTGGGACCGATCGTCGAAGCCCTGCGCCCCCTGCGGCTCAACGGCACCCTGCGCAGTACCGTGCACATCGCTAACGACTACAAAGTGCTCTCCGGCCTGCGGCAGTATCCGTGGGAGGAAACCGGCGGCCAAACTCCATTACCCGAAGACGTCCTCAAGCGGCTGCGCAAGCAAATGCACTTCGGCGCCTGGAACGCATCCGGCGGCCTTTACGGCACGCGGGCGCAGGTGAAGGAGGCCCGCCGCCTGCTGCGCCGTGCCCTTTCCGGAAAAGTCGATAAGCTGCAGTTCCTCGACCAGCGGAAACTGCGGATGGCGGGCCGGTTCTCCGGCCTGTACCGGCTGCTCACCGGCTGGGACCTGAGCCGCGCGCTGGAACTGGTACGGCCGGTTTTCGGCCTGTTGCAGGGTGTTCCCACCGATCAGCCGCTGGCCAGCACCTACTGGCGTAAACGCTTCCCCCCACCAGCGGCGATGGATCCGAACCAGGATGGCTGCGGATTGTTGTGGTGCAGCCCGGTCGCGCCCGCCGACGGCGCGCACGCCGAGGAACTGGTGGCGCTGGCGGGCGAAATCATGCTCCGCCACGGCTTCGAGCCGGCCATCTCCCTGACCATGATCACGGAGCGCAGCCTGGCGTGCGTGACCTCGATCACCTACGACCGTCACGTCCCCGGTGAGGACGAGAAGGCCTCGGCCTGCTACCGCGAGCTGCTGCGCCGCCTCTCCGACGCCGGTTTCTACTCCTATCGCATGACCAGCCAATCGTCGGCCGGCCTGCAGGCGAGCCCCGGCTATGATGGTGTGTTGCGCTCCCTCAAACGCAGCCTCGATCCCAATCACATCCTGGCGCCGGGACGCTACCTGCCGCCGGAGTGACCGGCGCCCGCGCCTCCCTCACCAGGCTCAGATGCCGCCGATCCGCTTCAAGCCCGGCCAGCGGTCGAAATCCGCGTCAAAGCTGAGGACCGATTGCACCCCGTGCCGCTCCATGACAGCGATGTGGAGGGCGTCCCGGGCGGAAAAAGAGGCAAGATGCTGCGCGATCTCCGCAGCCCGCAGCACATCGGCCTTTTCCACCGCGAAAACATCGTCGACGATATCCAATAGCACCTGAAACGCCGGTCCTATTTTATTCCGCCGGCCGATGGCGGTGTAACGGTGGAGGATTTCCTGCAGCACCTCCGCATCGGTTACCAATTGCTGTCCCGCCGCGGCCAGTCGTTCCACCAGAACCTGCGACTCCGCCTGGTGTGGATGCGCGCCCCCAACCAGGTACATCGGAATATTGGAGTCGATGAAAATCAAGACAGATAGCCCTGCTCGATCTCACGCAACATCTGGTCGATATCGACCTCAACCTCGGAGGTGGAAGTCGAGTACGCCACGGCGCGTCGAACGGCCCTCAATTTGGCTTCCGGATCGCCCACCGACTGGTGCCGGCGCGCTTCCCGAAGCGTCTGCCGGACCCATTCCCCAACGGTCACGTGTCGGCGCTGGGCCAAAAGCTGGATGTCCGCCATCTCCTCATCGGCCACCAACACCTGAAGTCGCTTACTCATAGTGTGAGTATGACATACTACCAGCCGGAGTGTTTTCATAGTCTCGCGAGCGAACGCCGCGCCGCGCGTACTTGCGAGCGCCAGGCCCGGCGCGGTAGCGTAACGGGGTATTCTCAAGAGAAGGAGCCGCCATGGAAGTGCAGCTTACGTCCGATCAAAAAGCATTCGCCCGCCGCGCAGTGGAAAGCGGCCGGTTGCATAGCGAGGAGGAAGCCGTACAAGAAGCGCTTGCATTGTGGGAAGACCGTGAACGCCGCCGGGTGGCGTTTCTGGCGTCCCTCGACGATTCCCGCGCTTCTCTTTCCCGTGGCGAAGGTCGCGCCATCACGCCGGAATCCATGCGGGAACTTGCCGCCGAAGTGAGGGAGCGCGGACGCGCACGCCTGATTGCTGAATTGGCCCAATAAATGGCGCATCGTGTAGCGCCGCGGGCCGAAGCCGATCTTGACGACATCTGGTTCTACGTCGCCAGGGAAAGCGCCAGTATGGACGTTGCCACCCGCCTGATCGACTCGATCACCGGTCGCTTCTTTTTCCTCGCCACCTTCCCGTACGTCGGACGCGCCCGCGATGAAGATTTCGGCGCCGGCTCGCGCAGCTTCGCCGTCGGTGAGTACGTCATTGTCTATTGCGTCCAGGGTGCGGATGTTTTCATCCTCAGGGTCGTACACGGCAGACGCGACATCGAAGCGCTGTTCGATTAGGCGCCGAAGCCCCGCCTTGGTTCTCGCGGCGCGATGTCGTCCGACGCCGGTCCCTCTGCCGGAATTCTCCCGGCGATTCCCAGCCATTATGTTGCCGTGTGCCAAAATATGGGCAGCGTTATTCACTCGCCTCACGATAATTCACGTGAAAACAATTACTTACCGCTCCATCTTTGGCACTCCGGGTGCTCCTCCCAGGAGCATGAAGTTGAGGATTCCGATACTACTGGCGCTGGCCACCGGCGCTTTCGCCCAGGACCCCGCTCCCCTCAAGCTCACCTTGCGCGACGCCGTCCAACTGGCGCTCAAACAGAATCCGCGGGTGATTCTGGCCAACCTCGGTGTGGCGCAAAGCGAGCAGGACCGCAATATCGCGCGCTCCGCCCTGCTGCCGCAAGTCGGCGGCAACATCGGCGAGAGCGACAACCGCGCCAACCTGGAAGCCGCCTTCGGTCTCCGTATCCCCGGCTTCGCCCAGCACATCGGGCCCTACCGTTTCGAGCAGTTCGGCGGCAGCTTCAAAGCCGACGTGTTGGACCTCACCCTCTGGCGCAGGTACCGCGCCAGCCAGTCCGCCATCGAGTCCTCGCGCGCCCAGGAAACCACGGTTCGCGAGGATAGCGTCATGCTGGTGGTCTCCCAATACCTTGGCTGCCAGCGCGCCGCCGCCGATGTCGAGGCCGCCCGCTCGCGCGTCGATCTGGCCCAGGCCCTCTACGATCAGGCCGCCGATTTGCAGAAGAACGGCGTCGGCACCGGCATCGATACCCTGCGCTCCAACGTGGAGCTTCAGAATGAAAAGCAGCGCCTCATCGTGGCCCGCACCGAACTGGAAACCGCCCTCTACGCCCTGGCGCGCCTCCTCAATGTCGATCCCAAACAACGCGTCGAGCTGGCCGACGCCGTCAAATTCTTTGATACCCCGGAAGTCAACCTCGATCAGACCCTCGAGCGCGCCTACGCCGCCCGCCCGGAGCTGCGCCAGATCCTCTCCCAGCAACAGAAAGCCGAACTGGAACTGCGCGCCGCTTCCGACGCCCGTCTGCCCAAGATCTCGGTTAGCGGCTTCTGGGCCGAGCAGGGGCTCAATAGCAGCAACGCCATCCCGGTTTACAACTACTCGGCCAATCTCGACGTGCCCATCTTCACCGGCGGGCGCATACAGGCCGAGCGCGAGCGCGCCTCGCTCGCCATCCGCCAGTTGAAGCAGCAGGAGCAGGAAGTGCGCAACCGCATCGTGCTCGACGTGCAAACCTCCATCGCCCAACTGCGCAGCGCGCGCAGCCAGGTCGACGTCGCCAACCTCGGCATCGAACTGGCCCGCCAGGAAGTGGAACAGTCCCGCGACCGCTTTCAGGCCGGCGTCACCAACAACGTGGAAGTGATTCAGGCGCAGGATGGGCTGGCGCGCGCCGGCGACAACCAGATCGCCGCCTTGTACCGCTATAACCAGTCCCGGGCGGACCTGGCGCACAGCGTCGGCCAGATGGAGGCGCTCTACGCCAAATAGTTCCACCGTCCCCTTCCGGCCCCACATCAGCCCCTGGATCATCGCCATGACGGTGATGTTGGCCACCTTCATGGAGGTGCTCGATACCAGCGTCGCCAACGTGGCTCTCCCCCACATCGCCGGCAGCCTCTCGGCCACCCCCGAGGAAGCCACCTGGGTCCTCACCTCCTACCTCGTCGCCAACGCCATCATCCTTCCCATGGGCGCCTGGTTTTCCATGCTGCTCGGCCGCAAGCGCTTCTATATGATCTGCGTCGGCGTCTTCACCGTCAGCAGCGTCCTGTGCGGCATGGCGCCCACCCTGGGGCTCCTCATTCTCTTCCGCGTCCTCCAGGGCCTCGGCGGCGGAGCCCTGCAACCCGTTTCGCAGGCCATCCTGTGGAGAGTTTTCCGCGCGAAAAGCAGGGCATGGCGATGGCCGTCTACGGCATGGGCGTGGTGGTGGCGCCCGTCATCGGCCCCACCCTCGGCGGCTGGATCACCGACAACTTCAATTGGGGCTGGATCTTCTTCATCAACCTTCCCGTCGGCATCCTCTCGCTCATCCTCACCTCTTCGCTGGTGCACGATCCGCCCTACCTCATCCGTAAGAGCCTCGGCAAGGATTTTAAGATCGACTACATGGGCTTCGGCCTCCTGGCCCTGGGCCTCGGCTCGCTCGAAGTCGTCCTCGACGAGGGCCAGCGCAACGATTGGTTGTCCTCCAACTTTATCGTGACGTTCGCCGTCATCACCGCGGTCTGCCTCATCGGCGTGGTGGTCTGGGAACTTCGCCAGAAGCAGCCGGTGATCGATTTCCACGTGCTCAAAGAACGTAATTTCGCCCTCGCCACGCTCTCCATGCTGGTGCTCGGCTTCGTGCTTTACGGCTCTACCGCGCTGTTGCCGCTCTTCCTCCAGACCCTGCTGGGCTATACCGCCATGCTCAGCGGGATGGTGCTTTCGCCCGGAGGCATTGTCATCTGCATCGCCATGCCCGCCGTGGGAATGCTCCTGCGCCGCTACCAGGCGCGCTGGCTGGTCATCTTCGGCGTGGCCGTATCCGCCGCCGGGCTGATGGCCATGTCCCGCTTCACCCTGCAACTGGATTACGCCACCGCCGTGCGCAGCCGCATCGTGCAGAGCTTCGGGCTCGCCTTCCTCTTCGTGCCCATTAGCACCGTGGCCTTCATGCGCATCCCCCGCGAGCGCATGAACTACGCCACCGGCCTCTACAACCTGGCGCGCAACATCGGCGGCAGTTCCGGAATTGCCGCCACCACCACCATGCTGGCCCGCCGCGCCCAGTTTCACCAGTCGGTGCTGGTCTCCCACCTGACGCCCTACGATCCGGCCTACCGCGATGCCCTCGCCAAGGCTTCGATGGCCCTCCAGGCCGCCGGCTCGTCGGGCGCCGACGCCGCCGCGCAAGCCCAGGGGATGTTGTACGGCTCCGTGTTGAAACAAGCCGGCATGCTGGCCTTCGCCGATGCATTCTGGGTGATGGGCGCGTTGTTTCTGGTCATCATCCCGTTGATGTTTCTGATCCGCAAGGTTCCCCCCGTTCGCGGACCCATGCTGGTCGAATAAGGTGGGACAGGCCTCCCGGGCTGTCCGGGCAGGCGGTCCCCTGGGTCCGCCTGCCAATTGCCGCCGATCGGCCGAACTGCCGAAATAGCGGCACCGCCCGCCCTGCCTCCCAGCGGCCGATATGTAGAAGTGTAGCCGGATGAGCGCATTGCGGAGACGGATGGATCTGGCACCCGGCTTGCCACATCTATAAGGTAGGTAGGTAATAATAGAAAATGCCTGACGTGATGGATGAATTATCGAAATCGCCGAGCCCGCTCGCCGTGGAGCCCCCGTTGGACGAGCCCCGCCGCTCGCCCGTCAAGTTCATCGTGCTGGGCATGCTGCTACTGGCCGTGGCGGCCGCCACCTGGGCCTACTTCCACTTCCTCGACCGCGTCTCCAGCGACGACGCTCAGGTGGATGCCCACATCACCGCCATCGCGCCCAAGATCCCCGGAAACGTGCTCGAAGTGCTGGTCAACGACAATCAGCCGGTGAAGGCCGGCGATGTCCTGGTGCGCATTGACCCGCGCGATTACCAGGCCAGGGTGGATATCGCCCGCGCCGCCCTCTTGCAGGCGCAGAACCAGTTGCATACCGCGCAGACGGTCGTCCCCCTGACCAACGACACCACCCTGTCCGGCGCCTCGGGCGCCTCCGCCCAGCTTGCCGACGCCATGGCCGAAGTCGATCGCGCCCGCCTCGGCTACGAGCAGGCCGCCGGCTCCGATATCGCCGTCGTCGAAGCCAACGTGCGCACCAGGCAGGCCGGCAATGAGCGTGCCCAGGCCGATCTCGCCCGCATGAAGCCCCTCCTCGACAAGGCCGAGATCTCGCGCCTGCAATACGACGCCTACCAGGCCACCGCGCGCGTCGCTGAAAGCGAACTGCGCGCCGCCCAGGAGCAAACGGCATCCGTGCAACAGACCGCCGGCATTCGCAAAGCGGCCGTAGCCGCCGCGCAATCGCGCGTCAGCCTGGCCCAGGCCCAGGTGGAGGCGGCCCTGGCCAATCGCAAGCAGGTGGACGTGCGCCGCGCCGAAACCGGCACCGCCGCCGCCGGCGTCGAGAGCGCCCGCGCCAACCTCGCCGCCGCCGAACTGCAGCTCAGCTACACCACCCTGGTGGCCCCGGTGGATGGCGTGGTCACCCGCAAATCCGTGGAACCCGGCCAGATCGTTCAGCCCGGCCAGGGCCTCATGACCATCATTCCCTTGCAGGACGTGTGGGTCACCGCCAATTTCAAGGAGACCCAGTTGGATAAGGTCCACGCCGGGCAGCGCGCCGAAATAAAAGTCGACATGTACGACCGCTCCGTCACCGGCCACGTCGATTCCATCGCCGGCGCCACCGGCAGCCGCATGAGCCTGCTCCCCCCGGAGAACGCCACGGGCAACTTCGTCAAGGTGGTGCAGCGCATTCCCGTGAAGATCCTCATCGACCAGGCCAACGGCCTCGTGCTGCGCCCCGGCATGAACGTGGACGCCACCATCTTCACCAAATAACGCCCGAGTGGTGGGGCGGTCCGCGCGGGTCCCGCTGGACCCGCTCCTCCATCCTCCCGTACCCTTTCGCACAACGGCACACCAGATGCCTACCGACTCTCCATGAAGGTCTGTGCCCTGGCACTTGTGGCCGCCTCCGTTCTCCTTGCCTCCGGCCGCCGCCCGACGGCCACCGCCCTGCGGGCGCAGTCCGATTTCGAGCGCGTGCAGATGGCGCCCCGGCCGCGCATCCCCGCCACCCAAGCCTGCATCCAGTCCCAGGCGGCCGCCCTGGCCGTGAGTCCCCCCGCGGAACAGTCGCTGCTCTACTACCGGAAAGGCTATTGCGCCTTCGCCGCCGCTACCGCCGACCCCCGCCAGTTTCCGGACGCCGCCGCCGCCTTCGATCGGGCCATCGAAGCCTGGCCGGTGCGTACCCCCAACCGCGCGCGGCACGCGGCGCCCGAGCCCGTCCCCGCGGGCCTGCGCGCCTTCGCCGCCATCGCCCGCCTGCACGCCGCCACCGGAACCGCCGTGGCGGCCGCCACGCGCCTGGAAGCCGCAGCCGCGCTCGCCTCGCCATCCTGTAATTCCTTCCTGATGCCCGACGCCTTCTGCGCCCAATTGCTTTCCGCCTCATCCCAATGGCTGGGTTGGTGGGCCCTGCTCGCCAACCAACTCGACGAAGCCGCGCCTCTTTTCGCCGCGGCGCCGGACTCCGGCTGGGCCGCCTGGGTGGAAGGCCGGCGCGATTTCGCTTCCGCCCGCTACCCCGCGGCCGCCGCCCAATACGCCGCCGCCATCGATCGTTGGCGGCAGATCTGGCAGGGCGAGGGGCCCACTCTTCCGCAAGCTCTCGGACCCCGGCCGCAGTTTCCTCCCGCCCTCGCCGATTGGGGCGCTGCCCGCCTCCTCGCCGGCGATCTCCCCGGTGCCATCCTCACCCTCGATGCCTCCCTCCGGGACGATTCCGCCAGCCCACACGCCCTCTTCCTGCGGGCCCGCGCCAAGGAACTCGCCGGCCGCACCCCCGAGGCCATGGCCGACTACAACCTGGCCAGCCGTACCGCCTTTGCCGCGGCCCGGGATCTGGCCTCTGGCGAGGCCCACCTCTATCGCGGCATCCTCCTCTATCGCCGCCAGGATTTCGCCCGCGCCGAAGAGGAATTCTCCAGCGCCCTGAATTTCGAGATGACCGGTGCGCTCCGCCCCGACGCCCGCGCCTGGCGTCATCTGGCGGCCGTGGCGGCCGGCTCCTGCGGCGCGGCCCGCCAGTCGCTGGACCTTGCCCTGGCCTCGGTTTCGCCGTTTTTCCCCCAAGCCGAGGCGCGTTCCCTGGCCTCCTCCTGCGGCGGCGCCTGAATCTGTCGCGTCCGTCAATCCGTCGGCGCAAAACCGCCTGCCGCCGCGCCTTGTCTGTGCTACAGTTCAGGATAAGATGGCATCTAAAAGCGTCAACAAAGTCATTCTGATCGGCCGTCTTGGCAAAGATGCCGAGACCAAATTCACCCCCAGCGGAATTTCGATTTCTAAGTTCACCCTGGCGACCAATCGAAACACTAAAGACCCGCAGTCCGGCGAATGGAAAGAACTCACGGACTGGCACAATATCGTCGTCTGGAAAACGGACCACGTCGCCAATTTCCTGCTCAAGGGTAAGCAAATCTACCTGGAAGGCCGTCTCGAAACACGCAGTTACGAAGATAAGGAAGGGCAGAAGAAGTACTTCACCGAAGTCGTCTGCGACGCCCAGAACCTGGTCTTGCTGGGTGGCGGCGCCGGCCGCGGCGACGCTCCCTCGGAGGGCTCCGGCGATTATGAACGGCCCGTATCCATGCCCCGTTCCGCGCAGCGTCCCCCAGCCGCGTCTTCCGCCCAGCCGCCCGAGGAGTTCAATCAGGGCATCACCGACGACGACGTTCCGTTTTAGGGTACGGCCTTCGTTTCCGTGCGGAGTGGAAGGCGCCTCACCGAAACGCGCGCTGGAAACGGGTGGTGGGGCGGAGCAGAATTCCGTTGCCGGTTTCTTCGACTGTGAATTCCGTACCCGGCCCCCAAGCCCGGGCGACACGGAGGCTTTTCGGCAGGATGATCTGGCCCTTGGTCGAAATCCGCGTGGTTTCCATCGGTAAGACTCCGGTAAGATTATCCCGCTTTTTCCTCTGCGAGCCTCCCCCTCGGGAGAGCATCACGAGCTTGCAGCGGGGGGAGAGCGAAGGGCAGCGCCGCCACGACGAGTTATTTCGGCAAGGTGACGGTGAAAGTGCTGCCGCGGCCCAACTGGCTGGTGCACTCGACCGTGCCGCGATGGGATTCGGCGATCCAGCGGACGATGGCGAGGCCGAGGCCGAAGCCGCCATCCTGGCGGGAACGGGCCTCTCCGGCGCGGTAAAAGCGTTCGAAAACGCGGGCGGCGTCGGTGGGGGCGATGCCGATTCCGGTGTCGGAAACGCGCAGTTGCACGCTCGCGGCACCGGCTTCCAGGACGGCCGTCACCGTGCCGCCGGAGGGCGTGTAGCGGATGGCGTTATCGAGCAGGTTGATAAGCAGGCGGCGCAGCAGTTGCTCGTCGCCAGTGAATTGCAGATCGCTGCCGGAGCGGCATTCAAGCTGAAGGCCGCGTGTATGGGCCAGGCCTTGCACGCTGCGGCAGCATTCGGCGAGCAGTTCGTTGAGGTAAAAATCGTGGGTTTGTAAGGTGACGTGGCCGGCATCGGCGCGCGCCAGGTTGAGGAGATCGTCCACCAGGAGAGAAAGGCGGCGCGATTCATCCAGGACAACGGCGAGCGATTCGCGGTATTCGGCGGGGCTGCGCTCCTGGGAGAGGGCCACATCGGCCTCGCCGCGGATGACGGAGATGGGGGTGCGCAATTCGTGCGAGGCATCGGCCACGAAGCGGCGCATGGTGTCGAAGGATTGATCGAGGCGGGAGAGCAACTCGTTGAAGGAGGTGACGAGGACGGCGAGTTCCTCGGCGGGGTGGTCGATTTGGATACGGGTTTCCAGATTGCTGCCGGTGATGCGGCGCGCCTGCTCGGCCATCCAGCCGAGGGGGCGCAGGCTGCGCGTGGCAAGCGCGTATCCGCCGAAGCCGGCGAGCGCGAGGATGAGGGGCAGGGCGATGAAAATGGCGCGGCGGACCACGGCCAACTCGGCATCGACGGTATCGAGCGACGCGGCGACCGCGATTTGGTAGGTGCGCCCGCCAGCCTGGAGGGTGCGCGTGGCGGTGCGGCCGCGCGGGCCGGGCGCGGATTGCGGGCTGGCGGCGAGCACGTGGGCGCCCTCGCGGATGGAGACAAAATCGCCGCGCACCTTCAATTCGCCGACCACTTCGCGCGCGGCCGCTGCGGCATCGCCCTTCTCCTCCTGGAACTCGTCGGGGAAAAGCACGGCGGCGGTATCGGCCTCGGATGCGAGGGTGTCCTCCAGACGGGCCACGAGGGAGCGCGAGAGCTCGCTGTATAAGAAGATGCTGAAGAGGACGAACAGGAGCGAGAAGAAGGCCAGGTAGAGGGCGGTGAGCTGGGCGCGAAAGCTGCGGATCAACGGCATAAGGGGGCACCCTCCGGGTCGCCTGGCGCATGCCAGCGAAGCTCGGACGATTTGGAGGTCCGCACGACACTCCCTGACCCGGCGAAGCCGGAACCAAACAGGGCAGGAGTCGATCTGACGCGGAGACGCAGAGACGCGGAGGAAGACGCGGAGAAAAGCGAGGACAAGAACAAGCTGGCGGGAAAGAGCAGGATTCGCCTCTTCTCCGGGGCGCGCGCGGAGAGAGCGGAGATCGCGGAGGAAATATTCTGCCAATTCCGGCACGAATCCGACCCGG
>Ga0182030_10002660_pt1 | contig 38035 bp, 16 predicted proteins | sample 812S3MmetaG_FD_121299 | JGI IMG/M metagenome (GOLD analysis project Ga0182030, IMG submission 121299) | Permafrost microbial communities from Stordalen Mire, Sweden - 812S3M metaG (Illumina Assembly) | ecosystem: Environmental > Terrestrial > Soil > Wetlands > Permafrost | place: Sweden...
CGTCTGCTCGCAGAGGTCAATCGCCTCGTCGAGATAACGATCATGAAGTTCCCAGATGACCGGCTGCGGATGAGTGTAGCCGAGGTCGGTATGCGTGTGGTGCAGGATGAGAAGTTCTTTGATGGTGTTCATTTTACTAATCAGGGGTTAAGCGCCGTTGGCCGGTTGAAGCCGGCCGTCGGGTGCAATCTGGACTGTCTTGGTTTCGCCGGCCATCACATCTACCTTGGGCCACATGATAAACGCGGTGCAACCGAGGGGTTGCCGGGCGACGGCGGAACCCTCGGCGAAAATCGAAACCCGCGCCGGATACTGGGTGGGATTTGTGACTTTTAAGGTGACGCCATCGCCGTCGCGTTTCACGACTTCGGCTTTGACGCTGTCAAAGACAAATAGTTCGCCGGTGTCGGTGCGCAGATAGATGCCGGGTATTTCCATCGCCATCAGGATGCCGTTCAACTCACACCACCCAGTGGAATCGTAAGGCGAACCACGGCTGCCACGACTATCGGCGTCGCAGTAGGTCAGTCGCTCGGTGATCTTTCCATCCGGCCTGATGCCTTCGGCGTGCGCGTGAATGATGTCGCGCATGAGTTCGGCGTAGCGACGATCGCCTGTGGCGCGATAGATTTTGAACAACGCGTCGCCCGATGAGGTGCAGTTGCCGGGCGCGCCGTGCTTGTTTTGAGTGCTGGCCCAAACCACACCCGCGAGCTTCGCGCCCAGTCGGGCAAGCTCCGTGTTCGTCGGCAGTAAGTAGTCATAGGAAACTGTCCATGTGGCCAGCAGATTGGCCAGGTTGCGGGACTTCTCCAGCCAGCGGGCATCGCCGGTTAGTTCATACAACGTCATGAGGGAGTTCATCAAGCCGGCGGGGGAATCACTGTCTGCGTTCTGCAACGTATCGGCACTATGGCCGGTGGTCATGCCGAGTTTGACGAAGTCACGGGAGTAATAAAATTTCGCAGCCTGCTTGGCGACGACGAGATATTCCGGATTTTTGAAATAATCAGCAGCCAATGCCAGTCCGCCTGCGGCCACGACGCCACTTGAACTGTTATAGACAGCAACTTCTCCCGTCTGGTTGTTGAGAAAGTTTCCCCACTGACCGTCTTTTTTCCAAGTGGCGACGAACGCGTCGGCCAGCCGCTTGATATTCTGTTCCCACGCGGGCTTGATGGCTGAGGCGCGCCCCTGCTTCTTCAGAAGCATGAACTGTTTTACCATCCAGAACAGCACGTCGGCATTTTTGCGGGTCAAAACGAATTCGGGGTGTTCGTCGTAACCTTCGCGGCCAAAAACCTTGCCATCGTGATTCAGCGCGCCGTAAAAATAGCCGGACTGGCCCTGTCCGCGCGGGATTGCGAAGTCGAAGGTTTTTGTCACGCGCTCCAAGTGCAACTCGTCATTAAGCGCAAGCATCGGGAAAGTGTCCATCAACCCGCCAATCCAGCCGAACGAAATCCAAGCGGCATTTTCTGGGCAGTAAAACTGGTTGTCTTGCCCTTGGTAAAACCGGCTGTCAATGCGGCCAGTCATCAGCCGGATGACCTCGCTGAATGGAATGAGGTCTCGCGGATGGTTGGGTCCGGTCACATCCTTGCGCACCGTCATAAATTTCTCCAGCAGTCCGGGGATGTCCGCCGCCGCGAAGGAATAGACGCGCAGGTGCAGCGTCACGGTGTCGCCCGGCTGCCAGTCCATGCCCCGGTCGGGGCTGGCGCTGAAACCAATAAATTCCGGCTTGCGCTCACGCACCCCGGGCGAACTCACCACGAGCGTGGCGTGCGTGCGGTCGGCACTTTCCTCGACGGAGAATCCGTTGTCCAGAATCGTGCCGTTCGCGTCGTTCTTTTTTGGTATGCCCTGCTCGGCGAGCATGATGATTCCGCGCCGCTTTTCCGGGCTGAAGAAGCAGATCGCCGGCGTGGCCGCGTTGCACGCGCTGACTTCAATCTTGGAAGGCTGGCCCAATTCGGGCGCAAGCTGCGGCAAATCGCAAGTCGTGAGCGGGAGGTCTTTTTTGTAGATATCTTCCCGGTTCAGCCCGGTGGCATAGGCGCGCTGTTCAATGCGGTTGCGGTTGCCGTTATAGACCGACGCCGGGATCAGCACATAATTATTCGTGCTCCAGCCGGCGAAGTCAAACGCCACCGCCACGCCGGCGGATTTTGCCGCGCCTTCAGCCAGCGTAAAAGTCGCGGTCAAATCGCGCGCGTCCGGCTCGCCGGCCACGGGCTGTTCTTTCACGTCGCACGCCCAGCGGGTGGACGCGGTTTGAAGCGCGCCGTTGGTGAAAGCCCGCGATGCCGCCAGTTTCGAACCGTCATACCAGCAGGCAAGCGGACGCATCCCGTCCTTTGCAGCCGGAATCAGCGGCAGCCACGTCCGCGCCGTCGGGTCGCCGGAAAAGTTTTCGCCGAAACCGGCGGTTTTGATTTCCTGATCGGACAACGGTTTCACTATAAAACCCGAGAACTTCACGCCGCTCGCCCCGCCGAAGAAGAGATGGGCGGCATCTCCAAAATCCACATCGCGTGCGGCCACCGTCACCGACGATTTGCCATCTATATCGAACAGCGCGCGTTTGCCCGCCGCGTCCCAGATCATTTTCACACGGTGCGTGCCGTCGCCAACGGACGCAGAAGCCTGCCCGGCCTCCTTGCCGTTGACGCTCGCCATGACCTGTCCGCCAGCAAAATCGCCGGGCGCAAGGCGCACAAAAACGGCCGGCTGGCGCGACGGCTCGTAATAATTCTGCGGGTCAGCCTCGCCCAGCCCGAGACCGAAGAACGCGCAGCCCGCACCGCCGCCGCCGTTCACAATTGCCGTGACCTCGGCCACAAACGAAGTCGCTGCAAAGTTGCTTGCCTGCTTTGCAAGATAGGCGCGGCCGGCCTCCCCACCGCCGAAGCGGTAGATTCCGTTCGTGTTGGTGACATCTTTCTCCGCGCCGGGCGTGGCGGTGAAAACAATCCAGCGATTGGTGTCCACTCCGGTGGAAGATTCCTGTGCCATGACTTTCGTGACGATGCCGGCGAATAGCAGTCCGGCCAGCAAACCGGCGGTTGATTTCATAATGCTTTACCGTGGGGTTGTGTCGGTAACTTTTCCGCCAGCGCCACGACGCGGTTTTCGCGGCGGGCGCGTTCGGCGGCGAACACCAGCCGGTGGCTCGCGAGCGTTTCATCCGGGCCGGACCAGACTTTGGTTTGGTCGCCGGTCGCCACGGCTTCGACAAAGGCTTTCATCAACCCGTAGTCGCCGCCGCCATGGCCACTCGCCGCCGTGGCCGAGCCTTCGGCAATGCCGGTGTCCACCATGGTTTCCTTCTCCGTCACGAAATCAAAGATTTTGATCTTCACGCTGTCGGTTTCGATGAAACCGCGCGTGCCAAACAAACGGGTCTGGCGATGAATCGTCGGCGTGAACGCGGTCATCGTGAAATTCGCCGTCGCGCCGTCGGCAAACTCGATTACCACCACCTGGTTGTCCACCACGTCGTTGTCGCAGGCATACACGCAGCGGCCGTAAGGCCCTTCACGCAACGCCTGCGTGACACCCTCGCGCGTGTGGTCGTCGGTGATGACGGAGACGCAGTAATCAATAATCCAATCGCGGCCAAAGTTATCGAGGTAGAAGCGCTTGGCGGAATACGGGCAATCGCTTTCCACCATGCATTCAAGGCAGCGATCCGCCGCGCCGGGCGGACGTTCGCTGGCGCGGAAATGGCGGAGGCTGCCAAAACTCGCCACGTTCCGGGAGGGACGGTTCATCATGATGTGCCGCAGCCAGTCCATGTCATGACACGATTTGGCGAGCAGCATGAAGCTGGATTCCGCTTCGTTGCGCCAGTTGCCTCGCACGAACGAGTGGGCCTGATGCCACCAGGCCACCGGTTCGAGGTGCTGGATGCTGACGACCTCGCCAATCGCGCCGGTATCCAGCAGCGCCTTCAGCCGTTTGGTGAATTCGGTGTAAAGCAGAACGTGGCAGACGGCGAAGAGGTTGCCGTGCTCCTTCACGCAGGCGACAATCCGTTCGCACTCGGCGAGATTCGCGGACATCGGTTTTTCAAGCAGGATGGCGTAGCCTCTCGGTGCCAGCGCCAGCACCGGCTCCAGATGAAGTTGGTCCTGCGTGCAAATCAAAACCGCGTCGGCCAGCCGTGGCTGCCGGGCAAGTTCGTCCCACGATTCAAAAACATTTTCCGGCGGAATGGCGTGGGCCTTGGACATCTGCTCGCGCTGGAACGGGCGCGGCTCAGCGACGGCGACGACCTTCGCCAAATTGGGGTGCTCGGCGGCGTAGGCGGCGTAGGCGGTGCCGCGCTTGCCGGCGCCAACGATTGCGAGGGTGACTGGTTTGTTCATGATAAAATGATAAATGAATTTTGAAAATATGTCAGCGGGCCGGCGGCGCGGTCACCATGTCATAGGCGGGCGTAAGCAATCGGTTCACAGAGCACCTTCAGATTTTGCGCGGGCGTCGCGCTCGGAATTTCGCAACCGGCGTTGACCAGGAACGGATTTCCAGCCTCGCGGTAGCAGTGTGCGAGCTTGGCGCGGATCGTGTCGGGGGTGCCACGGAGGATGTCCGCGACCGGGTCAAGGTTTCCGCCGATTGCAATCTTCCGGCCGAGCGTTTCGCGGACTATGGCGAGGCTAACCATGTGGTCAACGTCAATCACATCAAGATCGAGCGAGGCCAGACCGGGCAGGAGATGCGTGATGTTCCCGCAGATGTGCATCCGCACTTTTGCGCCCATCGCGTGGAGGCCGCGCACGAGCCGTTGCTCGCGCGGGAGAATCAACCGCTCGTAAACCGCAGGCGAAACCTGGCTGGCCACGGCATCGCCGATGCCGATAGTATCCGCCCCGGCATCCACCTGCGGCCGGGCAAATTCCAAGGCGACATCCACGCAAATATCCATGAGACCGCCGATGTAACCTTCATCCTCCAGCAGGTCCACGAAGAAGTTGTCGAGCCGCCGCAGATCGGCCGCTTCCGCCGCCGGACCCTCCACCCAACCCATGATGGAATAGTCTCCGCCGACACGGGCATGATAGGTCCTCACTGCCTCAATGCGGTCGCGCATGCGCTCGGCTTCCATCGGATTTGGGCGTGGCAGCTTGGCAAGATCTGGGTCATCCTCCAACGGGTGCTTTTCGCAATAGGGCACCATGTCGCGCCCGTAGATGATCTTTGCGCCGAACCCCTGCGTTTCGCGATAGGGATCAGACATCGTGTTCATCTGGTCAATGCCAAACTCACGAGCGCAAGCGATGTTGGCTTCGGTCAAAACCCGATAGTCAGAAGCAAAGGCACCGTAGTTGCTGCCGATCCGTTCGGCGGCGAACTGCATCAGGATGGGGAGCCTGGCGAGATAATCAACGGGGCGGCTTTCAAGGGTCGTGAGATAACGTTCGAGCGGTTTCATCAAGGGTAGTCTCCATATTTCCTGCCGGCGGCGAGATAAGCCATGACATTCTCATAAGGCATGCCGTCGTGAATGCTGTGGTCGGTGGACAGAATGTAGCCGCCGCCCGCCTTGGCAATGGCGAGACATTCTTTGACTTCGGCTTCGACTTCGGCGGGCGTGCTGTTGGTCATGGTTTTTTTGTTGTCCACGTTGCCAATGGGGCACAGCCGGCCCGCGTAGCGTTGTTTGACCTTGGCGAGATCCATGCCGGCGGCGCGTTCGACCGGATGAAAACCATTGATGCCGGTGTCCACCAGGTCGTCGAGGACATCCCAAATCTGGCCGTCGTTGTGCATGATCACCGGCTTGCCCAGACGCTTGAGTCCCTGCACGAGTTTCTGGAACGGCGGGATGAAAAATTCCCGCAGATGCGCCGGCGACATCAGCAACGCCCGCGTGCCGCCCCAATCGTCCGAGATGCTGAACGCATCCACTCCGCCCTGGTCCACGGCGCGCGCGGCGGAGGCCAGCGCCCATTGGACAAAGGCCCCGGTCATTTCATGCACCAGCGCCGGATCGTCGTAGAGCGTGAGCGACAGGGTTTCCAAGTCCATCAAATACCAATATAGCATGGTGAACGGCCCCAGCACGCCGGCAAGAATGGCTAGGTTATCAGTATTGGCGTTGGTGCCGGTGGCGAGCATTCGCAGACGATCCGCCGCATTCGGCGAGGGCATGGTGTAGCGTTTCCAATCCGCGCGGCTTTTGATTGGCACATCAATCTGCGCCATGATCGGCCAACCGTTCTTGACGTAGGTCACGCCCCATTCATCCTGATAGTGTTCGCCCTCAGCGTGGACTTCTTCCTCGGTGCCGCAAAATCCGTTGATAGGAATCCACAGGCAGTCCAAACCAAGTTTGGTGGCTAGTTGCACCTGGACATCGGCCTCGTAGAGATGCGGGACGTGGTTCAACTCCCGTTTCAGCAGCTTCCGGCTGAACAAATAATCGCCAATCGGGACGCGGTCCGGCGTGCCGCCGGTCAAGGCTGTTATAAATCGCTCTCTTCTAGTCATAATCGTAGTCAGACGTGGTTGAGTTGAATCAGAAATGAAACGTCATGAAGGTTTCATACATCGCCTTGATGTTGTCTATTGGCGTGTCACTCCCCACTTCGCCACAGGCAATAACGCCTCCCTTTTCGGAGCCTAAAGCATGAAACACCGCGTGAATGTGCGCTTTGACGTCCACCGGGGTTCCATAGGTGAGGACTTTCTGGCGATCCAGATCGGTTCGGAAACAGAGCCGGTCACCGAATCGTTTTCCCAACGTCTCGTTCCCGATAATGTTGCTCTGGCAGTTGATCACCTTCACCCCCAGATCAATCAGGTCCGGGATGATCTCAAGAATCATGCCATCGGAATGAAAATGCACAGCCACACCGGCGGCAATGACTTTGTCGAACATCGCCTTATAGGCCGGCTTGAAAAACGCCCGCCACATTTCCGGCGAGATGATCATTCCCTGTTGCGTGCCCCAATCATCGGCGAAATGCAGTCCTTGATAATCATGCACAAGCCACTTGTCCAAGAGATCCAGATTGAACCGGAGCATGTCGTCCCGGAGCCGGAAAACCATTGGCTCCCCGCCGGCAATGTCGGCGAGAAGATTCTCGAAGCCGCAGAGCTGCTGCATTTCTTCAAAAAACTGAATCCAGGCTCCCCGCGCATAATAGTCGTCGCTCTTGCCCGCCATATGGCCCGAATACATCCGGGTGGTCACCGGCTTGATCTCGAAGTTGGGCCAGCGATAAGAGGCGTAGTTGGCCCAATCCACAAGCGGAAGCTCGATGGGCATACCATATTCGCCATCCTTCGAGGACTCCCAGAGCGTGCCGAATTTGTCATAGCTGCGACCCTTCCTATAATAGGGAGGATAGTTCTCCGGTTTGACATCGGGCAGAAAATCCCAGCCGAAGTCCTCGTGAACATCCTTGAGAATGTCCTGCAAGGCTTGCCCGTGCTTGAGGATCGCCGACGGCAGGATTGCATGCGATATCGGGGGACGGTCGGGATAATCGCGATTGATGGCCCGGACAACTCGTTCGCGACTTTTCATATCGGATGCTGATTTGGTCATTGCGTATTTGGAAACAGGGCTATTTTCCGACAGTCCGTTGTTCAGGGATTGGTGCAGTCTCCGGCAACGGTGATACGAGCGGTTTCACGGCAGCCTCCGTTTTGACCGAGCCGTCGTCGGCAAAATCGCGTTCGGTTGAGCGCAGGTTGTGCAGCAGGTTCTTCAGGTCGCGGAGGCCGCCGATGCCCAGCCAGAAGGTGCTGCCGACCAGCAGCGCAAAGCTGAAATAAAGATAGATGCGCCAGAATTTTGCCCACGCTTCCTGTCCCGGGTCGGCCAGAAATCCATAGACCATCCCGATGGCAAACACTCCGAGCCAGGCCAGAAAATAGCCGACAATCAAATAGGCCGTCAGGCGGTCGCGGCGGTTGAACAACGGCGTGATGCCAAAAATCGTCTGCCACCAGCGCGTCGGCCGTAGCTCCGGCAACTTCTCGCCTTTGGTGGCATAAATGCCCCGGTAAAGCATTTTGTCCATGTTAAAGGCCGGTTGGTTGTCCAGCCAGGACACCGTCGCATATAGCAAAACGCTGAAAAGTATGGTGATCAGGAAAACCCATTGGCTGTTGAGGGGAAAATCCTGGCCGGTCCAACCGTTCCATCCCCAGCGCAGAACGATGTGGACGATACCCAATACCGCGCCAAAGGCTAACGTCGTCACGGCGGCCCGTGTCGTGCCTTTTTTCCAATACAGGCCGCCAATCATCACCGCGCCCGCCGGACCGAGCCAGACATTGTTCACCATTGCAAAATACATGAGGAGGCTCTGGTTCGGTTTCCAAAATAGGCTGTACACAAAGGCAATGACACCAACGGTGGCGATGGCTCCGCGCAATGCCCAGAGATGCGCCTTGGTGCTTAACGGCTGTTTGCGGAATGGCAGGATGATGTCCTGGAGCAGCACGCCACCCCAGGCATGCATGAAGCCGTTGTGGCTGCTGATCAACGCCGCCATCATGATCGCGCAGAACAGTCCCACAAATCCCACCGGCAGCAGCGCCGGCAAGGTCGCCGTCACGCGGGTTTGGTCATGCACTTCCGCCGGCACCGACTTCATCGCCTCGGTGATTTGCGTCGCCACCGCCGCGTCCGCCGGATCATGCATAAGCTTAAAAGAGCACAGCGCGATCATCATGAAAAAAACCAGCAGTCCCTGCCAGCTGATTTGACCGAGCAGGTAACCCATCCGTTGCTCATGCGCCGTCTTGCCGGAGCCGAGGAACGCCTGCGACGGCACGTTGCTCATGGCGCAATACCAGCCGCCGACGATGCCAATGATAAAATACCAGGCATTGAAATCCTTCGTGCCGGAGGCATGAATGGGATCCAGCAATGAAGCGTTCGCCGTCCCGCCTTTGATCAGGCACTGCACGATGGCGTTCCAGTCGAATACGGTGAAAAAAAGCACTGTCACGATGATCACCGCCGCGACATTGGTGAAAAGTCCCTGCATGAAGTTTGAGACCATCACGCTCGTGTGCCCGCCCATGACAATGAATCCCAGCGGCACCACCACCATCAATCCGGTCAGCACGACGAATGTGGATATTTCGATTCCACCCAGGTGAAAATGTTCCGGCAAGCCGATGATGGACATGAACAGCCGCGCGCTCACGGCGGGAAAGATGCCGAAGTTGATCATGCCCGCCAGCCAGGAAAGAATGCCCGCCATCAGCCGAAGCTTGCGGCTGTAGCGCGTTTCGAGAAATTGCGCAATGGTCATCGAACGCGTCTCGCGGAAGCGATACACGCCCCAGCCCGACACGCACATATAAACGATGAACGGCGTCGAGAGCATCACCCACCACATGCAGGGAAAGCCGCCGGTGTAATAGACCTGGAACATCGCCACGATGTTGATCGCGCCGATCCATTCCATGCCCGAGGCCATCGTCAGCATATAGCGCCCAGCGCAGCGCCCAGCAACCAAATAGTCCGAAACGCTCCGGGTCAGCCGGTTGGCAATCACCGCCATCGTGGTGAACAGCGTGATTACGGCCGCCACCACCGCCCAGTCAATCCATGTCATGTGCATCGCTTGCATAAAATTATTTGCCTAGTTGGCCTGGTTTAGCTACGCCTGCTTTCTCTGCTTTGAACCGGATCAATTCTCGACCATCGGATGAGGCCAGCAGGCGGACGAGCAATGTGGTTGTGTCCGCAGTGATCAGCATGACCGTGGCTTCTTCGGAATCTTTTTTTGCGGAAGGGCCACCGCCAATGAGAACCGGCCAAGGCGGGCGTCCGTCTTCCTTTTTGGGCAATAGCTTCCAACTGTGATCGTGCCCTGCCAGCATGAGGTCGAGATTGGCATCGCGCAGGATGGGTTCCCAGTATTCCCGACTGCTCGGCGAGTCCCATTCGTTGTTGTTGTAAAGCGGAATATGGCTCAGAAAAACATGCCACGGCGCATGGTTGCCCGGATTGGTGGCGAGTAGTTTTTTCAGCCACTCCGCCTCGCGGCGGCGATAGGCGCGCCAGAATTCCGGCTGTTTATAGGCGGTGCGCAAATCTGTGTCCACGCCGTTTTCATCTTCGCCAGTGTCCATCGCCAAGAACCAAATTGGGCCGGCCCGCAAAGCAAACTGCCATTGATCTTCTCCCCAAGGTTGGGCGACACTCAAATTGGGCAGGTCAAAAAGATAGGCAAGCCGGTTCGCAAACGACTGCCGCGTGTCATGGTTGCCACGGACAAAAATGACGGGCTTCTCTGCGGCATCGAGCAATTCGAGATACGCGCGCCAAGCACGAAAGAGTTCGGTTTCGTTCGGATACGCTTCGAGGCAATCGCCCAGCAGCACCGAAAACTCGTAGTCGTCCGGCTTGACGTAGCGCATCAGCCCGGCGAGCGTCTGGTCGTGCTGGTGGATGTCGTTTAACACGGCGAAGCGAAGCGTTTGCGCCTGTGGATTCAACGTGCGGAAATGATGCGTCGACGTAACAAAATTCTGGCCGCCGAAACGGAGGTGGAAGAGCACCTGATACTGATAGACGCCGCCGGGCCGCAGGTCGGTCAGACGCGTTTTTAACATCGTCCACGGCGATCCGGGTATTACGAGGGGCGTCGCCGCCGTTTCCGTCAGGGCCGTTTCCCCGTCCGCGTTCCACGCCACGCGCACGTTTTCCGCCGTTTGTGCCAGGAAGCAAATCGTCATCCCATCGGCAGTGGAATTTTGCAGATACGGCGGGAAGACCGTCGCGGGCAGATTCGCAGATTGCGTCTGCGCCAATGCCGGCAACACAACGGTCACGGCCAGCGCAATGACGACACTTATGATGAGATGTTGGCGCGTGCTCATAGGCGGCCACCCGATTCCAATGCGTTTTGGGATTTCATTGATTGTTCCGGTCAGTATTCAGGTTGCTCATCTTTGCCCAAAAGCACCCGCCTCAACTCCGGCAACACCACTTCGCGATAGCCCGGCTCGCGGGGATGGATGCCGTCGGGCACACGCTTCAGAAATTCGTCGCGGCTGGAGTTCAGCAGGTTAAGCCAATTGGGATAGTTATCGATCAGAATGAGGCCGCGCTGGCGGGCCACTTCGCGGTAGCCCTCGCAATAATCGGCCAGTTTGGGGCGGTTGGTGGCGTGCCGGTTTTGCGCATCGGGCATGTCCATGACCGGATTCGTTGTTTGAACCACAATTTCCGCATCAGGATTCGCCTTCAGGACGGCATCCACCATGAGGTTGAGGTTCCGCTTCGAGTCCGCCAGCGAGATGTTGTAAGGCAGATAGGAATCGTTCACGGCAAATTCGATGAACACCACATCCGGTTTCAACCCGGCACACTGTTTGACGGTATCGAGTCCACCCTGGCCGGGTGGATGGCTGGAAGCGGAGGCGCCCACACCGAGGTTGTGAACCGTCACCTGTCGGGGAAAGTCGGCGTCGAGCCATTCCTTCATGACATTCACCCAGCGCCAGGTTCCGCCGGTGAGGCTGGTGCCGAGGGTGACAATGGTCTGCTTCTGGCCGGCGCGCAGCTTCTGAATAAACCGCGCGGGCTTGGGCGCGGCGGTTCCGTCCGCCGCGTAAACGTCCAATTCCGCCACGCTCATCTGGCCGCCTTTCTGGCCCGGGCCGGCCGGCTGGAGCGCGCGCACCCGCACATATTGCGCGGAAACGGCGGCAAAGGTTTGCTCCCATTTGCTGCCATCGTGATCTTTGACCTCGGCCACCGTCGTCCACGTTTGGCGGTCGGCGGAAAGCTGCACTTGAAAATGCGTCGCGTAGTTCTTGCCGAAAGTGATCGCCACGCGGCCAACCGGGGCTGACTCAACGAGGTTCACCTCGTAGGTCCACGGCCATTCGCCGCCGGGTTGCGCGGTGGTGGCCAGATTGCCGTCCACGCCGTAGCGCGCCGAATGAAGACTTCCGCCGCCGCCATTGGCGGGCAAGATGCGCTGGCCGTCCAGCGACAGGAGTTTGGCGGGCTTCCAGCACGCGAGGTTGCCGGCGGGAATCGCGGCGCGGGTTTTCCACGGCTCACGGTTAACGCCGCGTTGCTTCAGCGCAGCGCTCATGGCCTTGAGCGTGGCCTGTTGTTTCGCATCAATCGAGCCGTCGCGAAACAGCGCCACGTCAATCGTCACCACCCCGCCGGCGTCGTCCACCGCGCCCACGTAATCGGTCAGATAATCCGCATTGTAGCGCAGGCCCGGCGTGCCCCAGTCGGGGCCGAGAAACGAAAGGACGTGGAACTGTTTGCCGTCGCGCCAGCGCTCATCGGGGATGTCGGTGAAGGCGTTCACTTCGCCGGTCGTAAAATCCTCGTGGTCGGTGCCCGAGTTGGCGTGCGACATGGAAGGATTGTTGAGGGCGACAATGGCTTTGGGATTGCCCGTCTTCAGGCCGGCGGCGAGGATGCCCCAGCGCTTGTCATTGTAGCCAATGTGAGCGTAGCAGCCGTCCACCCACCAGCCGTTGACCTTGTCGCCGTAACGCCGGCTGTATTCGGCGACGACATCCGCCCAGTTCTGAACATATTCATCCGTGACGTTGCCGTTCCAGCCGCCCATGCCATTTGCCGCCTGCGCGTCCTGACGCGGGCCATCGCCGGTCCAGTAGAGCATCAATTTGATGCCGCGCTTATTGAGCGAGCGGTAAAGATCCTCAACCAGATCGCGCTTCGAACACGCTTCGCCGGGTTGGTAGCCGGTGAGCTTGTCATAGGTTGCGTTCGGCGCGATGAGGTATCGTGTGCGCTGCATCATGGTGAAAAAAACATAAGGCGCGCCGGTTTGCTGAATCTGGTCGGCGAACTTTTCGGTGTCGAACTCCTTCACACATTCGTCCCAGGAAACGGGTGGTTTGCCCATCGTGTTCGCGCGGTTGCCAACATTCTGCACGTCCCAAAGATAGTGGACAAACACCCCCCACCCCGCCTGGCTGAACCAGTCGGTGTTCGGATTGTGCGGCTCCGCCGACGCATATGCTGTCGCCAGCAACACCGCCGCACCCACCGCCAGCCTTTGCATCATCTTCATAATTTTAGAACGCAATCCCGCTTGCGGCGCATTCTCCACCGGCCCGGCGTTGACGCTGCCGTTGAACACCACATCGGTTAATTAAAAGATTAAAGCATATAGAACGCATCCACGCATACCTCAATTGGGTTACTTGCGTATAATTTTGGAGCAAGTTGTTCATGGGATCGAGAGGCGATAGAACCGCTGGCCGTAAATAGTGGCCTGCGGATCGGTAAATTGAAACAAGCCGTTGGTGTCAGCCGTGTTGGTGGCAATGGGAATCCAATTGGCCGGCGAAAGATTCGTCGAAGTCAGCAGAACATAAGCCTGCCCCACGCCGCCCGTCCCGGCCAACTGCATCCCGCCGCTGACTATGCTCGCGATCCCGCTGAACCTCGGCGGCACCGCCAGGGCCGCAGTGTAATTTAGCACAAATTATTGCCGGCCACCGCCAGCGCGAACGCGCCACCACTGCAGTCGTTGCTGAAGGCGGACGTGTCCAACACAAACTTGTTCGTGGCGAAGTTTGACACTCCGCCGCTGGCAGTGGCAATCGTCCAAGTGTTGTTAGTAAATTTGTTGAAGCCTGCCAGCGGGCCGGGCGCGTTGCTGGAAGTCAGCGAAACGAGTTTGATGGTGAACCGGCTACCGGAGGTGGATTGCACGTTCAATGCGCCGGTGATGTTCAAGAGATCGCAGCCGGTGACATTGATGGCATTAATTTCACAATCATAGCTGCCGACACCATTCCAGGTTTCCGTGCCGGTGTTCAACGTGCCGACACGCGTGCCCGGCGCAATGGCACCATTGACTGCTACCGTTCCATTAACTGTACCACTGCCGCCGAGCGTACCAGCGGACGCTACGGTGACAGCACTGCCGGCGGCCAGTGATCCGTTGACCAGCAGCGTCCCGTTGCTGACAGTCGTTGGCCCGGTGTAGGTGTTCGCACCAGCGAGCGTTTGCGTGCCCGGGCCGGTCTTGTTAAACGTCAGCGGACCGGAAGAACCGTATCCGTTAAAGATGATCCCGGCAAAATTTCCATTGGTCGTGCCGTTGATTGTCACGTTGCCGGTCCGGTTATCAAATCCGACGAGTGTGTTTGCATTCCCGCCATCCAGCGCGCCAAAAGATAGGCTCGTTGCCGAGCCATTGCCACCGGCGACATAACAATAGCCACTGGCCGGAAACACCACCTTCGCGTTGCCCAAAAAGCCTTGGTAAGAAACATTGTTAAGGCCGATTTGACTGTTCGCCCCAGCCAGAGCAAGCACGTTCACCGTTCCAACCGGCCCAGTGGAAGACCCGACGACGAATCCGCTGTAACCTGACGCGTTGCTGAGATCCAGCGTCAGCGTTCCAAATACGCCGGAGTAATTACCGGAAAGCGTCACGTTGTAGGCTCCGCCCGGCTTAAGAGTGCCCGTCTGCCCGCCGGCTATAGTGACATTGTTGGCCAGCGTCAACCCGGCGCTGAAACCCAGCGTCCCGCCCCCCGCCAGCGTCAGCGCGCTGGTGTTGGGCAGATTCATCGACGCGCCGATGTTCAGCGTGCCCCCGTTGATCAGGGTCACGCCGGTGTAGCTGTTGACACCACTCAATGTCAGCAAGCCGCCGCCGTTCTGAATGAGTATTCCCGTTCCGCTGATGACGCCCGACAGTGTCTGCGCGACGGAACTGATGTAGTTCAATACGCCGTTGTTCGTGATGTTGGGCGCAAAACTGCCACTATTCAACTGTCCGGCACCACCAATTGCAATCGTGCCAGCGCTGATGGTGACCGCGCCGCCGATCGTGACCGGACCGGTGAGGGTCAGCGTGTTGGTGCCGGACTTTGTCAGGGCACCGGCGCAGTTAATTGTGCCGCCACCAATGGCATAGCCTTTGTTCATATTATTGACGATAATGCTGGCCGGTGAAATCGTCACCGTGTTGCTAACCATGGTCGTGCCGCTCGCCGTGTCGTCAAACCGCACCGAGGCACCATCGAGATAAGGCCTAGCCAGGCCGTTGCTTGTCCAGTTCGCCGTGCCAACTATGTCCCAGATTCCATTGACATTGCCATTCCAAACCAACGGTGGGAGCGATGCGATAGAAACGACATTTAACGCGATGTTGCTGCCAGTGTTAGTCACTATGCCGGTCATGCCGTAGGGCAGCATGCCCACCACGAAATTGCCAGCGCCAGTAGAGTTCGTGTAGGCGATGAGCGGATAGGAATACCCGACCGACAAGATTCCGCTCAAAACGCTGATGGTGGTCGTTCCGCTAAACGCCAGTGTGCCGGCACTGATGGGCGCAACCATTGTGCTGCTTATCCCGGAAAAATAATTCACCGCGCCGCTGGTGTTTCCCTCCAGAAGTGTGCCCGGCTTCAACTGGTTGGTGCCGGAAACCATCACGCCCAATGCGGCACCATCGTTGACCGTGAACGCCCCGGCGGTGGATTGCGCGGAGCTGACCACTAACGCGCCATTGCTCACCGTGGTCGTGCCGCTGTAGTTATTCGCGCCGATGAGCGTCAGCGTGCCGGTGCCGACCTTGATCAGATTTAAGCTGCCTGTATCTTGGGCAATCACTCCGGCAAACGTGGTGCTAGTGTTCAAGGCGCCGATTTCAAGGTTCACATTGTTGATAGTTGAAATTCTCCCGCCGGCTCCAGCCAGATCCCCCATGCGGAAAGTGGCATTGGCCGTTTCAGCAACATACAACGCGCCGCTACCGGTGCCGTTGACGACGAAGTGCGCCTGAGAGCCGTCATAACTGGCCGCCGTGCCGCCGGCAAACTGGAAGTTCTCGCCCGAGGCCGGCCCGGACTCGACGTCAAAAGCGCCGGTAAAACCGCTGATGTCGCCATTGATGAAGGCATTCCCGAGGCCGCCTAACAGCGGCATATTTTGAATGGTTCCACTGCCAGTGACGGCACCGGTGAATTTGGGGTATTGTCCGCCACCACTGTATCCGAAGAGGTTGTTGGTGGTGCCGGCGGTGACAAAGATAGGATTGGAGTAAGTTTGAACTCCTGACGTGGGATAAATGGTGCCACCGCTCAACGTCAGTGTGCCACCGCTGCCGAAGACCGCGCCATTGTTCGGGTTGATCGTGCCGCCGTTGGTAAGTGTCAGGCCGCCCGTGAAGGTGTTGGCACCGGAGAGTGTCAATGTGCCGCCACCCGCCTTGGTAAGATTGCCACCGCCAGCAATCGGGCTGCCACCAATAATATAATCCTTCGTGATGTTACTCACGATAATGCCGCTAGGTGAGACCGTCACTAGGTTGCTAACCGTGGTCGTGCCGCTCGCTGTGTCGTCAAATTGAACCGCGTTCCCATCGTTATACGTCGCGGCCGCTGCGTTAGTTTTCCAATTGGCCGTGGTGGCGATGTCCCAGATGCCGTTGAAACTGCCGTTCCAGACGATTGGTGCCAGCGCCGTGACATTCAGGACAATGCTATTACCATTGGTAATCAAGCTGGCGGTGACACCGTAGGTCAACGTGCCCAGCTTGAACCCGCCCGTGCCGCTGATGTTTGTGTAGCTGATGAGCGGATATGTTTGTCCGGCAATAAACGACCCGCTGGAGATATTGATCATGGTCGTGCCTTTGAGGGTCAGCGTTCCCGCGTTAATAGGCGCAACCGTCGTGCTAGCCACCCCGGAGAACTCATTGGTTGTTGGTCCGGCACTGCTGCCCTCCGCAAGGATGACAGGTGACAATTGGCTGGTTCCGGAAACAGTCACCCCCAAGGAGGCTCCGTCGGAAATCGTTATTGCGCCGGTGCCGGTCTGGGCGGAACTGACCCAAAGCTTGCCGGCTTTGACGCTGGTGCTGCCGCTGTAAGTATTCGCGCCGGTGAAGGTTTGCGTGCCCGTGCCGGTCTTGCTCAGGCCGAACCCGCCTGAAATAACGCCGGAATACACACCGCTGGCACCAGTGTTGCCGACCGTCAGCCCGATGCTGTTGAGCGCGCTTTGGTTGTTGAGACTGATGTTGCCGGAACCGTTCAAAGCGCCGGTGGTTTCGCCGCCCCATACCAACGTCCAAGTCGAATTGGAACTGACTGTGACATTATTGTTCAGAAATCCAAGGTTTTGATTCGCGATAATGTTGCCGTTGTAACCGAGATTCTGCGTCGAGACATTTCCTTTGATAACAACGTCGCCGGTGAAATTATTTGGCGCAGACCCGTTGGGAAAACTTGTCCGAAGCGACGCGGCCGTGCCGTCGAGAGTCAACGCCGTGTTGCCCGCAGAAATACCCGGCCCAATGATGCGATAGATGATGTCTTGCGCGGCGCTGTGACCTCCGGTATTGCTCGCGCGGATTGCCAGAGGCGAGGAACCGGCCAGATTCAAGGCCGTAACCGTCAACTCGCTGGCATTCGCAGCCAAAGCGGAACCGGCATTGAGAGTAATCGTCTGGTTTGTCCCAAAGCTGCTGGTATTGAGCGACGCCATAACGACCGCTGACGCAACTCCGGTGTCCACTTTGAACCTGACTGAGCTCATCGCGCTGTTGATGCCTCCCAAGGTTAGTGCACCCGTCGCGGCTCCCAGCGCTGAGGTGTTGTTCGCAATAAGTGTCCCCTGGCTGATGATTGTTCCACCAGTGTAGGTGTTCGCACCAGAGAAAGTGAGCGTGTCTTGCCCCAGCTTGGTGAGGCCGGTGGAACCAGCCACGATGGAATTGATGCCAGCGTTCACGTTCGGCTCGACCAGCATAGTAGGCGAAGCGCCATCCAGGGTCAGGGTATTATTCGTAATTACAAATCCGTCAGTCTTGAAATCAAGACCGTTTGCGGCCACACTTCCGGTGACAAGGGACACCGTCCCGGCCGGGCCGCCAAATAGCGCCCAATTCGAGCTGCCGCCGGCCGGCCAAAGGTCCGTGCCATTGTCCCAGTTGGTCGAAACCGTGTCCCATATACCCGTTCCGCCCATGCCCGCCACAGCGCCGTTGGCATCCAAGATGTAACTCGGCTGCGAGAGGTTGTAAATCGTCACTGTCGCGGAGGTTGACTGGCCGCTGGAGTTCACGAGTGTATAGTTAAAGGTGTCGTTGCCACTAAATATGCCCGGCGGCGTGTAGAACAATTGATTGTTCGTAATGGTTATGGCGCCACCCTTGGCGCTCATGCTGTCGAAATTCGTGATGGTCATCAGGTCGCAAGTGCTGACCGCCTCATCCGCCAGCATCGTCGTGCGCGCCGCAATCTGGGCGCTCGTCATGGCGATGGTGTAAGGTTGTGCCGCACCGACGCAGGTCGTGATCACCACCATAACTGAATTGGTGTCGTGCCTGATCTGTTTCACCGTCAAGCCAATCTGGCTGTCCGTAAAACTCTGGCCGTCCGAAAGGATGGCAATGGCTGCGGTGTGCGAGCCGCCTCCGCCCAAGCGGTCTATGGTCAGGCCATAGGTCCAGGGCGAGTTGACATCGAAACCTATGTTCTGCTTGTAGGAAAAATAATACGGCCAGCGATCCGCCTGTCCGCCATAGGCCGAACTGGAGGGGACCGTCAACACCTGCGGAAAGAGCACCGTGCCCGGCACATCTTCCAACCGGCTGATCTGATAGGTTCCGGCATGGGGCACCGGCTGCGCGGTGACCCAGCCTAGTTGAACCTTGTGTGGCCTATTGTTGTGCCGCCAGTCATAGCTCCCACCCATGAAATCCGAACTGTCCCCATATTCATCCCACGCGGTGGTGTTGTTTAATTCGGTCGAGGCGTGGGCAAAGCCCAAATTGTGCCCCAGTTCATGGCAGATCGTCCCGCCGTCCGTGTAAAAGTCAAAGGACCAATTACCCCCCACCACGGCCACCCCTGCCCATCCGCATGCCCCGGAGCAGATATACACATAGTTGTCATAGGCGTTGGTATAGCCCTGCGCCACCGCCGACGCATTTGCCTCACTCTGCCAGGTGCCCGTGTCACATATGCCAGAGGGGGCGGCAATCGGACAGACAACCACATCGCCCGCAAACCCCACCGCCCCATAGGTGTCCTCCAGATATGCTGTGTTGATGCTGTTGCCATTCGTGGCAAAGAACAGATTGCTGAAGTTGGTGATGTCGGCCGCCGCAAAGGCGTTGGTGGCATAGTTGGGGTAAATAAGCAAATGCACCCGCGTTTTGTGGACCACGGTGCTAGTCGTCGTGCCGCCGCCATAGAGAACTTTTGGGCTGGCCGATCCCGCCGTCCCATTGGTTGAGGTCTTAGCGGCTGCTAGAACTTCCAAACCTGCGTTCGCGCCTTCTGAAACCTCTATTTCTTCGCCTTGAAACCGGCCGCGCACACGCACCCGCTCGCCTGTCATATGGCCTTCGGGCGGAACCGCAAAGTCCAACTGGCGCTTGATGCCGGTCTTCTCATCGGCGACGCTCAATATCTGTTCCGCATGATCTGTATAACAAACCTCCACAACCTCCAACGTGCCCGTGATATCCGCCAAACCCGGAGCCGTCACATCGGCGGCGAACACAGTAGTAACAACTACCGGTTCCGTTAACATCATTGTAAGCAGCAGGACAGCGAATTGGAGCGCACCTTGGCGGGCGAGGCGGAACAAGTCAGAATTTCTTATCATAGGTTATCTAGGATAACATATCGTTAAATCCATGTTTTAATTAAATTGAGGTGGATTAACTCGAATCATTTTATCAATCGAAAGAACAGCCTGCCCGAGTTCGTGAGCGGGAGGGTCAATGGACTGGTGCCGCCGGGCACGCTGATCCAACCGGCTGGGTTGGCGATGTTGGTGTTCTGCTGGAGAACAAACCCGCTCGCGGCCCAGTTCAAGGCCACGCTGTTGTTGGTGACGCCAACCTGCAACAGCGGTGCCGCGATTTGCGGGTAAGGATAATGCAGGCTGGTCGTCGCGCTGAACTGATTGGTGGTGAAGGTGAATCCGCGCACGTCATCTATGTAGCCAGTGAAAAGGTTGGCCAAGGTGTGGCTTGAGGTCTGGTATTGGCAGCCGACATCCAGCCGGGCGTTGGCGGAAGGCGCGCTGCCGGTGCCCATGGCAACGCCGTTGACATAGAAGGTGGAGGTGCCGTTGTTGACCACCACTGCCAGTTCGGTCCACGTTCCCAAAGCGGAGGTCGTGCTGCCGAACACGCTGACGCCCTGCCGCACCGCCTGCCACTCTCCCGAGGTGTTGAGGCCGATAGTAAGACCGGCGTTGTTGCCGCCACCATCGGTGTTGAGAACCGTGGCGAAGTGGCTCGGAACCGCGTCTACCCGCGCCCAGCACTCGATGCCAAAGAAATTGTTGGTGGTGATTGGGCCCGGCAGATTGGTGTATCCGCCCGAGCCGGAAAATTGTATGGACAGGAGGCTGGCCGGGCCGGCTGTGTTGGTGCTGTAAGCGGCCTGGCCAAGTTCGTTCATCGGCAATGTTCCGATGGACGGCAGGGTCTGGGTGTTGCCGGGATTTCCACCCACTGCACCTGGGTCATCCTCGCCCATCCGATAGAGAAACAGTTCGGTGACCGGCGGCACCGGATTTTGAAACGTGGCGGAAAGCGCGACGTTGGCTATGGGCTGAGTGGGATCGTCACCGTTGATCACCAAAGTTGCATTGGTGGGGCCAACGACTCCGGCCGGAACGGCATAGACGGCGATTAAACCCGTTGATTGCGGGGCAATGGTCACCACCTGGCTGGAGACCTGGAACAGCGAGGAATTGGTGATGACCACCGTCAGATGAAGGGAATTATTCTTGCCGAGATTGGCGACCTGAATGCTCAACGTCTGGTTGGTGTTGTTGGCCAGCGTGCCAAAATTCACCGTCGGCGGTGCGCTCAAAACCGGATCGCCCAATGCCGGAGTCGAGCCATTATTTTGCCCGACTACGAACCAGGACTGGCCGCCGGCCGGAAGATAAACCGGCACCTGCACCCGCCCCTGACTGTCGAGGATGTAGGCGCGTTCCACCCCTTCCTGCTCCCGGATCATCGCAGTGTTGGTGACGCCGGTATAATATAACGGCAGGGTGAAATAGGTCATGACGGCGTTGGCGGTCGGATTGAACACCATCGCCAAGCCGCACGTCGGGAGCGAAGGATTGACATGCAACCAGCAATCGAGCGCGCGCCCGTCGGCCCGTTTGACGTGGATAATGTCCGACATGAGGATGGGCCGGTATTTCTTGAACCAGTTCACCCAGCCCTGCACCAGCGAGAAGGTGGAGCTGTCATAGAGCGGCATCCAGAATTGACCCGGCGTCCCGGCGCCAAAATAGTTGGCGAAGACAGTCTGGTAAAGATTCGGGGTGCTGAGCGGCGGACTAAACATCCCATCATTCCAACTCATGCCGGGAGTCCGCCACCACGTGGCGTCGAAGATCGTCTGCCGGTCTATGACGGTCTGCAATGCGACGGGCAGGCCGGCATTAGACTCCCGATACCCCATCGAGACCAGGCTGTTGCCACCGTAGTAATACCAGTCGGGAGCCTCAATGAACATATTACGGGCCACGCAGCCCTGATAGAATAGCATCTGTCTTTCCCAGTTCACGCGCAAGGCATCGTTGGCGCCTTCGTGATATTCATGCGTGGTGCTCGTGCAGGGATAACCGGCGTAGGGTCCATCCGTCTCAATTACATTCATGCCGGTTTGGTCGGCGAAATTGTAGATGGTCTGGAATAGGACGTCGCTATAGGAAGAACCAAGGCACAGGCCTTCGGACGGGACGGACTCATACTGGCTGCCGTAGTTCTGCGAATCGGCGAACAAAATGTAGCCGCCGATGCTGATGCCGTTGCTGTGGGCGTAGTCGAAATTCGCCTTCATATCGGCGATATAAGCGGCTTTCGTGTTCAACATGTTAAACCCGCTACCGTAGGACACGACCACCTTCTCAAACCCCGCCGCCGCCGCCTGATCCACGGCCGCCCGGATCGAAGCGTCGTCAGAGGCGGTTATATGCACATCTATGGGCGACTCCTGTGTCCAGGGCATGACGGTGCGATAGAGCTTGCGCCGCGCCAGCCCCTGACGTTCCGCGTCACCGCTGTCCTGCGGAATTTCCCAGACAATGAAGGAATCATAGGATTGACCGGGGGCCACGCGTTTCCAAGGTCCGCTGGGATAGCGCACGCTAAGCTGCGAGCGCGAGACATATTCACCCTGCCATTCCGGATCGGCGCCTTGCGCCGACCAACTGTTGGTCAGGATGCTCAACGACCAGTAATTGATCGGTTCGCCCTCCATCCGTTCCGTAAAAACCGGGCCGGTTTCGGTGGTGTAGGCCGAATCCAGTTCCCAAAAGGAAGTGATGAGGCGAAAACAATTGAACTCCGACTCCGTGAACAGCCGGGTGCGCAACGGCGGCGAAACCCCCAATTGCTCGACCGTCAGGCTGTTGATCAGGTTCGACGAGGCGGCATTGTTGCTTACGGTGATCCATTTGGCGATGATCGGCACCCCTTGATACATCTCATAGTGAACCGTCACCTGGATGCCCGGAAGCGCGGCGGGCGGATTGTAAAACATGTCCACCCGCAACCCGGCCGGCGGCCAGGACACGGCGGGAGCGCCAAACCGGTTGGTCCACGAGCGGAAGGCCTGCGGTGCCATCGTCGCGTAGCCGCTGAACGTGAACGCGCCCGTCGGCGGCGTAAGGCTCGAATACCACGAGGACGACAGAAAGTTATTGACCGTCTGCCCGTTCAAACCGCCGACCGGATACTGTGTCCCATTAATGGTGATGAGCGCCTCCGGCTTGATGGCACGGACAAATTCGGAACCGTCGCCGAGGTCGCGCTCGCTCACGGTGGCCAGATTGCCCCCGAAATAAAATTCGCGGGCAATGATGCCGTTGGCCAGCGCGAGATGGGCGGGCGTGGCCGAGGCGTCGGTCACCTGTAGTGTCACCGGCTGGGTGCTAGGCGTGACGAGCCAATCCCCGCCAACGGATGGTGTTTGAATGTTGCTGACCATCTGCACGTTGGTTTGCGCGGCGGCCTTATTGAGCGCCATGAAACAAATCAGCGCGGACAGCAGCGCTGCTCCGACAAGTTTCAGGTTACGAATGAAAAAAGGCCGGGGGACGGCAGGTTGCATTTGCATATTATATAGTTTGGTCAAATGACGATCAAAAACCGCTTGCAGCTTACTATTCTGCAAACAACCCGGATGCAAATCTCCACTGAACTATCAGTTCGGTTTATGAACCACACCTGTTTTGTAACTATGATCGGCCAAATCGTTGCGGTTACTTGCCGAAGAAATGACTTACAATAAAGTTCAAGCCGCTGCCAAGAGATCATGGACTCGTCCGCCGTCTCATTGCGCCAGATCTATTCCTTGCAATCCAGCCCCTCCGGCCGCAGGGTTATAGACCCCGGTCCAGTCCATGTTATAGACATTCCCAATTGGCGTCGGTTTCTGGTAGCACCAATTTAACTTATAGTAGTTGGCGAGCTGGGCATGGCCGTCGCAGAAGATCAGGGACATACCACTGGTGCCATGTCCATAGGTTGGGGTATTTTGCGACTGATTATACTGCACCCCTTTGGCAGCACAAGCCGCACACATATCCTGCGCCTTCTGGGCGGGAATACGGACTTGAGAAACTTTGCGTGTTGTGATTACCGCCGCATTATCATCCATATAAAACTGATCCCAGTAATAATATGAATTCGGAAACAAGGTATCGGCCGGCGGAGTGCCCAGCACGGTATTGTATCCACCTGCGACATCCGCCGGACAAAGGAAGAAGGCCTGGCCGTTATTTGTGCTGATGTAGGGTTTCAATTCATTCTCAAAGTCCACATACACGGTATAAAGAACATTGCCGGTGGTGGAAGCCGGGAACGTATCCTTGTTGTCACCGGCATACATGGCCATGGCCAGTCCGATCTGCTTTTGATTTGAAATGCAGTTAATCAGCTTGGCCTTCGCTTTGGCCTTTGCCAGGGCCGGCAGCAGCATGGCCGCCAGGATCGCAATGATGGCGATCACCACCAGCAGTTCAATCAACGTGAATGCCCGACCCGACCGGGGAGCATCACCGGAATTCCGCCAGAACGTAAAGTTCGGCCGCCTGTGTTTCGTTTGGTTCATAAGTGTGGTAAACTCTTAATTGTTTTTTAATCTATAACCAGTAATCCGACATCACCGTCTCAAGGCCGCACCGCTGGCGGCACATAGTTTAGACTCCAATAATAGTTCCAAAGGTTGTTGTTCTTCACCAGTTCCACATGACCGTCGGCAAGGCTGAGGTTGATGCTGCCGGGCAGCATTGTGCCGTTGTCTGGAACATTCTGCGAAGCGCCTTTGGGTGTGGTGTTTCCATGCCGTCCCATTATAAAGCGGTTAATGCCCCCGGGAGCCGGGTTAGGCTGATCATAAAAATTACTAGGGGGCTTGTCGCCGGCCTGCGGCCACGCATCAACCCACATGCCATCGCCGAAAACAGGTGACTGCGAGGGATACTGCACGTTCGTGTCTTTGTTGAAGGCCCCCCCTGCAATCGGACCGGCGGTGTAAAACCAGCCATTGAATGCGTAGCCGCCAGTTAGTAACTGGCCGCTAGACAATTGATAACCCCACGCCCGGTCTGCCGCCCCGTAACCATTACCGCTAGCGACATGCGCTGAAGTTAAGTTCGTATCCGAACAGGGACACAACCGCACGGACTGCACCTGCGACTGGTAAGAAATCAATTCCTGCATCCACAGTCCATATCCAGAGTTATAATCGTAGGAAATACGGAAATCATCCAAATACATTCGGTTGGCAACAGCGAGTTGTTTGAGATTGCTAATGCAGTTGACTTGCTGCGCCTTCAATTTGGCCTTGGCCAGCGCCGGTAACAGCATGGCCGCCAGAATCGCAATGATGGCAATAACGACCAACAACTCAATCAAAGTGAAGCCCCGGCATCGCCGAACTCCACCAAGCTGATGGCTCATAAAATTGAGCCACCGATGTATTGATGTTTTAGTAACTGTCATCATTTGCATGCTTTCCATTCTCATCGTCAAACCAAAGTATTCCGGCAACTTCGCACGCCGACATTCCATTCCTTCCAAAACAAGGGTTAAGGGCGCGGCCAGCAACCCAATACTGGCGCGCGCCCTATCCAACCCACTCCCAAGCCGGGAACCGCCCCGGCCTCAAAACTTACGGATACACCAGCCGGTAGAACTCGGCCGGCTTTGTCGGATCCATGGGGATGTTTGTCTGATCAATTCCCGCCGAACCGGGAACCGTCATCCAGTCATTTGTGTTCGAGCTGATGCCCGCCGCCAGATGGTTGGTCTGCACCAGCAACCTCCAGCCGGTGTGATCCGCCGGCCACGACAGGTTGAGATTTCCGCCGCTGACGGTGGCGGTAATGTTTGTCGGATTGGTGTTGACGGTCGTCATCACGGAAAGCACCCCGGTGGCCGGATTCCAGTTCCACGCCTTTCCGCTGCCCAAGACCGGCAGGTTGGTCGTGGTGAAGTTGCCAGAATAGGTGCTTGCGCCAATTAGCGTGAAGCTGTCGCCGCCTTGGAATGTTCCGCCCAGGCTCGTGACCGTGAGCGTGCCGGCCAGGTTGGCAGTGCTGATGCCCGATACCTTGCCGTAGGTGCCCGTGCCCGCAGCGCGGTTGATGGCCAGCGTCGTGAGACTGGCCGCGTTCAGCGTAAGGTTGTTATTGACCGTCATCGTGCCGATGCCGTTGGTGCCGGGAGCGAGCGTGCCATCCACGGTCACGGTACCGCCAATAGTGCCCGTGCCAGCCATCGTGCCGGCGGAGGCGACATAGACCGCGCTGCCGGTGGGCAGTGAACCATTTACGGCCAGCGTGCCGTTGCTCACCGTGGTTCCACCGGTGTAAGTGTTGTTTCCACTAAACGTCTGCGTGCCGGTGCCAACCTTGACAGTCGCCAAGGCACTGGCATTGTTTTGAATCACGCCACTGAACGCGCCATTGCCGTTGGCCGAGCCTAGGATCAGGGTCGTGAGGGTCCCGCCGTTGGCACGGACATTCACTATTCCAGCCCCGTTCAGTCCGTCAATCGCCTGCCAATCGGTCCAAGTCAGACCCCAAGTTCCGGTCGCATCCACGGTCACGCTGGCAATGGGCGGCAGTGCCATGTTATTATTTGCGTCCACGCCGTGGCCGTTGTAAGACTGATTCTGCATCTGGTAGAGTCCGTTGGTGATTAATACATTGCCAACGAAGTCATTCGCGGGGAATCCACCCATGCCGGCCGTGGTGCGCACTGTGCCGGCGGAGCCATCCACTATCAGGGAGTAATTTCCGGCACCTGCGCCCGGACCGGTAAAGGATCCCGGCAAGTCGCTGGCATAGGTGCCCGAGGGGCCAGCCATAAGCGTCACCGCGCGATACAACTCCACCAGCGGGTTGGGAACGGGATTGGGCGAGGTATTGGCCGTGCCGCTGATCGTCGCCTTGCCGGTGCCATTGGTGACGATGACATCAGGGAAGGCATAGGTGCCTGCAACCATCGGAATGTTCACAAAGGAAAGCTGAACATTGTTCGTCCCGGTGGCGACGGTGCCCAACGTAATGACGCCGGTGCCAAGCGAACCGCTTCCGCCCACTGCCACCGTGCCTTGACTAATAACCGTGCCGCCGGAATAGTCGCTGTTGCCGTTGGTCAAGGTCAGCGTGCCGGTGCCGAGCTGTTCAAGCTGGCCGCCGCCGGTAAAGGGATTGCCCAGGTTGATCGCGTCGCTGCGGTCAAAGGCGAGCGTGGCGCCCGTGCCGATGGCCGTTGACGGGGAAGCCGGAAGACTGATTGACCCGGTGTTGGTGCCGTTGCCGACTTGCAGCGTGCCGCCCGCAAGGTTGAGCGCACCGAAGATGTTGCCATTGGCCAGCAGGACCATGGTGCCGGGGCCTTCTGCGGTGAACGGCGCGCTGACCGCCAGCGGGCTGCCCTGGAAAGTGTAAGTATTTACATTGGTCACAATCGCCATGACCGGATTCACCCCGGCTCCGACGTTGACCACGAAGTTCGACGCCGTATCGTCAAAGATGACGAAGTCCGAATTGTTGATGAAACTCGTCGGCGTGCTGTTTGCGAGCTTCCAGTCCACCGTCCCAGCGGTGTCCCAGGAGTTCGTTGGCGAACCAACCCACTCAAGCCCGCTGAGGTTGGTGACGACCAGTTGGACCAGACCGTTCACCGTGTCGTTAGTGAGGTAGCCCGCGCCGCGCTCCGGCAGGCTGCCCAGCACAAACACACCGTTGTTGACCGCGCCAAAGGCGGGATAGGTGATGAGCGTGTAGGTGGCGGGCGCTGTCAACGGCAATGCTCCGGTCACATTGACAAGGTTGGTGCCGCTCTGGCTGAAGCTGGTGCTGACATTAATATTCCCATCCACGCCGGTTAAGTCAGTGCTGAAGGTCAGCGTCTGCACGTCCGTCGGATTCGCACCCAAAGTCAGGCTGCTCAAGGAAAGGGCGGTGTTGTAGGGTGCGGAAATACCGCCGCCGTTGCTGATCGTGACCGGCCCGCTGACGTTGCCCTGGCCGCCAAAGGTGGCCCCGCTGTTGACGGTGACGGAGGCGCTGGAATTCAATCCGGGCACCAGCAAGCTTCCGCCGTTCACCACCGTGGCCCCGCTGTAGGAGGGTGCCTGCGTCATCGCCACGGTGCCCGGACCGGACTTGGTCACGGTGCCGTTGCCGCTGATGGCATTGGCGAAGGTCCACGCGACGCTGTTGCTAAGTTCAAGCGCGCCGGGCGAGGCCAACGTGATGTCGCTGGCCCAGGTCGTGTTGTTCACCAGCTTGAGCAGGCTGCTGGTCACTCCATCACCAACCGCAGTGGGGCCGGTGAAACTGCTCGCGCCGTTGAGGACCAACTCGCCGCTGTTGGTCAGGGTCAAGCCGCTGGATTGACCGGCCAGATCCCCGTCAATCAGCGGCACGGAGACATTCAGAACGCCCTGCACATTAAAGGTGGTCGTTCCGCCCTGGCTGCTCAACATGCTCTGGCCGTTGATGCCGGCGATGGTCGTGATAGAGGACGCGCCGGTGGAGGTGACCTGGTCGTTGAAGTCCCAGGCACCATAGGTGCGGCTGGGGTTTATCCCGGCACCGACAGTGGCGGCGCTGCCGGCGGTCGAGGTCAGTGTGCCGTTGTTAAGCACCACGTCCCATAGGCCGTTGTTGCCGGCCACATTGTTGATGGCGACGCCGTTGCTGTTGATCACTAGTGTCGGCGCAGTATTGTTGTTATGTCCACCAAAGACATTGGCGGCCGCGAACGACAGCGTTCCGTTGGCGTTGACCGTGATGGTGCGGGGACTGCTGGCGACCAACTGGCCGAAGGGTGAGGCCGCGCCGGAACCGGTGACACCCGCCGTCAATGTCCCGCCATTGACCGTAATGTTGCCCGTAAAGCTGCTTTCGCCCGTGAGCGTCACGGTGTCGGAGCCAAGTTGAATAAGCCCGCCGTTGCCGGTGAAGGTATTGCCGACGGCTTGGTCATCCGCCCGGTCAAAGACCAGGGTGGTGGTGTTAGTAGGCATATTAAGCGTGGCTGGCAGGTTGACCCAACCGTTCGTTCCGCCATTGCCCAACTGCAAGGTGCCGTTGGCTAAGGTGAAGTTGGTAAACGTCTCGGAGCCCAGCGCCACCAACGTCCCGTTCAGCAGATCCACCGTGTCCAGATTGTTGTTCGTAGTCAGTGTCAGGCTGCCGGCACCGTCCTTGGTCAGGGTGCCTCCGAACTGGAGCGAACTGCCCGTGAAGGTATAATTGCTGGACGAATTTATCAGTGCCGAGGTCGGCAGGACGTTGGCGGTTACATTCACCACAAAGTTCGACGCCGTGTTGTCAAAGTCCACCACGGCGTTGTTGATGAAGGCCGACGGGGTCAAGGATGAAGAGAGCTTCCAGACCTGGCTGGCGCTCGTATTCCAGTTGTTATTTGGATAACCCACCCAGACTAGGTTCTGCACCGCCGTCAGCACCAGTTGCACCTGGCCGGCGCTGGTGTTGTTGGTGACACCACCGGTGTAGCCGGGCGGCAGCGGCACGGCGAGCACCACGGTGCCCGATCCGGCGGACGTCGTGTAGGTGATGAGCGGATAAGTGCCCGGAGCCGCCGGCGGCACCCCAATGATTGAGATGGCATTCGTGCCGTTAAGCGTCAACATGCCGCCGGGGAGCGCAATGCCGCCGGGGAAGCCCGTGCCGTCGCCGCTGAAAATCGTCGTCGTGTTGTCCGTCGCATTCGTGCCCAAGATCAAACCGGCGCCGTTGATGGTGAAGGTTGTATAATTGGGGGCGGAAATCATGCCGCCATTGTTGACGGTTACTAGACTGTTCACCACGCCACCAATGCTGCTCAAGGTGGCGTTGCTGTTCACGTTCACTACCGTTGGCGTGCCGAGGTCGCCGGCCAGATTCAGGGTGCCGGCATTCACAACCACACTGCCGCCGCCGAAGCCTGAGTTGGTGCTGGTGATCGTCACCAGCCCGCTGCCGGATTTGCTCAAGCCGCCGCTGCCGCTCACCACATTGGTCCAAGTCCAGGGTGTTCCTGAGTCGTTGTTCAAATCCAGCACGCCGGGCGCATTAATCGTCGGCGCGCTCGCAAAGGCCGTGCAGTTCGACAACGACAAGATTCCGCCATTGATGGTCGTTGCGCCGGTGTAGATGATGTTAGTGCCGGCTAAAACCTGTGTGCCTGCGCCATCCTTGATGATGCCCAGACTGCCGGTTCCATTTTGGATCTTACCGCTGAAATACCCGCTGCCGCCGCTCTCGCCGACCGTAAAGGGCGAAGCCTGGCTGACGTTGCAGGAAATCAGTCCCGTGCCTTTCAAGCCGTCCACCAACTCCGGCAGGGCGCCGGTGCTGAATTCAAGCGTCGTGCCGCTGTCCAGGGTCACACTCGCCGTGGCGGGGATCGCCAGATTGCTTCCGTTGATATTCTGCAGCCGCACCCGGCCTCCCGTGATGTGGACATTGCCCAAGAAGCTGTTGGCGGTCGTGTCCCCGGTAAGATAGCACTGCACCGACGGGTTGGCGTTGGTTATTATCAGCGTGTCAAAGCCCGCACCCGCGCCGTTGCCTGTGATGCCGCCAATCACATCCAACTGCGACCAGTCGCCCAGGGCGTTGTTGGCCACGGACATGGTCAGCGGACTGTTAAGCGTCATGTTGGTGGGGTTAAAATTCAGGTTCGCGCTGATTGCATTGAGATACAAGGTCGCATGGGCGACATTCGCCCCGACGGTCAGCGAGCTGATGACCTCGGAAAAAGTCATGCCCAGCGTCGGGCTGGTCGCGCCGCTGTTGGCATCGCCGAGGACGACATTTGCCGAGCCAGGCAGCGCGGTGGCGCTGTTAAGCATTAGCGCGCCCTGCGAAATCGTGGTGGTGTTGCTATAGGTGTTAGCTCCGCTCAAGGCGAGCTGGCCCACGCCGGTTTTGAGCACTGCCCCACCGCCGGTGATCGCGGCGCTCTGGGCCACGATATTGGCCATGGTGTCCAGAGTGGCCGTCACGCCGCTATTGACCGCCAGATTGAGGCCCGCCGAGTTGACGCCGTTCCACTGCAAGGTGGAGTTGCCGGCCAACGTCACCGTGCCGCCGCCCAAGCCGCCACTGGCAAAGGAAACAATGCCTTTACTGATCGTGGTTCCTCCGAGGTAGGTATTGACGTTGCTGATAGTCAGCGTGCCCGTTCCAGTCTTGGTGACCGAACCGCTGGCGATGCCGTAGGCACCCTGCACTACATAATTATTGTTCGTGTTGTTGAACGTGGTGCTGCCTGGGTTCACGTTCGCCACGGAAATGTTCACATTCGTGTTGGCCGCGCTGTCGTCAAAGATCACCGTGTCCGCCGTCAGAAAATCAGTGGCAAACAGGGCCACGCCGTTGGAGATCAGATTCCAGTTTTTCGGGCTGGTGATAGGATTAACACTCCACTCGGAACTGAAGCCGCCCGTCCAGACATCATAGCCGGGTGAAGGGATGACCACGAGATCCAAGAAGTTGGTCGTGCCCACGATGTTGGTCGCGAGCGAAAGGGTGCGCGTCGGATTGAGCGCGAAACCCCCGGAGCCGGCCAGCGAGCCATACTGGACCAAGTGGTAGGTGCCGGGAGCCGGGGCGTTTCCAATCGAGATGGTCACCGGCGTGGCGCTCATCGCCAGCACGTTGGTCACAATCAGCGGCACATAAGGCGCCGCCGCCACACTAGCCTTGATGGTGCCCGGGCCGTTGAAGGTCAGATTGCTCAAAGTGAGCGTGCCCGCGCCGGCTTGTCCGCCTTCGATGATGCCGCCCGTCGCCACCGTGACCGGGCCGAGATTGGTGCCGTTGCCGCCGAGTGTCGCATTCGCCGTCACGGAAACTGTGTTGGCCAAATTCGGGCCGGTGTTATTGACATAGAGCGCACCGGCATTGACGGTGGTGCCGCCGGTAAAGGTCTGCGCCGCCGAAAGCACCACCGCGCCGGAACCGGACTTGGTCAAACCACCGGTGCCGGCTACCGCTTTGGCGAAGGTCAGGGTGGAGCCGGACGTGTTGTTCAAATCGAACACGCCGGGCGACGTGGCGGTGATGGCCGAGCCGCTGGCAATCGCCGCCATGTTGTTCGAGATGGAGAGGACGCCGTTGCTCACGGTGGTTGTGCCGGTGTAGCTGTTGTTGCCGGTGAGGGTAAACGTGCCGGTGCCGACTTTGACCAGCTTGAGGGTGGAACTGGCAATCGTCCCGCGATAAGTGGTGCTGGTGTTCAGCGCGCCGACTTCAAGCTCCACGGCGTTGACGGAGGAAATGGTGCCGCCGGTGCCGGACAAATCACCCATGCGCTGGATGGCGTTGGCCGTTTCCGCGATGTAGAACGCGCCGCTACCGGTGCCGTTGACGACAAAGTGCGCTTGGGAGCCGTTGTAACTGGCCGCCGTGCCGCCGGCGAACTGGAAATTTTCGCCCGTCCCCGCGCCGGTCTCGACGTCAAACGTGCCGGTGAAGCCGCTGATGTCGCCATTGATAAAGGCATTGCCGAGGCTGCCTATTAGCTCCTTGTTTTGAATGACGCCGCTGCCGGTGATGGCGCCGGTAAATTTCGGGTATTGGCCGCCACCGCTGTAGCCGAAGAGGTTGTTGGTGGTGCCGGCGGTGACAAAGATCGGGTTGGCGTAAGTTTGAACTCCCGACGTGGGATAAATAGTGCCGCCGCTCAACGTCAGCGTGCCACCGCTGCCGAAGGCCGCGCCATTGTTCGGGTTGATCGTGCCGCCGTTGGTAAGCGTCAGGCCGCCCGTGTAGGAGTTGGCACCGGAGAGAATCAGCGTGTTAGTCCCCGCCATCACCACCGCGCCGGTGCCGCTGCCGATGATGCCGGAAATGGTGGTGGCCCCTTTGCCGCCAATGGTGAGCTGGTTCGCGCCGTTCGTCACGTTGCCGGACACCGTCAGCGTGCGGCCGTTCGTCACGGTCCAAGTCTGGGCCACGCCCAGCACCAGCGGACAACTCAAGGTCAGGTTTTGCGCCGCGCCGTTCAGGTCCACGCCGTTGGCCCCCAGCGTGAGCGTGTTGCCCGCGCTGATGACCACCGCACCGGCGACGTTGGTGATGCGGATGCCGGCCCAGTTGGTGTCCGCGCCCAGCAGGACGGTATTGGCGCCGAGCACAGTGGCGTCCCACACGCCGACGTCACTGGCCGTGGGCGGGGTGAGGGAAACCCAACTGGGACCGAGGTTGAGATTGGAGGTGTTGTTGGCCTTGAGGACATCCGCGGCGCGCAGGGCGGGAGCCAGCGCGAAGAGCGCCCCCAGCAGCAGTCCGGTCAGGATTGGGTGGAGGAAGGTTTTTGTTTTCATGCAGTTTGTTCTGGTTGTGTTTTCGGGTTTAATTTGATTGGCGGGACGGACGGAAAAGGCGGTTGTATTCATAATCAGGTTTTTTTCGGAGATGAAGCTGGCATTGGTTTTCAGCCGGCGATGATGGCGGAGACGACCGCGCTCCATAGGCCTTGCTCGCCCCGGCTGTTCACCCAGCGGCCCAGATAATAAACGGTCTGCGCCACCTGCGCCCCGGATGGCGGAATCATTCTGGTTTTGCACGATCACAGGCTTTGTTGTTGTCCTATTTTGGGTTTGAACTCGTCCCGCCCCAAGCGTCCTCGCTGGCGGCGGAAAAGATCCTGATGCGGGCATTGTCGCAGGTCCGCCAGCAGCGCGCATACCTCAATTGGGTTAGTTTTGAAAAATAATTGAAAATATTTTTGGGGCAGCAAAACCAGGTAAATAAATAACCCAATTGAGGTATGACAGGCAGAAATCCTTGCCCCATACTTCAAGAATTGCCCGAGGTTCCAACTGGGTTGCGTCCACCGGGCAAACGTGATGGAAGATTTATAAATTATGACCATGAACCTGATGATCCGACGAATCTGCGTGGCCGCATTGACGCTGCGGGCGTTCGTTTGCCCGGTTTCCGCTGCCGTCAACGAACTGGCCCATTACAATCTGCCCGGCGCGGACGGCCTCCACGCCACCACCGCGCCGGAGATCTGGAAAAGCCAGGCACCGGGCGGACCGGACCTGGCGCGGGAGGGTTCGCCCAAAATCATGAACCGCGCGCCGGCGGTGGCCGGCTCCGCCATCAAGTTTGAGCAATCCGACCAATGTTATTCTGTGGCGAAAAATCTTGTCAGCGGCGACAACTTCGTGCTGGAGGCTTGGGCCTTCGCCAGCAAGGACAATGACAACGGCTGGCACAGCGTCGTCGCGAATGGCAACGGCGGCACCGGTTTTCTCCTCGCACAAAATGATGACCAGTGGTCCGTGCTGGTGGGCGGCGTCGGCGCGGTCAGCCTCGGCGAGGTGCAGTCCGGCGCATGGACGCATCTGGCCATCGTGAAAAGCCAGGGACAGGTGACGGGCTGGCTCAACGGTGAAAAGGTAGCCGACGTGCCGGACCTGGGCGGCGGCGCGGCAAATTTTTCCATCGGTGCCACCGCACCGGGCCGGGAGGCGTTCAACGGTTTGGTTTCCGAGGTGCGCTACAGCACGATTGAAAACGGCACGTTCGATCCAGCGACGGATTTTCTGCCGGGCGCGAAGCATCGCACCGTCGTTCCAGTGAAAATGGCGGAGAGCGCGAAACCCGTCGCGAGGCGCGCGGCGGCGTGGACTTTTCAAACTCAAAAAGCGCGGCTCGGAATTGACAATCAGGGATTCATCACCTCGCTCGTGGCGCTCAAGTCCGGCCAAGACTACAGCCCGGCGGCGCATCCGTCGCCGTTAATGAGCCTGCATGAATACGGGCAGCCCAACGAACAGCTCATTTCCCCGATCTCCGCCGTGTTCGATGGCACCAGTTCGGAAATTACGTTGAAATATCCCAACGACGCGACCGCCGTCGTCAAAGCCGTGGCGAAGGAAAATTATTTCCGTTTCCAACTGGTTTCGCTTTCGCCGCGCGGCAACGTGGACAACATCGTTTGGGGCCCGCTGCACACGACGATTTCCGGCAAAATCGGCGACCTGATCGGCGTGGTGCGCGACGAGGATTGGGCTATCGGAATGTTAGGGCTGGATGACAACACCATCACCGGGCCGGTGGAGGACGGCGATTGCTACGAGATGGGCTATTACGTTCACTCGCCCGACCCGGCGAAATATCCGGTGCCCCGAAAATACCAGGAGGGCCAATGGTTCAACATCGGCGGCGATGGCGTGAGCGACACGGCGTTTTACTCGCATCCCGAGGAATATTTCAACCAGGTCTTCGGCAGCGGAGCGAAGGTGGAGCCGGAGTTTGGCTCGACGGTGGTGTATCATGCCCGAGACCGGCGCAAATCATACACTCATTGCTTCTCTTTGCTGCCCGCCTTCAAGATTCACAGTCCGAAACACATGGTCAGCGACCCGGTCGAAGGCGTTGACTTCATCGGTTCGGGCATCGCGCTCTATGCCTGCCCGGACGATCAAGGGCTGGCGACGATTGAACGCATCGAGCTGGCGGAGGGACTGCCGCACATCGTGATTGACGGGAAATGGATTCGCGATCCTTCCGCATTTCGTCCGCAACTGTTTTGGAACGGCCCTTACGACAAGGCCATCGAGTATGCCGGGGCGATGGGCTTCAAAGAAATCTCGCGGGACACCGGGGAATTTTACGCCTGCATCGGCAACAACTGGGTTGGAAACGGCGCGGGATTTTCCGGCGGCCAGCAAATGACCGGCCCGGAATACATGAAGGAAGCCAACCAGCACGGAATAATGTATGGCGGTCTTCACACGCTCTGCGTATTTCTCCAAGGAGGACTTTCCCACGATGTGACGCCCGTCCCAAGTGAACGCCTGCAAACCATCTGCCGCACGAAACTCGCCAAGGACATCTCGGCCACCGACAACGAAATCGTCGTCACCGAACCGGCCTTCCTTGCCGAGAACGGCACCTGGCCCATTAATGGCAGCGGCGCAAATTACATCCGCGTCGGCACGGAAATGATGATGTATTCCAGCATCAGCGAATCCGCGCCGTGGACGCTCAAAGGCGTCAAACGCGGACATGCGTCAAAGCCGGTCGAGCACATGGCTGGCGACGAACTCGTGAAGCTCCAACAAAACTGCTACAACGGGTTTGTTCCCGACATGAAGCGGTTGCCGGACTACGCGGACTATTACGCCGACCTCATGGCGAGAAACGGCATGGAACTGATCGACTTCGACGGCCTGGAAAGCACCGTGTATCAGAACCACGGTTATTATGCCGTGCGGATTTTCATGCGCCGACTGTTCGACACTTACCACAAGCTTACCGGAAAATATCCGCGCGTGACGGGGTCCAATGTTTTTGGCGGCGCGTGGGAATTCATGGACGCCTGCAATGTCGGCGGCGGAAACAACATGTATAATTCATTCACCGGTCGCCGCGGCACCGAAGGCAAGGACATCGGCAACGGTTTCACTTATAGCTACTATCCGGGCACCTTCGGCATTCAGGGCTGGCACAGCGAATGGTCGCTCTACGACGCCGAAAACCTGATGGCCAAGGCCGTCGGCTTTGAATACACCTTCGCACTCAGCACCAGCCAGGGTGCGATTGACGCCACCGGTGATCGCGACGAGATTTTTAAGGCGTTCCATGCGTGGCAGGCCGCGCGCGCACAGCAGGTCTTCACGAAAGAACAGAAGCAGCGGCTGCAAAATCCCGACAGCAAATTCCACTTGGAGCAGACCAGCGAAAAAACTTTCGTCCTCTATTCTGTGAAGGAAGTCCACATCTCCGAAAGCGCGGGCAGTGAAGCGAAACAAATCGCGCTTGGCAATCCGCAGGATGCCCAGCCACTGCAATTCGCCCTGCAAGTGGACAGCCCCGTCAGCGGCTGCGTCATCACCCTGCCGGACGGCTCGCAGATCAAGTCAAATCAAAAAATCGAGAAAGGCCAGTTCATCGTCTGCCAGGGAAACAGCGCCTGCGTCGCCGGCCATAACCGGAAGAAAATTGCCAATCTCGTCATGGCCCGCGTCGCCGGCCTGCCCAAGGGCGAATCAAAACTCGGCGTGCAATTCCCGATGGAAGCCGCCGCGAAAGTGCGCTTCGGCCTGACGGTTTGGATTTTCGGAAAAAGTGAAACTTTGCAGGCTTCCAAAAATTAGCGTCAACGCCAAGCAATCATGCCTGTCACGGTTCAAGCGAGCGGTTGCGTCTAGTTTGTGAACAGATGAAAAAGATTCCGGCAATTTTGTTCGGCGTTGTCGTTTGCGGTGCGGCGACGGTTGGCGCGAACGATGTTTTTGAGCAAATTGCCGGGCAGAAAAATGAAGCGGTTCCCGGCCTGGCCGCGAATCCAGCACCGAAATTGCCGGACAAGCCGCTGCCGTGGGACGCGCAGTCCGGCACCGGTTTTCAGCCGGGCGAGAAGATTGAAACCCAGGCGCAGCTTGATGCGGAGCTGAAGCGGATGCGAGAGAAATACGCACCGTTCCTCGCTGATCTTGCGCCGGCTCTTCCATCAATGCGGAAAAAAATGGCGCTGGAAAAATTCGACTGGCGGCTCGCGACCGAAATGGACAGCAACAGTTTGCTGCCGACGTGTTTGACGGCAAGGGAAATTGGAAGCCCGTCTGCATTCCGCATTACACCGGGCCGATCAATCAAGCCACGGCGTTTTACCGCACGGAGGTTGTGCTCGATGATTCTTTGCTGAAGCCGGACAGCTTGTTTCTTCATTTTCAGGGCGTGGATTACCTTGCCGATGTTTTTGTGAATGGCCGGCACGTCGGCACGCACGAGGGATTGTTCGCGCCATTTGAGTTCGACATCAAGCCGTTCGTGAAACGCGGCAAAAATGTCCTGATGGTGGAAGTGAAAAACGACGCCGTCATGATGGGCGATTTCATGAATCCGGGGGCCGGACGGCAGTTCGGAAAAAAAATCGCCGCGTGCGGCGGCCCCGACTGGGACGAGCCGGGCAAAGGTTGGCACATGTGCCCGCCGGGCTTCGGCATCTGGCGGCAGGTTTGGCTTGAAACCAGATCGGCCGCGTTCGTGCGCGACATCTTTGTTCGGCCGCTGCCGCAAAAAAACGAGGCGGAAGTTTTGGTTGAAATCGTGGAGGCAGTCACTAATGCCAGGCCGGTGACGCTGGCGTATTCGCTCTACGGACAGAATTTTCAGGCAACGCTGGTGGAAAATCAATTGGTTTCCGTCACGCCGCAACCGGCGGAGGACGGTGCGCGGCTTTGCAAATTTACAGTTCCCATTCCGAAGTCGGGACTTCGCTGGTGGTCGCCGAACGAGCCGTGGCTGTATCAAATTCAGGTTCAATTGAAGCAGGACGGAAAGGTGATTGATGCCGCCAAGCGGCAGTTTGGGATGCGCACCTTTGTGCAGTCGGCGACCAGCACGCCGAAGGGAAGATTCTATCTCAACGGAAAAGAAATCCGGCTGCGCGGCGCGAACATGATGGGCAACCTCATGCAGGACGTGATGCGCGGAAATTCCAACCAGTTGCGCGATGACATTTTGCTGGCGAAAATCTCGCATCTGAATTTC
>Ga0182030_10002661_pt1 | contig 38017 bp, 28 predicted proteins | sample 812S3MmetaG_FD_121299 | JGI IMG/M metagenome (GOLD analysis project Ga0182030, IMG submission 121299) | Permafrost microbial communities from Stordalen Mire, Sweden - 812S3M metaG (Illumina Assembly) | ecosystem: Environmental > Terrestrial > Soil > Wetlands > Permafrost | place: Sweden...
CATTCCGTGTTCAACGAATTCGTCGCCGATGTGCGTGGGCGCTTCGCTGGAACGGGATTCGTCGATGTTTCCTACACTCGCTCCTCGTCCAAGGACGACACTCAGGTCTATCCGGAAAACAGCGATCCGCAGCAGTATTACGGGCCATCCAACTGGGATGCACCCAATCGCCTTTCCTCCACTTTCAGCTATGAGTTCCACGGCTTAAATCAAGGAGAGGGAGTGGTGGGACGCGCAACCGGGGGCTGGGGCCTGAGCGGCACCGTGGTCGGACAATCCGGATACCCCTTCACGGTCACCGCCTTCGCGAATTACAATGTCGCCGGTGAGGCCAGCGGTCTCTGCGGTGCGGGTCTCAGCGCAGAAGCAGCATGCGGCGACTACAATGCGGACGGCGACAACACCGACGATCCTAACGCATCGTCGTACACACAATTGCACGGAAGGAAGAACTTCCTGCCGCTGAACAGGGGCGGCACTGGAGGCATCTTCCCCAACGGGGCCACACAATTCACCCAACCCGTAGTGGGGACCGAAGGCAACGAGTTGGAAAACCGGTTCCGCGACTACGGATTCTTCGAGACGAATGTGTCCGCGCACAAACTCACGGCCGTCCGCGAGGGTATCGGGCTGGAATTCCGCGCTGAAATATTCAACCTCTTCAATCATCCGAATCTATCGGGGTTGGGGGGGTCGAATATCGATCCAACTGCTGGCGCCGCCTTCGGCACAGCCAGCAGCCAACTCGAGCAACGCTGGATTCAACTCGGCGCCAACATTAAATTCTAGGAGCGGAGAGACCCGAGTTTTGCCTCAAATGTTCTTATTGAGCGTTGGAGCGGCTAGCTAGTTGGCCGCTCCAACTTGTTTTGCCTCCCGAGTGGTGGAGGGATCATTTAACGCGATACTCCACCAATTTTTCGGCCGTGAAGAGAACCGGCGTAATCCATAGGAAAAGGTTGCAAGTGGAGTGGTAACCGCTGCCAAGCTCTTTCCTTCCTCTGCGAGGATGGGCAAACTTTTCAATGTTTTCAACCTGGCAAACTATGCAAACGTCGATTACAACATTCCCGATGGAAGCTTCGGTGCTGCGACCGGTTCGCACGAGCCGCGGTTCTGGCAATTGGCCGGGAGACATTTCGTTCTAGATTCGGCGTCCACACCCGTTGTACCTGGGATGGCCGGTGCACTCCTGATGCGCCGGCCATTCTCTTCTTGCTCACGCAGTCATGAATGGCCGAAGGGCTTTACAATTCTCTTGATTGTTTTCCGCTCGTGTATTTTCTCGCTGCATCCTGTTCGGCACTCCTCAAGTACAGCGTGAACTTCGCTCACCTCGTCTGCTTCAGAGTTTTTCTCGGGATTGCCGTCCCGCTGTTTTTGTTTTCCACTTCCGTTGCGCAGCCGGGTGAGGATCGAATACTCCGGATTGCCGCAGCGCTCCGCTGCGCCCACGACAGCGACACGTAGCTCCTCCTTACGTTGAGCTCAGAGCCAAATCTGCAGGCGCTCGCATTGCGATCCTGGCGGGAGAAATTCAGTTACCCCGCTAGCACAGGGTCTCAATTACCGCTCAGCTCTTGATGCGCACGTATGTGCTGTAACTCTCCTTGTCGATCGACATAAACGGACGCATCGTTATCTGTGCGCCGTCCGCCGAAGTCGCGCTCCAGTCTCCGGCCGCATTGTTCAACGGCTTGGCGCGGAGAAGAGACCGTGCATCGAAGGTGGGCTGCATTTCGGCCACTGCCATCAGCACCACGGGACCTTGAAGCAATGCGACGAGATTCGGGTGATTCACATCGACCGTCTCCAGGCGCAGCGGCATGGGCAATTCGATCTCGATGCGATCGCCATCCTTCCAGGTGTTGTGCAGGGCGGCGAAGTGTCCCGGATCAATCGCGTCCGCAACACGCTTGCCGTTCACCATGACCACAGGATTGGGTGTTGCCCACGACGGGATACGCACATAGATTGTGCATTCGTGCGGCTCGGAAGACGAAACCTGAATCTCAATCTTGTTGTCGAGCGGATACCTGGTCACCTGCGCGAGTGCGAGTTTGGTGCCGCCGTCGGTCCAGCGCACACTCGAGGGTGTAAACAGGTTTACATAGATGCCGCCATGGGAACGCAGGTATGTGCTGATGTGGTAGTCAGCGGCAAGCTGAGGAAAAGTACCGGAGCAGCAAGGCCACTTATCTCTGTACCAGGCCTTCTTCCCCGTGTTGGCGTAGTCCGAATAATAGAACGAGGTTCCATCGGCCTGGATGGGCCACGCGCCGAGAATCGTGTTGTAGAGCACGCGTTCCATGCTGTCGCCGTAACGCGCGTCTTTGGTTACACGCAGAAGGTAGCGCGTGATTTTGAAGTGGCCGTAAGCACCACAGGGTGTTTCGAAACTTGCGTGTGTGTGGGCCAGGCTGTCTCCCAACTGCCCGGTGCCCGGCTCGCCGAAAGATTCATTCGGTCCCCAGCCTCCGGTCGCGAAGCTCTGCGTCTTCTGCAGCATCTCAAAGCCGTTCTTCGCCGCACGCAAGTGCTTCTCGCTGCCAAGGGTGATGTACGCCTGCATCGCTGAGCTGAATGCATTCACGTGGCTGTACGCGTGCTCAAACGGAAGCACGTTATTGCCTTCTGCAAGCGGGTTGAAATAGGTATCATCCTCCAGGAATTTCTTGGCCATCTCCAAGTACAGAGGCTTACCGCTTCGCTGGTAGGCGAGGAACAGATTCTCCGGAAGAGTGTAGGTTTCGTCCCACGTGTAGGCCGTGTCCTTGTGCGGCCTGGACCGTTGTTCAGCACGCGACAACGCCTTCTCCGGCAGATAGCTGGCGATCGCGCGAGTGAGCCTCTCGTGAATCTCCATCGCCAGTGGATCGTGCGCATATTCGTGTGCGTCAATCAGGCCACACGACAGCTTGTCGTATGTGTATGCGGGAAGGCGGTAGTCGACGAAGAACTTTGCCTTTGGATCGAGTGTCTCGCCGTACCCCTTCACAAGGCGGTTGATCTTGGCGCGCGTTTCATCCGACCCTGTCGCAGCATAAGAGCGGGCGAGTCCAGAGAGATATTGCCCAAACGAGTGCCCCGCGATGAATCCATGGAAATCATTCCGCTCCAGGCTGAACCCCGTGAGGTCGTACCAGCCTCCCATGTCTTCGCCGGGCGCAGGGAGTCCGGCAACCTGCCGAAAGACCTTCAGCATGCGATCTTCGTCGAGATGCAGGTAGCGGGCATGATTCTCTTCAAACTGCCGCTTCATCGGTCCGTCATGCAACTGAACGTCCCCATACGGAAAGGTTGCAAGCGGAGTGGTAACTGCCATCGAGCCCTTTCCTTCCTCCGCCAAAACCGGCAAAGAGCTTGTTGCAACCATGCCAGCCGCGCTGACGCCCGCAGCCTTGAGAAAGGTTCTGCGGTCGATTCCATTTGCCATTGAGACACCGCCTATTCGTTAGGAAGAAAGCGTTTACTTCAAACGCTAAGTCCAAGATTGCGCTGTGTCAATAGGTCATTAATGCTATTCAGCCGAGGGAACTTACAGCAAGAGCACCTACACTACACCTCGACCGCGGTCACGCGATTTGCTGGCGAGACAATCATTGTCATTCCTGAATCCATTGCCAGGATTCTTACCGCTCTCTGGGGCATGCTTCCCGCAGCCAATTCGAGGGTCAGCTTTCGCGTTGAATCCTGCCAGGTGCAATCGACCCTTGTGAATTGGCCTTTCCGATAAGCGAGACTGATCCCATCGTCTTCGTACCAGCTGAATCTTCCATCTGCGCCCGGATAAACACGTAGCGTAACCGGCTCCTCGCTCCGCTCCATCGCATACTGCCGTACTGGTCCCATGGGGACTATGGCTCCTGCGCGCACGTAGAGGGGAATCGTGGAGAGATCCACTTCGCGTGCGATCTCGGTGCCGCCTTCAGTTTTCTGATTGCTCCAGAAGTCCCACCATGTTCCTGCCGGAAGATAAGTCCTCCTCCGCGTCGCACCTGGCTCGAGCACGGGCGCGACCAGAAAGTGATCGCCCCACAGATATTGATCTGCGATCAGAGTAGCTTTTTGATCCTGTGGCCAGACAAGCCACAGCGCGCGCATTAGCGGCAACCCTGTCCTGTGTGCCTGTTCCGTAGCTGAGTAGATGTAGGGCAGCATCTGGTAGCGTAATTCGAGATATTTACGGCAGATTGGTTCCACCTGCGTGTTATGCAGATCCTGCTGCAGAGGCCAGTCTCCCAACGCTTCACCTCCCTCCAGCAGACCCGGCGTGCCCAAATTCCAGCCCCACGGCAATCGCAGTTTCCAGGCCCGGCCGTGGGAACGGAAGAGCGGACAGAACGCACTGAACTGAAACCACCGCACGTAGAGTTCTGCGGTAAGTTCACGCGTCGGAACGAAGCCTCCGGTATCCGTCCCCCAGTAAGGAATACCGCACAGCCCTGCATTGATTCCGTTGGCAACCTGCGCGGCCAGCGTCTTCCAGGTCGAGTCGACATCGCCTGACCAGAGCCATCCGTACCGCTGCAGCCCCGCGTATCCGTTGCGGTGCAGGGCGAATGGTCTCCGCTCTGGATGTGCCTGTAGCTGTCCGTCCCAGTACATCTCGTTGCGGTCAAGTCGCGCTTCTTCGGGAAGAAGGTCGCCTTCATCGGGCCACCAGCCGTCCACACCTATCTCTTCTGCAGGCATGTGTTCGGCCCAGTAGGAAGCTGCATCGCCTGGCGCGCGCGCCGCAGAGGCCGTATCCGTGATCTTTCCGTGGAAGTCATACGGCGGAACCACGTGAAGCACGACTTTGAAGTGCTCTTCGTGCAATTGCTGCAGCATCTCCGCGGGATCGGGAAAAACATCGGCGTTGAACGTGAACGAACCATGGCCGGTATTCCATCCCGATGGGCAAAAGCCGGTGCCTAAGTAGATCAACGTATCGCATGGCAGTCTTTTCTCGCGAAAGGTCTTCGCAATGCCAAGCACTTCATCGCGGCTTGCCAAGGTGCGATGCGATTGCATATAGCCCAGAGACCACAAAGGCGGCAAGTGCGGATAACCCGTTAGCTCCGCATAACCGCGAAGCAGCTCTGCGGGCGTTTCACCGAGAATCACATAGACATTGCGTGTGGATGTAGCAACCGGGGAACGTACTATCCCTGTCTCGCCGGTCAGATCGAACGTTCCCATTGGCTGCCCCACAAAGACGCCCCAGCCTTCGGGACTCACCACCCACGGAATTGGCACGCGCGAACCGGCAATGCGTAAATCGGACGAACTCTGCCCGTTGCGCATCTCGTCTTTTGTTCTTCTGCGATCAAGGCCAGTCAGGCCCTCGCCCAGACCGAAGACCAGTTGGCTGCCGAGGCGGAATCGCACCGCTGTGCTATCCGGGTCAAATTGAATCTGTTGCCGAATTTGCTGAGCCAGATCCGTCACAGTAATCCGCAACGGCTCTTCTTCGACGCGAATCCTGTACCTGCCCCAGATCACTGCATTGGTTGCCGAACCTTCTCCGAGCGCGGTCTCACGAGGACTCTCCACTATTCCCAGTTCCGTGGACGTCGGCTTTGCGACGGCTGGTGCAATGCTGATCCTCAAGACGCGCTGCGTCAGTGCCGTCAGGCTCAGATCCAGTTTGCTTGGCTTGCCGGTTTGTACAGTCAAGCGATTTGCGGCCTTCAGTTGCGTTTGAAACAACAGCTGCGCCAGGCCAGCACCTAAGCCGCCAAGAACGCATCGGCGTGTCGGTTCTTCGATCATTGCTCCCCACTTCGTCTCGCCTTGCTTCAGGAACGCGCTGGACGTGCTCTCATGATCGTGATGTGCTCAAGCACCGCGCGATTTCAATCTATTCTAGGCAGCGCCCGACCGAGCGGGTAGCTGGTTGAACCTCGCACGATCAGCGAGGTCTGCACCCTAAGCGCACTCTTAGGAATAGGCCCCTGCGGATCCTCGATGAGGCGTTTGAGGGCATCGACCATCGTTCCGGCAAACTCCTGGACCGGTATTTGAACAGTGGTGATTGGGGGAACGATCAAATCGCAAAAACGGCAGTCATCGAGGCAGATAAGAGAGACTTCCTCCGGAACCGAGGTCCGCGATTGACCCAAGGCAAACAACGCTCCCAAAGTAACAGGTTCCCCGGAACACAGGACTGCGGTTGGCCGCGGGCCGAGATTCAGAAGCCGGTGCATTCCCGTCATCCCGCCTGAAAATGACACGTCCGTTTCGATCAGCCAACTGCTCTTTGGCGTGCAGCCGATCTCCTTGAGCGAAAGCAAAAAGGCTTCCAATTTTGACTTCATGGTGCGGGATTCTGGTGCGCCGCCGATGAATGCGATCTCTCGATGGCCCAGCAGCGCCAAGTGTTGGACTCCTTCCCGAATGCCGTGCCGATGGTCGATTGATAAGCTCGCTCCATTGCGGAACTCCTGAATCGCATCAAAGCAGACGATCGGGACATCTACGCGCGAAAGAGCCTCCGTCAGTTCGGGATCGGGATCAAGAATAAGAGAGGCAATCGCATCCACGCGCCGCTCAAGCAGCATGCGCAGGCAGGACATCGCCTGCTGCCTCTGATTACGAATCGAGTAGGTGAGCACATCGTAGTCGAGAGCCCATGCGGCCTCTTGAAACCACGCAACGGACTCGGAGAAATGCGGTTCGATGTGGGGAGAGAGCAACAAGCCGACAAGACGCCGCTTTGCAGACGGCGTTTTGGCACGGACAAGCGGAGGTGAGCCGACTTTCTCCAGTGACCTCTCAGCCTTGTCGGTCGCGCCGTTGCTCACGAAGGTCACTCCGATCGTTTTGCCCAACACATTTGAATGGGGTCAATCCGCACCAGGTAAAGAGCCACGAAAGAATCTCGCGCGCCGCAACTCTTACGCATTCCCCGGGTCCATCCTCCGGTTCTAAATCCACACCTTTGACTCAACAGGTGGTTTGGGACGACGCCAACGCTCTGGATCGCGGTCGCTGGGATAATCAGGCGGAGTGCCCACGCGATTCATGCGTGCGAAGTTTGGAATCGCAATCATCGGAGACCCATCCTGCCATTGCCCTGTGATCACCATGGCCCCGCCGAGCAAGTCCGGCCGCCATTCTGTCTTGAGGGGTGCATCGCCCAGCTTGCGATCGATGTTCCGGTTGTCTGCCGTCTCCACGTTGTAGACCAGCGGTCCATACTGCAGAGCCACCAAATCGACATCTGCCTTGATGCGATCATCGGCGAGCACGCGCTGCGGCTCCATCGGGAATTCCACTTCGATACGGTCGCCGTGCTTCCATTCGCGAGTCACCACGGCATATCCTTTCTCGATCTTCGGCGTCTGCTCCTTCCCGTTGACAGCGAAGCGCTTCACGCCACGGATCGCGGGGCTCTCCTTGTAAAGCTGGCTCGTTGTCCGATCCGGCACGCGAACGTAGATCGAGAATTTCTTTGTCTCTTCAGGATTCACCGTGATTGAAACTGACCCATGCCACGGGTACTCTGTCTTCTGGATTACCTCGAGATTGGTGCCGGCTACCTGGCCGACGTGAATTCGGCTGCCAACAAACATGTTGACGTAGAGCGCGTCCTTACTCTTCACGTAGGTCCAGGTTGGAATCATGAGAAGCGTACGGGACACATTGCCCACGCAGCACGGGCACACGTGCCACTTGGCGCGTTCCGTATTCACGAGCGGATTGGTGTAGCAGAAGCTTTGACCGTCGAGGGCCACTCCGCCCAGCAGAGCGTTGTACATCGTCTGCTCGTACAGGTCGGCGTACTTCGCGTCGTGATAGGCGAGGTTCAGCTTGTATTGGAAGAAGACCACGCCGCAGCTTGAGCAGGTTTCGCAATATGCTTCGTTGCGAAGAGAGTAGTTGGGCCCGAAGCCTTCTGAGGTTTCACCGCTTCCGATGCCACCAGTCACGTAGTACTTCTTGTTGACCATGTTGTCCCAGAGAGAAATGACTGCGCTCTGGTAGTCGCGATCCTGAGTCTCGGCCGCGATGTCTGCCATGCCCGAGTAGAAGTACATCGCGCGTACGGCGTGTCCCACGGCCTCATATTGTTGGCCGGGCGGAAGGTGACTCTGGTCGTACTCCGATCCGCCACGGCGCGAATCAAGAAGAAACCTCGCGAGCGAGATATAAGCATCTCCGCGATGGTTGCCTTCCTGATCGTTGACGAATCGCCCGAATCGAACCAGAGCCTGCTCCATTTCCTGGTGCCCATCGAACCACTCCTTCTTGCCTGGACCAATATTGGCAACCCAGCAGTCGGCGAGTTTCTTGGCGGCGTTGTAAAGGCGCAGGTCCTGACCATCTGTGAGTGTGTAATGGTTGATGGCCGATTCGATGAAATAGCCGGAAACATAGCCCTCGTGGTTGCCCCGGTGATCGGGCGACCAGCGCTCTGGCCAATCCTTCCGGTCGGCCAGAATGTATGCCGTCTGTAGATAGCCGTCGGGCATCTGCGCCGCAAGGATGATCGGAATCCAGCGCTCCAGAGTAGCGCGCATCATCTCCTGCGACTTGATAATCTCCGCATCGCCTTGAGGATCGAGCATCGACGCGATGCACATGGATTCGACAGTTTGATGTACCCACGCATTTGAAAAAACATAGCCCTTGTGCCGGCCATGGGGTTCGCCGCGATTCGCCTTTCCAGCCTCGATAAAGTTGTCGATGCCGCCATCTCCGCGCATGGGCGCAATGTCAGTGCGCTCGCACATTGCGATGCAGTGAGGAATCCAATCGACTATCAGGGTCTTAGCTCGCTGTTGCCAAAGTTGGCCATCGATCGAGTAGCGGCGGGTGTAGACAACGTCCAGACGATCAGGCGGCGGGGCAGGCTCCACGTGCACGTTAATCGAAGGAGGTGCGCCTTTTGCATCCGATGCCTGGAGCGCAAGAACATAGTCCCCCGGCTCCGAAAACGCGGCCGTCGTGACCAGCGAATTTGCGGCAGCAAAAGCAACCGTACCAGGCCCGTTGGTCTTCACCCAGCGCGCGCCGTTTTTAGGAGAATCCTCCAGCCAAGTCGCCTTTCCGGAGAGATAAGTGCTCCCGTCGCTCACGACGGAACGGTCAACGCCCGCATCGACCACTGGAGGAAGCGCCGGAACGGGACCGAAATTGAAAACCCGCCACTCGAGAATTCCCGCAGGCCGATTCGATTGCGGAATAACCTCCAGTCGCAGTTTGTTGGTCAGCACAACATCGAAGACCGTTGTATTGAACGTGTCCTGAGCAACCCCCAAACCCTGCGGCCGCTCGACGGGAGCAAAGTCGCTGCCATTCCAATAAAGGATCCGATAGCTTTCGGGAGTTTGAATCTGCGGACGCGCGCTGCCGGGTATCGCTGCGGGACGCCGGCGATCGACTGCCCAATAGACCTCCACCTTGTTGACGTTTACCGGTTCACCCCACTCGTACTCCACCCAGCTGGCTCGCTCAGCGGTCTCAGGCGATGTCCACAATGCGTAGAGAGCGTGCGAGCGGTCAAATGAGCTTTCGGGTACGAAGCCGTCATTCAAGGCAGAGATTTTGTTCTCGCTTTGTATGCTTCGGGCAGTGGGAATTGCTACTCGAGCGACATTGAGGGGGCCCTCGGTTGTCTGGGCAGACACTCCTTTTCCCGCCAATGCTGTTAGTACGGCAGCGGTTCCTAGCCCCGTAATGAATTCCCGCCGGCTCGGACCAACCGACGGCTCTTGATTTACCGGGTGTCCAGCTGCGCCCATCGCGTGAGAATCTCGATCCATTGGTAGCATCCCATTCCTAAAGTTCACAGTCCGTCACTTGCATAGACGCTGCAGCCCGGGCATATTTGCCAAAAACGACGATTTGAGGCGGAGAGTCATCTCTGTTGCCCGCTAGCGGCCGATTATCGCCCAGTTCATAGTCCGGGTACACAACGGTAAGTCTTCCGGATAAAATCTCGCAATGGTGCAGCTGTACCATCATGAGGCCCATCCATGGAAAGACGGCTCGACCTGATTCAGGCCAGAAAATAGCGGTATTGTTCTCTCCGGTGCGTCTTCTACGAAAACGGCAGGACAAGCCCGATGAACCTGCCTTACCATTTTTGCTCAGGAGTTCGTCCATCCCACCGCAATTTCAGAGATCTACTCTTGCACTCGTTATGGTCTTCGCGCCAAGTGCCACGCTGTCGTTGGCTCAGAATACAAGCACAACCGTACCTCCGGTCATTGACGTTCACGTTCACGCCATGGACGAATCCTTTCCCGGCGGCCCAATGTGTCCCAACGAGTCGAAGTTTCTCGCCTCCGATCCCAGCACCAAGGAGGCTCCGTTCGGCTGGAGTCAGGAAGAGTGTAGTCCGAAACTCTACCCCGCAGCCAAGGGCGAATACATAAAGGATGTAGTAGCTGAAATGGAAAGGTTGAACGTGACGGTAGTGTCCTATACCCAAATTAGGGCATCTACTAATTTGACTGACCATCAATAATCGGTTAGAGTGAGGACACCGTGACAGGGCAGCGTGAAAACGAATTCGTACTTGTTCCTCGGAAACCTACTGCGGCGATGATAAAGGCCGGATGGTATGAGGCTCATGATGAAAACGCGGCGGGGACTTGGCGCGACATGATAGAAGCGTGGGAACTGGAGACGTCATCCCTTCAGCAAGGGGAAGTCGGCCAAAGGTAGGGATTGATTTCCCCTCTTTCTGTACTCGATAAATCGATCCATAATGACCCACGTTCGCTTCATAGACTCTATGACCGGCGCAGCCGGAATATGAGTGCGATCTCCGTGCCTCGGATTTGTAGACAAGTCGCTTATGAATTCGAGATATTTATCGTCCGCATTGAGGGTAGCCTGAAATATTGGCCAAGCCTTTTTCGGATCAACGCCAGGAACTATGAGTTTGCGAAGTCCATCCAGTACGCGACCGCAATTAGCTGGCCCTAGATGTGGCAACGTATTCGCCATGCTTAGTTCATTCAACGGCATAAACAGTGCCCGGTCTGAGATAAGAAGACGGATAACTTTATCTAGGTTCGCGTTCTCTGACGGGGTATTGTTGTCGAACTTATACGATGAACAAAGAGCGGCGACAACGGGATTTTGCGGCACTAGAAGTTGTGTAGTTCCGTCAGGTGGAAGGAATGTCTCCAAGTATAAAGTTGGGAAAACGCCTTTGGCGAATGCCCACACATCTACACATGCTCTGGCAAGATCAAACGCTCGTATGTGAAGGTGAGGCAAATCGTCTGGCAAGTATCGATTCACCTCGCATTCAACCTCTACGTGCGACGTGACGATGCGAATTATGAAGTGCATCTTCAAACCAAGCGGCGTGTCTTCCCAATCCAGTTCGGGAATGTTGAGGATAGACAGTTCCATTCCGCGCGGTAGGATCGTTCCAAAGAACCTAACTGTTGGCATGGCACGGCACTATAATCCCATCCGCTATAATCTGTCACATGAAAAACCCGCGACCGCTTCCGGAAATGCGCGAAGGGCCAGAAGCCTTTGACCACTTCAAGCAGGCTGTCAAGGCCGTGCTAACCGTTCCCAAAAGCGCGATGCCGCCAAGTCCGTTCGGGAAATCGGAACGGCGAAAGGCTGGCGCGAAGGTGCGCGGCAGGCGGAAAACCTAAAACGGTTTATTCAGGCAAAGGCTAGCTTTTTGCACGATGACCGTTTGGATCTTTCCCCATCCATCAACCTCTTGTTTAACAAGAGCCAACGTTTCGATGGAGTGAGCATTCTCTATCGCTGAAGACGCTTTTTCAGAGTAGCCGCGATACTGCTCAAGAAGAGTTCCGCAATCTGTCAGTTTCGGCCAATCCGCATGAATGAAGGCAGTCGCCCCATCTTTCCGCGCGAACGCATCACTTGCCATTTGAAAATCGTTCCAGCGTGGTTCATAAAGTAGTGCGCCGGAATCGCGGTACTGGTAAGCCCGGGCGAATGCGTCAACGGCATTCCCGTAAGCCTCTCGGAGTTCTGCCTGCCTTTGGTGGCGGTACGCAAAGACGACCGCAGTGATTGCCAGAATGCCAATTACTGCTAGCGCGAACCATCTCATGAACGCACCTCAAGTTCATAGAATATGCATTCCATATCGCTAGCAGACAATTTTAACGAAGTACGGATTCGTGAATCGAGCCGTCCTTTCGCCTCACGCGCGTCACGGTAAGTGAAAACACTGAAGGGGTAGAATGGGACCAAGAATTCGCCCAGCTTTTCGGCGTGTTCCGTGAGGTGACTTACAGTGATGGACGACGAATCGAGAGACGCGATAAATCCACTCAATGAAAAGGACGCGCCTTTGACTGAGGCGAGAACACACAACGGCGTTTCGTCACTCTCCCACTTTTTCAGCAGCGCCAACGCCTCTTCAAACGAAACCCGCATGTTTCTGGCATCCTATTCTATGCATGGCGCTTCAGTCGCCTTGGAGTTGGCCGAATTATGGGAATGGAAGATTGATCCGAGGGCTTTGGCCTTCGTTTCAAGCGAGTCGAGTTAGTTGATCGCTTCCCGCGCCCTTCGCGCTCGCCCTCTTTCTTAGTTAACCCACGGGGCTTGATCTGGCTGCTTTCCGGTGAGGCTGTTCCATGTCAACCGCTTGCCGACGATTTGAGAGCAAGCGAGAACGAATCTATCAGCATCATTCAAGGGATTGTCTTTGGTCGCGCGATTGTTGTATTTGTACGATTGCTCATCCAAGTAGCGGAAAAGATGGAACGGTTCGATGCTCACGTAGGTTCCATTGATGCCTCTCTTTAAAAGGCTCCAGAAATTCTCCAAACCATTCGTGTGAACCCGACCATTCACATATTCAACGGCGTGGTCCACAACCTGATGGGCATACTCGTTACTTAGCCCCTGATACGAGAGGAGCGCATCGGTGTAGAGCGCCGTTCCCGCTTCAACGTGCTTCCTGACTTCGCCTTGGAGTTCCTTCTTTTTGCGGCTACCAATGACTTGGGTCCGAACTTTGCCGCCGCGCTCAAGAATGCCCATGACCGCAGTCTTATCTTTGCCGCCTGTGCCGGTGATGCGGCGCTCACGCTTCGAGATATGCATGTTGCGCGCTTTGCCACCGACGAAGGTTTCATCTGCCTCCACTTCGCCAGAGAGCATGGAATCGAACGATCCCTGATGCAGCGCAAAGCGGATGCGGTGAGCCATGTGCCAAGCAGACTTCTGAGAGATGCCGAGTGAGCGGTGAATCTCCATACTGCTAATACCATTCTTGGCATTGACCACGAGCCACATCGCGGGGAGCCACTTCTCTAAGCCCATTGCGGAATCTTCAAAGATAGTGCCGACCTTCAAAGAGAACTTGGCTTTCTCGTGCTTGCCGTAGCATTTGTAGAGGCGAGCAGATTCCAGGTAGGTCACCTTGTCGGAATCGCAACGGGGGCAGCGCACCTTGCCATCAGCCCAGCGGAGATCAATGAGAAAACGGCGGCAATTGTCGTAATCGGCAAAGAATATAATGGCTTCTTGAAGTGTCTTAGGGCTGTCCATGTAAAAAGTATGCCCGAAAAGGCGTGGTCAGTCAAGTTAATAATTGCCCAAATTAGGACACCACCAACGTGACCGCGGTTGTATTCGGCGATCCCAAGAGCGTGCAGAAGTGGAAAGATGCCGCGCCCGGCCGCGTAATTCCGGGCACAAGCTTCAGCCAGGGAATGCAACCTGGCGGGCGCGTACCTCTTGACGAACTTCGAAGGGATTTCACCAAGGGCGGCTTCAAGGTCATGGGCGAGATCGGGCTGCAATATGAAGGACTCTCCCCGAGCGACCCATTCGTTGACCAATACTTCGCCCTCGCCGAGGAATTGGATATCCCAATTGCTATCCACATGGGAACCGGCGGCTCAGGTCGCGCAAACGTCACGTCGCCGAAGTTCCGGGGATCGATGGGAAACCCGCTGTTGCTGGAGGATTTGCTTGCGCGCTACCCCAAGCTGCGTATGCAGGTGATGCATGCCGGCTATCCCATGATCGACAACATGCTTACGCTGCTCCAGGCCAACTCCCACGTCTATGTTGATGTGGCAGGTCTCATCTGGAGCTACCCGCTCAAGGAGGCCAACCGGTACATCCAGCGCCTCGTCGAAGCCGGGTTCGAAGACCGCGTGATGTTTGGGACTGATCAGTTGGAATGGCCCAAGTTGATGATGTATTCGATAAGCATCATCCAGAATGCCGACTACCTGAGCCCGGAGCAGAAGCGCGACATTCTCTATAACAACGCCGCGCGATTCCTGAGACTCGACACTGCGCAAGGCAAATAACGGATAGCAAGAGCCCGGCCTTCAGTTAGCAAACTGAACTTTCAGAAGTACAAGGCAAGTCTGTCGTCTCGCGTTTTTTCGAGCAGAAACCATGTTGGGCATTACTTGTCCTTCACTCATCCATTGGAGAGACATGATTCGGATCCAGTTCGTCCTTCGGAAGGAATACTTCGAATGTTGTTCCGCTGTGGCCTTCGCGTTGTGAGGAGCGAAAGCGAATCGTCCCGCCATGCTTGAGGACGAGGGATTTCGAGACCCATAAGCCCAGACCGGATCCTTTGAGATCTTTCGTTGTGAAGAACGGATCGAACATTTTTCTCTGCACGTCGATCGGAATCCCGCTGCCGCGATCGTGGATCGATACGCGCACGCCCTCGCGTTCTGCTCGATGGATCGCTCGGACGCGAACCGTGACTTCTGTCTCCGGCGCAGCTGCTTCTGCGGCATTCCGCACCAAGTTGCCGAAAACCTGGCTTAGTTGTCCGGGGAAGCCATAAATTGCCGGTGTGGGTCTCTTGTCGCAAACCAAATGAACTCTGCGCGCCGTAGCCGTTCTTTCAAAGAGCGCAACAATGTCGGTGACAAGGTCTCCCACATCAATGGCTATCGGAACCTGAGTGTCGCGATGGAAAGAGAGTGATTGCTTCGTAATCCGCGCAATGCGCGCCAATTCTAGATCGGCGTGAGTAAGAAGATCCTGAATAGCGTCGATCGATGTCGACCTGCCCGCCAAATAGATGAGATTAGTCAGAGCCTCAAGGGGATTGTTGATCTCGTGCGCGATCGCGTTTGCCAGCTTCCCAGTTGCAGCGAGCTTCTCCGCTGTGCGGAGAGCATACTCGGCCAGCTTGCGGTCGGTGAAGTCGGTCAGGATGAGAATCTTCTCGCCCTCAGAACCTTCTGCTTCGACCTTGTTCACAGAAAGCTGCAGAGTCTTTCCATCGATAGCAAACTCCGCGCTGTTTCGCTTATGCCCGTTGAGGTGAAAGGCCGTATCTGTTCCGATCAACTGCCGAAACAAACCAGCTGCATCTTCGCCCACGTTGGGGTGAAACATCGGGCGGCAGATTTCGGAAAATGCATGATTCCACCGAAGCAGATGGTTTCCGGCATCCGCCACCGCGAGCCCTTCGGCGAGCGCATCGAATGTCGATTGCCATTGCTCCGCCGATCTCCGTGCCATGTTTTCTGCAGTACGCAGCCGCAGGAGCGAACGGACTGTTGCCACCAGGACAAGTCGATCGATCGGGTGCGTCAGATATCCATCGGCCCCTCCGTCGAGCGCGCGAGCCCGATCCTCGCTCGAAACGAAAGAAGCAGAAATCTGCAGAACAGAGATTGAAGCCGTCTGTGGGCTCTTTTTGATCCGCTGGCACACTTCATAGCCCGAAAGGTCCGGCAAGTGCACGTCAAGGATGATCAGGTCGGGCAAGGTTCGCGCAACTTCCAGAGCCCCAAATCCGCTGCTGGTCTGGGTGCAATGAAACCCCGCCGCATCGAGGGCGCGACACAAGACGTACCGGTTTTCTTCACGGTCGTCCGCAATCAGAATGCGCGCCCGTTCGCCGCAAGGCATCCTGCTTTCGAACAACGATCTAAGGAGCAAGTCCAACCGATTTCACCCAATCCAGGAATGGTTGCGCCGAAAGCCGCGTGGTCACGTCTTCCTTCCGAATGACTCTAGTGTGCAAGGAATCTAACTGGGTCTTTTCAACGTCAGAAAGTACCTTAGAGGTATAGATAAGCACTGGGAGGCTTTCGGTTGCCGGCTGCGCGCGTAATTGTCGCAGAATTTCAAACCCGCTCATATCCGGCATCAGAAGGTCCAGGATGACGGCGTCCGGCAGGCTTTCGTTCATTGATTTCAGGGCGTCCGATCCATTTGTCGCCTCCCTGATATCCAGCCACGGCTGATTCAACAAGTCGCGCAGGATGTACCGCGCAACCTCGTTATCATCCACCAACAGCAGCCGCCGTGTGCCGGTTCCTGCTGTCAGCCGCCGCAGCTCCCGCAACAGTACCTCCTGCTCCACAGGCTTTGCCAGCAAGAGACTCGCGCCGCGGGCAACCGCCATTGCGGGGTCATTGTGCACGCTGGTTACAATTAGCGGGAGCTCAGGCAGCCTCTCGTGCAATCGGCCGATAAATGCCCACGACTGATCGTCTCCAATAAAGATGTCGGCCACCACCGCCGTCGGCATGTGCCGGGCAGTCCAGACCTCGGCCTGCGCAACGGTCGATGCGAGGATCGGCTGAAATTCCGAATTCCTCAAAAACGATTCGAGTTCGTTCGCTGTCTCCTCGTCGTCTTCGAGAATAAGAACCGGGGCACGATGAAATTCCGGCGCCGGCAGCGCTGTCGATTCGTCCATCTGCATTGCCTCGCCAACGTAAACGGCCGGTATCTTCACAAAGAAAGTCGAACCCTTCCCAATCTCGCTTTCCAGCCAGATCTTTCCTCCCAGCAAGATGGCAAGATTCCGGCACAGTGGCAGCCCTAGGCCCGTTCCGCGATACTTCTCCTGCAGTGGATGCTCCACCTGGCTAAATTCCGCGAAGATCGTTTCGTGATGTTCCGGTGCAATGCCAATCCCTGTATCCGCGACCGTGAACAGAACCGCCTGCTTTTCCGTCAGGCTCGCCGAAACCCGCACCTGTCCGTTGGGAGTGAACTTCAGCGCGTTCGAGATCAGGTTCCTCAGGATCTGCGAAACCTTCCCTTCGTCAGTGTGCAGGGTCGCAAGCTCGCCCGCGTCTTCAAACACCAGGTCTACCGAGCTGTTATCGGCCAGCAGCGGCTTGAGCATCCCCTTCAAAGCGCTGAACAGCTCATGCACTTCAAATCGCTTTGACCGGATGCGAATCTTGCCCGCCTCCATTTTCGCCAGATCGAGCAGATCGTTCACCATCTCCTGCAGGTCCCGCGCCGACGATTCGATATAGCGTACCTGCTTCATCTGTTCGGCCGACAGGTCTCCGTCCAGTCGGTCCATCAGCAGTCGCGCCAGAGACACAATCGAGTTCAATGGTGTCCTGAATTCATGCGACACATTGGAAAGAAACTTGGTTTTCAGCTCCGAGGCCCGGCGCAGATAATCGGCGCGCTCATCCAGTTCCGCATACAAGGCCACCACGCCGCGATTCGTATCTTCCAGTTCGCGATTTAACAGCTCCAGCTCTTCCTGACGCGACCGCAGCTCCTGCAGGGTCTTCAGCAGTTCTTGATTCTGCTGTTCAATCTCCTCATACGGACTCTCGGGCGCTCGGGCGCGCATCTTCCGATTCAGTTCGAGTGCTGTTCGAGGCGTCCAGGTGGTGAAGTGATGGGGAATTCGCTTGGCCATGCGGACCGTTGTGCCGGTCGGCTCGGCCGCAATCTCAAACTCATCCATCAGCCGCTTCGTTCCTACGATCCCCACCCCAAGTCCGGTCGCCGACCTATACCGCCCCTCGAGAATTTCGTCGAGATTCGAAATCCCAGGCCCTGAGTCCGACACCGTCACTTCCAGCCGCTGCGGCGTCTCCAGTTCCAGCGCGAACGTGACTCTCCCATTGCGCGCATACCGGAACGCATTTCGCGCCATCTCCGACGTTGCCGTGGCCAGACGAATCTGGTCCTGGTTATCCAGGCCCAGCTCCGCCGCCACTTCGCGCGCCCGCTGCCGCGCCTGCACCACGTCGCGTTCGGTCGTCAGTGCGATATGAACAATCGGTTCGGACATGATGTCACACAGCCTTCTTTTCAAGCAGCCTTGATCACGACAACACTGGCATCGTCGCGCTGCCGCCTGAAGTCGCGAAGCAGGGCGCCGCCGATCACCGCCGGGTGCCGGGCGATCAACCCGGCGTATGCCGTTAGATCCCACTTCGACTGCAGCCCATCGGAGTGCAGCACCAGCACCGAATCCTTCGGCCAATCGGAACGGAACTCCTGAACGCGCGACATATTCATTCCCAGGGTGCCGTTGTGCGACACGAAACTTCGCGATCTACCGCCGCTGAACAGTGAACACGAAATGTTGCCCACTCCCGCGAAGATCAGGCATTGTTCCTTCGGCCGAATCTCCGCAATCGCCGCCACTGCTCCGCGCGTCTTGCGCAGCGCGTCATGCACGTACTCCAGAATCTGCCCAGGCGCCAGCTCTGCCCGCTGTCGAAACGTTGCAATCGCTTCCTTTGCCGCCTCGGCCGCTTCCCAGCCATGACCGAGCCCGTCGGCCAGCAGCGCCAGGGTGCGCCCCTTCGCCGAATAGGAACTCCACCCATCCCCGCAGAAGCGCTCTCCCGGATACGGTACGGCGATCCCCGCAATTTGCAGTTCGTCGGTCCGCGATGCCTGTCCCAACTCCAGCATCACGATCGTTCCTGCCTTGCTCGTGAAGATCTCGAGCGAAGTTGCGATTCTCTTCATCGCTCCCAGGCCCTCGCCCATCGTTCCGGCTGTGGAATAGCCATCGCTCATGGCCCGCATCACGTCCGTTATGCCCGGGCCCTTGTCCATCGCCAGGATCCGCGCCACCGGCCCGTTGCCCTCATTCGTCCCAGCGACAACCACATGACCGCCGCCGCCGTGCAACAGCACATTGCGCGACGCTTCAGTGGCCAGCAGGGCAAGCTCCCCCGCGCGCGTCTCGTCAAATTGGAGACGCTGTGCCGCAAACTGCGCTGCGCGGCGCACTTCGCCCACTGAACTGGCGTCGATCACAGGAACCAATTCCGTGAAGGCTATTTCCATCGCGCGATCGTGATCCTTGTCCCTTTACCCACTTCTGATTCGATGCTGAATTCGTTGACGAGGCGTTTGCTGCCTCCCAGACCCAACCCCATACCCGATCCGGACGTGAATCCGTCCTTCAGTGCCAGCTCGATGTCGGGTATTCCCGGGCCTTGGTCTTCAAAAATCAGGCGCAACCCCGATTTGGCTTTTTCGCTCAACAGCTCGATGGTCATCGAGCCGCCTTTGCCATGATCCAGCGCATTGCGCGCCAGTTCGCTCGCCGCCGTCACCAGCTTGGTCTGGTCCACCAGGCTGAAACGCAGCTCGACGGCCCATTGCCTCACCTTTTGCCGGGCAAGCACAACGTCATTCGAAGTCTTCAGCGGAAGGACCTCACGCTTCAGTACGCTCATCACCCGTCCCAAAGTTCAGTGCGGTCGCCCCAAACAGCAGCTCCATTCCCGCTTCCACGCTCAGTGCCGTCCGAACTCCGGGCAGTGACATTCCCAACTCGACCAACGTGATCGCTACCGCCGGCTGCATGCCCACAACCACCGTCTCGGCTCCCAGCACCCGCGACATGGCAGCAATGTTCGCCAGCATTCTTCCGATGAACGAGTCCACGATCTCCAGCGACGAAATGTCGATCAGCACCCCGGTCGATCCCCATTCCGAAATGCGCTGCGTCACGTCGTCTTGCAGTTGCATGGCAAGCTTGTCGTGCATGTCCACCTGGATCGAAATCAGCAGCAACGTCCCCATGCGCAGAACAGGAATCCGTTCCATTTATTCCTCCCGCTTGCTGAGAAAGTTGCTGATCGGGCTCACCTTGGCCGAAGCCAGGCGTACCACCGCGCGGCCGCTCTTCGTCAACGCCAGCGCGAAGGCGTCCGACAGATTCGCCTTGGTCACCACATCTTCCAGGTTGATTCCCAGGTGCACAATCGTCTGCGCAATCTGGGGCCGCACGCCGCTGATGATGCACTCGGCGCCCATCAATCGCGCTGCCGTGATCGTTTTTAGAAGATGCTGCGCCACCAGCGTATCCACCGTGGGAACGCCCGTGATGTCGATAATTGCGTACTTTGAATTGGTCGCCACCACCGTTTGCAGCAGGTTTTCCATCACCACCTGCGTCCGGGCGCTGTCCAGCGTGCCAATGATCGGCAGCGCCAGGATTCCGTCCCACAACTTCACCACAGGCGTCGAAAGCTCGAGCAGCTCCTGCTGCTGGCGCGAGATCAGTTCCTCCCGTGTCGCCTGAAAGGCCTCCGTCGTCACCAACGCAAGCCGGTCCAGCACCTCGGTCGCAGCCCAAATCGTGTCCAGCAGCTTGTCCTGATTCGCGCTAAGTTCTTCTCGAATCGATGCAAACATGGGCTGCTTCAACGACAGCACAAATGTCGCCACTTCGACCGATGAGAATCCTTGCCGCGCGCGCGATGCCGCGATGTCCTGCAAAAGTTCCCGTGCAGCGCTCCATCCTGCCGCTGAAATGTCGGTAGGTCCGCTCGTCTTTACTCCTTGCACAACAGCACTGAGCAGCGCGCGACATTGCTCGTCGAGCTCCGCTTTCCCGATCAAATCGGCTCGTTGCACAGTCTTCGACATGTCCCGGATCCACTCCGCGCGAATCCGGTCTTCGTTCCTGGAGATAATCTCCGCTAATTCATTCATTGCGTTCTCCTGCGAGCTTTCTCGAAAGCTCGCCATGAAGCGTGCAATTCAACTGTGTCCTTGAGATGCAAAGACAGAATAAGGTGCTGTTGGGGACCCGGGGAACTGACGCAGGATCGAGCATGAGCGGGGAAGCGACGCACAACCTTTAAGATGCTGTATGCGTCTCCAACTTACCAAGGGCTTCCCGAAAAGCGGCCGCCCCCTCCCACTTGCCAACGAAACAGTTAACCTTAAAAAGTTTACACATATCGCGTTGCTCTTCGCCGAGCACCGACCAAACGATCAAAGGGATCGCCGACAAGGCCGGAGTACTGTGCCAAAACCTGAGCAGCTCATACCCGCTGTCGTAGCCCAGGTCCAAATCCAGCACGATGCCGTCGGGCAGAGTTCCTTCCCCTTTAAGTCCCTTTTCCAGATAAGACTTCGCCGCATCGAGAGAGGCGCGCGCCTCCACTTCGGAGATTCCCACCGCCCGGGCTGCATCTGTTGCGATCTGAATGTCCTTTGGTTCGTTTTCAACCAGCAGCAATCGCTTCAAGGGCGACATGAGATTTCTCCGTAAATTTGTGAAGTGAACGCAGTGTAACCGAGCCATTTCACCCGGTAAAGAATCTTTGCAAAAGATTGATAGAGCTGGAGTTGGAAAGTGATCCAAATCACAATGCGCAAACCGCCCCGAACGCAAACGTGGCTGCTCCCTCGGAAACGGCACCGCCGCATGAGCTAGTCAGCCCTTCAGCTCATTTCCTGGCGTTCGCAATGCTGGTCAAATCCTGTTTCTGGTCGATCCGGCTCAGCCGATACATCAGGATCGCGTCCCGCTTCGTGTTAATTGGCTGCGCGGAAAGATCGACGGTCTCGCCGGGTTCATGGGCGCCCTCACCCGTTGCGCCGATCCCTGCCAATCCTGGAATGAGATCCGCAACAAACGAGATGTCTCCGGCGCCGCGCTTCATCGGATCAAGCTCCGGCATCTTTCCGAACCCCAGACTTGCATTCACCTGGTTCAGAATGCCAAGCAACGCCCGGCTCTCAGCCGTCGGCGCCATCGCGGGATATCCCTCGCCGAAGTCAATCGTCGCGCGAGTCTTCGCAAGGTGCCGCGCCACGATTGCCTCCATTTTCTTTTCCACGCGCTCGGTCTGTTCATTCGACAATGTACGAATGTCTCCGCTCGCATAGGCCGTCGGCGCAATCACATTGTCCTTCCCCGTCGCAGTGCCGTTGTCCCCCGTTGCGTCCACTGAGATATTGGTCCCGCCGAGCACCATCCCCACGCTGTACGTCAGATAGGGTTCCGGAAGCTGAGTGCGGAAGGCATCGAGAATGCGCGTCAGCTCGTAGATGGCTCCGTAGCCTTTGCCCTCCGAAAAAATCCCTGAAGAGTGTCCTGTCTCCCCGGTTGTTTTGATATGCCAGGTGATCGAACTCCGCCTGCTCACACTGCCGTAGAACACCCCATCTTGCCGCGGCGTGCCCTCAAACTCCAGCGCCACATCGCTGTGATGTGCGGCCGCAATCATATCCCGCCGCGAGATGCTGGCCGGCTCTCCATGCGCCTCCTCGTCGCCGCTGAGCACAATCGTGATCTCCGTTTGCTTCAGGACATCGGCAGCCTCGAGCGCCTTCAGCGCGAACAGCATGTCAACCAGGCCGCCCTTCATATCGTTCGTGCCCGGTCCGGTGGCGATGTTGCCTATTACGGTGTAGCTCTGAAATGGGCTGCTCTTCTCAAACACCGTGTCCATATGCCCGATAAGCAACATCCGCTTGCCGCATTTTCCCGCTTGCGGACATGGATGCTCAGCCACCAGCGCTCCGGCGCGATGCACTTCGTCCATCGGAATCCATTGGACCGTGAAGCCGAGAGCTTTCAGCTCCTCCATCAGAATTGCGCCCACCGCCCGCACGCCTTCCAGATTGTGCGTGCCGCTGTTGATGTTCACGAGCTTCTCGAGCAGCGCATTCGAAGCCTGTTCGTTCGCGTCAACCGAAGCCACGATGGCCCGCTCCGCCGGCGAAAGCGGCTGCGTCGTTTGCGCCGCCAGGGGAAGACCCATCTCGGCAATAAAAGCAGTGAAAAGGATTGAAAGGGCAAAGAAAAGGACTGAGCGCGTTTCCATTTCTCGTGAGAATAACAGGACGGCCGCGACGCGCTTCCGCACGCCGAGCGGCCTCCACAGGCTGCGAAAAAACTCGATTCGGAGGGAGGCGGGGGTTTTCAACCCCCGCAATATGCCAATAAAACCGATCCCGGCTTTAGCCGCGGAGGGACGTTGTTTCGTCAGATTCGCTCGATATCTCGAGTTTCTCCGCAGCCTGTCCAGTCCCCGGCACCTGGTTTGGCACAAAATCAAGCGGCGCGAACTAGGGGGTACTCGGCCTACGCATCCAGTTCGATGACCGGCCATCGAGCTTCAATGCGTCAAGCGAAGCAGAATCTTCGCGGCGACCTGTTGGAAAGCACCATCCAAGTCAGCATTCGTGGGAGCAGGCACATAGACTCCTGATGGTTCGCTAGCGTCGTAAGTCGGACTCGCAGGGTCATTCGCAATCTGCTCAAGATAGGTCGTGTTGACCAGGCCCGGGCCACCCAAACCAATGGAGTAAACCGTGATTCCCGCAGCTCTCATCGAATTGGCTAATTGGACTGTACGATAGTCGGCCTCAGTGGCGATATTATTTATGGTGAGTGAGGCGGGGCTCCCAAGATCGGCTGTGTCTTGCGGAGTGAAAGAATTGACTCCATCACATGTGACTTGGGTAGTAGTCAAGGGTACGACTGTCCCGCCGATTGAGCTTCCATCCGTATTCCAGCAAGAAACTGCATTGCACCAACCGGCGGCGGTAGTGAACTCCTTCGGAGAGCAGCCTCCAAAGATCGCTTGGTTAGCTCCCACAGGTTGCTGAATGGAATTGGCCCAACCATCTGTAAAAAATACGACTACCGGCACTGCATTTGTCGGTAGGGGGGAAACGCCTGTGATTTGGGTGTTGGCCCACGTCAGTCCGCCCTGCGCAAAAGTGCCTCCGGTGAATCCCTTGTAATTGTTGGCAGCCAGCCCGTTCACGTAGTTCTCAATTGGCGTCTTGAAAGTTGTGGAGATTGCCACATCCGGAGTTCCGATGTACGAAAAGCTCACTTCTCCAACCTGATCGGTGTTCTCGAGGAAGTAGCCAAGAAAATCCGTCACCGCGCCAGGCAAGGCCGCTGCCCCATCGTCGTAATTAGGCCCCATCGAGCCAGATTTATCCAACACCAACGACATGAAAATGGGCGGTCGGGTTGCCTGGGAATAGTTAGTGATGGTGAGCGTGGGAAAGCCCGCAAATCCAATAAAAAAGGTGTGGATTTTGGCGGTGCCGAGAACATTGACAACGGGTTCGCCACCAGGGCCTGACGGAGGGACAATCTGAATACTCGGGGTGGGGGCCGAAACATACAACTGCGAGTTACCATTAGCGTTTAAGTAGAACTTGGCTTGCCCAATGGCGGTAGCCTGAGTGTTCCCTTGGCCCAGGTTGAGCATAGTCGCTAACGCCGCCGCATCGCACGCCTTCGCAAGTTGGGCCTTTGTCACAAAGGCAAAACCAAAGTCGATTCCGAACCCCACAAAGCAGAATAAGAGGGGCAGCAGCAAGGCAAGCATAATCATCATTTGCCCGCTCTCGTTTTTAGCCGCCTTCAGACCTCGAATGAGATGCACTTGATCCTCCTCAAAAATACGCCACGTCATACAATGTGGAAGCAAGAGATGTCTTAAGAAAACCGCCAACCGGTGTCATGGGACTATAGGAGTAAAACACCTCGGTGACATAGAGCCTCTGACCCGCGTTCAGCACGGTGGCGGCATTCGCTGGCAGGTACTTGGCTGGATTGCTAACCCAAGCGGCAGTGGCGCTGGTTTCCGCGATACCGGTTTGCGATTCCGCCTGGTCTACAATTATGGGATCGTTACTTATTAGATTGCCAGTGCTATCCGTGGCGTCGGCTACCTCGGTCACGATGATCCACCCCTTCGTGCCAATATTCAATGAAGAGCCCTGAGTTTCAAGTGCCGACACTATGGGTTGCAGGTTCTCCGATCCGAACGCATCGCGGGCAGCGAGGTCAGAGCCTTGCCTGGATATGCCGGACAACATTTGATTGTCGAAAATGATCATCGAAAAATCGATGAGTCCAAAGACCAGGACAAACATTATAGGCAAGCAAAGCGCTAGCTCAATGAAGGCCGCCCCTCGCTCATCCTCAAGCCGCTTCGCCCATGCGATAGCTTCGGTAAGTTGCTTGATCATCGCTGCGTTCTCCATCTATTTCGTTAGGCTGGGCGGAAAGGGCTCATTCATGACCGTGACACTCGCTGTAAAGGTGTATTGCCCATTGGGGAACATCTGCGCAATCATCGGTGTCATCAGAGGCATGTTGACGGTCGCCGCAACGGTCATCAAATCTCCTGGACCACCGGCGCTCCTTGCGCCGCCGATCAAGCTTGAAACTTGAATGTTTGAAAACCGCACGCCCATTGCGTCACTCTTGAGAGTGTCAATGATAGAGGTCACTCTCGATAGAGTTTGATTTGGATTTCTTGGATTCGTCAAATGATTTCCCGTCGACCCATAGCGAGCAGCCTCTTGAATGGCGTTCTGAACATCCATTTGCACGAAGAACAAGTGTCCGAAATCAAAAATTGCAAAGACTAAAAATATGAACACCAGGAACGCAAGCGCAAATTCGACAAGGCTCTGCCCTTCCTCCGACCGCGATCTGCACAGCAAATCTCGAACTTTCATAGTTGAAACTCCGTATTACTCTAGAGCGCGATAATCCCCCGCTTGCCACGCGCAACGCTTTCCCAGCCATGCCGCGCAAACTAGATCACCACATCTCGATAGGGGGCTACGAGAGACCCAGAGTAGTTCAACTCGACTCGTGTCTCAATCCCTTAATGGTTTGTTTCCACGACTTTGTAGTAACTGTTTTTTCGATTACCAAATTCACAAGATAAGTTATTTATTATTAGTAAGTTAGACCGAAGGCCTTCCCCGCATATGCCTCCGGCTCTCGTTGTCCCTGCCTCAACCCCGCTGCATTCATCCATTTGCGGGCGCTAGCCCATTTTTTCTAAACGTTACTGCCAACCCTATAGAGCCGGATGTATGATGCGGTCGCCGCGCTCCTCAATCAGCAATCGCGCGGAAACGCATTTTCAGCAAAGATGCCAAGCCAAGTCTTCGTAACTCAGTTCGCGCGCTTCGATGATCCGCGGACTTTTGATCTCCGACTGAAAATGCCCACCCCCAGGAGGATCTCGCAATGGCAACATTGACCGCAGTACATCCGGGAAAGCTCAGCGACCAGGTGAGCTTTCGCAAGCGCTATGGCAACTACATCGGCGGCAAATGGGTCGAGCCCGCTTCCGGCCAGTATTTCGAAAACGTCACACCGATCACTGGAAAGACCTTCTGCGAGATCCCGCGTTCAAATGCCCAGGACATCGAGCGCGCCCTCGACGCCGCACATGCGGCCCGCGAGGCCTGGGGACACACCAGCCCCACGCAGCGCGCCATCATCCTGAATCAAATTGCGCAAAGGATGGAAGAAAACCTCGACATCCTCGCGCTCGCCGAAACATGGGACAACGGCAAGCCCATTCGCGAAACCACAGCGGCCGATCTGCCCCTCGCCATCGATCACTGGCGCTACTTTGCGGGTTGCATCCGCGCGCAAGAGGGCACCCTCTCCGAAATTGATCGCGATACAGTGGCCTATCACTTCCACGAGCCTCTCGGCGTTGTCGGCCAGATCATCCCCTGGAACTTCCCAATCCTGATGGCGACCTGGAAACTCGCACCCGCTATTGCCGCGGGAAACTGCGTCGTCCTCAAGCCCGCCGAGCAGACGCCCGCCAGCATTCTCGTCTGGGCTGAACTTGTCGGCGACCTGCTCCCTCCCGGCGTCCTCAACATCGTGAACGGCTTCGGCCTCGAAGCAGGCAAGCCCCTCGCGTCCAGCTCGCGCGTAGCCAAGATTGCCTTCACAGGCGAAACCACTACCGGCCGCCTCATCATGCAGTACGCCAGCCAGAATCTAATCCCCGTCACGCTCGAACTCGGCGGCAAATCGCCCAACATCTTCTTCGCCGATGTCTGCCAGGAAGACGATGACTTCTTCGACAAAGCCATCGAAGGCTTCGTCATGTTCGCGCTCAATCAGGGCGAAGTCTGCACCTGCCCCAGCCGCGCACTCATTCAGGAGAGCATCTACGACAAATTTATGGAGCGGGCGCTGAAGCGCGTCGCCGCCATCAAGCAGGCCAATCCTCTCGACCCCACAACCATGATCGGCGCGCAGGTCTCCAGCGAGCAGCTCGAAAAAATCCTCAGCTACATCGATATCGGACACAAGGAAGGCGCCGAGCTACTCACCGGCGGCAAACGCGCACAATTGGGCGGCGAACTCGACGGCGGCTATTACGTCGAACCCACCGTCTTCAAGGGTCACAATCGCATGCGCATCTTCCAGGAAGAAATCTTCGGGCCCGTCGTCTCCGTGACCACATTCAAGAACGAATCCGACGCGCTCGAAATCGCCAACGACACCCTCTACGGCCTCGGCGCCGGTCTCTGGACTCGAGACGTCAATCGCTGCCATCGTCTGGGACGCGGCATTCAAGCCGGACGCGTCTGGATCAACTGCTACCACGCCTATCCCGCACACGCGGCTTTCGGCGGATACAAGCAATCGGGCATCGGCCGCGAAACCCACAGCATGATGCTCGATCACTATCAGCAGACCAAGAACCTATTGGTCAGTTACAGCCCCAAGAAGCTCGGCTTCTTCTAGCCCTGGCTGCTTGATCACGCACGAAAATGGGTGCCCCAGGGTCGAGGTCCCCACGAACAGGTCTTCGTTCGTGGGGTGGAGATCTGGCTTTTGAGACCTGGGATAGCACGAGCCTCCGGAGGGAGCAGGGGCCTTCAGGCCCCTGAGTTCCGCGCCGTAACAAGCTGGGCTTTAGCCCCGGACAGAGGACAAAATCATGTCGGAGCTACCTAAGCAAGTCCTCGCCACCGACCTGGCCATTCACCTCATTCGGGTCCTGCGCGAGAAGCACGGCCCGCTCATGTTCCATCAGTCGGGGGGTTGCTGCGACGGTAGCTCCCCCATGTGTTATCCACGCGGCGAATTCATCCTCGGCGACGTAGATGTGCAGTTAGGCGAGGTGGACGGGGAGCCCTTCTACATGAGCAGTAGCCAGTTCGAATACTGGAAACACACCCAGCTCACCCTTGACGTCGTCCCAGGCCGCGGCGGCATGTTTTCACTCGACGGTCCCGAAGGCTTCCGCTTCCTCATCCGCTCACGCGTCTTTGACGATACGGAGATTGGCGAACTGCGCGCCGCCGGCCGCATCTAAAATCACATGCGTCCATCCAATTTCCTGGGAGCATCTGATTGAAAGAAGCTGTCATCGTCTCGGCTGTCCGCACACCGGTTGGTAAATTTCAGGGCTCGCTGCAGTCGTTTACCGCACCGAAGCTCGGCGCGCTTGTTGTGCGCGAAGCATTCCGCCGCGCTGGATTCGACACTCCTTCGGGAGCCACCAGCAGCGAAGACAAAGCAGTCAGCCGTATTTCGGAAGTCACCGAATGCATCATGGGCTGCGTCCTCCAGGCAGGTCTTGGTCAGAATCCCGCCCGCCAGGCTGCTATCTATGCCGGCATCCCGCCGGAATCAAGCGCGCTCACCGTCAACCAAGTCTGTGGCTCAGGTCTCCGCGCAGTCTCTCTCGCGGCCCAGGCCATCCAGACCGGAGACGCGGAAATCATAGTGGCCGGCGGCATGGAGTCCATGACCAACGCGCCTTATCTTCTCCAACAAGCCCGCTCCGGTTATCGCATGGGCAACGGCACTCTCGTCGACTCGATGATTTATGACGGCCTCTGGGACGCCTACAACGACTTCCACATGGGCACAGCGGCCGAGATGGTCGCCGCCAAATACGGCATCACCCGCGAAGACCAGGACGCTTTCGCTGCTGAGTCCCACTCACGCGCGGCGGCCGCCACGGCCCAGGGCGCGTTCCGCGACGAGATTCTGACCATCGAAATTCCACCGGCAAAAAAGGGAGCGCCTGCCACACAATTTGCAGCCGACGAATCCATCCGCCCCGGCACCACGGTGGAAGCTCTCGCGCGTCTCAAGCCAGCCTTCGAGGAAAACGGCACAGTCACGGCCGGCAATGCCCCCGGCATCAGCGATGGCGCCGCCGCCGTGGTCGTCATGAGCGCCGAACGGGCAAGGGAACTGGGGCTCAAGCCAATGGCTGTCATCCGCGCCCAGGCGACCAGTGGGCGCGAGCCGGAGTGGTTCAGCCTCGCGCCAATCGATGCCGTACGCAAGGTCGCTGCGAAGGCGGGATGGCCCCTCCCGAGCGTCGACCTCTTCGAATTGAACGAAGCTTTCAGCGTCCAGGCACTCGCGGTCAATCGCGAGTTGGAACTCGATCCATCGCGGGTCAATGTCCACGGCGGAGCGGTCGCCATCGGACATCCCATCGGCGCCAGCGGCGCTCGCGTGCTCGTTACTCTGCTCCACGCCATGCAGCGTTATGGCAAAACTCGAGGAATCGCCGCTCTCTGCCTCGGCGGTGGCAATGCGGTCGCCTTGGCTGTCGAACGGGTCTAGGGCGTCATCCAACGGGTTTGCCGACGCGCTTGAAACTGTCCGATATCGAACAGTAGCCCCTACAACCGGTCAATTCCGTGCCCAACACTTCTGCCGTTCGTCACAATTAAGTTCTTTATTTGGTTCAACAGGCGCGCATCCCCCTTTGGCACGGCAAGTGCTCCCTCCCTTACGACATGGATATTGCTCGGCCAGATCTTAAGCAGAAAAAGAAGCGCCAGATGTTCGTATATGCTGGCGCCGCAGTGGTGGTTATTGCGATTGCGGTGGTGATCGTTGCCCGGCTCAAGCCGGCTGCACCTCCCGTCGATCGCTCCGCCATTTGGACAGATACGGTGAAGCGCGGTCCGATGATTCGCCAGGTGCGTGGCTCTACAGGCACCTTGGTCCCACGCGAAGACAGCATCCTGCTCATTCCAGCGCTCACCGATGCGACCGTCGTGCGCATCCGCGTGTTGCCAGGCGCCAAGGTCAACCCGGACGACATCCTGCTCGACCTCGCCGATCCGCAGCTCAACCAGCAACTGCTCAGCGCAAAGCTGGCCCAGCAGCAGGCGGAGGCTGACTACAAGTCTCTGCAATCCCAGTTGCAAAGCACGTTGATGGACAAAAGAACAACCGCTGCGCAGATCGACGCCGACTATTCAACCGACAAGCGGCAGGCCGATACCGATGCGCAGCTCTGCAAACTCGGTGTCGTCTCCGGCCTTGTCTGCGGCGCTTCCCAAAACAAATTCGAGCAGCTCGCAGAGCAGAAAAAAATCTCTATGCAGCAGCTCGATGTAAACGAGAAGGCCATCGAGGTCCAACTCTCTTCGGCCCAGTCCAAGATCGATCAGGCCAAGACTCTCGTTGATCTCTATCAAAAGCAGACTGCTGCGCTCGAAGTGAAAGCCGGCATCGGGGGAGAAGTCGCAGCCCTCCCCACCCCCATGTCGGTCGGCACACACGTGGCCGCCGGAACCCCGGTGGCAGAAGTCATTCAGCTCGACAAGCTGAAGGCCGCCCTCCAAATCGCGGAAACCCAGGCGCACGACATTCAGCTCGGTCAGCCTGCCTCCGTCGATACCCACAACGGCGTCGTCCCCGGTCACGTTTCGCGCATCGACCCAACCGTATTGAACGGAACACGCACCGTTGACGTACAACTCGATGGGCCTTTACCTCCGGGTGCAGTTCCGAACCTGAGCGTGGATGGCACCATCGATCTCGAACGCATGACGGATGTGTTACGCGTTGGCCGTCCAGCGTTGGGCAATGAGAATTCCACGTTGAGCCTCTTCAAGGTCGATGCGGATGGCAAGGATGCAGTTCGCGTGCCGGTCAAAGTGGGCCGCGCGTCCGTCAACGAGATTCAGGTGCTTGAAGGTCTTAAGGAAGGCGACACGGTGATCCTCTCCGACATGTCCCGTTATGACAATGTTGATCGCGTCCGTCTGGAATAAGACAGATGAGTTTTGAAAGGGCACGGCTTTAGCCGTGCCGCAAGGGGCAACAAAATCGGCGGGGCTTTAGCCCTTGAGGGATGCTTCAGTCACAAATAGCAAACACATTCACAGCAAAAGAGGGGGAATGATGGCAAACGACAAGCTGATTGAAATTGAAGACCTCATCAAAGTCTTCTACACCGACGAAGTGGAGACGCATGCACTCTCCGGTATTCACCTCACCATCTCGCGCGGCGAGTACGTGGCGATGTCCGGCCCCTCGGGCTGCGGCAAATCCACACTGCTCTCGATTCTCGGCCTCCTCGACACGCCTACTGGTGGCCGCTATCTGCTCAACAACAAGCCGGTCGAAAATCTCAGCTTCAGCGAGCGCTCGCGCATTCGAAACCAGGAGATCGGGTTCATCTTCCAGAGCTTCAACCTAATCGGCGACCTCACCGTCGAGGAAAACGTCGAACTCCCCCTGACCTATCGCGCCGGCATGCCGTCCGCCGAGCGCAAGAAGCGCGTCAAGGAAGCTCTCGAGCGCGTCAACATGGCGCACCGCATGCGGCACTATCCTGCGCAGCTCTCTGGCGGTCAGCAGCAGCGCGTCGCAGTGGCGCGTGCACTGGCAGGTTCCCCCTCCATCCTGCTGGCTGACGAGCCTACCGGAAACCTCGACTCCAAGAACGGCGAAGCCGTCATGCATCTGCTCGCCGACCTCCACCGCGAAGGCTCGACCATCTGCATGGTGACGCACGATCCCCGCTTTGCCAAGCACGCTCAGCGTGAAGTTCACTTGTTCGACGGCAAAGTGGTTTCGGAGGATGAGTTGAAAAAGCTGACCGAGGAAGTGGAAGCGTAACGAGCGAGAGGCGAGAACAGTGCGCACAGCGAGAGGCTTGGCGCACTCGCCCATTGGCTCAGGCCTTGAGCCGCCGAAGTTGGCGTGATCGACGGACCGGTCGCGCGATCTACGACGCATTTTCGAATCCGCGCGTTTCTGGGCAGGACGCCGGTGCACTGCGCTGGCCTCCGCAAGGATCGGCCCGGAGATTCGGTTTCGAAAGCTGCTTTCGTCGAACCATGCACGCGTTCCGGAGCGAATAGCTCATCTTCCTTTTTGCCTGGTAACGGAGAAGAATCGCGATGAGTCAACTCTTTCAGGATATTCGCTACTCCCTGCGTCAATTGCGCAAGTCACCGGGCTTCACCCTGACCGCGGTCATTACGCTCGCGCTCGGCATCGGCGCGAATACGGCCATCTTTACTCTGGTCCAGGGCATCCTGCTGCGCTCGTTGCCCGTTTCCGATCCATCGGAGCTCTATCGCATCGGCGACACCGACGATTGCTGTGTGAATGGCGGCCTCAATAGCAAAAGCGGCGACTTTGCCATCTTTTCCTATGACCTCTATCAGATCTTGCGCAATGCGGCTCCGGAATTCGAGTCGCTCGCCGCCGTGCAGGCAGGCCAGAACACCTATTACGTTCGACGCGGCGAAACTGAGCCCCGCAATCTCCACATCGAGTACGTTACCGGCAATTACTTTTCGGCGCTCGGCATCCCCGCCTACTCCGGCCGCGTTTTCTCGGCCAACGATGACAAGCCCGGCGCCGCTCCTGCCGTAGTGCTGAGTTACGCCTCATGGCAAGGAGATTACGCGGGAGACTCTTCAATCGTCGGCTCGACGATCTTCATTCAGACTCACCCATTCACAGTCATCGGCATCGCGCCGCCTCGTTTCTTTGGCGATCGCGTCACCGACAATCCGCCTGCCGTGTGGATTCCTCTCAATAACGAGCCAATCGTCGAAGGCACCAATTCCATCCTTCACCACGCCGATACCAACTGGCTTTATCCCATCGGGCGCCTCCGCGCGGGCGCGAGCGTCGCCGCGCTCAACTCGAAGCTTTCCGCGGCGCTTCGCCAGTTTCTCTACACCCGCCCGATCTACATCGAATACGGCGCCCAATCTGAAATCCCCAAGCAGCATGTCGTCCTCGCGCCAGGCGGCGGGGGCATTCAGAATCTGCAACAGCAGACTCAGCAAGGTCTGACCATGCTGATGATTCTCTCCACTGTCGTGCTTCTAATCGCCTGCGCCAATATCGCGAATCTGCTTCTGGCGCGAGGAACGTCGCGCCGCGCCGACGTCGCCGTGCGCATGGCCTTGGGCGCTGCCCGCGCCCGGCTCGTGCGCCAGATGTTTACCGAGAGCGTGCTGCTCGCCTTCATCGGAGGGCTCGCCGGACTCGCCGTGGCCTACCTCGGATCGACCACCATTCTTGCCCTCGCGTTTCCGGACGCACGCAATCTTCCCATCCAGGCCAGCCCCTCGTTACCGGTTCTTGGATTTGCATTCCTCATCTCGCTTGTCACCGGCATCCTCTTCGGCATCGCTCCCGCATGGTTGTCATCGCATGCCCAACCGGCCGAGGTGCTGCGCGGCGTCAATCGTTCCACGCGCGATCGGTCTTCGTTCCCGCAAAAGGTACTCGTCGTTTTTCAAGCCGCGCTCTCTGTTGTTTTGCTCGCCGGCGCCATTCTGATGACGAGGTCGCTTGGCAATCTTCAGCATCAAAACTTTGGCATTCAGACAGAGAACCGCTACGTCTTCCACCTCGACCCCGCAGGCGCAGGATACACAGTCGACCGTCTCCCAGGCCTCTATCGCCAGATTCAGGATCGTTTCTCTGCATTGCCAGGCATGGCCTCGGTCTCGCTCGCCATGTACAGTCCGCTCGAAGGCGATAACTGGAGCGAAGGCGTCTTCGTGCAGGGCCATCCTCTGCCCCGCCCCAATGACGAAAGCTGGGCTACCTGGGATCGCGTCAGTCCAACTTTTCTTGACACCATTGGCGTGCCTGTCCTGCGCGGCCGTGGCCTCACGGATCAAGACACAGCCGCAACGCAGCCCATCGCTGTCGTCAATCAATCCTTTGTCAAGCGCTTCTTCCCCAACGAAGACCCCATCGGCAAACACTTTGGCGTTGGCGCTCCCAAATACTCGGGGGCTTTCGAGATTGTGGGTGTGATTCCCGATTTCAAAATGAACGACCCCCGCGCCGATGCCCATCGTCTCTTCCTGCGCCCGTTGCCGCAGCGCTACACCGGATACACCGAAGAGGCTGACGTCACAGGCGAAACGCGCTCCATGTTCATGGATGCCGTCATTCTGCGCTTCAAAGGCCCGCAGCAGGATGTCGAACAGACCGTGCACCGCACCTTGGCCTCGATCGACCCAAACCTCACCGTCACTAACCTGCGTCCCTATGATGCCCAGATCGCTGACAACTTCAACCAGGAACGCCTCATTGCCCAACTGAGCACCTTGTTCGGCGCACTGGCCCTCATCCTCGCTTGCATTGGTCTTTACGGTGTCATGTCCTACTTTGTCGCCCGCCGTACCGGCGAAATCGGCATCCGCATGGCTCTCGGCGCCACACGATCCAGCGTAGTGTTCATGGTCCTGCGTGGTGAGGTTTGGCAGATTCTTATCGGCCTCGCCCTTGGAATCCCCGCAGCACTCTATGCCGGATATCTGATGAAGAGCCTGCTCTACGGCGTGGGAAGCTACGACCCGATGGCTCTCGCAGGCGCGCCTCTCATGCTTGTTCTCTGCGCTGCCGCAGCAGCCATCGTGCCCGCCCGCCGCGCCGCAACCATTGAGCCCATGCAAGCCCTCAGGTCCGAATAGCCATGAGACAAGACTTGAAGACCGGAGGAACGTTGCGATGAATCAGCTCGCTCAAAACATTCGCTTCGCCGGTCGCCAGTTGCGCAAGTCGCCCGGCTTTACAACCACGGTCATAATTACGCTCGCGCTCGGCATCGGAGCCAACGCCGCGGTCTTCACGCTCTTCGACCAGGTGCTCCTGCGCATGTTGCCCGTTCAGCGCCCAAAGGAACTCGTCCGCTTCGAATGGACCGGCAGCTTCTCCGGCTCTGCCTCCAGCTTTGGCGGCGATCTGCACGACTTCTTCTCCTATCCCATGTACAAGGACCTGCGCGGCCAGAACCAGGTCTTCGATGGAATCCTCGCCGCCGACAAAACCAGTGAGGGCATCTCCTGGCGCAATCAGTCCGAAAACAAGGACGCCGAAATCGTCACCGGCAATTACTTTCAACTTCTGGGACTCAAGCCCGCCCTTGGCCGCTTGCTGACTCCCCAGGACGATACAGCCAAAAACGCGAATCCCGTCGCCGTCCTCAGCTACAACTACTGGAAGACCCACTTCGGATCGGCGCGCGATATCGTCGGCCAAACACTTCTCGTGAATGGCCATTCTTTTACTGTCCTGGGCGTGGCGCCGGCGGGCTTTGATTCCGCCATCGGCGGTTACCGGCCCGCGGTCTTCCTCCCCGTCAGCATGGTCGAGGTCGCAATGCCGTGGATGGCACCGCGCGACGATCTCAATAGCCATCAGTCCCTCTGGCTCACCCTGATCGCGCGTCTCAAACCGGGCATTACCAGGCCTCAGGCCGAGTCAAATCTTGGCCCGCTGTGGCACTCGCTGCGGGCGTATGAATTGACGTTGTACAGGGCCAGGTCCGAACACTTCGAGAGAGAGTTTCTCGACAACTCGCACCTGAAGGTTCTCGACGATTCCACCGGCTTCTCACCGAACCGCATCGAGCTCAAGACTCCGCTCATCATCCTTATGAGCATGTCCGTCCTGCTGGTCGTCCTCTGCGCTATCAACGTCGCCACACTGCTCCTGCTCCGCGCCGCTGCCCGCGCAAGAGAGATGTCCATGCGCTACGCCCTCGGTGCAAAGCGCGGGCGCATCGTCTCGCAACTGCTCGTTGAAGGCGGCATGCTTGGACTCGCCGGCGCCGCGGCCGGGCTGGCACTGGTTCCTGTGGTTGCCACAACCCTGGTTCGGATCATGACGAGTTCCGACCCCGGCAACGAGCCCTACTCCGCAACCGTCGATTTGCGCGTGCTGCTGTTCACTCTCACCGTGTCCTTTGTGGCGACCCTCTTCTTCAGTTTGGCTCCCGCTCTTCACTTCCTGCGCCCCAATCTCGCTGTCGCGCTCCGCCAGAACGCTGGGACTGCATCCAGGAGTGCGCAACGCCTCCGCAAGGCTGCCGTCGGTATCCAGATTGCCCTGAGCGTCTTGCTCCTGGGCGGCGCGGGACTTTTCGTCCGTACCCTCGATAATCTGCGGCAGCAGCGAGTTGGCTACCAGATCGCCGGCCTCTTCACATTTGGTTTAGATTCCACTCGTTCCGGCTACGGCGAAGATCGCACCGCGCAAACCATCGCGAACGCACTCGACGCCTTGAATAGGACCCCAGGAATCGTTTCGGCCGCCGCCACCTCCGATCCCGAGCTGTCCGGTGACTCTAGCAAATCGTCGTTCACTCTCCAGGGCTACAAGCCGGCCGAAGACGAGGTCCTTCACTTTGAGGAACCCTGGATTACCGCGGGCTACTTTTCCACGTTGCATCAGCCCTTGCTGGCTGGAAGAGAATTCACTCCTGCCGATACCAAAGGACGGCCGCAGGTCGCCATCGTCAATTTGAGCGTGGCCAAACGCTTCTATGGCTCGCCCCAAAATGCCCTGGGCCGTTCGCTGGCAGAGGGACGCGGCAGCGACGTGCACCCAGACACAGCGATCGTCGGCGTTGTCGGCGACGTGAAGCACCAGAACCTGCGCGCCGACCCAGGACCTGCTGTCTATCGGCCTTATCTGCAGCAGAAGCATCCGGGAGGCGTGCAGGTGTATGTCCGCGCCACCTCGCCGCCGGCGATCGTTGAGAGCGCGATCCGCCAGACTATCCAGCATCTCGATCCCACTCTGGTGGTCGATGGACTCTACACGATGGATGAACATGTCGATGCGAGCGCGTCCGACAATCGCGCCCTCGCATTTCTCGCCATCGGGTTTTCGGCGCTGGCCACGCTTCTCGCCGCCGTCGGCCTTTACGGAGTGCTTGCCTACTCGACCGAACAGCGCACTCGCGAAATAGGCGTGCGTCTGGCCCTCGGCTCGCCGCGTTCGCAAGTGGTGTTTCTCGTCGCGCGCGAGATGCTCCTCATCGCATCCATCGCTACGGTCGTCGCGTTGCCGTCCACAGTCGCGCTGGCGCGTTTATTCAGCAGCCAGCTTTACGGCGTTTCCGCGTTCGATCCAATCACGCTAACGGCAGCGGTACTCATGACCGCTTTGATGGTCGCGGTAGCCGCGGCGCTTCCAGCGCGCCGTGCCGCCGGCGTCCAACCAATGCAGGCATTACGCACGGAATAGCTCTTACGGATAAGGAGGGGCCAGACATGCAAACGATCCTTCGCAATCTGCAGTACGCGCTGCGCCAGCTGCGCAATTCGCCAGTTTTCACCATCACGGCCGTCCTCACGCTCGCCCTCGGTATCGGCGCGACCACGGCCATCTACACCGTCGTCTACGCAGTTCTTCTCGCTCCCATGCCCTATCCCAAGCCGAACCAGCTCGTCGTCGTTTGGTCCAAGATTCAGGACCATAAAAACGGCGTCGCGGCGGGGGATTACCTGGACTGGACCCGGCAGAGCCATTCCTTCCAGAGCCTCATCGCGATGTCCGGTACAACCTTCAACATGGCTGGCAAAGAAGCACCGGAAATGGTCCAGGCCGATATGGCCACGCCCGGCTGGTACAACATGTGGGGCATTTCCTTTCAGCTTGGCCGCGACATTCTTTCCAGTGAAGGTGTAGCCGGCAAGGATCAGGTCGTCACCATCTCCAACCGGCTGTGGAAACGTCTGGGAGCAGATCCCAACATCGTCGGCAAGACCATCACCCTCGACCAAAAACCCTACACCGTCGTGGGCGTTTGGAGGGCCGGCCAGCCCGACCGGCTGCCTTGGGAACTGGTCGTTCCGCTGGTCTTCAAGCCCGAACAGATCAATCACGACTTTCACTGGCTCAACGTCATGGGTCGTCTCAAGGACGGCATCACCCTCGCGCAGGCCAATGCGGACATGGTCGCAGTTGCAGCTCATATCGCGCACGACAATCCCCGCTCCGACAAGGGCTGGAGTGCGCAGGTCGATCCCCTCCAGAACGATTACCTCGGGGACAATGTCAAGCTCACGCTGTGGCTCCTGCTCGGCGCCGTAGGATGCGTGCTCTTAATCGCCTGCGTGAATGTCGCCAACCTTCTGCTCGCCAGGGGCACGAGTCGGCAGCGTGAGATCGCAATCCGATCCGCACTTGGCGCCGCTCGCCGCGTCATCTTCCTGC
>Ga0182030_10002662_pt1 | contig 38012 bp, 48 predicted proteins | sample 812S3MmetaG_FD_121299 | JGI IMG/M metagenome (GOLD analysis project Ga0182030, IMG submission 121299) | Permafrost microbial communities from Stordalen Mire, Sweden - 812S3M metaG (Illumina Assembly) | ecosystem: Environmental > Terrestrial > Soil > Wetlands > Permafrost | place: Sweden...
ACAATAACTTCAGAGCATTATATTTTAATTGAAAATTATATGAGTAACTATTATGTAAGCAACTGCTGCGGTACACCAATGGATGCTATTTACGAGGACGTCGAAATTTGCCCTACTTGCGGAGAACATTGTGCGCTGGAAGCCGTAATTGATAATGACTAAAAAACAATAACTTCAGAGCATTATATTTTAATTGAAAAAACATGATAAATAGCGTTGTACAGGGAGATTGCCTAGAAGTAATGAAAGATATCCCAGATAAGTCAATTGATATGATTTTATGCGATTTGCCTTATGGGACTACTGCTTGCAAATGGGATACAATTATACCCTTTGAGCCGTTATGGGAGCAATACAAACGGATTATAAAAGACAACGGAGCTATAGTTTTGACCGCTTCCCAACCATTCACAAGTGCATTAGTTATGAGTAATGTGAAGATGTTTAAATATTGTTGGTATTGGGAAAAAGAAAGACTTACAAATATAGCACAAGTTAAAAAAAGAGCAGGCAAAACCATAGAGGAATGTGCTGTATTTTATAAAAATCAACCTATATATAATCCTCAAATGACAGTGTATATTGGCAAAAAACGAACTAACAAGGTTAAAAATGGAGTAATGGGGAAATTAACTGATACCAACACAAAAAAGGTCATTGAATACATAGACACAGGATTCAGATACCCAACGCAAGTGTTGAAAATTCAAAGAGATATTTTAAAAAGTAATTTACACCCTACCCAAAAACCTGTAGCATTATTTGAATATATTATTAAAACTTATAGTAATGAGGGTGATTTAGTTTTAGACAATTGTGCAGGAAGCGGAACAACAGGAATAGCCGCTAGGAACCTCAAAAGAAATTTCATCTTAATAGAAAAAGAACAAGAATACATAGACATTATAAATAAAAGGCTAACTCAAAGCATTTAATAGTAATAAAAAATATGGGAACTTCATACAATCAAATAGAAAAATGGTACAAAGAGGGGAAAAAGAACGGCTACAAATATATGACTGTCATTTACGATACTTTTGATTGGACTGGGGAGGATTTCAATGTAAATGATTTTATAGAATTTGATAATATTTCAGGAGAGAAGAGCCTTGTCAATGGAAAGAAAATAATTGAATTTACCGAAAAAGCAATATCTTCAGCTATAGAGGAACGCGAAAAAGAGATTGTGAAGGAATTGAAAACATGGTTTACGGACGAAATGGAAGATGATCCTGAATTATCAGAATGGGGAAAAGGAAAAAGAAAGGGATATAACAGAGCTATTGACCAAATAATTTTATTCATACAACCCAAATGAAAAAGAAAACAAGCGAAATATGGGAGGGAAAAGAAGCACAAGAAGATTGGGCAAATAAATACCCCTGGAACACCTTTTTCGGAAAAACAAAGAGTGAACTCATGAATGCTCTGGATAAAATTATCAAAACCCAACGAGAGCAAGCAGAACAAATAGGATTTGAAAAAGCGTTTAAACTAAACGACACCACAGTTGAATATATTGAAAAACAACGAAAGCAAGCGTATTTGGAGGGGCTAAACGCAAACTATGCCAGAACTTATAAATCAAGCCAGTCATACTTAAAAGGATATGAGGATGGTGCAAAACCAAGAGAGGAAAATCTAGGATATATAAGGCAATACTTTGGAGAATTGGACAAAAACAAGACTTTTACGGCTGGAAAGCTATGGGAGATATTCAATACCTTTGCTCCACTGATGACACCCGAACAGGAGCAGGAAATTATCGCAGAACTAAAGAAACATTTTAAATCTTAACCCCAAGGGATATATGAGCGAACCAAAACTAAAACCACCCGCCGACTGCGTATCCCTTATGGACCGGCTGCGCTGGTACTGGGCCAATGAGCCTAGTCACCGCGAGTTCCGGGCGCTGTATGATCTCGGAGGCTGGATGCTAAAACTTGATGAAAGAGAAAAGATAGATCGCGCGCTAGGTCGTACGCGCGGAGAGCAAATAGAATTAATTAAATAAAACTATGAAACATTTATCAAATACAGTTTCCCGCTCTGTTTTACATAAATTTCAAAGATATGATACTGCAGGAGATTACATGGCTATTGGGAGAGACGATCTTTATTACATTTCCAAAAACCCTTTGGGTTGGCGCGCAGAGCTAGCAGTGCTAATACATGAAATGATTGAGTTCAACCTTTGTAAAGAGGCTGGTATCAAGGAAAAAGACATAACCAAGTTTGATATAGAAAGTGGGCTGTCTGATCCGGGAGCGAGCAAAGCTGCGCCATACTACGAGCAACATAAGATTGCTACCAAGATTGAGAAGCAAGTGGTTAAAGCCCTGGGACTAAGTTGGGAAGAATATGATCAGAGTTTTAATGAGTTGAAATACTAGAATTATCCTCTTGACTTATTCCAATTAGTATGCTAAGATGGAATTACATTAATACATACTACTTATGAAGAAGTTGGAAATGAGTAAGCAACTCCCCGGATCCAGGAAGTCAATCAGTCTAATCAAAGCCGGCATCTACTGCACGGATACCGTAAACCCAGGAATTAAAAAGGGAAGCAGGTATGATATATTCTACGAAGATATAGAGAAGAAGATACTCCTCAAGCCCAGTAAAACAGGGCGTAAGGCCTCAGTTCTTCCGGGAGGACTTATAATCACCGCGCATGGACTCAGTGAACTCATCCCAGCCAAAAGATACTACCAAGTTACTAAAGGCAAATTAATTTTTAAATAATTTTCATAGGGTGAGTTGGAAGAAATGTAAACTATGTGTGAACTTCCTTGTGAACGGCAACGTAAACAGAAGTTACTCAGAAAGTATGGACATCACAACAGCTATTACATATATTGTTTGTTTGGGGTTATTATCCTTTGCGCTGTTTGGATGCTGATTGATATTAAGAAAGAAGCCAGTGTGTATAAAGGCCTTTTGGGTCAGACGGTGGAAGCTCAGGCTCCCACGCTCGGATACCAGGCTCCACCTTCGCCTCCCAGCGTCTCTGCTCTGCAAGACCAATCCGGGACGCCTGGGTCCGCTGCTTCTAATGATATAGAGAGAAAAATATATAGGTTAGAGAGTTCTGAAGGTAAAAACGATAGCTGTAAGCAGAAAGGATTGTACAATGGTTATGGATACATCCCCGGAACGTGCTACACCTCCCACTTAGAAGTGCGCGCGCTAGTACAGGGATGGATTAAAAACCATCAGTCCATGGGTTTACCCCAAATGCTTTGCTACTGGAACTCGGGGAAAGCTAGTGAGAATTGTGAGTATTATCAAAAGTATTTGAAACTATGATTATCAAAAAACACAGCGACTCAAGCGGGAAAAGGTGGTATGAAGTAAGGCCCGGTGTATTTTACAAGTCGTACACAACTGTCCTGAAACTGATGCCGCCAACTGACCACTTCCTGCTCTGGCTGCGCACACTCTCCAAGGAGCAGTCTGATCATGTGCTGAAGATGGCAGGCCTGTCCGGCAGCAAGATACATCACGCTATTGACCTGGTATTGAATGGTGAGGAGGTGTCGCCGCTAGGCTTCACGCCGGAGCAGATTAATAAGATGGACCTAAGTGAGCCTGCACTAGTGGAATATCTAAAGGTTCCGTTTACAGAGGATGAAGATAAGAAGATGCGCGCTTTTTATGAGTTCGCGGAAATGCACAACTTGGAAACAATAGCCTCAGAATTGGTTGTGTACTCGGATAAGATACAGTGCGCCGGAACCCTGGACTGGTATGGATACATCTTGTTTGAAGGGAAAAAAGTACTTTGCATCATAGACTGGAAAACTGGCAAGAGCATCCACGCTTCGCACCATAGGCAGCTAGGTGGATATATGGAGGGTTTTATAGAATTAATTAAAGGAGAATTGGCTGGATATGAATTGGCTAAGCCTAAAAAAGCTTTCATTCTCCATCTTATCGCCGGCAAGAAAAGGGGTACCTATAAATTGATTGAAGTAAAGGATCCTAAAAAGGAATACAAGGGCTTTCTCCGGGTCAATGAAGAATGGAATGAAATGTATCCTAAGGCCGCTCCCGCTAAAGATTATGAGCATTTAGATAAGTATAAATCGTTAAAATAAAAAACTATGTTCACACCAGAGCAAGCGCGTGAAGCCTCGCGAAAAGGGCTGGAAGTAAGAAGGAGTAAAGCATTTAATAAGGCAGTGGAGGAAGGAACCGGGACAACTCTGACGGATAAAGAAAGAAAAACAGAACTTTCTCTTCTTTACCAATTTAGAGAAGCGGAAGCAGTCCACCAGAGAGAAAAAAAGCGCATTGATTATTTGTTTAAGAGGCATTTAAAAAGAGTAGTATGGATTGATTGGGCCCTGCTTATCGTAATATCAATATGGGGTGGATGTATGTTGATGTCCGCATTTTACTTAGCGCAAACTTTACATTTTAAATAAACTAATAATAAAACTATGGAAAAGAAACTGACACAACTCCAATTTATTGTTTTGGAGAGCATCGTTAAAAAATACAAGAGAACGAGCAAAGGCATGGAGCAGAAAAAATGGCTCAAAAATGTGAAAAAATGTACCCGCGAAGCTTTGGAAAAAGGTGACTATGTGGAGCAAGAATCCTGTTGCGATTGTATGGAGCCTACAGACAAGGGGCTAGACTATGTCTCAACAATAGCTATTAAATTAAAAACTAAGAAAAAATAATATGCCCGGAACTACAAGAAGTGCAGGAAAGGTCTACCTTTCCATAGTACAAGGATCATTGAGGCAGCGTGTGGAGGAAGGAACTCCAGGAGCTATAAAACGTGAGTTTGAAAACAAGAAAGATAATACCAAAGGGGAGAAATGGGAAATAATATACAGCGAATGGCTAGGAACTTTGCAGCAATTGAAAGTCATTGAGGATGATCAGTATGGTCAAAAGCTGGCAGTGGAATTTGAAGACGCGATTATTAATATACCTACGGACAGTAAATACTTCCAGACACTGATGCAGAAACTCCCTTGCGCTGATTTGACCCTACCTATCAGTGTCCATCCTTATGACTTTGAAAAAGGTGGTGACAAATTTAAGGGTATAAGTGTTTCGCAAAGAGGAGTGAAACTGAAGTCATATTATTATGACGAAGCAGGAAAAGCTATCAATGGATACCCAGTACCAGAAGGAGACGTAAAGACTTTTAATAGCGATGATTGGAAGATATTTTTCCTCCGCGTTAAGAAATTTCTTTTAGGACAGCTTCCTGGGCTGCAAGCACTACTCACTCCTCAGATAGCTCAAGTAGAGGATGAACTGGAAACTCCAGAAGATAATACCCTGGATTTGGAGAATATGAAACAGGAAACAATTGCCAAGACGGATCTACCTACAAGTGATGCTTCTGAGGTGCGGATCGAAGATGTACCATTTTAATCTTATGGAAGAATCAACACTATCATATCAAGAAGATGGTAACCATTACCTTATTATGGGCCTCCAACCCTGGGAAATAATTGATAAAAACCAACTCAATTTCTATGAGGGAAACGCTTTGAAATATCTCTTGCGCCACCGACTCAAGGGAACAGGGAAAGGAGATCTTGAAAAAGCAATCCATTATATCAATCATATTATAGAAATAGAATATGGATATCAAGACATTGATAGCCAACCGGAAGCAAGTTATCCCCCAAACACGACAAGTACAGGAGTGGCAAGATAGGGCAGCGACCTTCTGCAAGGACTTCCATATAGAGGGAAAGTGGAAAGCTAAGATCTTCCTGTTAAGTAAAACAAAGAGGCAGTGGCTGGAAGGGAAGGCGGCGAACATGTATGAAATCCGGGAAAGGTGGCCGGCTCAGTGGAAGGAACTTGAGAAAGCAGGAAAACTAGGAAACTACTTTTTTGCTACGTTTCGTAAGAAATAGTCGGGGGACTAAAATATGTGATTGATATTAAGGTTGAGATTAAGCCTCTGTCTATTAATGATGCTTTCCAAGGCAGAAGATTTAAAACGAAAGAGAGCAAGCAGTTTGATATGGATATGGCCACTATCCTGCCGCGAAAAGAAATGATCCGGGGGATAGTGGAAATCCATTACCAGTTTTTTATGGTCAATCATTCCATGGCCGACTATGATAATGTAATAAAATGCTTCCAAGATAATTTAGTTAAGAAGGGATACATAGAGGATGATAGAAAAATATATCGAGCTGTGATTGATAAAATTCCTTCAAAAGAGGATTATGTAAAAATAATAATAAAAGAATATGTACAATAATAGTATCAAGGAAATAGAAGGGTGTTTTGATGGGCAACATATGATAGCGGATGATGGGATAGAATATCCGGTATCGGGAAACTATGCTTCCAAGTCTATGCTAGTAGAAGGCACTAGGATACTACTGAAGGTCCAGCATGACGGCAAGTTCATTTTTAAGCAGATAGGTGTATGCCCACAAAAACGAATTATTGCTGAAATTATTGAAGATGAAAACGGAGCGCTCTTTGCGCATGATCCCAGAGAAGGAGAATACTACAAAATTCTCCGCGCCAGTATCAGTTATCATAAACTAGAGCCGCATGACAGAGTTTCAATCTTAATACCAATCAACATACGCGCCCAATGGGCCGCGGTGGAGAATAAAATAGGATAATAAAAAACCCCCAGTGAAGGGGGATTTTTTTATTTCTTTCCGTACAGTTGTAATGTTTTTAGAGGCAGTGAGCAAAGGTCCATATCTACATTTCCATTGATACCAGCAATCTTCCCTTGGCTCGTATATTGCCAGATCACGTACACTGTCTTTGGAGTGAATGGCCATGATGGTATACCGCCAAGGTTGAGGCCGTAACGCGCAACCCAGGTGCCAAAGTTAGCGCCATGCAGAACCTGATCATTATCCTGTGGGTAATCAAGCCCATTGACCGCGGTAAGTTTTTTAAGCTCGCTTTCAAAGGCTAGTTTTTGCGCATCAGTCTGTCCACTTTCTGCATCCATACATAAAAATTCGTGTTGCAAAATATCCCCATTGAGAGTTTTCAGGAAAAAATCAGCTTCTTGGGCAGGCGTAAACTGATTACCCATGAAATGATAAAACCCAACAGCATCCGCATATTTGCGAGCGTTGGCTTTATTATTCAGATATTGAGCATCTTGGTATAGTCCTTGATCTCCGCCGGAAGCCTTGATAATGGCAATAGCATAATATCCTTTGACATGGATAGCATCTACTACGGCTTTCCAATCGATAAAACCTTGGTAATGACTAACGTCCACTCCCATTCCTAACACTTCTGTTGCCATAAGCATTGTAGTTGTGTACACGCATCATAGCCCTAGCGCATGGCGCTAGCAAAGCCAATAATAACAATGATGCAGCAAACAATAAAAATAATTGAACAAGCCAAATCACTAAACATCGTTTTAAAATACGTATAAGACGTAAGATAAAAAAATTATAGTGAAGGCAGCCCTCATTTCGGGGGAGAAAATACGGGCTAACCAACACCTCTGCGCGCCTTTCGGACTTACCCTAAGGTAAACAGAGGATTGGTCGGCACTTTTAGGGAGTGTGCCGGAACTCTTTTGAAAGCATTTTAATGCTCTCTCACGGGAATCAAACGGTTTGAGGCGGCGACGCAAGAGGGACAGGACTCAATGGTCACAGTATCGGGCTGTATGCAGACGCATAACTTACAGTGTTTGCAAGTACGCTTTACCGGCCCGATTTTACATTTGTGTGGACGATGACAATCCTGGCAAAACCATTTCTCGGAGGGTATTTTCATTTCACCCTCCGCAAGCGGGACACAGCGTAGTATCAACGCTTATGTGACCCATGTTTATGCCGATTTGAACTTCTGTCGGGATTTTGATGAAATTCCCGAACTTCTTCATCTTGTTGCAAGCCTTGCATACGAGTATTATCTGCATGGGGTATCTCCTCTCTTGTTTTTTCATGCGTGCATCCTTCGCTTAGAATGTCTTTACAAAAGGAATGGTTGCAATCGGGCAAAGAAATAGTATCGTCACAGTTTTCGCAGCGATATTTTTGGACAGGGCATGGGAAAGTTAATCCTTCCAAAATGCCAGCTACGATGTATCCGTCTTGTCGCCAAATATGGTCCATCACTCCCTCCCTTTCTTGCAGTGGACCACGAGAACTCTCACATAGTCTATGCAATCAAAAGGACACACAAGAAACTGGCAGCCAGAGCAATAATCAGCCCTGGAATCCTGAATGCATCCTGTCCGACAGGGCCTGTCCCTATTTGGGCAGGTGTAGTCATTACAGACCGCTACGAGCGTTGCCATAATCCCACCTCCTTTTTAATGTACTTGTCAATCGCCTCAGCTCAGTTCTTAGGGTGTAAGAACTGAGAGGGACTATTGACAGAATAAAATTTATATGAAATTGTAGTAATTAGTGATGGATAAAGGGGTTTAGGAGTGAACCTCTTTATACTCACAAAGTCTGCCTGTAAAAACGTATCCTAAGCGTGTCGTGCGGAATGGGGAAACTCTCTGGGCGAGCGAAAGGTGGCAGGTAATTCCCGTGGGCACTACAAGTGTACCACATTTTTCGGTTTTGGTCAATTACGCAGCCATGACCTAATGGCATATATAGCACCAGAAATAGTCCCTGAAATGAAAATAATAGCGGCTATACCAAATCCTATTTGTCTGGCAACCTTCCAAAATGTTCCAAAATCTTTTATTTCCTTGACCGTTGGGGCCATAGCCTTTACTTCAATACTTAGTTTTTTTATTTCCTCTAGGATTTCTGCATGCTTTTGCTCATCCAAAACGCAATGCTTTCCTACAGCCTTATCTATGGCTACTTGTGTTTGGGCATCCATTGTATTGCACGATTAATTATTTTAGTTCTCCCCCTAGTCTAAGGGGGAGTCAGAAACAGTTATTCAGCAGGGATTTCCTCTGCTGGGACCTCTTCAATAGGGGCCTCTTCGGTTGGAGCCGGAGCTTCCTCCACCGGAGCTTCTTCGGCAGGAGCCTCGCTCTCAGTGATGGCGTCTTCAATTGTCTTTCCGGTTTCCTCAACTGCATCCATGACAGTTTCAGGATTTGGATCGGCAGCTGCTTCAGCCACTTCTTCAACTTCTGCTGGGCCATCTTTTTCCGCTACCGGAATAAGACCCTTAATCACGTCAATTGCATGATCAACTTCTGCTTGCACGCTTCCCAAATGGAGGTGAATCAAAAGGTCATCGATGACTTCTTGTGTGATTTCAATCATAATATTGAAAATTAATAATTAACTATTGTCTTCTATCTTAAATATCTTTTCTTCTTCTTTGGCGCAATCGTCACAATGAAATGGGTCTCCCCACCAACCCATCTTGTAAAATACCCAATTAACTCCCAGTTCGAAGATTGAACCATCAAAATCAATTCCTAAACGTCCTGAAATAGTCTGGCGTTCCTTTGCTCCCGGAATAAGAGAATTTACAAACATATCAAGCGCCAAAAGTATGTTGAAAATATATGCTTTCATTTCCGTATTGACTGAATTGTTATTTGAGGAATTGCCACTAGTTCCATTTCGTGTTTAATGCAGAGTTTCTTGTATTCGTCTAAAAATGCTTGCTTCTTGGCTTGTTGATCTTGCTGTAAAACTTGTTGAGCTTCTGCGATTATCTGCTCTTTGGTTTTTTCTGCTTTTTTCATTGTATTGGGTCTCCCACAACTACACTTCCATCTTCTGAAAAAGTGATTTGGTTAGGAGCTGTTAAAATTACATAATTAGGGTCTGCTGCTATAAGTATTTCTTGTAATTGATAAGAGAGAGTAAACAGAGCTACTGCATCAGTTCCGAAAGCGGTGACTATTTCTTCTGGTGTGTATTGATTGTTATTCCAAACAGTGTTAAAAGACTGAGTATGCATTTGCTTCATCATTCTATAAAGTTGAGTTGTAGTGGTTTTAATTTGGTTTACTGCATCTTGCACACTTGGTTCATATAGAGCTGTTTCTTGTAAAATTGACATATTTTTATGCGAATCCTGTGACGATTCCGTTTTTAAAAGTTAGTGTTTTTCCTACTAATGATGCCGTTGTCATTGTGCCTGTAATCCCAGCACTGCCGTCTGATGACTTATAGCCAGTGGCCTTAACATTTCCATTTACTTGTAGTTTTTCAGTTATTGTCGTTGGGTCGGTTTGACCAATCCCAACATAACCACCGCCAACTGCCCAATCAGTGACCCACATTGTTGGAATATCTGCGTTAATGCCAATACCAATAGTACCATCATAAGCATTAACCATTGATGTACTATTATTTATATTGCCACCGCCAATTCCTACTATGCCAATATTGGGAGAATTTGTTAAATTTATAAGGCATCCAATTGCTACAGCTGTAAGTGCACAGCTTGCGTCAATAGTATGTGCATAACCAATGCCTACTCCCACATAAGCATTAACAATATTATCATATCCTATACATGCACTTGCGAATGTAGAACCGTTAGAAGTTGTAACGGTTCCCATTTGATTAAATGCACCAATACAAGAGTTATATCCACCACCTTCAATAACGTTTCCTGAACCCAAAACTGTAGAATTTGTCTCAGATGTATATATAGTATTACTTCCAAGACTTATTCCTCCTGAAGAACTTACGGTGTTTTCACTACCAATAGCAATAGCGTCATACCCAGTTGCTATTGAAGTATCTCCTAAAGCCACAGAACTCCTGCCTGATGCTTCGGAATAAATACCCATAGCAGCGCTATAATTTCCTATGTTAGCATCGTCAGCTTCATTATTGAAAAGTCCTGCTCTAAAGGCAGCTTTTTTTGGATAAAAAAACATTCTAGCCCCCGCACCTGAAACATTCAAACTCTCCCCACTTCCAAATGCTCCCCTTACCATTAAAATACCTGTTTCATCAAATGTTTGAAGTGGTGTTCCTTGCGCTAATCCTAATCTTTTATTGGTATTATCCCACTTAAGATTTGAGTCACCTCCAAAAGCTCCTCCGTTATTAAATTGGAGTTGGCCTGTTGAACCTCCTGGAGATCCCCCTCCTGCAACCTGGAGCTTACCTGTTATTGGATCAAATTTCATGACTTTATTACTGATGTTATAAATTGTTTAGTCGTATCGGTATACGTAACTGTTATTGTTGCTTGGGTAATGGTCGCTAGCTTATAAACATAAACCTCATGTGTACTGTCGGGATAAGTAGCATCAATTTCATCATATTTGGGAATATTGAAACCAGCGATAGACTGCGATGTGCTATCTTGCGCTAGTCCGAATGTGGATCCTGATCCTTGTTCTATTAGTGGCATTAGTAAAGTCTTTCCTTTTTACCAGCGTCGTATCTATTTTTGATACTACTCTTGTAAGAAGTACTCTTATAATCTTCTTTAGGTCGATATATCATATTGGAGAAACTAAACCCCTCTGCAGCCCGGTGCGCTTGGTTAATGGCGGTATCAATATTGTCTGATCCGCCGGTAAATACTACTAGGTCCCAAGCAGTTCCACAATTTAGCGGAGAGCCATCCTTGAGTTTCATATCATATACCCAGGTATCCTTGTCGCCGTCTTGGAGCCAGCTCATCTTACGATTTTTGACAGTCATATTATCATTGCTGCAAATATCCATATTGAAGCCGCGCGTAGCTACACCAAAGCGTTTTACAAAAGGATTTTTACCAGCTACCAATGCCTCAAAATAAGCTGAGACGCTCTCACACATAGCTAGCTCCGTGAAGAAAGCGTCCCATCCCCATCTCTGGGAGCAGAACTCGGTAAAATATAACTTCCCATCTTTTAAAAGTATTCCGGCATCCATAATAGCTAGTCCTTTTACTTTCTTAGCCCAGGCGTATACATAGGGAGGAAAAGCGGCTTGGGCTAGTTTACTTTGGGGATCCAGTTTGAAAACTAGGTCTTGCGCGCATCCACATTGCTTGCCGATATTGCCTGCGCCCATAGGCTTATTCTCAATATCTACACTCATTGCTATCAATTCCCCATTATACCACATGGCTTCCGGCGTCATTTCCATTGGGTCCATAATCTTCTCTTCCAGGATGTATCCTCCTTTTTCATAGTCTTTGCCGGCTTTTTCAAGCTGGGTAATGAGTTCTTGTCTAGCTAGGATAGGTATTTTGGTATCTGGACAAACAGTCTGCGCGCCATCATCATTTCCTTTTAGGACATACATAGTTTCATCCTCAGACTCCTGGAGGAACTTAATGCCATCGGCAGCTTTTTTAAATTCATTGACCGGAGCCACCGTAAGACCGGGATAGTTTTTCATTACAATCTCCTTGGCTTTCTGACGGTCGTCTTCCATAGAGAAGTCTTCTTTAGAAGGAAAGAAACCGTTTTTAAATCCCAGTTTCTTGAAAATATCAGCATATCTCCAGAGGTTGTTGAAGTCGCAAACTACAAACCATTCATCTTTATTCTTGATTTTGCGGGCTTCTTTGATAAGTTCCGGCATTGGGAGTTTCTTGAAGATGCCGGAGTAAGCGGAAAGTCTGCGTCTGCGCGCCTCAGGTTTCTCAGGGCTATCTCCATTTCCCATCTCCCTGTTGTCTTGTATTTGTCCGATCAAAACAGTCTGCCCTTCTTGCAATAATTTATATGCAACAGGGTACCCGATCCCATCGTAGCTTATCCAGATATATTTCATATTATTGTTGTGAGGCTGCCATTATTGAATTAACGTAATTTTGTGTCTCAGGGTACGGTGGTATTCCTCCATATTTCTCCACAGCTCCTGCTCCCGCGTTATATGCTGCCAAGGCTAGCGGCCATGATTGAAATTGGGTATAGAGTTCATTGAGATACTGAGCGGCGCCATTTATTGAGCTATTGGGATCAGTAGGATCTACCCCATTAGAAGCAGCGGTCCCTGGCATAAACTGAGCAATACCTGTGGCACCAGCGCGCGATACCGCATTAGGGTTAAAGCCAGACTCTTGGTTAAGAAGAGCCGTCAATATCTGCGGCGGTACATTATTCTGTTGGGCAGCGTCAGCGATAGGCTGGGCATATTCTTCAGCATGGGCGGTACCAGAGATGCTGCTAATCATATTCTTTACGGTGTTGACCACATCAGTCCCTATATTATTCATAGAAACTGGTTTTGGAGCTGGGATGGAAGTCTGCGGTGTTTGCTGCGGATTGTAGGCTTGTTGCCACGCACTAGATAAGATAGCTTCCCTGTCAGCCTCTGGATAATTTTCCAGGTAGTGTTCAATCTCTAAATCCCGCATCCTTCCACCGCGCTGGTTTTTGTAGATACTAGAAATGGATTGGGCAGCCTTTTGGTCACTAGTGAGCTCTCCTAAGGCGTTGGATTTTTGGTCATTTATAGCGCGAGTTTCTGTAAGATAATCTCTCAAGTCAGCATTGGCAGAAGCATTAAGCATAAACCTCTTCTGCTTTGAGTTGAAGTTTCCATTAAAGTAGGCATCAATCTTAGTATTAAGTTCTGGCGTAACAGTAGGATACGGAGGAAGAGTGTTGCCTTTGGCGTCTTTTTGCACCACTGGTGGAAGGGTTTTGTAGAAGTCAGACTCCTTTTTCTCATAATCTTTATACCAGGATTGACCGTAGAGAAGCTGCTTTCTGTTGGCAGCGTCTTGTCCTGGGTCAAGGCCTTGCATGGCGCGCACCTGAAGGACACGAGCTTGCTGGTCATGGTTAAGATCATACAGTGGATCATACTGGGATCCTGTCTGTTGGGCAGTCAACTTTTCAATTTTACCGATAGCATCTATAACATGACCCTGGTTGGAATTTATGTCATTCCAAAGAGTAGTGGCTGACTGCGCATTCATAAGGCCAGGTTTATTCCAAATAACATTTCCTTGGGCATCTTTCTTAATGGGATAGAGGGTATTGATTGTATTCTTATCGTTCTGGTTCATGCCATTCAACACTCCATCAAAATTGTTAAAGTACTTCATCACTGGATCATTCGGATCAGTATGTGTGCGGAGTCCGGCGATATTAGTAACCATTTGAGAGAAGGTCTGCACTCCCTGTTTGTACTTGATTGCATTTTGCACTGGAATAGGAAGAGAGCCAATTCCAATATTTTTGGCTTTGTCTTCGTTTTGTTTTAATAGAGAGTCCTCGGGATTTGAGATTTGGTTGCCATAAAAGTCAGTGTTCTTCTTCCAATCAATAACATCCGATAGTCCAGGATTAAGACGTGCCTGCGCATATTCTTGAGGGTCCACAAGTCCTCCGGCAATTTCTGAGATAAAGGTTTTAGGCCATGCCCAATCTTGTAGGTATCCAGCGGGGTTCTTTTGATTTGTTTGGGTCTGCGGATCGATCGTGTAGTTGAGCATAATTTGCTTGAGGTTTGGATACTTTCCGGTCATTATCTTGGTTCCCATGGTAGCAAGAGTTCCCATAGCTATGGATTTTCCAATAACCCCGCGGAGTGCTTCCATACCGGCAGGTGTGTTTTCTCCTCCCCATTTAGTAAGAGCATCGCCAGTAACCTTCCACTTGGAAATAGTGAACTTTGGAGCGAGCAAAAACCTATCAAATATCTTTAAGGTATTTGGATCAAGACCCATGGTGCGCGGGTTCATTTCTCCCATCATCATGTTTATTTCTTTGCCTATCTCAATAGCCTTCGGAGATCCGGCTGCGAATTTTCCACTTCCCAGTGACATATCGGCCATGTTCATTTTGAGAGTGTAGAGAGCACGATCAAAGACAGCGCTACGAAATTGCTTAGCTGGATTAAGTTGGGCTAGTCCAGTAAGGGGAGCGCTGCGATCTACATCAACACCGGACTGGAGAAAGTGGTCAAATTTACTAATGTTTTGACCCTTGACCATTGTATTTTTGAAAGAATCTTCTATGGCTTGCGTAGCAGTTTCACTAAAAAAAGCTGGGATAGCCTCTGCCACTCCGCGCACAGCTTTAATGGGGTTAAATATGCCTCGTCCCAGAAAGTTGGTTCCAACATTCAAAAGATGGAAAGGCCCCTGGAGGATCCAGCGCTTTACCGGGCCAGTGGATCTATCCCAAAAAGTTCCTAAGGTATTTCCAAACCCAGTGTTTGTGTATCCTTCTACTAGTTTGGGCCATGACTTATGGTCAGTGATGGAAAAGCCGGCCTTGGAAAGTTCATTAAACAAGTCTTTGGATCTCAATTCATTGAAACCCTTAAGCTGCTTGGCCACCTGAGGATGTACAGACATGCCGCGAAGGTCTTTGTCGGTAAGATCCACAAACTGTTGACCTTTTTCAGTCATCCCGGTTCCGGCGGCGCTCACCTTATCGGGCACAGCGTCCTGCAAACCTTGCAGAAGGGTTCTTTTGCTAAGAGCGTTGCTTGCTCCTTCGTAGTATTGGCGCAAATCTCCGAGAGCATCTGCGTTCTTTCTGGTGAATCCAGCATCAATTCCTTCGGCGTAAGTTTTGAAAACACGGGGCATAGAGTGTCCAGGAAGTCCATCCCATTCTTTGAGTCCCTTTGCTTTAGCTAATCTGTTAAATTCAGCCAACATCTCCGGGTCAGAAAGATCCCAGTAGTGAGGAATATATGTCTCAATCTTCTTGGTAAGTCCTCCCAAGGATCTATCTATAGAAAGAGACATATCATAAAAGTTTTTCAGCTTGTCCAAGGCCTTTTTAAATTGAGAGGGATTTTTGGAAAGTTTAGCCAAATCCTCCTCATTCATTCCTTCTTCATATTTGTCAAATAAAGAAAGGTCTGCCTTAGGGAGTTTTAGCATGGCACGCTCAGTATCCTTGCCTAAAGTATTTACAGTGTTGCGGACTGTCTCACTGCGATTGATGGCGCTGGCCACACGAGTTTTATCAGTATTCCCCTGGATAGACAAGTCTAGTTTATTTTTGATAGGAGTTTCATCTTCCACAATTCCGGCATTTTGTTTAGCGCTCTCCAGTGCTGTATCAATAGCTTGCTGGCGTTTCTCAGTAACGTATACTTTGGCTTTTTCTGCGGCAGAGTTTAAATCTATAGAAGGTATCTGGCTACCATCATGGATCATCTCGTCATACTTGGCAAAGTCGTATAGCGGCAGCCCTTCTCCTTCTCGAATTTTATTATTCACTACATCATAAAGACGCTGGCCCGGCTTGCTAGTAGGGAGCGTGTCATTCATCATGGCGTCCTTAACTTCATTAACCAGTTTAGAAGAGCGTAGGCCTTCCGGTATCCAGTCCGGGAAGGAAGATTTTTGTTTGGCTACTCCAGATACTTCTCCTTCGTTTTTTAAGTATATTCTTTCTCCGGCTTTAGCAGTATCAAGCTCAGTGTATACTTCAGCTCCAGTTTTACTATTAAAAAGTTTGTCCGGGATAACTCTATTTTGATCAACTGGTTTAGGAGTTTTTGCCGTTGGAGCTTTTTCTATAACATCAGCCGGACCCGCAGCGTCTTGCGCCACTTTTAATTGAGGCACTTGCTCGCTATCTCGGATGCCGAACTTTGCCTCTGCTTGGTCGCGGGTAAGAAGATCTCCATTATCTAATTGGAACTTCCCTACTTCCTCTTCGGCAGCCATCATCCCTGGTTGTAATTCTTCAGGAAGTTTCGCAATAGCGTCAGCATGGGAAATTCCAGTATAGGTTTTACCGTCCACCTGAACTGCGGCGGCGGCAATGTCTTTGGCACCCAGCAGTTTTTTAGCTCCTTCTATGCCATCAGTCTTGTATGCGCTAAGAAGAGATTTGGTCCATTCTTCCTCAGAAGCTTTTGGAACTTTTCCGGCGATAAAAGAAGTTATGGCTTCCTCACCTCCTTTTAAAATATCATTAGATATTCCTTCCTCTATTCCTCCCATTGGTAGCTGATTCAATATAGCTTGCTGTCCTAGGTTTTTTTGATAGGCCAGATATTGCTTTCCTTCATCTCCTCCGGCGTCTATAGCCTTTTGCTGTTGTGCAATTATTGAATCAACCTTGGTATTAACTTGGTCTTGAGTAATCTTCCCATCCTTCCATTGCTGAAAAACATCCTGCTGTTGCTTATCAAAAGGATCCTTATACTTAGCGGCAAGCGCCTTACCTTCCGGGGTAATACCAGCCATGGAATCAGCTATAGCCTGTCTGCTTATAGGTGTGTCCTGCTCAGTCATTTTCTGCTCTGCCTGCTGAGGAGTCATATCATCAGCCACTTGTTTATTGGGATCATAATTAGGATCCAAGGCTTTGCCAATTGGCTCATTAGGATGAGTAGCAATCTTCCAGGCATCATTAGCGCCTTCCTGCACAAAACTCTGTACCTTCGCAGCGGCGTTGCTTAAAAGAGAAGTAGCAGTTCCCTTGAGAAGGTTCTGCTGATCTTGCTGACGGATCTTAGTATAGTCCGGCGTTTCTCCTTTTATTTTAGGCAACACTAGGTTAAGGCCAACCAATCCCTTCACTATTCCAAAGATAGATCCGCGATCATTATTGGCATCTGTAATAGCCTGGTTCTGGTCATTAATTGTATTGACTTGCTTAGCCACTTTTTGCTGAAACTCAGGAGACTGTATAGCATTAAACATGGGCTGCTTTTGAGGAGCCACGCTGAAACCTTGGCCGCCAGACATAACAACACCGCCCCCCGCAGAATTTGTTGGAATAGGGGGCTGGGTGCTTTTGATCGTATCACAATCATTTTGAACGCTTTGGATCCTGCTGGAGAATGTAGGCTTATTTGTAGGTTGTAGTACTTGGGCAGGGTTCGCGTTCAACGCTTGTATTTGTGTCATTAAATCCGGCATGTTTATCCTTGATAGTTAGGATTAAGTACAGGTACTCCATTTGGTCCCATTATATATTGAGAGACATTACTTCCTCCACTTGCCCCAGGCATACCACCTCCAGCATAAATTGCAGCGACATTAGCAGCGCTTGAGTCTTGCAGATTTTGGATACCGGTATTGGCTTGAGCCAATAAAGCAGCAGCGGAACTATCAATCTTACCTTGGGAAGCTTGCAGTTTTGCAGCGGCTTTCTCCTTGCTCTTTTCAAGATCCTTTTGCAGTTGAGCCTGTTGCTCAGTGTTGTAGGTGTTCTCCAAAGAACCCAGATTGGTCACATCTCCTTGCATTTTATCAGCTCTCTGTTGCTGCAGATTCTGCAGCTGCTGCTCCAAGGGAACTGCCTGGGCGTTAGCTTGACTTTGGATGGCGGCAGCTTGGCCAGTCTGGAAGTTCATGGACACTGCATTCTTTACAGGGTCCATTGCATCGGACTGTCCTAGAGCTGAAGAAGAAGTCAAATTAGCCAAAGATTGGTCAGCTTGAGTTTCTCCGGCGCTCATGGAAGAATCCGTAGTTATTGTATTTTGCATCGCTGCTATTTGATCGGAGATGCTTGGTGCTTTAGCTTTTTTAGCCATATATTTGAAAATTATTATTTAAAAAATTCTTGTTGACGTACCTGAGTTAGTATATGTTCCTGCTGTGTTCGTAGTGTAGACGTTTCCGTTAAGTATGTTGTTGGAGCAGTTAGCGTTGGCTATGTTTATTCCCCAACCTCCGTTAGCCGTGATTACGTTGCTTCCTACTATGTTTTGATTTGATGTAGCTGTGAGTTTTACGCCGTCACTGGTGTTTCCTGAAATAGTACAACCCTCTAAAACTATGGAGTTATTGCCTGAAACCATCTCTATTCCTTTTCCTGAATTATCATTTACTGTTCCTGCATAAATTTCCGTATTGAATGAGTTTACAAAAGTTATTCCGTTGCCATTGCAGTTTGAAGAATCAAAGTTGAAAATAGTAGAGTCTCCTGAATTGTTGAAATATATACCGTCTCCGATAGCGATGTTGTACGATGAGATGTTTTGGAAAGTGATTGCATCGCTGTTATAACAGTAAAATCCATAATTACAAGCATAAATATATCCATTGTTATATGTAAATCCACCACATTGATTGATATATATTCCGTAATTGCTAGTGTAAACCTGCACATTTTCCATAATTATTGATATGTTGGTGTACTCAATATCTATCGCTTCGTCAGATGAATTTTGTACAGTAATCTCAAAAAGTTCCACTCCGCCAATGGCATTGCAAATTGCATACGAACCATTTACTAAGTTCCCACTCAATCCAGGAGATGTGTATTGTTGGTCTATAGTTAAAGATGTTGTACTTGGGACTGTAAGTATATTGTAAGCATAACCCGAAAGGAAAATCTGTTGTCCTATCATTGAAGAAGTCCACGTTGTTCCTGAACCCGATACGTTCATACTGCCCACATTCACTGAGGCTGTTCCAGTATTGTAAACATTGCTTCCTTTAATCCTAATTCCGTAAGGGTGATTGCCAAAATCTATTACAGTACCAACACCGTTTTCTCCTCTTATAGTGACATTATTAGCTAGTATTAGATCATTATTTACATAATGTATTCCATTAGTTAAAAATACTGTCCCTCCAACTAGTGCCATTTGATTTATTGCAGTTTGTATGTTTTGTCCAGGAGCCACCGTAACTTGAGAATATCCTATATTAACATTCATAAATTCAGCCAGCCCATTATCATGGATAGCCCACCCAGAAATACCAGAAGAAAAGTTACCACTCTGGATATTACCAGACTTTACGCGCATCAGCTTATCATAATTTTCCAAGGTTGAAACAATGAGATGATGGATCTCTTTTTTTTGATTAGGCGTAAACTGTGAATTTATCATTGCGTCACTCATTGGGTTTCGTCTAAATACTTCTCAATTATTATTTCTATAGGAAACACTATCGGTGTCGCAACCATTCCTCCATTCCAATCAAAGGCTATCTGAAAATTGTTAGTGCCTTGGCACTTGGCAAGGTTAGAATCAGGAAGCTTATAGAGTATCTTCTTTTGCCCATTCGGAAAGTTTGTTGAATTAATGGCAGTTAGTGAAATCTGCGAGGAATTGTCATCTAAATAAATGACGGGGGTGCAGGACATGCCAGCGGTAACACTGGCAGCCAAAGGAATACGGATTTGCTTAATAAAGAAAGCAACTCCAACCTGGAAAATATCAGAGAGCCAGTAACTATTGTAAGCGTACACACTACTGGAAAGTTGATCTATGCCGGTCGCGGAATTATCTGCCCAGGCCACAATGAAACGATTGGTGTTATTGGAAGACTGCTGCGCATTAGCAAGGGCTGTAACATTAGGGGAAGATCCAACGGAAGTGGTCATAATGATATTATGCAAAGCTCCCGCAGTGGAAGTGGTCTGTTTTTTATAGCCATAAGCAAACACTGAGGCCGACACTTCAGGATTAACAGTAAAGCCTCCCCAGCAGATGCGGTTTCCTAGAGGAGCTACAGCCCCAGCTAATGGTGGGCATCCTTCCTCTTGATAAATTTCTTGCGTAAAGATAAGGCCGCCATTATATGAAGTAACACGAAGTCCGCCGCCACTCACTGCGTTGCCGGAAAAGACATAGGTTACTCCATTATTAGAAAGCATGGCTGTTGCCATCGGATCTGGGAGATAAACTGGTCCGCGATAAAAGGTGGTTTGGGTTGGAGTCCAAAGGAATACTGCAGCTCTTCCCTGCATTACAGAAGAAGAGGTTGTTTGTACGGCTGTGATAATCACATCTTGGTCATAGCTTTCAATATCTGTGGGCATGAAACCGAAAGGAAGAAGCATGGCTCCATACGCGCTGCCATTATCAGTGTCTCCCTCAGCGGTTCCTTGAAATGTCCTAATCTTATGGATGTATCCTTGTCCATTTATGAAATCTCCAAAATATAGGAAGTTGTCGTAGTGGACGTGCATCGGATGATTAGGGATGGTGGTTCCTGCTATCTGCGGATAAGTGGTGTTGGTGAGAGCAGTCTTAGACAGGGTGGAAGTCCAAAAAGTGTTTACCAGTGTAGGTGCGCCATTAAGCGGACCGTATCTGGAAACATCAGTAGGAGTAGCGAAATATAGATAATTATTGTAGTAAGCAGCGCCATTTCCAGCGCCAGAGGTTGGAGTCCCTATTAATGTTTCATTGGCAAGATTAAGATCATAACTAAGTATTTTTCCATTACTGCAATATACATAAGTATTCTGGTCCTTGGGATTGGTAATCATCCAAAGAGCCTTTCCCGTCAGACCTGCGCCGGAAAACTTCTGGTATGAGACAGGTATGATTGCGCCGGAAGTCTTGTTGTAATTGGCAATGGCAAAGTCCGGATCAATACCAACCGCATTGTAATAAGTAGCTTTTGTACTGTCGGAATACTGAGTCTCAGAAAAACCCCCAGCGATTGAGTCTATGGTAAATACTTCTGTTACATTGGGTTGTTTGGCTCCATAGCCGACCTGGTTTGCCATTAGAGGTGGATGTGTAAATTTGGATCGTAGTTATTATCGTCTTCATCCTCATCTTCAATAACTGGAGAACTTATCTTATTGTTAAGTCCTTTTCTCATTCTGGAGAGTCCGTCATTAAAAAATGCTTTCATTTCCCCGGCGCGGTTAATATCAGGTTGGATTGAGGTATAAAACACTTGCGCGGCGCGGTACACTGGGACAGTCTGAAAGTCTTCAGGGATAAGCGAGCACTGCCCAATTATGTAGCCAACAGAGCCACCGGAAATTGACAGACCTCCGTAGGGGGCTACTAGGGTAAGCTGCGTGGAAGACTGCACACTGGCAATCTGGTACCAATACCCGTCACCCGTATTGGATGAAAGTCCATCAGCTAGCTTGATCCAAAAACCATTCATCTTGGAAGTCCAGGATGTGCCGCTTCCAATTATTGAAGTAAGTCCATTATTGGCTGTCACAATGGTCCCGGTAGTGTAATCTGCCTGCGTCAAGTCCTTTCTTTTCTGTTGGAAGATCATGGTCATAGTGGACCCTGCGTTAGTGGCTGGAACTGGATATAGGCCAATTGTGCCACCTACTGTTGAAAGAGTGACATAATACCATTCTGGAATATCAGCATAAATAGTGGTTGATTCATTCAATTTATTCCACACATCACGGCTTGGACAAGCGCGCGGCACATAATTGACTCCGCCATTTGTGACTACTAGAGATTTGAGAGTATCAATATTATATGGCATACCGTAGTACTGCTGCTGCGCAACAGTGGTGGCCGTGTTGGTGGTCTCTAAAAAGTCCCAGTTTTCTAGGTTGATCACTTCTGCATCGGCATCATTAATAAGCTGATCCGCTAAAGCTAAATTAGCAGGGGAAGTGTTGTTGGTAAGTGTGCCAAAAAAATTTCGGAGGCCGGTATATGTATACATAATTTTATAATAATGTTGATACTAGACTTTTGATATTTATTTATTCTCTTATATTGAGGGGGGTTAAGCTATTGTATAAAACGTATTTATTTTTGAATATTTAGTACCAGAAGTTGTAAATCCTTGTCCATCCACCCCTGGCTCAGAACCATTTTTCCCAAAAGATATTTTGCTTCCCGAAACTTGAAACGCCATAAACGCTGGAACGCTATTATCCGCTCCAAAAGCAACACCACTTCCTAATGAGTTGCAACCTATAGGTAACGTTTCGGACAATGTAGCAGCATTGCTAGTTCCTCCGACACTTACACTTCCATAGTATATTTCACAAACAAGTCCTCGTATTTTATAGGAGAAAGCTATCGTAGGGTTTGCAGAAAACCCAACAAATTGAGGAGAAATTGATAATGTCCTTGTTTCAAATATAGGTCTTTGAATAAGATTGATAGCTGTATAGGTTGGTACTGTCCAAGTATACCCAGCTCCTGCGGAAAGAGTAGCGGCAAAGCGTCCTATGACGTTGTAATAATCTGTTGAAGCGGCGTGGGTTATCGTTGAAATAGCGCAAAACTTTTCATTGGTTGCGGTCGCTGAAAAATCTCCGTAAGAAGTAGCATAAGGAATGCGAGAAAATCCTAAAGTAACACCGTCCGTAGCGTTGTACCCAAGATAAGCGAAATAGTCTATTTCTTTGGTAGCAAGTTCCGCACCTCCTGAATTAAAAGTATTTGCGCCAGCATTGACTGTTTCCGAAAGAGCTGCAGTGATTGAGCGCATAGTCCCTCCTATCATAGCGTACACAATATTAGTAGCCGAAGGATTACTCCCATTGCTTCCTAAAAGTGTAAGAGTGATATTGTTTGAGGCTACAGCAACGCTTATTTTTCCGTTTATCATCGTACCTTCTGAAAGACTGTTCACTATATTTGCACTTCCATCAAAAGAAACTCCATTTATGTATACCGGAGAAGATAGTTTAGTGGCTGTCCCTGAATTTCCAGTAGTTGTAGTAGCAGTAATAGCAGTAGTAGCGAGGGTGGCTGTTGTGGCATTAGCTCCGATTCCCAAATATAGCGCATTGAATTTACCCGTCAAATAAGACACAATCGTTGTCCAAGTCCATTTTTTTGTCGTTCCCTGCACAGATTGGGTAGTATCAGTAGTATCAACACCCACACCTAAATCAGCATCGTGGATAGTTGTTTGGGTGGTAAGATTTGCGATTGTAGAATCTGCCATAACTTTATTGCCAAACTGTTACTGGTGGATTATTTACTGGCCGAAACCCCTGTGGGTTTACTAATTGAATTTGGATCTTGCTACTATTCTGTTGTAATATCTTGCTCCCATCTTCTTGCAATAAATTAAAATTGGAATAAGTAGGTGCCGGATAAGAGGACGGTGTTTGACCCGTCCACTTAGTCGAAGCCGGCTGAGATGGTTTGATCCATTGGGTCATTAGTATGAAGACAGTGTTTTCTTAACTCTCTCGTGAAATTCATTGAAACGCTTTTTATTTGATTCAAAATCTTTTTCCTTAGCGCTCATAGCTTCATCGCGGGCAGAAATATCCTTAAGCATTTCCTGTATCTTTTTTTCACTCCTTTGGATAGCTTCTTCTCTCTCAATTATTTCTTGGGATTTTTCCATAAAACGCATGTCCAATGCTATCTTATCGGCAGACTTCTTTTCTATCGCGTCAAGAAGATCCTGCTGTTTAGTAGAAAACTGCTCAACATTGGCGGACAATCTTTCAACTTCCGCTTCCAGCGTGCGCTTATGGTTTACTAGTTCTCCGATAGTAGCTTCCTCTGCGGCCTTGGATTTTCTCACATTGAAGAGTTCAATCTCCAAAACATGGATATTCCTTCTTGCGGCTTCCACCGCGTCCTGTACTTCTTTTGGAAGTGGTGTAGATTGTGGACTGTTTAGTTCCATATTTTTAGTATTAAGACTCCCTAACTACGAATAAAGGTGAGGTACCGGCCACTGAAATAAGGCCGGTATAAACTAAACCAACAGACTCCCCTACTGATCCTCCCGTTCCATCCGATGCTCCCGTACCTGCTTTCAAGACGTAGTGAAACACCGTTGTTGATGCAGTACTTCCAAGACACACAAACAAAGGGTTGGTACCTGTGTTTTGGATACTCCAAGAGCGCCTGCCGGTATTTACTGCTAAAGCTGTTCCGGCAGAGTTTACAATACTAGGAGTATTGATAACCGCTGATTGGTCAATCGCTGCAAAGTTTGACATAAATTATTGTCTTAGATTATTTAAATTATTAACCTCCAATAAAAGAGATTTTTTCTTACTTTCCAAATATGTTATTTCTTGCTGGAGCTTTTCCTTGCGATCAGACAGTCGCTTGTCCTCCGCTTTCTGCTTCTCCACTTGCTCCAGGAGTTCCCTCTGTGTTGAGAGTTTCATCAGCTTTTTTATTAGCAATTACTGGGCATCCCTTTTTATGAAATACGCCTTTACTGTCACAAAATTCGCAGAACTTTGTGCCGGCCATGACTGGTTTCATATCCGATTCTACTTCTCCCAGATCGTCCACTATAAAAGCCCTGTAAAAAAACTCTTTAAACTTTGGGGGAAATTTGTCCGGTCTTTCCATTTCTGGAGACATCTGAGTAACCCAACTCTCTCTTGCGGATTTTTCAGATTCAGTTTCCCTGTCTTTTATTCCTTTGCGTGAAAGCTTATACAGCTCCCTGTTTGCCAAATGTTTGGCGAAACTTAATGCTTTATCTTCTTCCATGATCATCTCACTCTTTGGAGGAAAATGATATGGTCTTCCTTGATACTGACAATTCTCATCACTGCCACCTACTGAGGGATGCGCGAACACTTCATTAGTGAAGTTTACGAATTTTACGGCCATTATATTATTGTTAATCGGCGCGTGGTTTCCGATTATTTAGCACGCAGTGGGCCGGAACGAGCGCCGGCCCTTCGCTTAGAAACATGATTACCCAATAGTAAGGAATATCAATGAGTATTCACCTGTGATACTTGTTCCCATGTTCCATCCAAGGATTTCAGTAGCAGCAATCGCTGGAGCCAATGATCCTGATGTTCCACCAGTCAATGATCCAACTGCTTTTCCGGCTACACCTGCTCCAGTAAACAGACATGAAGTAGGTCCATAAACCTGTACCCATCCATAATTTCCAGCAGTGATAACAGAGACTGCTACACCTACGATATTACCGGTTGTGGATCCTGGTTCAATAACTATTCCAGCATACGGGCTTGGAAGGAAGATAACCTTAGAAGAGGTCGTCAGAGCGACACGGATGTTGTCTTCCAAGGTGATAACCATACCAGCGGCAGAGGTTACACCTGTATTTGATTTAATCTTGTACAGTTGTCCCTGTCCTGGGGTCACGTTGACTGAAAGGTATCCTCCAGCCAATACGTTGGCAGCCAAGGTAATGCTGTCAGTTAAGGTTACGGTGTTCGTGCCGACAGCTGCTGCTGTGACTGAATGACCTCCCGAAAGAGTTTCATTAGTGGTATCTTCTGCTGGAGACTGGTAAACCTTTCCAGCAACTGTATTAGATGTTCCTACTTTCACATAACGGAAAGCTCTTCCGTCCGTAGTTTCTGCACGTTGACCAAGCTGATGATATTGTATCGTAGAATCCGTGTACAGATCCTGCCCTACAAGCATCACTGGTCCCGACAATGTTGATGACATAATTTGCTTTGATTAATTAATTACTTATGCGCTAACCGCTTTTATCACTGCGAAGTTTATAATGATTGCTCCTGTATCGGCTGTCGTGGTCGACAGGTTATTAACCGAGATAATAAACGAGCCTGCCGCTACTGTAGTAACTGAAACCGTCGTAACTCCCGCGACACCTGAAACGGCGTTGGATGAACCAGATTGTTGGCAAATAACGACAACATCTCCGATTGCTACCTGGGAATTAGTAACAGTAAATTCAGCACTAGCCAACGCTGCCAGAGAGGTAGTGTTGGTTGTAATCGTACCGCACAAAGTGTTTATGGTTACGCCAGTGGCTCTGTTAGTCGCCTGAGTTACTGCTCCGCCAACTCCTGCGTTTCCGCCATATCCTATTGGGGAAGACTGTACGGCTGCCTGCATCAGATCTGGCTCATAATTTCTTCTGTCTAAAGACATAATGTTTTTTGATTAAGAAATTATATTCCTGTTACACCAGTCAAGCGTCCAAGTCTCTTAGGATTTTTCGCTACAAACTGTCCTCCGAAGTAGATGTGACCAACTACACCGAAAGCATTATCCGGCACAATCCAATCGCTCCATGAAAATCCGAGACCTACTGGGGCGTCGTAATCGTTACCCTTGATCTGAGATTTGTAAGCAACAGGTTTTGTGTTTGCGGCAGGAAGGGCATAGAAATCAATCGCATCTTCATTGATGAAGTACATGAAGCCGGTAGGGCATTTCTCATCGACAACAACAGTGACTCCATTGTAGTCATATCCTTTCAAACCGACACCAGTACCCATCTTCATTCCCTTCATGGTTCCTGTATCCTTCATGATTCTTTCCTGTGGACGCAGCAACTGAGCGTATAACATCGCGACAGCCTTGGTTGTTGCCAAGATTGTTGGAGCTTGCGCGCCAGAAGTCAGGGCAGCGTACATGGTGTCCATACCGGCGATAGTCAGCGTAGGCAGAGAAGTAACAGTAGACTTCAGAGTCGTGTACGTTGTTCGTGAAAGGCCTCCAATCGTTGCGCCTGTTCCGGTTCCATCATCCACAAGAGCAGCGAGTCCTAGAGGATCAAGACTGTTGTTACCAGTTCCATCAGCATAGATTATATCGCCAAGGTTATCGGCCATATCTTCTGTATCTGATTGGATCGTCAGTTTCATCAGGTCCAAAATCTTCTCTTCAGTATCTGCTACTGAAAGCTCATCTCCTGGAAGAGCAACAGTAATCTGATAAAAAGACGGAGTATATTCCATATACTGTCTGTTGTCAGTCGTTGCTACTGAGAAGGTTTGCAGACCGCGAAAAGAAGTTCCTGTAGTATTTTTTGAAACCTTGACTGGAACGCGAGTAGTTCTTCCACTCCATTTCTTAGCGGCGCGCACAATACGTTGAAACATTACATTGCTATTCAAAACGGTATCCGTAACGAACGGCAAGTATTTTATATTGACAGTCGTTTGAATGCGCTGCCCGTATATATCAGCCATAATTATTATTTACTTAATTAAATTAACTACCAAGGTCTGGCTCCTCCTTGGAAATCCTCAGACGTTGCAAAATCTCTCTTAGGAGATTCTGGTTTTCGGTCCGAGCCGGTAAGATCAGCGGCTTCTTTTCTAGCTGGATTAGGTTTGGTTGCAACATTCAACATCTTCATTAAACCTCTTTTCAGATCAAAAACTCCTTGGCTATCGACTACTTTGTTTTCCACAACATAGTCTTTCAGCTTCGATTCATCAAAGTTAAAGTCCTCTTTTAAAAGGTCCATTTCACTTTGAAAGTAGTTCGTGAGTCCGGCAACCTCCTCTTGTTTGGCGCGTTCAGCTTCTACCTTTTGGTCTTCCAACCTCTTGATAACAGCTTCTTCGGCCCTGGCCATGAGACGTTTTTCTCGCTCTTGCCATGCGTGCCAATCTTCTTCGCTACCCATAAATCCGCTAGGGATTTCTTCAGGTTTCTCAGGTTCCTTGTTCCTCTCTTCTAACTCAGCTAACTTCGCTTTGGTTTGTTCGTAGTCCTCCTTCATGGCTTTTGCCTCTTTGGAAGCCTCGTACATTTCAATCCAACGCGGGTCTTTGTGATAAGGCACTTTTTCTTCTTCCACTATTTTTTCTTTGGGTTGTGACCCCTCATCCTTTTCACTGGTTTCTTCTTCCGTTGGCGCAGCGGGGGGAGTTTCCTTCTCCTCTTCCAATTCAGGATTCGCCGGAACGTAATCGTCCATGTCCATAACATTTTTTGTTAATCGGGGCCTGGGTTCCGATAAATTAGCAGGCTATTGAAAATCTATTGCACACTCTTCATGGCCTTCACTTGAGCAATTTGTGAGGCTTCTTTCTTCTTTTTTTTATCCTTTTTAGGATCCTTTCCTTTTTTATCACTGGTCGGTTTATACGGCATATTATTGGTTATTATTATTTGGAACCTTCATGGTTTTTCCTTTAGGGATACCTGTCTCCTTTTGACCCTGTTTAGTCACATGATCTATAACCCCCTTTGCGGCAATGTTTTCGAGTTCGTTTTGGTGGGCTTGGTCCATGCTATGGGCATTCTTCATTTCATTGGCCTTCTGTGTCATACTGGCCTCTTCCAAAATCTTTTGTACCACCGGATCTCCTTCGAAGAAAGACTGTGGTGAGTGGTCCCATATCCATTTCTTGCGCGCTGCTTCCTTTGGATTAGAAAAATCTAAGCGATCAAACAGTGTTATAGGGTCAATGGCTCCGTACTGCGTGAGCATCTCAGCTTGCTGCGCGAGGCTGACCGGATCTTTAGGTATCAGCGAACCTTCTTTGACGCCGACGGTAAGTTTTTTCTGGAGAGCAGAATTTTTAAGGGATACCCATTCAGTAGCGCGTTCAGCGCCTATGATTGAGCCAGAGTGTTCCTCGTCATAATAGACGTACATCATCTGGACTTCCCAGTTATATATCTTGTCGTAGAACTGTTCTATATATTCAATGATGCCGGAGTAGCGGCTAATATCTTGCTGCTGCATCATCTGCTTACCAGCAGAAAGGCGATCTTTGCGCGTAGCGGCGGCAGTGGATCCTCCGATGCCAAAAATATCGTGAAGCCTCTGCCGCGCATCATTCCTGTCTTCAAATACTTCATTAGGAAGGGGAGTTCCCATCATGCGCTGCACCGCGTTTGCCGGAGAACCGGAGGGGATATATACCCCTTTTCCTTTTCTGAAAGCTCCAATAGCTTGCGCGGCTTGCTCCTTTGTAAGACCAGATCCTTCTCCAGAGATAACCCATCCACCATTCACTCCGTCAGTATTCTTATCTATCTGCCTATTTCTTTTATTTATAAGATCCTGATTGGAAAGGTTTTGCAGTATCAATGATGTTTCATCAATAGGATGCTTACCAAGATTGAAAATAGAAAGGCAGATGTATGGCATCTCAGGATGTTGGAAATGGTTGCGTCCCTTCTGCGCTGGAGTACCCAAAGATATAATCTTTCCTTGTTCATCCACCATTGGATCAGTGGCTTCGATATCATAATTCCAATGAGGGTTTTTCATTTTACCCAGAATTGTTTGATCCAGTTTCCAAAAAACAATCTTATTGGTCCACCACTCCGTGTATTGGATAATGGTGCCCATTTTCTCATCCACTAATTCTTCAATTTCTTTCTTATGATTAGGAAACTTCGCTATCAAATCAGCGGCACTATCTTTTTTATATTCTCCCATGAACTCTCCAGTGTAGCTCATGTCCTCATCAATGGTTCCATCTGGATCCATGATCAGTTTCTGGGGACGGATAATGTGCAGGGAAATATCGTCATCCATTTGGGACCAAGAAATTTTAGCAACTCCAACAAGATACAGCGCCCAAAATCTTACGGCTTTTTTTACTTTCAATCTCAATCTCATCCTATCAGCCTGATAGGCAAGCATCTTCTGAACAGCTTTAGCGATAAGATCTCCCTCATCAGTAGAGTCCGCGGATACAACAGGATTAGGATTAGCCCTGGTAACAGCTGGCAAAAATGTTTCCACTGCTTCAAAAATAACATTGTCTTGGATGGGACGTTTTCCTTCCTCATACATAACTTTGTTATAGTGTTGCCCGGCCCAATATTTTTCTCCTTCTTCTTGCTTTTCTTTAATTGTGCTAAAGAACTTCTGCCATCTTTTTTCCCATTCCTTGGACAGCTTAACCAACTCTTCCTCATCCATATCCAAAGACAACTCCGGCACCCTATCCAGGATGCCCTCTGTGCGCTCTTTGAGAGCATCATCTTTGAATTTATTTACATTATCTCCAAGACCGAAAAAACCGTCAAAAATTCCCATGTGGTTTTCTTTTATATCCCTACAGGGCCTTGCCCTGTTTCCGCCTTTTAATGAGACTGCGTAAAGCTCTGTGGGAATACAAAAAAACGCCAAGTATCTCTACGTTTGGCGCTTTACAGGTTATCTGTTCAAGCTGAATGATTTTATGTTAGGACAAAAGATAGTAGTCCCAACCTCTGCTCCTCCATTATACCACCTTTTTAAAACAAAGTCAAGGGCTACAAAAACCTTTCCAGTTTTTCATACCGAACTATCTTTCCCTTTTGCCACACTATTCTCTGTTCACACCACTCAGATCTATCTTCAATCTCTGTCTCATGCTGGCGCGCCAGTCTCTTAAGCATCTCAGATTTAGGGATTGGTTTATATTCTGGAAATTCTACAACAATATCCATACCTATGTGCGCCATTCATCCTCATCATCCTCCGGCGGAGTATATGGTGTGGGGAGAGTTGCTTGGTTATACGGATTAATATGTAAACTTGGAAGCTTCTTACTATCGCCCATATCCAATACGCTTCCACCTCCCGCAAACTTCATGAGCCCAGTCCTGAAATAAACAGTGGCATGTACCCAGTCGTCGCGGTTGCTTCGCTCCCAGCGCCACTCTGCCATTCCCAAATGGTTAATCTTCTGCGTCCTATAAATATGGGACCAATGCAGCCAGTATTCCCACCAATCAGCCTCCTTACCATTGAGCACTATCATCCCATCCTTAAACTCTCCGATAAGAAGATTGATTAAGGCGTTGCGATCAATAATGACCTTCCCATGCTCTTCCGCCTGGCCCCAAGAAACAAGCTCCCTGGTCTTCCTGTCTTTTCTATAAAAGGCTAGGAATACTTTCCCTGGATACTTCTGCTGTAACTTGCGCGGACCGACTATATCTCCTCCTTGATCTATCACCATGATGGCGCGCGGATACCTTTTCAAAAAATACTCCATGGTATCCTCTAGGGGGATACCCATCTCAGGATCTGGTTGCCAATACTTTTTCTGGCCATAAAAGAAAATACCCTCTTTATTCCCCACTACAAACCTCAGATCAATCCCGGAGTCTACCCCGATTATGATGGTACCGGTTTGCTCATTCACCCTATCTGTCACATTCTTTAAAATGTCTCGCTCACTTACGGAATTGCCACTACCGATATATGGCTTACCTAAAACCTTATTGTAAAAAAATTCCTCTGTGGTTTTCTCATCATTATACTTATCTATCAACTCCCCGGCTGTAACCCAAGGGCAAATCAAAAGCGGAACGTGATATCCAGAATACTTTTTCCCGGCAAATCTAGCCTTCCAACGACCATTCATCCTAGTTTTGTCATCTATATTCCCATGGCAGCTAGGACACACAAATTCCCTTTTGTCCATATCCACACATGAGGGCCAGTCCATAGTAAATTCATTCTTGCAGTGCGGGCAAATAATGAACCAGTGCTTCATATCGGACTGCTTCCAGAAAGTATCCACTCCCATATCCGGCGCGGAAGGGTGGGAAAATACATGCACCTCGCGCCTGCGGCTATGCTGAAGCCTAGATTGGTAATCATTGATAACATCCTGCTTGGAAGAGTCAATCTCATCATGCACCAAACGATCCGCCGTAACCATGATTGCGGCTTTCTCTGTCCAGGTTCCGCGGAAGTATATCATGGAGTTTCCAATCTGTTTTTGCTCAATAGTGTCCTTGTCATTGGTCCACTGCTGGAGGATAGGGTTTTGGGAGATGATGCGATTGACCTTCCCGGAAACAAAGACTTGCACGTCTTTATCGGTAGGCAAGGTATAGATCTGGTCAATCTTTTGCTGGTAAGCGTTGTAAAAGTTCTTTACAATCTGCATTGTGGACGCGCCGATCTGTGCGGCCTTCATCACAACTATAAATGGAGAGTCATCCCGATATATGTCATACAGAAATCGGTGGGTCTTGAACTCAATCAAATCGCCCTTCTCATTCTTAATCTGATGTTCCTGCATCCAGGCTATAATTGATATGTCAGAGAGTTTCAATATGAGGTTTTTCTTGATTATTTTTCATCTAATTTTAGCTCTACTCCCAGATAATCATCTACATGGACGAAAACAACCTTTTCACCATTTTTTTCTATTTTGTCAAGGCTCCAGTCTTTGAAATAGGCGATATCACCGACATTCATAAAGCGCGAGGCATCAGCGCCGACAGCCAGGATCTCTCCGTATTCCAGATTAGTGTCCGAGCCGGTCAGCAGAAGCCCGGACTCACTGGCTTCTTTTTTTTGGATCTTTACAATGATCCGTTTTGGGTGGGGAATAATATTCATAGTTTTGTTAGTCATCATTTAAAGTTTCAAATAATTCCTGCTCAAACTTCTCCTTGAGCTCCTTGGCACGCGGATCAGACACATCCATCTTCACATCCACCGTCAGGTTCTTACTCTCCACATGATGCACCGGCTTGTAGCCGGCTCTGTCAAGAATGTCCCTATTGGCATCTAGTCGTACCTTCTCTGACTCAGCTTCAATGGATAAATCCTCAATCCTTTTGGCAGCTCCTTGCGCGGCGTCCCTTAGCATCTGCTGTACATCAGCGCGCTTCATCATACGGACAGCTTTGTTTTCAGCAGATCCAGGAGTCATGGAGGGCCAAGTCTCCCTTGCCGCAGCAGTCTGTCCTCGCTTATCAGCCACCATGTGTCCAACAAATTCAATGAGCTCACTTTGTATAGGATTGCCCCCACTAGTTCGCGGACGACCTCTTTTCATGTTTGTAATATACTCCAGCCTTGGCAGTCAGAATCATGTTGCCAGTGGCTACAGCATTTGTTAAGGCACATTTAATAACCTTAGCAGGATCAATAACCCCACTACTATCAGAAATAACACCATCAGCGTTCTCAATCAGCTGCTTCTGGGGAGCATGAAGAACGGCTTGCATAAGCGGATTTTCAATATCCATGGCAATAAGAGAGAGACAAGTACCGCCCCCAGACACCACTCCATCCTCCATGGCAGCTTTCACTGAATTGATAGCATCCTCCAGCTTGAGCTTCCTCTCCTTAGTACTCTGCTGGTTATGCCCTCCAATCCTAATCACTGATATACCACCCTGAAGTCTGGCAATTTGTTTGGCCAAATTCTCCGAAGGATCAATCTTATACTTCTCCTTATATTCCTCAATCTGGGCGTCAATGTGGCTCTGCTTGGCCCCGCCTTCTAAAATAGTGGTCTCATAAGGATCAGACAATACCTTCCCCGCGAACCCCAAGTTCTCCAGTTTATAATCCGTTCCATACTCATCAGTCACGATGGTCGCTCCAGTAATAGTGGCGATATCATCCATATCCCCGGTCTTAACCAAGAGAGTCTGAAACACTCCTTGCAGCTTATTTAAAATCAGCCAGCCAGCCACTTCCCTCTCAATAGAAGAACAAAAAATAACCAGCTTCTTTTTGCCGGCTTTAATAAGTTCCTCAATAATAGGCTGCAGGTCTGAATTGGCTACAATGTCGCGTCTAGTAATCAGCACCGGCACATCGGTCATCTCAGCCTTCATGTGGTCATCGGTGGTAGAAAACTGCTGGTGGAATAATCCATCCGCAATCCGAAACCCATTAACTTCCTCAGTTTCAATCCCAAATTTATCCAGCTCCTCAACCTCAATAACACCTTCTTCCTTTACTACAGTCTTAATAGCTTTGGCAATTTCAGGATCCAAGGAAGAGTTAAGGGCAATTTGGATAATGTCCTCATCCTTACATTCCCTTTTTAAGCCATCAATCTTCTCAATAACAGTAGCTAGAGTAGCCTCAGCCTCAGCGCGTAGCTCTCGCGGATCCCCCTGGGCTCGGTCATGCTCATTGAGATAGGCTTGCAGTAGCACTAAAGTGGTGGTGGTCCCGTCTCCGGCATCCTTGTTAGTCTTCTCCGCGCACTGGATAGCGAGCTTAGCCCCGGCATCCTTCTGCTCGTCATCCTCAAAGGCAATCTGTCTGGCGATACTCACTCCATCATTTATGATAGACACATCCCCAGGATTAGATACAATAACATTTTTCCCTTTAGGACCAAGCGTAACCTTCACAACATCAGCCACGCCGTCCACACCTTCCTTGACTTTTTGATAAGTCTGGGTTGTAGTAAACGTCTTCATTGGTATAGAAATTTATTTATTAGCTACGCGATACTTCTCCGCAAACTCCTCAAACATCTCAAAAAAATCAGTGATACCCTGGGATTCAAAGACTCCCACAGAAGATCCTAAAATGAACAGCTCGAACTTTTCCTGCCTGGATTTTTTATCCCAAAGACTTTTCAGCTTAAATACGCCCTTTTTAGAGGTTGTGCTTTGATAAGTCTGCTCTTGCTCTTCCATAAAATTGTTGAAGTTTAAAAATCCTATGCTGTTATCCTAGCACGTTACTGGCCAAAAGTCAATAGGGGGGCGAAGAGGGGGGTATGTTTTGGGGGATCTAGTTTAAGTTGGACCATTTACAATACAATACACTACAGTACCCTATCAGTATTGCATAGGGGGGCGGTACCCCCACCCCCTCACCCCCACCAAGTAGGTAGCCCACCCTTAGCACACAGCACCATAACAATGAAGCATCACTATCATGTGCGCTTGACAACGTGCGTGATGTGTGGTATAGTGTGTGTCGCACATTATAAATTTGTGCGACATTGAATAGTATAATTAATGGCTTAGATAAAGCAACGCACACGCTTTGGGTTGCGTGTGCTGTATGGCATACTATATGTAGTGGTTTAATCCTCACTATTGCGCTTGACATATTCAGTATTTGTGCTGTAATATCTCGCGTAAAGTTTGGAACCTCGCTGCAAAAAGTTCCGCAGATGTTCCATGTAATATCTCCGATGATCAATCCTCCCGCGCTTCCCTTTTTTGCTCACTAGCTTTTTCTTGCATATCTGACAATATTCCCTCTTATATTCCGCAGTATCTTCCAGTTGTATGTATCTGTGTAGATGTTCCATATTTTCCTATTAAAAAATAGCGACACAATTACTGCAATTCGTCAAGTGTCGTTGGTCGACCTGCCTCCTTGTTTCTTTGAATAACAGCCTGGCGCGCCTCCTCTAATTCGTCCGGCACATCAAGAATGGCACCGGAGCCAAAGTCATTTTTAGCTGGCTTGATATATTCGGCCACTTTTTGGATTTGCTTTTCAATCTCCGGAATAACTGGCGAAGGCTTGAAATAAATTTCTAAAGCAACCACTAAAACCGCAAGCGCTAAACCACTAATAAAACCTAGCGCAAATGAAATAAACATGGTCGTAAGGTGTATTATTAATTAGGACTTGACAAACATTTTCAAAGGTGTATAATTAAGAGGTAATCAATAAAAACATCAATATGCAAAAAGTTCTGGACTTGGTAGCGTGGGTTATAATCGCAGGCACTTGGATTTTCATCCTTTCGCAGGCATTATATCACATGTAAGCCAAAAAGTCAATAAACATAAACTAGAAAGGAGGTGGAGGTATGTACAATTTAGAAACAAAAAAAAGGTTCAACAGCAAAAACTATTCAGTAGTACGATCCTTTAATTCAGAGGCTGAAGTTATAGAATACGTCAAAGGTAACGACCTTAAATTTTCTATACCGTATTTTTTTACCCATATTCAGCTATCAAATGGAAGCATTATCACGCAACGCGATGACAATTTTGGGATTATCTGCAGCCCTCAAAAACTCACAGGAATGTTACAGGGGCAGAATTTGAACGCTTAAACAATAACCAGCGCACCAAACCGCCAAAACGGCGCAAACGTGAGCAAAAACACAATGAGCGAATATCTACAACAAGCCAAAAAGTTTTTAGCTGAAAATGAAATTTCTTTGACAATCAGAGAAGCAATACCACAAACTGCCCCGCTTTGGGTCAATGAAGACAAGAGCGAGGACTACGGCATTAAGTACTGGGTAACTTTAGAGAACAGGACAACGGGCGCAAAATATGGTTTTGAATTTTGGAATAGTATCAGCGCCAAGCTAAAAAATGAGCGTCCAAATGCTTACGATGTGCTTGCTTGCCTTGATACCTATGCAGACGGTGAAAGTTTTAATGACTTTTGCAGTGACTACGGTTACGAAACAGACAGCATAAAGGCTAAAAAAACTTACAATGCCGTTATGAAGCAAATCGAAGGACTGAAAAAGGTTTTTAATAAAGAACAGCTGGAAGAATTGAACGAAATCCAATAATATGACAAACCCACAAACAGAGGCACTGCATGCCTTCTACAACTTCAAAAGCCACCTACTCCCTACCTTCCTGGAGCGCAACAAAAGAAGCCTAGGAAGCATTGAAGCGGAACTGCTACGCCAAAGGTTCACGCCAGAGGATAAACAATGTAACCATGCTTGCGCAACAATGAAAGAAAACCTAATGACATGCGACAGGTGCGGAACAATTATAAACTAAACCCCTAGCCACACTGGCGCAAGCCACACACACTAAGGCACACTACTAAAATAGTGTGCTTCTGTGCGTCCACAATTATGTTAAGAACAGACAACTTTAAACTATCGCGCAAGCCAGGCGGAAGAGCCAGCGCCACCAAGCGCCTGCAAGGGATGACCAAAGAAGAACGGTCAGCGTATATGTCAGGGGTAAGACGCAAAGGAATAGAAAAACAGAAAAATTTTTTAAAAGGAATATCGGGGAGCTGAGGCGCGGCGGAACAGAAGATATGAGCAGCAGCTTTTCTTAAAAGAGACAAAGATCCGAATACATCGGGTCTTTCTTTTTAGTCCAAAGTTATCCACTCCTTACTATTGCATTTCCCACTAAAGTATGCTATAATGGAATCACTTAGAACTTAGAAGCTAAGCGACAGGACCGGGCAACCTTCCCGGAGTCAGGCTAACGCCCTACTATAGAGAATGTTTGGAGAAGAATGTGCGGGATTGAAAGTCAGTGGTAAGTCGTAGGATCAGGTGGTAAGCATCAGGAGATTAAGTATTAATTAAGTATAATATAATTGAGGTAAGGGGTAGTTAACTTAGTATCCATTTATGAAGAAAGAAATTAAAGAAAAAAATTGGCAAAATTCTGAATTTTCAGATTTAATTAGGATTAAAAAAGAAAAGAGAGATTACATTAAAACCATAAAAGGAAAGAAAAGTCAAGCAGGTAAGTTGGATGAAATAATAATCTTTTATCAAAGCAAGCACTAATATGGGACTAGAAGAAGACAAGATAAATAGAAACCTATGAGTATGCGGCCATGTGTGTGTGGTGGGAATAGATGGAAATACAGTTTTGATGATGAAACCCGGCGGGTGGCAGCTGAGTGCGTCTGGTGTGGGGTGGTGGTTACCTTCCAAGCCAAACCCCGTAAGCCAGTGGACCCCAATAAGGTTGAAGCGCTGGCCGAGTATGAGATCAGGGATGGCAAGCACTTTTTGAAGCTCAACGGGGAGTTTGTGGAGGTGGAACTGTGTAAGGTGAATAATAAAGGACAAAGGGATCCTAGAGGTAAGTGTTTAAGAGTAATGCCAATCTAACCCAATAACATAAATATCTTGTTGTCTTGCTCTGCCCCATCGTTGTCTATAGCTGCGGTATATGAGGGGTATCGAGCTGGGTTCAATGTTGGAAAAAACTTTGGTTGCATACATTTTAAGCCAAAAGCCAAAAGACTAATAAACAATAACTTCAGAGCATTATATTTTAATTGAAAATTATATGAGTAACTATTATGTAAGCAACTGCTGCGGTACACCAATGGATGCTATTTACGAGGACGTCGAAATTTGCCCTACTTGCGGA